>Ga0302157_10008519_pt1 | contig 10063 bp, 9 predicted proteins | sample I_Bog_N3_3_FD_193502 | JGI IMG/M metagenome (GOLD analysis project Ga0302157, IMG submission 193502) | Peat permafrost microbial communities from Stordalen Mire near Abisko, Sweden - I_Bog_N3_3 | ecosystem: Environmental > Terrestrial > Soil > Wetlands > Peat | place: Sweden: Abisko, Stordalen...
AGATGCCCATGAACACCACCGCGACCGCGCCCAGCGCGAACGCGATCGGCATGCCCGAGAACATCGCAAACAGGGTGGCCAGGCCGTAACTGATGCCAATTCCGACCACGGTCATCGGCGCGCCGCGTTGCTCAGGGGAATGGCGATCTGCAGCAGGATCTGCACGCACAGCAGCGTCATGCCCGTGGCCATCAGGACGTAGGGGATCGCCAGCGGCGGCGACCACATCGAGTTCGAGACCTGCCCGTCGCTCCAGGCTTCATGCGCCAGCGTCCAGGATTTCCATGCAAAGAACGCGCAGAACAACAGGCTCGCAACATCGACCAGCCACAGCCGGATGCGGTTCACCACCGGCGACAGCAGTCCGACGAAGGCCTCGATGCCGATATGGCCGCGCTGGCCCTGTACATAGGCCGCCGTCATGAAGGTGGCGCCGACCAGGAGGAACACCGCCGCCTCGTCCTGCCAGTAATTGGCGCTGTGGAACAGCGCGCGGCTCAGCACGCTGTAGCTGAGGATGGCGCAGGCCGCGATCAGCGCCAGCGCGGCGAAGAACACGATGATGTTGTTGCACAGCGCGAGCGCGCGCCCCAACACCGCCACGAGCCCGTGGCTCGCGGCAGCCGTCGCGAATTCCTGCCGACCCTCGAGCGGACCGTGCATCAGGCGACGTCGGAGGCGAGCTTGAGCAGGTTGGCCGAGGTCGCGGTCTTGGCGCCGTAGTCCTTCCACGCGGTATCCCGTGCGATGTCGCGCCATTTTCCGACGGTCGCCGCGTCGAGCGCGGTGACCTTGGCGCCGGCCTTTTCATAGACCTTGGCGACTTCGAGATCGTCGTCCTGCGCGCCTTTGCGCCCGAACGCTTCCAGCTCCGAGCCGACCGAAAGAATGATGTCCTGCTGGTTCTTCGGCAGGCCGTCGAAGATCGACTTCGACATCATCAGCGGTTCCAGCATGAACCAGTAGGAGGCGCCGGCGCCCGAGGTCAGCGACTTCGAGACTTCCTCGAGCCGGAACGAGATCAGGCTGGTGGAGGAGGTGATGCCGGCGTCGCAGGCGCCGGTCTGCATCGCCGCGTAGATTTCGTTCGACGGCACCGACAGCACCGAAGCGCCGGCGGTCTGCAACACCATGTCCATTTCGCGCGAGCCGCCGCGCACCTTCATGCCCTTGGCGTCTTCCGGGGCCACGATCGCCCGGGACCGGCTGGCGACGCCGCCGGCCTGCCAGACCCAGCTGAGCAGGATGATGCCCTTGTCGGCCAGAAAGTCCGTCAGCGCCTTGCCGATTGGTTGCTTCTTCCAGCCCAGCCCCTGATCGTAGGTCGAGACCAGACCGGGCATCAGGCCGATATTGGTCTCCGGCAATTCGCCGCCGGCATAGGGCATCGGATACAGGCTGATATCGAGCGCGCCTTTGCGCATCGCCGAGAATTGCGCGTTGGTCTTGATCAGCGAGGAGTTCGGATAGATCTCGGCCGCGATCTCGCCGCCGCTGCGCTTGGTCACTTCGGCGGCGAACATCCGGCACAGCCGATCGCGGAAGTCACCCTTGTCGATGGTGCCGCCGGGAAACTGGTGCGAGATCTTCAGCGTGGTCGCGGCCTGGGCCGTCCCGGTCCCCAGACGCAGGATGGCCGGCGCGGCAATGGCCGATACGAGGACGTGACGGCGTGTGAGCATGATACTCTCCCCTGGACCCTTATTGATTGGAACGGTTCGACCGACCTTGCGGGCAATTAGCCCGTGTTCGCCGAATGATCTCTAGTCTGATAGTTCGAAGCCGGGCGCTGGGAAAGCGCCGGCCTTGTTGCAACGCAACACTTGCCGGAAGATTCGACCGAAAGAAGACGGAATAGCGCTTTTTGGCCGGCAGCCGTTGCAGGCCGCGCCGGCGCACGAAGTCACTGCTTGCCGGAAATTTTTCCGGCAGGCCGGTAACAAACCCCGCCGTGGCAGCGTCATGGACTTAGCGGCATCAGTCGCTCTCAAGAACGCTTCTCAAAGGGATGACCAACCAATGACCATCAGCACCCGTATCGCGCTCGGCGTTTCCGCCGCCGTCGTTTCGCTCAGCCTGGCGCTCGCGCCGGCCGCCTTTGCCCAGGACAAGATGGGCAAGGACGACGGCATGAAGAAGGACACCATGTCCAAGGATGGCATGAAGAAGGATGACGGCATGAAGAAGGATACCATGTCCAAGGACGGCATGAAGAAGGACGATGGCATGAAGAAAGATGACGGAATGAAGAAGAACTAGGCTCAGCACCTGGTTCCGTCGCAGGCTCGCCCCAAGCGGGGCGGGCCTGTCCGTGCATGGAATGTCGCGCTTGGCCCGTCGGTCATGACGCGCCGTCGTGGCGCCGTCAAAATCCGTCGGTTAGCGCTTCTTTTTCTTTCGCGCGGCGTAGCGCGCGTCGCGGGCGGCCTTCTGCTCGGCCTCGAGCGCCGCCTGTCGTGCGATCTCTTCTTCCTTCTCGCGGAGGAGTTGGGCTGCGGCCTCGGCGGCCGCCTCTTCCTCGAGGCGCTTCTGCTCGGCCTTGGAGGCCTCGCGCGCCAGCTTGGCCTTGGCGCGCTCGGCGGCCAGCGCCTCGCGCTCGGCCTGCCGCGCCTTGACCGCCGGATCGTCGGGACCGGGCTGGCTGCGAAACTTGTTCAGGATGTTCTTCCTGGCTTCCACCGCCGCCTTCTGGCGGTCCGCGAAACTAGGTTCCTTGAATCCACTCATTGATAGGGCCTTGTCGCTTTCTTGTTCGTTGTGAGGCGATCGGCTTGGCGCCGACGCACCGGCCAGGACAGGCCAGGACAACCGCGCCGGCATGACCGGGAGCGGTGTACATCCGCGCGCGCCGGGAAGCCATCAAAATAGGGGCGGGAAGGCCGATCCGGCGGTTATTTTTTGCGGCGGATAACTGGTAATAGGGGCCTGGACGACACGATATTTCGCATCAACCGCTGCAAGGATTATTTCCGCGATGACCGAACCCGAACCAGCCGGCAACCGGCGCGGCGCGATCGCTGGCCTCGCCATCGCCGTGGTGCTGCTGGTGGTGGGGTTGTGGCTCGCCCGCGAACTGACCGCGTCCAGCAAGATGCAGGACTGCCTGATGTCGGGGCGGTCGAACTGCGCGATCATTCCGGCGCAGTAAGAGCCGAAACCATCCGTTAATGATCTCTGTAAACGTAAATACGCGTCTGTCGTTGACGGTCGGGTCTCCGCGACTATTCATGTGAGCCAATCGCAACCCGCAGGCACACCAAAGCGTTTTCGAGCGAAGTGGAAACCGGTTCGCGTCAAGAAAACGCGTCAAAACACAGAACACAGGAACAACCATGATCATGTCACGCGTCCATGCAGCCCTGATCGCTTCGGCCGTCGCTGCCGTTGCTCTGCCGACCGCGGCCTCCGCCGGCTGTTACGGCTGCTACGCGCCGCCGCAGCCTTGCGGAACCTGCTACCAGACACAAGTCGTGCCTCCGCAGTACCGGACCGTCCAGGAAACCGTGATGGTGTCGCCGGGCTCGGTCGTCGCGCACCGCACGCCGGCGCAATACCGCACCGTGATGGTGCCGAAGACCGTGATGGTGGCTCCGGAAGGCGTCGAATACGAGCGCACGCCGCCGCAATATGCCGTCCGCGACCGCGTCGAGATGGTGGCGCCCGCGCGCACCTATTATGTAGCCGTGCCGCCGCGCTGCGGCTCCTGCGGCTACTGAGATCCCCCCCGCATCCCGCGCCGCTGAAAATTCGCTTGTGAAAAGGCCCCGGCATCGCCGGGGCCTTTTTTGTGCCGCGGTCGTATCGCCAGGATGCGGACGGCAACCGGGTTGCTGACCCCGATCTTACCGATTTTTAACGAGACAAATCGCAGTGGGCTGGTCAGCAATGCAGCCCGATGGCGTCGATCAATTCGAATGTCGAGTCGCGCCGTTGATCGCCCGCGCGCGGCGCATGATGGGGGTACGAGAATGAACACGTCCAGCCGATCCGGGATCGTCCTTTCGTTGGCGTCCGCCTTTGCCCTGTTTGCGCTTTCGGCGCATGCCGAAGAACCCCAGCAAAAGCCGCCGGGCAAGCCCGCGGTCCAGGCGGCCCGACCGGGTCCCGGGCAACATCCCGGGCCGGTTTCCGGGCATCCCGGGCTGGCCCCCGGACATGCCGGGCCCGCGGTTGGCCGCGGACCGCAGGATGGACGTTTTTCCCACGGCGCCTTGCCGGCCCGCAATTTCGGCGGACACGCCTATCGCGGCCGTGTCGCCTGGGAGGGCGGTCGCTGGCACCACGAAATGCGCAACGGGCGCGACGGCTGGTGGTGGGACGTCGGAGGTGTCTGGTATTATTATCCGCAGCCCATGGAAGGCCCGCCGGCCTACATCTCCGAGGATTTTGTCGAGGACGACATCGGCCCGGATGGCCCGCCCGTCGCCGGAGGTTACGCGCCGCCGCCGGCTGCCTACGCGCCGCCGCCACCCCCGCCGCCCGATCCGGGCGCCAGCGCCGTCGGAGGCGCCATCGTGGGTGGGGTGCTCGGCGGCCTGCTCACGGGACGCGCGAGCGGTGCGGCCGCTGGCGCGATTGCCGGAGGCGCGACCGGTGCGATCGTCGGTGCCCAGGCTGCATCCAGGCCGGGCTATTACCTGTCGCAGGGCAATTGCTACTACCGCTACCCGTCGGGACAATACGTGCAGGCCGATCCGCGCGCCTGCTACTGAGGCCCCGACGTCCAACAGATCGAAGCGCGCCGGGGCGCGCTTTGAGGGCCGGCGTTGCATTCGCGCTCCAGCCACCTGCCATCGGATCGCAAAGCTGTGCAAGGCGTGCGCGACGCAGGTTCGTGCCGCGCGCTTACTTCGGCGCGTGATCGATCTTGTGGGCGAGGTGGCCGGTCTCGTGATCGCGGCGGAGCTGGCTCAGCGAGGTTTCGTTGAGCTGCGCCAGCACATCGCTCAGCTTGTCGGCTGCGGGCCAGCCGGCGGCGAAGCCCGCTCCGTAGATCTTTCGCAACGTGCCCACCAACGTGTTGCCGTGCTTGTGGCTGATCTCGCCATTCTTGTCGCGGTGGCGATTGTCGAGGCCTGTCTTGCTCATGGTGCTCTCCCTGCGCCGCGGACTGTGCCGCGGTCAGCCGACAGCATCCTCCCGCCGCAACCAAATGGCAACGGACGGCGTCAGGCAAATGTCACAATCGGGGTCGAGGCGGTCCAGCCTACCTCATCCGTGACGATCACCGGAAACGACCGGCCACGCTTCTATTGGAAGCCCGTCTTCGGCTTGATCGTGAGGGCCGACTTTGTCGAGGACAGGGCGCTGTCGATGGCCGCCTTGGTCTGCGCGGTCCAGGAATTGGCCTCATAGGTGGGACCGGCGGTGAAGCCTGTCTTGGGCCTGCCAACGACGGCGGTCTTTACCTGCGAAAGCGTGGCCTCGAAGCTCGTCGTGGCCGCGGTGGCGGTTTGTTTGACCTGGGCGGTCTGCCTGGCAAGCATGTCCGCCACGTCGGATGCGACCGATGATATCGTCGTCATGTGCTGCTCCCTCGTGCGGGGAGCATCGGATGCGGATGGTTAATGAATTGCTAAGAGAGGGTGGCGGCGGGGTACCGGGGGACTCGACCCGACGTGCCAAACCACATGAAGGGCAGGGCGCGGGTTCTTGAAACTCCGACGCAATCGCGTCGGGTCATCTTGGTTGCGAGGAGAAAATGGCGATGGTCAAAAATCGTCGAAGGCGCGCCCGGTTGTTGGCGATCCCAGCAGGATTCGAACCTGCAACCCACGGAGTAGAAATCCGTTACTCTATCCAGTTGAGCTATGGGACCGTTGGCGGCGTTATAGCATTGCCAATATGAAAAATCCGCTGCCCCGCCAAGCCCGTTCCGAACCGTTTTCTGTCCCCCGGCGACAAAGCCGGGAGCGGTGGACCATTGGCTTTGGTTCGCCGCCGGCGCAAGGCTGCGTCACGGCCGGCTGACGGCCGGGGCCACGATTCGTGCTTCCGGCAGATTCGGCTTTCCGACGAATGTTGCATGCGACTTTTTCGCCCGCCTGTTCCGCCGCCATGAGTCCGTCACCTTTTGGCGCACTTCTGTTCGAGACGCGGCGTTCGTCCGCGAGGGAGCTCCGTCATGATTGGTTTGGTTCGCGCCGCAGCACTTTGCGCAACGCTGGCGCTTGGCCTGTCGGTTGGCCTGGTTTCGGCTGACGCGGCCGACAAGGCCTTCAAACGTGACGATCTCGCGGATTCCGCGATCAAGCTGGAGGCCCAGATCAAGAGCGAGGCCGGCCCGGTCGCCAAGAGCAACGCCGCGCTGAAGACCGACGCTGACGCCGCTTTCAAGCGCAGCGATTTTCGCACCGGCCTGCAGATCCTTGGCCAGATCGCCGCGATCGCGCCGGAGGACAGCGGCAACTGGCTGCGGCTGGCCCGCACCATCTTCCAGATCCGCCCCGCCAATCCCAGCGAACAGACCTTCCTTTTGGAGCGGGCCTCGACCGCGGCCTATATCGCCTACCAACACGCCGGCAATGGCGGGGAGGAGGCCGACGCGCTGGCCGTGCTCGGCCGCGCTTTGTCCGAGCGCAAGCTGTGGCGGCCGGCGCTCGATGCCTTGCGGCTGTCGCTCGACCAGCGCGAGGTCGCCGAGGTGCGCGGGAGTTACGAAAAACTGCGCGACGAGCACGGTTTCAGGCTTCTGGACTACACCGTCGATTCCGATTCGGCCTCGCCGCGGGCCTGTTTCCAGTTCTCGGAGGAATTGGCAAAGCGCACCGATTTCGCGCCCTATCTGGCGCTGGCCGGCAACGACAAGCCGGCGCTCACCTCGGAGGGCAAGCAGCTCTGTGTCGACGGGCTGAAGCACGGCGAGCGCTACAACATCAACCTGCGCGCCGGGCTGCCGTCCACCGTGAAGGAAAGCCTGCCGAAATCGGCCGAATTCAACATCTATGTCCGCGACCGCAAGCCGTTCGTGCGCTTCACCGGGCGCGCCTATGTGCTGCCGCGCACCGGCCAGCGCGGCATTCCCGTGGTCAGCGTGAATACGCCCGCGGTGAAGGTCGACGTGTTCCGGATCGGCGACCGCAACCTGATCAACACCGTGATCGACAGCGATTTTCAGCACGCCCTGAGCCGCTATGAGCTGACGAGCCTCGGCGACGAGCGCGGCGTCAAGGTCTGGACGGGGGAACTGGCCACCGCGACCACGCTCAACCAGGACGTCACCACGGCGTTTCCGGTCGATCAGGCGCTGGGCGAGTTGCAGCCGGGCGTCTACGTCATGACCGCGGCGCCCAAGACCCCCGGCAGTGACGACGACAACCAGCTGGCGACGCAATGGTTCATCGTCTCGGATCTGGGCGTCACCGCGTTTTCCGGCAATGACGGCATCCACGTCTTCGTCAACTCGCTAGCTTCCACCGAGGCCGTCGCCAAAGCCGAGGTGCGGCTGGTCGCGCGCAACAACGAGATTTTGGCGACCCGCAAGACCGACGATTCCGGCCATGTGCTGTTCGAGGCGGGGCTGGCGCGCGGCGAGGGCGGCCTGTCGCCGGCGATGCTGACGGTGACAGGCGAGAAGGCCGACTATGCCTTCCTCAGCCTGAAATCCAATGCGTTCGACCTGTCGGACCGCGGCGTGGCGGGGCGCGAAGTGCCTGCCGGCGCCGATGCCTTCGTCTATGCCGAGCGCGGCGTCTACCGCTCCAGCGAGACGGTCTACCTCACCGCGCTGCTGCGTGACGGCCAGGGCAATGCCGTGACCGGCGGACCGCTGACCCTGGTGATCGAGCGCCCCGACGGCGTCGAATTCCGCCGCGCGATGCTCGCCGACCAGGGCGCGGGCGGCCGGACGCTGGCGGTGGCGCTCAATTCGGCGGTGCCGACCGGAACCTGGCGGGTGCGCGCCTTCACCGATCCGAAGGGGGCATCCGTCGGCGAAACCACCTTCATGGTCGAGGATTACATCCCGGAGCGGATCGAATTCGACTTATCCGCCAAGGACAAGCAGCTCAAAGCTGATGTTCCCGTGGAGCTCAAGGTCGACGGCCACTTCCTCTATGGCGCACCGGCCTCCGGCCTGCAGCTGGAAGGCGACCTGCTGGTCGCACCTTCAGCGGAACGGCCGGGCTTTGCCGGCTACCAGTTCGGCGTCGCCGACGAGGAGACCACCAGCAATGAGCGCACCCCGATCGAGGGCCTGCCGGAGACCGATGCCAACGGTGTCGCGACCTTCCCGGTCAGCCTGGCAAAACCGCCATCCTCGACGCGACCGCAGGAGGCCCAGATCTTCGTCCGGATGGCGGAAGCCGGTGGCCGCGCGGTCGAACGCAAGCTGGTGCTGCCGGTGGCGCCGGCATCCGCGATGATCGGCGTCAAGCCGCTGTTCGGCGACAAGAACGTCGCCGAGGGCGACAAGGCCGGGTTCGACGTCGTGTTCGTCGCGCCCGACGGCAAGTCGCTTGCGCGCGACGGCCTGCGCTACGAGCTGTTGAAGATCGAATCCCGCTATCAATGGTTTCGGCAGAATTCGTCCTGGGATTACGAGCCGGTCAAATCGACCAGCCGCGTCGCCGACGGCGACCTGACGGTGGCCGCCGGCACGCCGTCGCGGATCACGCTGTCGCCGCAGCCGGGCCGTTACCGGCTCGACGTCAAATCGACCGAAGCCGACGGTCCGCTGACCTCGGTGCAGTTCGATGTCGGCTGGTATTCCGACGGCAGCGCCGACACGCCCGATTTGTTGGAAACCTCGATCGACAAGCCGCAATACCAGTCCGGCGATACCATGGTGGTTTCGGTCAATGCGCGCACGGCCGGCAAGCTCACCATCAACGTGCTCGGCGACCGGCTGCTGACGACGCAGACCACAGACGTCAAGGAAGGCACCGCGCAGGTCAGGATTCCCGTCGGCAAGGATTGGGGCACCGGCGCCTATGTGGTGGCGACGTTGCGCCGTCCGCTCGATGCGGCCGCGCTGCGGATGCCGGGCCGCGCCATCGGACTGAAATGGTTCGGCATCGACAAGAACAGCCGCACCCTGCAGGTCAACCTGTCGCCGCCGGCTCTGGTGCGCCCGAACACGACCCTGAAGCTGCCGGTCAAGCTCGGCGGCCTCAACCCCGGCGAGGATGCAAAAATCGTCGTCGCCGCGGTCGATGTCGGCATTCTCAACCTGACCAATTACAAGCCGCCGGCGCCGGACGATTATTATCTCGGCCAGCGCCGCATGACGTCCGAAATCCGCGACCTCTATGGGCAGTTGATCGACGGCATGCAGGGCACCCGTGGCCAGCTCAAGACCGGCGGCGATTCCGCGGGCGCCGAGCTGCAGGGCAGTCCGCCCACGCAAAAGCCGCTGGCGCTGTATTCCGGCATTGTCACGGTCGCTGCCGACGGCACTGCCGAGATCAGCTTCGACATTCCGGAATTCGCCGGCACCGCGCGGGTGATGGCGGTTGCCTGGACCGCGACCAAGCTCGGCCGCGCCACTGTTGACGTCACGGTGCGCGATCCCGTCGTGCTGACCGCGACATTGCCGCGCTTCCTGCTCAACGGCGATCACGGCACCCTGAATTTCGATCTGGACAATGTCGAGGGCGCGCCCGGCGACTACACCATCAACGTCAAGGCGTCAGGCCCGGTGAAGGTCTCAGGCAATCCCGCCACCACGATAAAACTTGCCGCCAAACAGCGCTCGTCGATGTCGCTGGCGCTCGATGCCGGCGGCGCCGGCACCGCCAGCCTCGACGTCGACATCAAGGGGCCGGATGGCCTGGCGCTGGCGCGGCATTACACGCTCGACGTCAAACCGGCGACGCAGATCCTGGCGCGGCGCTCGATCCGGACCTTGGCAAAAGGCGAGAGCCTGACGCTGACCTCCGACATGTTCTCCGACCTGGTGTCGGGCACCGGCGGCGTTTCGCTGTCCGTCAGCATGTCGACGGCCCTCGATGCCGCGACCATCCTGAAGGCGCTGGACCGTTACCCGTTCGGCTGTTCGGAGCAGATCACCAGCCGCGCTTTGCCGCTGCTCTATGTCAATGACCTCGCCGCCGGGGCGCATCTG
>Ga0302157_10008523_pt1 | contig 10062 bp, 7 predicted proteins | sample I_Bog_N3_3_FD_193502 | JGI IMG/M metagenome (GOLD analysis project Ga0302157, IMG submission 193502) | Peat permafrost microbial communities from Stordalen Mire near Abisko, Sweden - I_Bog_N3_3 | ecosystem: Environmental > Terrestrial > Soil > Wetlands > Peat | place: Sweden: Abisko, Stordalen...
CGTGCGCCCGCCACCCAGTATGGACTTGTGGCGACCAATGATTTCATCGCCTAACACCGTGGCTTTGGCCGATGACAGCCACTCTCCCAGTTTGCCTTTGACGACCGGCGTTAATCGATTGGACACCACGGAAGCGGCTTTTCCGCCGACCAGTCCAAGGCCAGCGCCGACGTCTGTGTCATGAAAAATGGCGGGCAAATCCAGGGGCTTGCCTTGCAGGACCGATTGAGCGGCGTGATTGACGAAGGAGTCCACGGCCGCTCCGGTTCCCGGTCCCCTGAACAGGATCGCCGGTCCCGCCGCGGCGCCGCCGGCTATTGACCCGGCCAGTTCGTGAACCGTGTTTGGCCGGTGCTGGGCTGAGTTCATCGCCACTTGGCTGATCACCCCGACACCCGCCCCAACGCCAGCTGCCGTCCTGACAGCCCTGGCCATCTGAATTGTCGGCCTGACCGCTGAACCGGCCAACCGGACCGTCTGGGGCGCCAGCCGCGCGGCGGCTGGGGCGGTGGCGGCGCCATCCGTAACCGCGATCAGCAGACCGGTTCCGGCGGCCAAGCCTACGTCGTGGGCGATAGGGAAATGTTCCGTATCATACGCATCTTGGGCCTTGTTCGCGGTGAGGATGGATTTGTACCGGTCCATGAAATTGGAGCCGACGCCGCCCCCAAAGACAGCGCCTGTAAGCGCACCTGCATAGTCGCCCGTCCCCAGCGTGAGAGCGTCAACGAAGCCGTCCGCCCCCGCCCTGGCCTGGCCTGCGGCATCCGATCCAAAATCTCGACGCATCTGTATCCGTCGCCTCCGTTTGTTCGGAGACCGATCCTGTCAGAAATCACGTGACTCGAAAAGAACAAAAAGAGAACAATAACGGGTGCCCAATTGGTGTATGCGCAATCGAGCCGCCTTTACGCCCGCCCCCGCTTATCCCACCATGCCCCCAATCAATGCGGCAGGGCGGGAACGATGAAGGACAAGGGCGGAGGACTCTCGCGGCGCGACATGCTGCGGGGCGCCGGCGTGGCCGGAGCCGTCGCGGGGTCTCTGGCGAGCCCAGCGCAGGCGGCGACGGCCCCTGAACGGCGCGAGGCGCTGGAGGCGCTGACGGCGGCTGAGGCGGATGTGCTGGAGGCGTTCTGCGCGCGGCTGGTTCCAACCGACGCCTCCGGTCCCGGCGCGCGCGAGGCGCGGGCGGCGCATTATATCGATCGGGCGTTGGCCGGGGCGCTGGCGTCGTCGCGCGAGGCCTACCGCAGCGGCCTGACGGCGCTGGACGATCGCGCCCGCGCCGCCCACGGCGCGCCCTTCGCCGAGCTCGCGCCCGAGGTGCAGGACGCCCTGCTGACCGAGACCGAGGCCAAGGCCCCAGCCTTCTTCGCCCTCGTTCGCGAGCACACCCTGCAAGGGATGTTCAGCGACCCCTACTACGGCGGCAACGCCGACTTCATCGGCTGGGACCTGATCGGCTATCCGGGCGTGCGGCTGGCGGTCACGGTCGATCAGCAGGCGCTTGATCCGCATCTGAAGCCCACCCATCAGTCCGGCTACGACTTTCCCATGTTCAACCGCGCCAAACGCGCGCCCAAGCCGGGGAGCGACGGGCGATGACCGTCACCCTGAAGAAGACCGACGTGGTGATCGTGGGCCTGGGCGCGGCGGGCGGGGTGGCGGCCCTGCCGTTGTGCCGCGCGGGGCTGGAGGTCATTGGGCTGGAGGCCGGCGGCTGGCTGGGACCGGCGGACTATGCGCCCGACGAGCTCGCCAACAATTGGCGCGGCTGGCCCTTCTCGGCGCAGAAGGCCAATCACGAGGTGCCCACGCACCGGCCTTCCGCCGGCGCGCCCTATTCGCCGCGCATGGCCTATCACCCCATGATGAACGCGGTCGGCGGCTCCAGCATCCATTACTGGGGCCAGAGCTGGCGGTTGAATCCGTGGGACTTCAAGGTGGTCAGCGCCACCACGGCCCGCTACGGCGCCCACCGCATCCCCAAGGGCTCGACGGTGGAGGATTGGCCCTTCGGGCTGGAGGAGCTGGAGCCCTATTACGACAAGGTCGAGTACGAGGTCGGCATTTCGGGCAAGGCGGGCAATATCGCCGGCAAGCTCGATTCGGCCGGCAATGTGTTCGAAGGACCGCGCAGCCGGGAATATCCCATGCCGCCCCTGCGCGGCACGGGGTACACGGAAATGATGACCGCGGCGGCCAAGACCATCGGGCTGCATCCCTTCCCGGGACCGGCCGCCATCGCCTCGGTCCCCTATGAGGGTCGGCCCGGCACCGCCTATCACGGCTGGTGCGACCGCGCCGGTTGCCACATCAACGCCAAGAGCTCCACCGCCGTCTCGACCATCCCGAAGGCCCTGGCGACCAAACGGCTGCAGGTGGTGACCGGCGCCCGGGTCACCGCGGTGGAGGTTGATCGGTCGGGCCGCGTCACCGGCGTGACTTATCTCAAGGATGGCGAGGTCTATTTCCAGCCGGCCGGCGCGGTGATCCTGGCCAGCTACGTCTATGAAAACGTGCGCCTGTTGCTCCTGTCCAAATCCAAGGCCTTCCCCAACGGCCTGGCCAACAACCAGGGCCAGGTCGGCCGCCACTACATGAGCCACAACCAGGGCGCCCACGTCACCGCCCTGTTCCCGCGCGACATCAACACCTGGTACGGCATGCCGGCCCAGGGCGTGGGGGTGGACAACTGGGCCGACGACAATTTCGACCATTCCGGCCTGGACTTCATCGGCGGCGGCAACATGTGGGTCTATTCAAGCCGGCGCCCGATCCTGACCGGCAACATGACCACCTTCGGCAAGACCAAGGGCTGGGGATCGGAGTGGAAGGCCTTTGTCATGCAGAACGCCGACCGCACGAACGGCGCCTATCTGCAGAAAACCACCTTGCCCTATGAGGACAACCGGATCGATCTGGATCCGGTGGTGAAGGACCCGCTGGGCCTGGCCGTGCCGCGCATCACGGCGGACTTCAAGGACAACGAGAAGAAGATCGCCGCCTTCATGCAGGACAAGGTGATCGCCTGGTACCGAGCGGCCGGCGCCATCGAGGTGGAGCGGGGAACTCTGGGAACCATGGGCCCCACCACCCACTGCTACGGCGGCGCGCGGATGGGTGATGATCCTCAGACCAACGTGGTCGACCGCTGGGGCTTCGCCCACGAAGCGCCCAACCTGGCCGTGGTCGGCGGGGCGGTTATGGGGACCAGCGGTTCGCGCAATCCCACCCTCACCCTGCAGGCCCTCGCCTGGCGCACGGCGCAGCATTTGGCGGACAAGTGGTCGAGCCGGACGAGTTGAAAAAATTGAACCACGAAGGGCACGAACAACACCAAGGCAAATAAAGCCCGTCACCCTCCGGCCGCCTGGAAGGCGGGCCGGGGGACCCATACGAATTTTCAATTGTAGTCGTTGCTTGGGTCCCCCGGATCGGCCTTCGGCCGCCCGCCGGGCGGCGACTGGCGGGACCTACGCCTTTCGCCACACCGGCCAGAGCAGCTTCTTGGCCTTGACCTTTACGCGCAGCAGGTCGTGGCGCGCGGCGATGTAGAGGTAGCCGTCGGCGCCGATCTCGCAGTTCCGTTCGATCTCGTTCGCGCGCACGATGCCGATGGGCTTGCCCTGCGGCGTATAGATCGACACCCCGTCGGCGGACGTCGCCCAGACGTAGCCGCCCGTGTCCACACGCAGGCCGTCGCCGTCGCCCGGTCCGTGCTGCATGCCGATGAACTCGCGCTTGTCGGTGACGGCGCCTTTCTCGTCCAGGGTCATGGCGAACCAGCGGCCCTTGTCGTCCCGATTGTATTTGTCGGTCAGGTAAAGCGTCCGTCCGTCCGGCGACAGGCCGATGCCGTTGGGCGATAGATCGCCGTCCACCAAGCTGACGGTGTTGTCGGGCGCGATCCGGAAAACCCCCTGGTAGTTCATCTCCCGCAGGGGCGAGTCCACGCCGCCCTTCAGGCCGAAACAGGGGTCGGTAAAATAGATCGAGCCGTCCTTGGCCAGCACCACGTCGTTGGGGCTGTTGAACTTCTTGCCCTCGAAGTGCGAGCACAGCACCGTCTTTTTCTTGGTCTTCAGGTCGATCACGCCGACCACCCGCGCGCCGCTGCCCGCGAAGACTACGCCCCCACGGCCCAGGCACAGGCCGTTGGAGCCAGGCTCGTTGATGTCCGGATCGGGCGGGCCCTCATAGCCGCTGGGCGTCAGCCAAACCGAGCCGCCGTCCTTCTCGTTCCAGCGCCGGATGGCGTTGGCGCGCACATCGGAGCTGAGGATGAAGCCGTCCGGCCCGCCGACCCACACCGGGCCCTCGCACCAGGTGTAGTCGCCCAGCACCCGTTCCACCACGGCGTCCGCATCGACCAGGGCGTCCAATTCCGGGTCCAGCCGTTCGATCTTGCCGACCACGGGCAGGGTCTGGGCGCGGGCGCCCGAGGCGGCCAGTCCGGCCGCCGTCAGTCCGGCGACCACGGCGCGCCGAGAGGGCGCGAGACGAGGGTGTTGCATGGGGGATTCCTCCGATTTTTCGTTGCCGCGACTGGATACCGGCCGGGCCGATATTTCAAGACGGCGGCGCCCTCAGGCGCACTGATTCATGGCGAGAATCAGAACCAATCGGGAAATCGACCTAGGCGACCTTGGCTGTTTCGGCCTGGGGCGCCGGATTCATCGCGGCTTGAATGGCGGCGAGCAGCAGCTGGGGACGGATGGGCTTTTCGACGTAGCCGTCGAAGCCGGCGTCCAGGAGCTTTTCGCGGCTGCCGGACATAGCGTCAGCGGTCAGGGCGATCACGGGGATGTCGCGAACCTCGGTCCCGCCGGCGCGAATTTCCGCCACGGCCTTCAAGCCGTCCATCACCGGCATATGTATGTCCATCAGGATCAGGTCGAACCCTCCCGATGACAAAGCCTCCAGGCCCAACGCGCCATTTTCGGCAAAGGCCAGCCGCCATCCGGTGGGCTCCAGCAGGGCCTTCACCACCGCGCGGTTCATGGGATTGTCTTCCACCACCAAGATGGACAGGCTCCCGGCTTCGTTCGCCGAGGGTGGCGCAATTTCAAGTCGGACGGGGGCATGCCCCGGCTCCGAGCAGGCGGTCAGGGGCAAGGAGAATTCGAAGCTGGCGCCGGGGCCGGGCCGGTCCAGCAGCTTCAGATCGCCGCCCATCGCTCGGGCCAAGTCACGGGATATGGCCAGCCCTAGTCCCGTTCCGCCATAGCTGCGAGCAATGCCGCCGTGCCCTTGTGAGAACCGCTGGAACAGCTTTGCGCGCGCGGCTTCCGTCAGTCCTGGGCCGGTATCGTCCACGCGGAAGAACAGACCCTGGCCGACATTTTCGATCTCGCCGACGCGAAGGCTCAGTCGCACCTGTCCGGTCTCGGTGAACTTCAGCGAATTGGACACCAGGTTGGCCAGCACCTGCTTCAGGCGCAAGGCATCGGCCGAAATCCAGCGGGGCGCATCCTCTTGAATCGAAAGCTGCAAAGCGATGTTCTTGGCGGTGGCGGCGGGGGCGAACAGTCCGCGGATATCGTCCGCCAAGCCGTGAATATCGGTGGGTAAGGGCGATATTTCCATGCGCCCAGCCTCGATCTTGGTCAGGTCGAGGATGTCGTTGAGGATCGACATCAGACCATCTCCAGAGCGGGTGATCCCTTCCAGAAGGTTCTGTTGCTTGACCGTCAGGTCCGTATTGCCCAAGGCGTGCGCCAGGCCCAGCACGCCATTCAGCGGCGTACGCAATTCGTGGCTCATCATGGCCAGGAAGTCGGACTTAGCCTGGCTGGCGTTTTCCGCCGTCGCGCTCGCCCGTTCCAACGCCGAATGTCGGTGATAGGTCGTCAGTGCGGAATTCAAGGTGTGGACAAGGGACAGGAAGACCGCGCCTTCGATGGTGATGCGGGTTTGGATTGAAATGTCGGGGGTCAACAACGGCGCCACGACGATCGCCAGGAGCGGCGGCCCGCCGGTCAATAGGAAATGGGCTGGAAATTTGCTGCAGGAGGCTTGGGCGTAGAGAAACATGCCGGTCCAAACGGACAGGGCCGCCAAGCGCAAACTGTGGTCCGCATTGACCCAGCACGCCGCAGCGACGCCCACCCAACCCGCGCTCGCCGCCAGCGAGCCCGTTATCCTGCACAGTCGGGTGGTCCGGGTGCCGGCAACGATCTGCTGCTTGAGGATGCGGTTCAGGCAAAGTTCCACACCCGCCATGGCGCCGCCCCACAAAGCGGCCGACTTCCAATCGAAACTGGGAAGGAGGGCGAGAAAAAACAATCCGATGAAGAATAGGCGCGCCGGGGAGAGCCTCAGCCCATCCCGCGCCGTGGCATCATATTCTGGACCATAGGTGAAGTACTTCCCCAAGGTCCGCATTCGGGTTTTGGCTCGCGACATTCAACGAGTATCGCCCTGACACGCGAAAAATAGCTTAATGGCCATTTGGCCAGTGAGCGGATCGACCCCCGCTTGCGATTGCTTGACATAAAGACATAAAGATATCTTTATGTGAGGCATGACGATGAGGGCGGATCAAGCCATCGAGATTCTGCGCGCCGCGGGCGAACCCTCGCGTCTGCGCATTCTGGCGCTGCTCGCGCGTGGCGAATTAGCCGTGATGGAATTGTCGCATATTCTGGATCAAAGCCAGCCGCGCGTCTCCCGCCATCTGAAGCTGCTGAGCGAGGCGGGACTGGTTGAGCGCTTTCCCGACGGCGCCTGGGTGTTTTACCGGCTTACCGGCGAGACGGGTCATAAGGGCGCGGCCCAAGCGCTGCTGGGCATGATCGATCCGAACGATCCCATGCTGATTCGGGACGCGGATCGCCTGGCCGACGTTCAGTCGACCCGGTCCGAGGACGCCGCGGCCTATTTCGCCCGCAACGCCGCCCGATGGGACGAGATCCGTTCGCTCTATGTGGACGAGGCCGAGGTGGAGGGGGCGCTGCTGCAGGCCGCCGGATCCGGCCCCTTCCATCGAATGATCGATCTGGGCTCGGGCTCGGGCCGCATGCTCACCTTGTTCGCACCCTTGGCCGAGAGCGCCATTGGCTTGGACCTGTCCCAGCAGATGCTCAATATCGCCCGCGCCCAGACTGCCCAGGCAGGACTGACCCGTTGCGAACTGCGCCACGGCGACATCTTCGCCACCAAACTGCCAGATGGATACGCCGATCTGGTGGTGGTGCATCAGGTGCTGCACTACCTGACCGATCCCGCCGCCGCGGTGGCGGAAGCGGCGCGCCTGGTGGCGCCGGGCGGACGGTTGGTCATCGCCGACTTCGCGCCGCACCGCCTGGAATTTCTGCGCGAGCAGCACCAGCATCGCCGGCTGGGCTTATCCGACGAAGAGATGAAGGGTTGGCTGAAGGCCGCGGGCCTGTCGCCGCTGGGCCGCATCGCCTTGCCGCCCCGCAAGCCGGACGGCCTGACCGTCCACGTCTGGAGCGGGCCGCGCCCGCCGGAAAAGAGGATCGAACCATGAGCCCCGCCGAGATCAGCCGCACCGTCGGCGCCATGGCGCGGGCCGGCGCGCGCGCGTCGAAGGCCAAGGTGTCCTTCGAGTTCTTTCCGCCCAAGAGCGAGGAGTCCGAGGAAAACCTGTGGAAGGCTATTCGCCGTCTGGAGCCCCTGCATCCGCAATTCGTCTCGGTCACCTATGGCGCGGGCGGATCCACCCGCGAGCGCACTCACCGCACCGTTCGGCGCATCCTTGAGGAGACCAGCCTGGTCCCCGCCGCTCACCTCACATGCGTGGCCGCCACGCGCGCCGAGGTCGACGAAGTGATCAGCGATTATTGGCAGGCGGGCGTGCGTCACATCGTGGCTCTACGTGGCGACCCGCCCGGCCAGGTGGGCGGCGCCTATCAGCCGCCTGCCGACGGCTACGCCAACGCCACGGAACTGACCGCGGCTATAACCCGGATAGCGCCGTTCGAGGTGTCGGTGGGCTGCTATCCGGAAAAGCATCCAGAAAGCCCCTCGCTCGAGTACGACATCGATGTGCTCAAGGCCAAGATCGACGTGGGCGCCACCCGCGCCATCAGCCAGCTGTTCTTCGATGTGGAGGCTTTCCTGCGCTTCGTGGATAAGGCCCGCGCTTCGGGGATCACGATTCCCATCGTGCCGGGGATCATGCCGGTGACCAATTTCAAGGGCCTGGTGCGCATGACTGGGCTGTGCCAGGCCCGCCTGCCGGACTGGCTGTACAAACTGTTCGACGGCTTGGACGAGGATCCCGACACCCGCCGTCTCATCGCCTGTTCGGTGGCGTGCGAGATGTGCGCTGAGCTGGAAGACCGGGGCTTTTCCGACTTTCACTTCTACACCCTGAACCGGGCCGATCTGGTCTACGCCATCTGCCGCGTCCTGGGCGTCAGTGCGCCGGCGCCCGTGGAGGCTGTCCCATGACAAGAGCCGATCGTATCGCCGCGCTCAAGGCCGCCGCCAAGCAGCGCGTGCTGATTCTGGACGGGTCCTGGGGCGTGATGATCCAGCGTGAAAACCTGACCGAAGAGGACTTTCGCGGCGCCCGATTCAAGGACCACCCCGATCCCTTGAAGGGCAACAACGACCTGCTCAACCTGACCCGGCCTGACATCGTGCTCGGCCTGCACGACGCCTATTACGCGGCGGGCGCAGACATCAGCGAGACCAACACCTTTTCATCAACCGTCATCGCTCAGGCCGACTACGGGCTGCAGAGCGCGGTGCGCGACCTAAACCTTTCGGCCGCGCGCCTGGGCCGCGAGAGCGCCGACCGCTGGACGGCCCAGCAGCCGGACAAGCCGCGCTTCTTGGCCGGCGCCGTCGGGCCGCTCAACCGCACCCTGTCCATCTCGCCGGACGTCAACGACCCGTCCGCGCGCGCCGTGACCTTCGACGAGGTCTACGCCGCCTACCGCGAGCAGGTGCTGGCCTTGCACGAGGGCGGTGTGGACCTGTTCCTGGTGGAGACGATCTTCGACACCTTGAACGCCAAGGCGGCGCTGAAGGCGATCCTGGATCTGGAGGACGATGGGCTGGAGCCCCTGCCCATCTGGATTTCCGGCACCATCACCGACCGATCGGGCCGCACCCTCACAGGCCAAACGGCGGAGGCCTTCTGGAATTCCGTTCGTCACGCTAGGCCGTTCGCTGTCGGCTTCAACTGCGCGCTGGGCGCCGAGCTCATGCGCCCGCACATCGCCGAGATGGCCCGTATCGCCGACACCCTGGTGGCCGCCTATCCCAACGCCGGCCTGCCTAACGCCATGGGCCAATATGACGAGCAGCCCGACCAGACCGCCCACTTCCTGCACGAGTGGGCCGAGCAGGGCCTAGTCAATATCCTCGGCGGCTGCTGCGGCACGACGCCTGATCACATACGCCATGTGGCTGACGCAGTGGCGGGCATGATCCCGCGCGTTGTGCCGGAACGGCCGAAGGCGTTGCGTTTGTCCGGCCTAGAACCGTTCGAGTTGGCGTGATGCATTGGGCCAAATTCATAGCGTGTCTCCCTTCCCGCTCGAGGGGGGAAGGGTTGGGGATGGGGGTGTTCGCGCCGCCGCTTCTGGGTTGGCGCGAGAGGCGCGCCGCCGCCAGAGCCCGCCTGTCCGCGTCGCGGGCCTCACCCCCAACCCTGCCCTTCCCCCCTCGAGGGGGAAGGATTCAATTTCCTGCCGATATGTTTGATTTCGAGAAGGGCGCAGCGTCATGAGGCCGGTCTTCGTCAATATCGGCGAGAGGACCAATGTCACCGGCTCGGCGAAGTTCCGTAAACTGATCGTCGAGGGCGACTACACAGCCGCGCTGGATGTCGCGCGTCAGCAGGTGGAAGCCGGCGCCCAGGTCATCGACATCAACATGGACGAGGGTCTGCTGGACTCCAAGCAAGCCATGGTCACCTTCCTCAACCTGATCGCAGCCGAGCCCGACATCTCCCGCGTGCCGGTGATGATCGACAGCTCCAAGTGGGAGGTGATCGAGGCCGGCCTGAAGTGCGTCCAGGGCAAGCCCATCGTCAATTCCATCTCCATGAAGGAGGGCGAGGCCAAGTTCCTGGAGCAG
>Ga0302157_10008533_pt1 | contig 10055 bp, 7 predicted proteins | sample I_Bog_N3_3_FD_193502 | JGI IMG/M metagenome (GOLD analysis project Ga0302157, IMG submission 193502) | Peat permafrost microbial communities from Stordalen Mire near Abisko, Sweden - I_Bog_N3_3 | ecosystem: Environmental > Terrestrial > Soil > Wetlands > Peat | place: Sweden: Abisko, Stordalen...
CGTCGGCGCGGAATCGAAGATCGGGTCCCACGTCCGCCCATAATCGCTGCTCCGCCAAACCCCGCCATTCACCTGTCCCACATAGAAGACATTCGGCTGGCTCGGCACACCAACCGCCGCCCGCGTGCGCCCCCCGCGAAACGGACCGATCATCCGCCAGTGCATATCCGGCAACGGCAGAGAGGACTCCTGCGCGCAAGCGGCGGCAAAGGGAAGGCTCAAAAGCAGGGCAACGGCGGAACGGCGGGCGAGAAATCGGACAGGCAATCGACCAAACATGGAAAGCATTCTCCGGAGGGGCGCAACGATACCGTCATCTTAAATGCGTTACGCCTGTTTGCGCCGGAGATTCATGTCAGTCGCCCACCAGCGCTCCCCATCCCCGCGGACGAGACAGGTTCTCTGACCCCTGACCCCTGATCCCATTCAGCACGGATTCACCGTCTGCACAATCATCTTCGCGCACATCTCAATCCCCAGTGTGCTGTTGACGCAGATGTGGTAAAGCCCCCGGTCCGACCAATCCTTGCCGTAGTACGTCTGCGTGTAATGGGTCCGCTCCCCATCGATGCGCCGCATCATCACCGCCACATCCGGGTCCTCTGGGTGGCGCAGCCTCACCCGCGCCACCTTCTCCGCCATCGGCGCAAACACCAGTGCGTGCAGCACATTCGGCTGCCGGCGCAGGACGCACTGCGAGCTGCGCCCGATAATCACGCAGTGACCCACCTTGGCCGCCTGCTCAATCACCCGCACCGTGGAGTCGCGCACCGAGTCGTAGTCCACCACCGCCGGCGGAATCATCCCCTGTCCGGTCTGCTGGAAGCCGCGCAGCACGCGAGCCCACCACCCGCTCGACTTCTCGTCGGCCGCGTAGGCGCGGATCGCCGCCAACTGTCCCGCCGCCGCCGCGCGCTCGATAATCTCTTTGTCCAGGCACTCCCAGCCGAGCATTTCGGCCACCTTCATCCCCACCTCGGCGCCGCCGCTTCCGTACTCTCGCGCAATCGTCACCACGTTGAACATGTTGTGCCTTCCGCCCTCGCCCGGCTATTCGGCCGATGAACCCACCAATTCCAGATCGGCGGGCTACCTCGTCCGGGGCACACCCCGGGCCAGGTTCGCCTGACCGCTTCACTCAGCGCGAATCATGCCGATTCCTGTGAATGCCGACAATATACCGAGTGCCTGCCCGCCTGTAAAGCACAATACTCCGGAGGACCCGACGCGGACGGGAGGGGCCATCTCCTCCCTCAGCGGGCGCCAGCCGCGCCGTCGGTTGCCTGTACGCTCAGTCCGTCTTTGGAGCGGGCGCCACAGCCGGACGCCCCCCGGCAACCCTGCGATGCGGCATTGTAACCGGCTTCTGGGGCTTATGTTCGGGCAACTGGTCGTGAAGAATCACATTGAGCAGGGACCGGTGTACCTGGATGCGGCCGTTGTAATCGATAAAGCCAAGTTTGCGAAAGCGATTCATAAAAAAGCTGACGCGCGACCGCGTCGTCCCAATCAGTTCCGCCAGCGTCTCCTGGGTCACGGGAGGAATGAACTTGTTCGGCGTCCCCGGCTGGTCAAACTCCGCCATGATGAGCAGAATGCGCGCCAGACGCTTTTCGCTGGAATTGAAGAGCTGATCGATCAGGTCCGCCTGTACCCGCATGGATCGCGAGAGCAGAACCCGCACAAACATGTTTGTGAAGAGGGGCTCATCATGCATCACCCGGATCATTTCGGCGCGCACGATCTTCATGGCCGTGCAGTCCGTTACCGCATAGGCCGTACCCATGCGCAAGCCCACGATGGCCGCCAGCGATTCCTCGCCCACAAATTCGCCCGCCGAGAAGAGCGCCAGTGTGGCTTCCTTGCCCTTGGCGGAGACCACCGAAAGCTTTGCCCGGCCGCGCTGCAGGTAATAAATGGCGTCCGCCTCATCTCCCTGAGAGAAGAAGGCGTCCTTGGATGTCATCTCAATGACCCGCCTTCCGAGCCCAGGGTGGGAAAGAAAGGCGACAGGGTCGAATGGTTCCTGGATTTTTCTCGTCAAGTACAAGCACCTCTCGGGGTTGTTTGCTTCGTATGCCGGCTTTCAAGCGGGCGAAGGAGTCTGTTTCTGGCGCGATCGATGCCCGAACGAAAACACGACCACGCGACGACCGCGACGACCGCGACGGAAAACAAAGCATCTCGCTTCCCCTGGAACCAAAAGGATCTCCGTATCCAGATGGCAGGGAGATTCGCCTGCACGTTCCAGTCGGCCGGACGTGTTGGTTTTCAATCGATAATTGTTCCAAGAGCCGGCTCTTTTGTCTGGTCTGAATTGCTCACTCCGCCCTGGCGCCGCCTGGGACGCGGCAGCTCCTCGTTCCAAACCCGGCTCATGCCCCCGGCAAGCTGGACGAACCGCACGCTGAAGCGGTTTAATAGGTGCGGGACGGAATGCCCGTCTTCGAGCGAGCTACCGGCCGGGGATGGCCTGGCCCGTTGGCAATTCCGGCAGGAGTTCAACATGATCACCAGACGCGAAGCGCTCATTGGATTGGGCGCATCGGCGGCAGCTCTCGCCGCTCCGAAGATTAGCCACGGGATAGACAACTCCTGCCCCTTCCGCATGGCCGTCATCAACGACGAAATCTCCCCCGACTTCGAGCTCGCCTGCAAGATCGTCTCCCAGGACTTCGGCTTCCAGTGGATCGAACTCCGCTCGATGTGGGGAACCAACATCACCGCGCTCTCCGCCAGCCAGATCGCCGACGCAAAGAAGATCCTCACCGAGCACAAGCTCCGCGTCACCGACATCGCCAGCCCGCTCTTCAAAACCGATTGGCCCGGCGCGCCGCTCTCCTCCCAGAGCGAAAAACGCGACCAGTTCCACGCCGGCTTCGACTTCAAAGAGCAGGACCGCCTCCTCGAGCACTGCATCGAACTCTGCCGCAGCTTCGAAACCGACCGCATCCGCTGCTTCGATTTCTGGCGGCTCGCCGACGTAAAGCCCTACCGCGCCGCCATCGACGCCAAGCTCCAGAAAGCCGCCGAGCGCTGCGCCCAGGAAAAAATCATCCTTCTGCTCGAGAACGAGATGTCCTGCAACACCGCCACCGGCTCGGAAGCGGCCGAAGTGCTGGCGGCCATCCCCAACCAAAACTTCATGCTCAACTGGGACCCCGGCAACGCCGAAGCCCTGCGCGCCACACCCTTCCCCGATGGCTACGCCCTGCTGCCCAAGGCGCGCATCGGCCACTGCCACGTCAAAGACGTCACCCTGAAGTCGGACAACAAATACGAATGGGCCCCCGTCGGCGGTGGCGTGGTCGACTGGGTCGGCCAATTCCGCGCCTTCGTCCACGACGGCTACCACCACGCCGTAAGCCTCGAAACCCACTGGACCGGCGGCGGCAGCCCTGAAAAATCCACCCGCATAAGCATGGAAGGGCTCAAGAAGGCGCTCGCCAGCGCCGAACTGCCCTGCTAAGAAGAAAATACCGGCAGCCCGGCGCCGAGCCAATGAAGGGTACGGGTGAAGGGTACGGGTGAAGGGTACGGGCTTTAGCCCGTACATTTCCGGGGCCATCCGGAGCGGGCTTTAGCCCCCGAGGGAAAGGCCCCTTCCTCGGAAGTTCTGCGCGAGCACCACCAGGAGTGAAGCACATGATCACACGACGCGAACTCATCGACGGCCTCGCGGTTGGCGCGGCCGGCCTCGCCGTAGCCTCCACCGCCAAGAGCTACGCCCAAATCATGGGTGCCAACGACCGCCTCAACTTCGCCATCATCGGCCTCAACAGCCGCGCCGGCGCGCATCTCTCCTCCCTCAAAGCCAACCAGGACCACGCCCGCGTCAGCCACGTCTGCGATGTCGAATCCACCATCCTCAAGCGCTTCGCAGCCGACACCGAAAAGGAGCTCGGCTACGCCCCCGTCCAAATCGGCGACTTCCGCCAGATCCTCGCGCTCAAAGAGGTCGACGCGGTCACCATCGCCACCCCCGACCACTGGCACGCTCCCATGGCCATCCTCGCCCTGGCCGCAGGCAAGCACGTCTACGTGGAAAAGCCCCTCAGCCACAACCCCGGCGAAGGCGCGCTGCTCGTTGCGGCGCAGCAAAAGTACGGCAAAGTCGCCCAGATGGGCTCCCAGCAGCGTTCCTCGCCGCACTCGATCGAGATCATCGACAAAATCCATTCCGGCGTCATTGGCCGCGCCTACTACGCCAAGGCCTTCTACTCCAACACCCGCAAATCCATCGGCTTCGGTAAACCGGCCCCCGTCCCCGCCACGCTCGATTGGGACCTCTGGCAAGGCCCCGCCCCGCGCAAGGCCTATACCGATAACGTCCAGCCCTACAACTGGCACTGGTTCCGGCACTGGGGCACCGGCGAAACCCTCAACAATGGGACTCATGAAGTCGACGTCTGCCGCTGGGCTCTCGGAGTCGACTACCCCAATCAAGTCTCCGCTTCCGGTGGCCGCTACCACTTTACCGACGACTGGCAGTTCTACGACACCCTCAACACCAGCTTCGAATACGACGATAAGCTCATCGAGTGGGAAGGCAAGTGCTGCTCCGGCATGAAGTTCTACGGCCGCGACCGCGGCTCAGTCATCATGGGCACCACCGGCTCCGTCCTCCTCGACCGCGACGGCTACGAAATCTACGACCTCGGCGGAAAGAAACTCAGCGAGTTCAAAGTGGGCACCGTCACCAACTCCGCCGACCGCGTCGGACGCGACTCCATGACCGACGCTCACTTCCGCAACTTCATCGACGCCATCCGCACCGGCGCCAGACTCAACGCCCCCGTCGCCGTAGGCAACGTCGCCGTCACCATGCTCCAGCTCTCCAACATCGCCTGGGAGCGCCAGCGCGTCCTGCACCTCGACCCCGCCAACGGCAAAATCAAAGACGACCCCGAATCCATGAAAGGCTGGAACCGCAGCTACGAACCCGGCTGGGAGCCAAAGGTCTAGCAAACCCGCACAAACCGAATCCCCAGCAACGCCGCCACCTTCTCAATATCCTCCGCGCGATACCCCACCCCCACCGCGCAATGGTGCGCCGGCCCCTGCGCATTCCACGCCTCAACAAATCCCCGCGCGCCCAGCGAAAAACTATACCGGCTGTTCGTGTTCCCAATCTCCAGGATCGGCCCCGGCTCGCTGCGCCCCTCGGCCACCACCAGCTTGAAGCCGCGTTCCCGGTCCTCCGCCACTGATAGCAGCGTCACCGGCCCATGCTTCACTTGCATTTCGACCGACAAGCCGCGCCCCACTTTGCCGTGATAGACACCAAGCGGCCGCACCTTCGTCTTCCCCTCGGCAATGCCGCTGTGCCCCGGCCCGTCATGCCCCATCAGCACCCGGTCCGCGGCAAAATCGAGGGCGTAAAACTCCGTAAACGACCCGCCCGCTCCCAACACATCCAAAATCTTCATCGCCACGACATTCTTCACTTCGTATTCACCCGCCACCGGAATATGCCGCGCCGTCAGCAGTGAAGCCCCCAGAATGATCGAGCTCATCACATCTTCGTTCGCCGCGTTCCCGCTGCCCTGGTGGTAGTAAGCCAGCATTTGCAGATCACGCCCAGCCACAAGAGCGTCCAGCGCCACCGAAGTCCGCGCCGCGCGCCGCAACTCCTCCGCCGGGCAATCTGGCTGCACGTCGAAGCTCGCCGCAAACTCCGCCACCCGCGCCGAAATCTCTTCCTCCGAGACCAGCACCCGCAAGCCGCTCAGCTCATCAACCTCCAGCATTTCCACATGCGTGCCAAACACGGTGGAAATTCGTGTCAAATCCGTCTGAATATCCAGCATCCCGCCGTAGTAGTGCCCCATCAGCCCCAGGCTCGCCTCGCGCAGCGTCGAGACGACGCGCGCCGCCGCGACCCAGCCCGCCAGCTCCCGCCACACTCTCTCTTCGCCCAAATGACCCGTCACCTGATGAAAAGGAATCCCCGCCCGTCCAAACAGGTTCGCAATCTCCGGCACCGGGCACGCCGAGCAGTATTCGAGCCACTTGCCCGTCATCGCCGTCCGGTCCGGCAGCTTCGCAAAGGACGCGTAATCGATCGCCTCCTCCGGCTGCAGATTCAGCACCACCACCGAAACCCCCGCCCGCTGCACCAAAGGCAGCACCGTTCCGGAAATCGCATAGGTCGTCACATACAGCAGCAGCAGGTCCATCTCTTCGCGCCTGCATCGCCGCCCCGCCGCGCGCGCCGTCCGCAGGCTGTCCACCATCCCCAGCCGCACCACCTCGAACCCATCGCCTGATATCCGCTCGGCAGCGCGGGCCAAATAGCCTTCGAGCCGCGCCTTGAGTCCGGCAAACTGCGGCCAGTACGCCTCCAGACCCAGCCCGCACAGACCGACCCGCGTCGTCCGCTTTTCCACACCAGCCTCCGCTGCTCTCATGGAAGGTAAAACACTTCCCGCAGCATGGGAAACCTCTCCCCCGGCCGCAGCCCCATCACCGGCTCAAAGTAGGGCTCCATCGCCTGCTGCCACGCCGCATTCACCGGATCCGCCTCAATCCGCGCCCAAGCCTCGTCGAAATCGCTCACCCGCATCGCCAGCACCAGCAACTCGTCCCTGCGGAAGATCGAATACTCCTCCACCCCCGCCCGCTTCAGCAGCGCCAGCATCTCCGGCCACACCTCCAGGTGCGAGCGATCATAAGCCTCGCCCATCCCCGGCCGCAGCCGCAGCAAAAACGCTACGCGATCACCCAGCCCGGCATTCGCAACCGCCCCGCTCACCAGCTCACCACCGTCACCGCAAAGGGCTCCATCGTCAGCTTCCCCCCATCCATCTTCGCCGTCCGCGCCGGCCCTTCGCCGCTCGCCTCGTCCACCGTCAGCGCCGTCGCCCCGGCCGCTTCCGCGGGCAGCCGCACTTCCAGCACGCGGTTCCGCTTGTTCACCAGCAGCAGCCGCTTTCCTCGCGCCGTCAGAAAAGCCTGCGCCGCGAGTCCATTCTCCCCCGGCGCCTGCGTAGTGACCAGCGTATCCCCCGGTCCAAAGTTATCCTTCATCAGCTTCAGCACCCAGAACCGCGCATTCGGTTTTTTCGTCACCCAATCCACCATCGTCACGCTGGGAAACTGCGTCGGATACCCAATCAGCTGCGACTCGCCCACCACATCGATCTGCTGCTTCGCCAGCTCGATGTACAGATAGGCGTACATTGCGCCCGCCAGGTTCCAGTACGTCGCCGGATAGGGCTTGAATGGATGCTGAGCATCCACATTCCCAATCCCATCCGAGAGAATCACCCCCAGCTCATCCAGATCCACCTTCGTCGCCGGCGAGAGCCGCTTCCGGATCGCTTCCGCAAAGCGCACCGTATTCAGAAACCCATCCGCCTGGTCAAAAAAGCTGAACTGCCAGTGCTCGATCGATTGATCGGCCGGCGGACTGGCGTAGAAGTGATACGAAATGTAGTCCAGCGGAATCCCCGCCTTGTGGTTCTTCGGATTGAGGAAGTATTCGAAGTATTCAGGCGTCCTGCTCGGCATCGCCAGGGCCATCCCCATGAATTTCGTCTCCGGGCTCACCTTGCGGATGGCCTCGACGATCATGTCGTAGCGCTCTGAGTATTGCTGTGGGGTCATGTTGTGCTCAAAGTCGACCTCATTGAGCACCTCCCAGATGGGAACCGCGTAGTGATGCCCCGAGTCATGCCGCACCCCGTTCTCGTCCGTGAATCCGCCCTTCGCGTACCAACTCACCAGCCGTGCAAAGTACTCGCCCAGCTCCTTGCCCGTCGGGTCGCGCAGCTCCGTCCCTTGCGTGTAGTCCCAAACCGGCTTGTCGGGGTCCGCCGGGTAGCTCACCGGCTTCTCCGTCTTGAACATCCACGCCGGAATCGTGCTGAAATTCAGAATCCGCGTATGTCCCTCGGTCGAATCGAAGAAATCCTTCGTCATCGGGTCAATCAGAGAGAAATCCCACCAGGTGCGAGCCGCGGTGGGCGGCTCCAGCTCGGCCACCACCAGCTTTGGATACGGCAGCCACGGCACATAGCGCACATAATCCGCCCCCAGTTCCTTCACCGCGGCAAACGACGCGTCGTGCATCGGCGACCCCGGCCGGGTCATGGGATTGACCACAATCTGCAGCGTCGCCGACGACTTCGACACCACAACGGGCTTGTCCCACTGAATGCGAAATTCCTCGGTCTGCTGCGCCCGCGCCGACCCGCAGGTGAGCAAGGCAAGGCCCAGAATCAGGCTGCACAACGAGCGAAATCGGCAATTCCTCATACTGACTCCTCCGCGCCGCGCCGGAAGTCCAGGCCTTCTCAGTCTCCAGCACTCTCTTGAGACCTCCGGCGTTCATCCCGGACGCGCGGTCAAGAACTATCACAGCAATATTCAATGTGGCAAGTATTTCTTATTTGAAATTCGCGCCCTCGTCTCGCTACAATGGGTTGCTTCCCTGAGCCGGCCTCCGAACGACGCGCACCGAATCCCGGAAGGCTGCACAGTACCGGCCAGCCCGGCACAGAATCCGCATGAAATCAAGGAGTCCCGCAATGTCAGGCCCGTCCAAACTCGCTCTCCATCTCGCCCTCGGCGCTGCTTTTCTCAGCTCCGCCTCAGGCCCCGCCGCTCTCGGCCAGGCAGGCCCTGCCCACTTGCGCACCGACGACCTGACCACCCCCCTCGGCCTCGACGACCCCGCTCCCAAATTTGCCTGGCAGTTGACCGACACTCGCCCCGGCGCGCTCCAAAAGGCCTACCGCCTGCAAATCGCCAGCTCGCCCGAACTGCTGGCCTCCGGCAAGCCCGACGCCTGGGATTCCGGCCGCGTCCCGAGCTCCCAATCCGTTGGCGTCGCCTACTTGGGCTCTGCGCTCAAGCCCACCACCCGCTACTATTGGCGCGTCCTCGCCTGGGACTCGGCAGGGAAACCCTACCCCGCCAGCGAAGCCACCTGGTGGGAGACCGGCCTGCTGCGTCCCGAGGGCTGGCGCGCCAGTTGGATCGGCTACGAGACCCCCGAGGAAGCCGCCGTCCGCAAAGCCGGCGCAAAGTGGATTACCGCAGCCGACGGCCAGCACGTTTGGGACACCAAATCCTCCGAGCAAAAAATCGCCTACCGCCTAGCTTTCACGCTCGACAAACCTGTAAAGTCCGCCGCCCTCTTCGCCACCGGCCAGGACGTCGCCTCCGCCTGGGTCAACGGCGAAAAGGTCTCGACCGGCGCGCCCCTGCCGCCGTGGAAGCAGCTTCCCTGGAAGAAGTACGTCCGCACCGACGTCACCGCGCAGGTCAAATCCGGCGCGAATCTGCTCGCCATCGAAACCACCCACTACGTCGTCAACCCCAACGGATCCGGCGCGCATGACGCCCCGGCCATGAGCGCCACACTCGCGGTTGAATTCGCCGACGGCTCCTACGCCACCTTCGCCACCGGAGTCGACAAGGGCTGGAAAGCCTCCATCCACGCCGCCTCCTGGATGAATTCACCCAGCGAAGACGAATCCTGGCAGCCCGTCATCGCCTTCTCCGCAAGACCTGGGATGGATTCAGGAGACCCAGGCAATCCCTGGCCCGCCGAATCCGTCAAAGCCCTCCGCCACGACTTCACAATCGCCAAACCCGTCGCCTCCGCCCGCATCTATTCGACCGCCCTCGGCGCATACCAGCTCTTCGTCAACGGGGCACGCGCCGGCGACGATGTCCTCGCCCCCGGCTGGACCGACTACCGCCTCCGCCTCAAATACCAGACCTACGACGTCACCGCGAGCCTCAAGCAGGGCGCAAACGCCCTCGCCGCCCTCGTCGCTCCCGGCTGGTACTCGACGCCTCTCCAGTGGTTCCAGCAGCCCAACATCTACGGCCTTACCCCTCCCTCCCTGCGCGCCCAGCTCCGCATCCAGTACACCGACGGCTCGGTCGATTGGGTCGTCACCGACCAAACCTGGAAAGCCGACGTTTCCCCCATCCTCAAGGCCGAAAACTACGACGGCGAAACCCAGGACGCCCGCCGCATCCAGCCCGGCTGGAACGCGCCCGGCTTCGACGCCTCAGCCTGGAAGCCTGTCGAAGTCCGC
>Ga0302157_10008541_pt1 | contig 10050 bp, 5 predicted proteins | sample I_Bog_N3_3_FD_193502 | JGI IMG/M metagenome (GOLD analysis project Ga0302157, IMG submission 193502) | Peat permafrost microbial communities from Stordalen Mire near Abisko, Sweden - I_Bog_N3_3 | ecosystem: Environmental > Terrestrial > Soil > Wetlands > Peat | place: Sweden: Abisko, Stordalen...
CGAGTTCTCGTAGCCGCTGACCTCCGCCGTCTTCTCGAAGCGGACCAGTTCGGGCTCGCCGGTGTTCGACGGCAGGAACGGGTGCACCTCCAGCTCGCCGAAGCGACGCGCGAACGCCACGTGCTGCGCCGGGTCCAGCGGCTGGTCCCGGAAGAAGATGACCTTGTAGTCGTGCAACGCCTGGCGCAGCTCGGCCACCACGGGATCGGGCAGCGTCTCGGTGAGGTCGACGCCGCTGATTTCCGCGCCCACCGTCGAACCCAGCTGCCGGGCGTCGAAGTGCTCCCATTGCAGTGTCGCCAGGCGATCCCGCTCTGCCGCCACGTGGGTGAAGGGGCCCACCGCAATGCTGTAACCCGGCAGGCGGAAGGTGCCGGGCCGGTTCGAGGTCGCTGCCGTCGTGGTCACCTCCGTACTGTACCGAGCCGCCGGTGCGCCTGAACGGGCAGGACGTGTGCCGCGGGCTTTCTTATACTGACCACATGACCCTCCGACTGGACCTCCCCTCCTGGCGCGCCCGCGGCGCATGAAGGCGAACAGCGCGACCCAGAGTGCGGTGCGGCGAGCAGTGCTCGATGCCACGGGTGCCGACGACCGGTTGACCGTGACCCAGACCGTGGCCACCGACGGGTGGGGCGACGTCCTGTACGTCGACGTCTACGCGCGTTCGCGCCATACGACCCTCGTGGACCTCAGCCCCGCGCTACGCAAGGCTGTGGCCGTGGTGGCCGACCGGCCCTATGAGCGCGTCAGCATCAAGTGGCGCCTCAGCAACACCTGAGGGGACGTCAATCGGCCGCGATGGCGGCGAGCACATCGAGCTTGGCGGCGCGGCGTGCCGGCCAGCTGGCCGCGATCAGGCCGAGCACGGCGGCCAGGACCAGGAAGACGACGAGGCTGCTGAACGGCACCACGATGTCGGTGATCCCCTGCGACTTGAGCGACCAGGCCAGCGCAATGCCGAGACCGGTCCCGACAATGATCCCGATGATGGCGCCGAACACGGCGAGGATCACCGACTCGGAGCGGATCATGGCCCGGATCTGCCGGCGCTTCATGCCCACGGCACGGAGCAGGCCGATTTCGTGCGTGCGCTCGAACACCGACAGCATGAGGGTGTTGACGATCCCGATCAGGGCGATCAACACGGCCAGGGCGAGCAGTGCGTAGACCAGGCCCAGCAGCTGGTTGACCTGGGCCTGCTGGGACTTCTCGAACTGGGCCCGGGTCTGGATCTTCAGGTTCGGGTACGAGGCCAGGGCGTGCGAGACGCTCTGACCGACCCCGGCGCTCCCATTCGTCTTCAAGAGGACGGCGATCGGCAGGGCGTTGGCGAAGTGGGTGAGGAAGAAGCCGTCCCCGACGAGGTACTTGCCGATCAGCGAGTTCGCCTTGAACACGCCGCCGATCCGCATGGTGGTGTTCCCTGTCTTGGCGAACTTCACCGGCACCACGTCCCCGACGGCGAGATGCTTCGAGTTGGCTGTGGTGGTGTCGATCAGCAGCTGGCCGTCGGCCAGCGTCGACGATGAGCCTTCCGTCATGTTGAGGATCACCGTGTCGGACAGGTGGCGCGTCGACACCGCCGTCAGATTCTCCAGCGATCCCTTCAGCTCGAACTGGTCCTGGTACACGGTCGAGGTCGCGGTGACCCCGTTGACCGCCGCTGCGGTCGGGCCCACCGCATTACTGAAGCCGCCCTGCGCGTTGTTCCCTGTCGTGATGATGAAGTCGGCGCTGATGGCGTTGTCCACGCTGCTGGTGGCGGACCGCGACAGCGAGGCCCCGAAGACGGCGATGGCCGAGACGAGCGCCAGACCGACCATGAGGGCCGACGCCGTCTGCGCCGTGCGGCGCGGGCTGCGCATGGAGTTCTCCCGCCCGAGCCGCCCCGACATGCCGAGGAGGCGGGCCAGGGGGCGGCCGATCAGGCTGGCCATCGGCCGCGCCACGGCCGGGGCCAGGCGGGCCACCCCGACGAAGATCAAGACTGCGCCCAGGCCCACCAGGGCGATGGCCGGGGCCGTGAGCCCGACGGCCAGCGCGGCCACGCCGGCCAGGGTGATGGCGATGCCCCAGGTGAAGCGGCGGCGCAGCGAGATCTCGACCTCGCTCTGCTGATCCGAGACGGCGGCCACCGGCGCGATGCGCACGGCCCGCCGGGCCGGGCTGATGGCCGACGCCACCGTCACGCCCACCCCGACCACCAGGCAGACGATCACCGTGCGGGGCTCGAAGACGAGGGGGCCGGACGGGAGCGTCACGCCGAAGCCACTCAGCAGCGCCTCCAGCCCGAGCGCGGCCAGCACCCCCAGCCCCAGCCCGATCAGCGACGAGACCAGCCCCACGATCGCCGCCTCGAGCAGCACGGAACGGAAGACCTGGCGCCGACTGGCGCCGACGATGCGCAGCAGCGCCAGCTCGCGCGTGCGCTGGCCGACAATGATGGAGAACGTGTTGAGGATGGTGAAGCCCCCCACGAACAGCGCGATGAACGCGAAGACGAGGAGTGCGGTGTTGAAGAAGCCCAGCGCCTGGCTGATGGAGCTGGTGGCCTCGTCGATCACCGTCTGACCTGTCACCACCTCGTCGCCGCGGGGCAGGGCCCGCGCGATGGCACGCTGCACCGTCGCCTTGTTCGCACCCGGCTGGGCGACGACATTGATGTTGTCGAATTTGCCGACCTCGCCCAGCACGGCCTGCGCGGTCGGGATGTCGAATGCGGCCAACGTCGCCCCGGCCAGGTTGTTGGCCGTGCCGAAGCGCGCCAGTCCGGTGATGGTGAAGGTCCTCGTCGGCCCTTCCAGCAGGATGCGCACGTTCTGACCGACCTTGAAGTGGTACTTCTGCGCCGTGCCCAGGTCCATGACGACGTCGTGGGGTGTCGTGGGCGCCGTCCCTTGGCTCAGTCGGAGGGGTGAGAGCGCCGGGTTGGGGTCATAGGCGAACCCGAGGGTGGGCGCGCCGCCCGTCGTGATCGCCTTGCCCGCCGGGGAGATGTACTGCGCATAGCCGGTGACCGAGCCTTCGGCCGCCTCCACGCCGGGCACGGCGCGCACCGTCGACACGAGGGACTCGGGGACCGGGTTGCGGGTGGCGGTGCCCCCACTCCCGAACTGCGCCACGCCGCGTACCTGGAAATCAACGTTCTGGTAGATGTTCCCGAACAACGTGTTGAACGTGTTGTGCAGCGTGTCGGTGAGCACGAAGGTCCCGGCAATGAAGGTGACACCGAGCACGATGGCCAGCGCCGTGAGGGCCAGCCGCAACTTGTGCGCCAGCAGTCCCTTGATGGTCACCCGCCACATGTCAGGTCCCCAGCGTCCGGATGCGCTCCAGCACCGAGTCGGCGGTCGGCTGCTCCAGATCGTCGACGATGTTGCCGTCGGCCAGGAAGACGACCCGGTCCGCGTAGGTCGCGCCGTGCGGGTCGTGGGTCACCATGACGATCGACTGGCCGAACTCGGTCACGGAGCGCCGCAAGAAGGCCAGCATCTCGCTGCTGGAGGTGGAGTCCAGATTCCCGGTGGGCTCGTCGGCGAACACCAGGTCGGGACGGTTGATGAGGGCCCGGGCACAGGCGCAGCGCTGCTGCTGGCCCCCGGACATCTCCCCGGGCCGGTGCGTCAGCCGGTCGGCGATACCCAGCTGGTCGACGAGGTAGTCGAACCACTCCTTGTCCACCTTGCGCCCGGCCAGGTCGACCGGCAGCGTGATGTTCTCGCCCGCCGTGAGCGTCGGGACGAGGTTGAAGGATTGGAAGACGAAGCCGATGTGATCACGCCGCATCTGGGTCAGGCCGGCGTCGTCGAGGGCACCGATGTCGAGGTCACCGACATAGGACCGGCCCGACGTCGGCCGGTCGAGGCCGGCCATGCAGTGCATCAGGGTGGACTTGCCCGACCCCGACGGACCCATGACCGCGGTGAAGCGGCCCCGCTCGAAGGTCACGTTGACGCCCCCGAGGGCATGCACCGTCGCCTGCCCCGTTCCGTACGTCTTGGTCAGCTCGACGGCGTGCGCCGCCGGCGAGGCCGGACGTTGTGCCGGCGGTGCTGCGTCGGTGAGCGTCACCATGCCTCCATTCATCGCTGGGGGTGCGGAGGGCGGCGACGCACCGGTGCAACCGTGTCACCGGCCCACACCTGTCCCCCCTACGGCGCCGCAGGGCCACGGCCGCCACCAACGCCATTGTCGCAGAAACGCCCGGCGTACCCGACGAAACACCCGGCACGGCGCGGCCCGGACCACTACCCTGAGCGCGCACCAGCAGGTGAGGCATGTGAGCTACCCGGGGGGGCAAGTTCGCCCATGCGGCACGACGCCATGAGAAGGGCATGAGTCGCTGACCGCCCACGTGCGGTTGCCGGAGCGCACGTCGACCGCGGTGGCGGGGGTCATCTCCGTCGGGGCGGTGCTGGCGGTCCAGGTCCTCCTGTTCCCCATTCCTTTCGGGGTCTGGCTCCAGGGCGCCGTGCTGGGCCTCCTCGGCTCACTGATGGCGGTCGGCCTCGGACTCACGTACCGCCTGAACAAGGTCATCAACTTCGCTCAGGGCGACCTCGGCACGGCACCCGCCGTCCTGGCCGTCGGGCTGATCGCCTTCTCGGGCGTCAACTACTTCCTCGGGCTGGCGACGGGCCTGGTGGCCTCCCTCCTGCTGACGGCCACCGTCGAAGTCGTGGTGGTGCGGCGCTTCCGGCGTTCGCCCCGCCTCATCCTGACCGTGGCCACCATCGGGCTGTCCCAGCTGTTGGTGGTGGTGAGCCTCCTGATCCCGCGCCTCTGGGGTCAGACGCCCATCGCCAGTGCGACGGTGTCGTTCCCGTGGCACGTCGCATGGCACGTCGGACCTGTCGTCTTCAACGCCGACGACCTGGTGGGGGTCATCGTCTCGGTGGCCTGCCTGGCCGCCGTGTCGCTCTGGTTCACGCGGAGCGACATCGGGCTCGCCGTCCAGGCGGTGGGCGACCGGCGCGACCGCGCCTCCATGCTGGGCATCCCGGTGGGCCGCCTGCAGTCGCTCACCTGGGTGGTCGCCGGCCTCCTGTCCTTCGGCAGCATCTTCTTCCAGGCCGCCATCCTCGGCCTCCCGCTCGACCCCACCTACGGGTTGACCGCCCTCGTCACCGCATTGGCCGCACTCGCCCTGGGCAACTTCAGCGAGCTGCCCGTCATCGCCGCCTCCGCCGTGGCGCTCGGGATCCTCGAACAAGGGGTGGCATGGGACGACCCGACGAATCCGTCCCTCGGGTTGGCCGTCCTGGCCGGCGTGGTGTTCGCCGCCATCGTGGTGCGCCAACTGCTGGCCAGCCGCACCGATCGCGAGGCCGAGTCGACACTGGCGCTGGCCGGCAGCGTGCGCGACCTGCCTGCAGGACTGCGCGACCTCACCGAAGTCCGGGTCGGGGCACCCGTGGCGGGGCTGGTGGCGTTCGCCGCCGTGTGCACCTTGCCGCTGTGGATGGGCCCCGGTGAGCTCATCCGCGGCTCGGAGCTCGTGGTACTGGCCATCGTCGGCTGCTCCATCGTCGTACTCACCGGATGGTCGGGACAGGTCAGCCTGGGGCAGATGTCGTTCGCTGCCGTGGGCGCCACCGTCAGCGCGTTGGCGCTGCTCGACTGGCACTGGGACCTCAGCCTGGCCCTCCTCCTGGCCGGTGCGGCCGCCGCCGTCGTGGCTGTGGCCGTGGGCATCCCCACTCTGCGCCTCGACGGCATGTTCGCCGCCGTGACCACGCTGGCGTTCAGCCTGGCCGCCTCCGGCTACCTCTTGGTGCGGGAGGAATTCTCCTGGATCCCCCAGTCCCAGCTCGGGAACCCGTACCTCTTCGGGCTCTCGATCACCTCGCAGTCCGCCGTGTTCGAACTGTGCCTGGGCGTCCTGATCCTCGTGCTGGCGGCGCTGCACGGCCTGCGACACAGCCGGACCGGCCGGGTGCTCCGCGCGCTGCCCTCCAACCAGCGGGCGGCGGCGGGCTACGGCGTGCGGGTCGTCGGGGCCAAGCTGACCGCCTTCGCCATTTCGGGCTTCATCGCCGGGCTGGCCGGGTGCCTCCTGGTGGTGGTGAACCAGCAGTACGAGGAGACGTCCTTCCTGGTGCCGGTCAGCCTGATCGTCTTCACCTCCACGGCCGTCGGCGGGTTGGGGTCGGCCTTCGGCGCCATCCTCGGCGCCGCCATCGTGGAGGGCAGCACCATCTACCTGCCGCCGAGCTGGCAGCTCTTCCCGTCCGCGCTCGGAGTGCTGCTGGTGCTCATCCTGTTCCCCCGCGGGCTGGCCGGACTCTGCGAAGACCTGCGCGACCGGGCCCTCGAGCGCCTGGCCCGGCGCCACCGGGCCGACGCGGCGGGCGTGCCCGGCCCGGTCGAAGGGGCGCTGGCGCCGTGAGCCGGCTGGCCAAGTTCGGTGGCGGTGTCTCGCTCTTCCCTCTCGGGGTGCTCTTCGCCATTGAGCTACTCGACCAGGCCACGCAAAGCGCGTTCAACATCCTGACCCCGAACATCCGCGACGCCTTCCATCTCACCAACGCCGGCATCTTGTTGATCGTCGCCATCGCCGGCGCGGCGGCGCTGGCCTGCACGCTGCCGATCGCCGTGCTGGCCGACCGGACCAACCGGGTGCGCATCGCGCTGATCGGCGCGCTGGTCGGCGCCGCGTTCTCCATCGGCCTCGGCAGCGCCCAGACCGTCGTGGTGGCCACCATCATGCTGGTGGGCGTCTCCATGGGGCAGGCCGTGATCTTCCCCACGCACAACTCGCTGCTGGCCGACTACTACCCGGTCCCGGCCCGTCCGCGGGTGTACTCGGCCCACCGTTCCGGTATCAGCATCGGGGCCATTGTGGGCGTCCTCCTCGGGGCGGGGCTGGCCGCCGTGTTCACGTGGCGGGCACCGTTCTTCTTCTTCGCGGTGCCCATCGTGGTCGTCGTGCTCGTCGGCCTGCGCCTGCGCGAGCCGCCCCGGGGACGCCACGAGCAGGTCGAGCTGAGCGAACAGATGCTGGCATCCGAGCGCGGTGAACCGGTTGCGCTGGACGACGGCCGGGCCCCGACCGCGGCGGCGGACGGGTCGGACCCTGTGGTGCTGGACATCCCCGTCGAGATCCCGCCGTCGCTCGGCGAGGCCTGGCGGACCGTGTGGAAGATCGGCGTGCTGCGCCGGATCTTCATCGCCCTGCCCTTCCTCGCCGCCGCCATCGCCGGCTTCACCTCCCTGGCCTCGCTGCAGTACCAGGAGACGTTCCACCTCGACGCGGTGCAGCGTGCCTACCTCATTGCGCCGATTCAACTCTTCGACCTGCTGGGCCTCGCCGTCGGCGCGGTCATCGCCACCCGCCTGGCCCGGCGTGGCATCGGGCTGGTCTTCCGCATGCTGGCGGTGGCGTCCGTCATCGCCGCCGGCTTCGCCGTGTTGTTCGCGCTGGCCCCGAACGTCCCGCTGGCGTTCGTCGGCAACGCCGGCATCGACGCGTCATTGGCCGTCGTGGGCCCCGGCGTGCTGGCCGCGCTGTCCCTGGCCATCCCGTCGCGTATCCGCTCCGTCGGGTTCTCCATCGGCGCGTTGTTCATCCTGCCGGGGTTCCTCGTGCTGCCGAGCGTGGGTGCGCTGGGGGACGCCATCGGGTTCCGCTACGGCCTGCTCATCCTGGTGCCCATCTTCGTCATCGGGGGCCTCATCGTCTCGAGCGCGGGCGGCCTCATCGAACGCGACGTGCGCGACGTGTGGACCTCCATGCGGACCCGCAACCAAATGCTGCTGGACCGCCACCAAGGCCGGCTCCCCCTCCTGGCCGTGCGCGAGCTCACCGTCGGCTACGACGGCGTCGTCGTGCTGGCCGACGTGGCCATCGCGATCGACGAGGGTGAGATCGTCGCCCTCGTCGGCACCAACGGCGCCGGCAAGTCCACGCTGCTGCGGGCGATCGGCGGCGTGGTGGAAGCCGATCACGGCGCCATCGTCTTCGACGGGCGGGACATCACCCACCTGCCGCCCGACGAGATCGCCCGGCTGGGCGTGGCCCAGGTGCCCGGAGGCGAGGGCATCTTCCCCAATCTGCGCGTCGAGGACAACCTGCGCGTGGCGGCCTGGCAGGGCCGGCGCCGCGGCGAGCACGACGCCGACATGATCGACGAGGCGCTCGCCGCGTTCCCCTCCCTGACCACCCGTCGCCATGAGCGGGCGGCCAACCTCTCGGGCGGGCAGCAGCAGATGCTGGCGCTGGCCATGGCGACCATCACACGCCCCAAGCTCTTCCTCATTGACGAGTTGTCGCTCGGCCTCTCGCCCGTGGTGGTCGAGCAGCTCCTCGGCGCCATTGAGTCGATGCGCCGGTCCGGCACGGCCATCCTGCTGGTGGAGCAGTCGATGAACGTCGCGGTGGCGGTTGCCGACCGCGTCTACGTGATGGAGAACGGCGCCGTGCGCTTCTCGGGCACGGCCGACGAGCTGGCGGCGCACCCCGAGCTGCTCTGGTCCGTCTACCTCCAGAAGGCCTCCGAATCGCTCGGGACCCCGGCCGTCGCCGCGTCCGCTCCGGGCCACGGCCGACCCGGGGGCGAGGCCCACCGGCCGGATGGGCGCGCACTCGGGGTGCGGGGACTGTCGCTCAGCTTCGGGGGCAACAACGCCCTGCACGACGTGTCGTTGCACGCCGACCACGGGGAGATCGTGGGCATCATCGGCCCCAACGGTGCCGGCAAGACCACCCTCTTCGATGTCGTCTCAGGGTTCCTGCGCCCCGACGCGGGGCGGGTCGAGCTGGACGGCGTCGACATCACGGACCGCTCGTCGTCGGCCCGCGCCCGGCTCGGCCTCGGCCGTTCCTTCCAGGACTCGCGGCTGTTCTCGGGCCTCACCGTGCGTGACGCGCTGGCCGTGTCCCTGGAGCGCTTCACCGACGTCAGCGACCCGTTCAATGCCGTGCTGCGCCTGCCGCTCCAGGTCCGGACCGAGGCCGCCGTCAGGGAGCGGGTCGACGAGCTCCTCGACGTGTTCGCCCTGACCCGCTTCGCCGACAACCTGGTCAGCGAGCTGTCGACCGGCTCCCGGCGGCTGGTGGACCTGGCCGCCGTCGTGGCGCACCAACCCACCGTCGTCCTCCTCGACGAACCCTCCTCGGGGGTGGCCCAGCGCGAGGTCGAGGCCATGGTCGGCCTGCTGCACCACGTGCGGGACCGGCTGGGCGCGACCATGCTCGTGGTCGAGCACGACATCGCCTTCATTGCCGAGCTGGCCGACCGCCTGGTGGCCATGGACCGGGGCGCCGTCCTCGCCAGCGGACCACCGCTCGACATCCTCGAGTCCCCCGCCGTCGGCGAGGCCTTCCTCGGCACCGACCCGCTCGCCCTGTCGCGTTCGGGCGCCGCCCCGACGGCGACCACGACCACGGAGGTGGACCGCGATGAGTGACACCGGGCCCGATCCACAGCCCACCGGACGGCCCTGGCCGCGGGTCAGCCTGCTGCGGCGGGCCGGGCCGGTCGTGCTCATCGCCGCCGCGCTGGTGGCGGCCGGCATTTCGGCCACGGTGCACGAGAACAAGGGCACCTCCACCGCGACCCCGCCGAATGCGGGAAGCGGGCAGCAGATCGCCCGTTCGACCGTGCCGCTGACCTACGCCGCCGCGGCCAAGTTGGGGAAGACGGCCACCATCAACTGGGGACCCGAGTGCGATCACCACACGGGTCGTCTGAAGATCCCGAGCGCCTACGCCCCGCCCTGCGTCCCGGTCCCCGCCCCCGGCGCGACGAACGGCGGCGCCACCTCGAGCGGCGTCACGGCCGATGCCATCAACCTCGTCTACTACCAGGCCCAGCCGGGCGGGCTCACCTCTGCCATTTCCGCCGCCGCCGGCACCCCGGCCCAGGCGCTGGCCACCTACCAATCCTTCGTGGCGATGTTCAACCACCTCTACGAAATGTACGGCCGCCACGTGAACCTCATTGTGTTCAACGCCACCGGGGCCGCCACCGACCCCGTGGCGGCACATGCCGACGCCATCACGGTGGCCCAGCAGGACCACGCCTTCGCCTCCATCGGCGGGCCGGC
>Ga0302157_10008543_pt1 | contig 10048 bp, 8 predicted proteins | sample I_Bog_N3_3_FD_193502 | JGI IMG/M metagenome (GOLD analysis project Ga0302157, IMG submission 193502) | Peat permafrost microbial communities from Stordalen Mire near Abisko, Sweden - I_Bog_N3_3 | ecosystem: Environmental > Terrestrial > Soil > Wetlands > Peat | place: Sweden: Abisko, Stordalen...
CCTGACAACGCCCGCCCCGAACCATATCCTTCGCGCCACACTTGTGCCGTCGCGACCCATCCGGCTTGGCACGCGCCAGTCGCCGCTCGCCCTGGCCCAGGCCGAGGAAACCCGCGCCCGGCTCTGCGCCGCGCACGGCTGGCCCGACGATGCGGTCGAACTGGTCCCGGTCGTCGCCATCGGCGATCGCATCCAGGACCGGCCGCTCGCCGAAATCGGCGGCAAGGCCTTGTGGACCAAGGAACTCGATCACTGGCTGGCCGAAGGTACGATCGACGCGGCAGTCCATTCGATGAAGGATGTCGAAACGCTGCGCCCGGAAACGCTGATCATCGCGGCGGTTCTGCCGCGCGCCGATGTGCGCGATGTCCTGGTCGGCGCGCACAGCATCGCGGCGATTCGGCCGGGCGCGCGCGTCGGCACCAGCGCGCCGCGCCGCGCGGCGCAAATGCTCCACGCCCGCCCCGATCTGACAGTGGTCTCGTTTCGCGGCAATGTCGCCACCCGACTCGCCAAGCTGGAACGCGGCGAAGCCGATGTCACGCTGCTCGCCGCCGCCGGGCTCGAACGGCTCGGCCAAAGCTCGGTCGGCGCCCCGCTTGACGCCGACGAATGGCTGCCCGCCCCGGCGCAAGGCGCGATCGGCATCGAATGCCTGGCCGCACGCGCCGACTTGCGCGCGCTGTTCGCCGCGATCGACCATGGCCCGAGCCACGCCGCGATCCGCGCCGAACGGGCGCTGCTCACAGGGCTCGGCGGCACCTGCCACAGCCCGATCGCCGTGCTGACCCGGCACGCCGGCGACGCGCTGCACCTGACCGCCGCGCTGTTCAGCCCCGACGGCGCGCATCGCGTCGCGGGCGAAGCCACCGTGCCGCTCGATCACCCCGAAGCGGCGGCCCAGCTTGCCGCCGACCTGCTCGACCGCGCGCCCGCGCCGATCCGCGCCCATTTCCACGGCGCAGGCTGATCGCCCCGATGCGCCCGGTCCGTATCTGCCCGCTGCTGGTGCTGCGCCCCGAACCGGGCAACACCGCGACGTGCCGGGCCGCACACGCGCACGGCCTTCATGCCCATGCCGCGCCGCTGTTTGCCTATGCCCCGCGCGGCTGGCGTTTACCCGATGCACCGCATTGGGACGGGTTGCTGGTCGGTAGCGCGGCGGTCTTTGCGCATGGCGGGCCGGCGCTGGCCGGCTTGAAAGACATTCCGGTCCATGCGGTCGGCCCGACAACCGCGCGCGCCGCGCAAAACGCAGGCTTTCGCATCGCCGCCACCGGCAGCGGCGGGCTTCAGGCGGTGGTCGGCGCGCTGACGCCGGGGCGCTATTTGCGCCCGGCTGGCGCCGCGCATGTCCCACTTTCGCCGCCCGAGGGCGTCGAGGTGGTCGATGTGGTGGTCTATGCCGCCGAACCGCTGCCGCTGGCGCAAGCCGCGATCGACCTTATCGTCCGCGAATCGGTCGTGGCGCTGGTCCATTCCGCCGAAGCGGCGCGGCACTTTGCCGAGCAATGCGACGCGCACGGCCTGCCCCGGCACACCATTGCGCTCGCCTGCCTTGCTCCGCGAATCGCCGCCGCAGCGGGCAAAAATTGGAGGAAGGTCGGGATTGCGCAATCCGCCGACGACGAAGCTCTGCTTTCCTTGGCCCAGCAAATGTGTCAGACAGTGTGACTTCGGGGCCACGGATAAAGCGAAAAAGTACGGATGCAGGACATGACTTTCAGTCCGATGGACGATTCGCGCCCACCATCGCGATCTCCTCGGCGCGGCCCGGCGGTCGTACTGGCCGCGCTTGTCCTGGCAGGACTTGCCGGCGGCGCCTGGTACGGCTGGCACACCGGCTGGTTGCGCGCGGGATTGCCGCTGATCGCCTCGACCCCTGCCCCCCCGCCCAGTGCCACACCGAGCGCAGCCACTGCCGCGATCGTCGCGCAGGGTAACCTGATCGCCACCAATGCCGCGCTGGCCGATGCCACCGCCCGCCTGACCGCGCTGCAACAGCGGCTGGCCGAACTCAATCAACAGGCGGTGTCCGCTTCGGGCCAGGCGAGCCGCGCCGAAGCGCTGTTGGTCGCCTTTGCCGCACGCCGCGCGATCGAACGTGGGCAGCCGCTCGGCTATCTTGAAACCGCGCTGCGCGTCCGCTTTGGCGACACGCAGCCGACCGCCGTCGACCAGATTGTCGCCGCCGCGCAAAAACCGGTCACGATCGGCGGCCTGACCGAGGAATTCTCGCAACTGGAATCGCGCCTTGTCGGCGGCCCGGCCAACGAGCGCACCTGGGACTGGGTGTCGCGTCAGGTCGGCAGCCTGTTCATCATCCGCCACGACGACATGCCCTCTCCCGCGCCGGAAAGCCGCATTGCCCGCGCCCGCGCCGCGCTCGCCGGGCAACGGGTCGATCTGGCGATTGCCGAAGTCGAACGCTTGCCGGGCAAGGATGCCGCGACCGACTGGCTGGCCCATGCCCGCGATTGGGTCGCAACCGAACGCGCGCTCGACCAGATCGAAAGCGCGGCATTGTCGACTCAAGCGCCGACTGTGGCACCAACTCCGGCACCGACACCGACATCGGCCCCGCCTGCACCGGCCAAGCCCTCCACGGCGCACTGAGATCTGCGTCAGGCCTGCAACAGCGCGGGCAGCTTTCCGCTCATCCCGCGCGCTTCGTCCATGAAAAAGCGTTTGAGCGTGGGGCTGCGCTGTACCCCCGCCATACCCAGCCGGCGAATGGCCGAAGGCAGGCGCCCCGGAATCCCGAACAATCGGGTCAGGACATCGGTCGCGCCCGAAACCATGAACCCGTCGAGCGCGCGCCAGCGTTCATAACGCTTGAGCAATTGCGCATCGCCCGGATCGAGCCCCAGGCGCATCCCTTCGCTCAGCACTTCGACCAGCGCCGCGACATCGCGCAAGCCAAGGTTCAACCCCTGCCCGGCGATCGGATGCATGCCATGCGCGGCATCGCCGACCAGCACCAGCCGCTGTTCCGCCACTTTTGCGGTATGATGAAAATCGAGCGGATACGACGAACGCGGGGTGGCCAGCGCGACATGCCCGAAAATCCCGCCCATCCGCCGCGTGATTTCGCCGACAAAGGCGCTTTCGGGCAGGGCCAGCACACCGGCGGCATCCTTTTCCGCCACAGTCCAGACCAGCGCGCTGCGATGGCGCCCGTCGTCATCGTCGCGCAGCGGCAACAGCGCGAACGGCCCCGCCGGATAAAACACTTCCCAGGCAACATTGTCGTGCGGTCGCTCGTGGACCAGCCCGGCAATGATCGCGCGATGGTGATAGCTCCAGCGTGCGGGCGTAAACCCCGCCTCATCGCGCGTGGGCGAACGCCGCCCTTCCGCCGCGACCAGCAACCGGCCTTTGAGCACGCGCCCGTCGGCCAGCGTCACCGCGACACCATGCGCGCCGCGTTCGCGCGCGACGACCTGCACATTGGGCAGAAAGGTAATTAGATCGTGGCTTGCCGCGACCTCGTACATCACCAGCCGCAAGTCGCGATTGGCAAACATCCGCCCGAGCGAACCGTCGCCCGGCTCGGGGCGAAAATCGATCCGCCCCGGCTTCATCGCATCGGTGACCGCGATCGCCGCAATCGGACAACCGCGCGCTTCGAGCGCGTCCGCCATGCCCAGATTGGTATAGAGGTTCCAGCTCGCGGTCGAAATCGCCGAAGCCCGGCCATCGAAACCATCGGCAGTCTGCGTCGCAGGATCCGACGCGTCGACCACCACACTGGCGATGCCTTCGCGCGCCAGCCCGATCGCCAGCGTCATGCCGACGAGGCCGCCGCCAAGGATGATCACGTCACTCGCAAGACTGTCGCTCAAGGTTGCACTCCACACGTCGTGCCGGGCCCGGCATCAAGATCAAGGCAACGCCCGTCAAATGTTTCGGGCGGCAGCCTCAGCCCCACCCATGCCGCCAGTGTCGGGGCAATGTCCACCGTTTCGACCGGGCTCGGTTGTTCGAAACCGGTCATCCCCTTGCGCCAGAACAGGATCGGCACACGCCGGTCATAGTCCCACGGGCTGCCATGCGTGGCGACATAGCCCACCCCCGGCACAGGCATGGCCATCACGCCGCGATTCAGCAAGACCACGAAATCGCCCGAACGCGGCGCATAGAACGAGGCGCGCGCCCGCTGGATCAAGGTCCAGGTTTCGGGCGAACCCTTGGGCATGGGCGTTGCGCCAAGCTCTTCGGCGGTAAACACCGCCGCCACCTGGCGGTGGCTCAGCAGATCCTCGCGCGCCGCAGCGATCGCCGCTGCCTTCTGCGCGGGCGCAAGATCGCCGCGCACCCAGACATCGCCCGATGCCCCCTCGGCCAGGAACAGGCCCTTGGGATCAAGCCCGAGCTTTGCCCCCACCCGCTCGGAAACAGCCTTGGGCAAAAGCGCGGGATCGGCGCGCTCGGCTTGCGGCAGCGCCTGCTGTTGCAAGCGCTCGGGCATGTCGAAACCACCGTGATCGGCCGTCAGGACGACGGCATAATCGATCCCGCGCGCATCGAGCCCGGCAAAGAAATCGCCCAGCGCGGTGTCGATCTGGTGCAACTGGATGCACATTTCCGCGCCTTCGGTGCCATAGCCATGGCCGATATAGTCGGTCGCCGACAGGCTGATCGCCAACACGTCGGGGGTGACCGCGCGCCCCAGCCGATCGGCATCGACCAGCCGCGTCGCCAGATCGAGCACCGCGCGATCGAGCCGGGGCGAAGCGCGAAAGCCATTGGCATCACCAGCGGCCAGCACAAACCGACCCGTGCCCACGCTCACCGTGCCGGCCGTTATGACGCGATCATGTGGTGCGCAGTATTCGGGCAAGGCATAGCCGGGATCTCCTGCCGCCAAGACCGTGCCGACCGCCGCGTTCTGTTCAAGCGCGACGCGGCCCACAGTCCCGCCTTCAAGCGTGACGAAGCCCTTGCCTTTCCACCAATAGACTTCGTCGATGCGGTGGCCGCCCATCATCAACGCGGCGCGATCCTTGCCCGACACCGCAATATTGCGGCTGGTCGGCCAGACCGCCTTGATTCGCTCGCCCAGCGTCGGGACCAGCAAGTGCCCGACCGAAGCGACATAATCGCCCGGCACGGCTGCGGCCTTTGTCTCGTCTTCGGCGCAATAGACAGCCTTGGCCGCGCGCACGACCGACTGGTCGAACCAGGTGTTGGCGATAATCCCGGTGTGCGCCGGGCGCATCCCGGTCAGGATCGTCGAATGGCCGGGGCATGTCTCGGTCGCGGCGTGCGACTGATACCCGGCGGGAAACACCGCGCCATTTGCCAGCCGCGCCAGCCCGCCGGTGAAATGCGAACGGTATTGCGCAAACAGATCGGCGGAAAACTGGTCGATGGCGATCGCGATGACCAACCTGGGCGCATCGGGCGCGGGCGCCGGCGCTTGTGGCACAGGGGCCTCATGGCTGCGCGCAAGGGCGGGCTGGGCCAAGGGCAGCGCAAGGCTGGCCACAAACAGCATGGCCTTGTGGGCAAAGGTCATGGGTCTTGATGCTCCTTGGCGGGTCCGTCTCTGGACTCGGGACGACGGGATACCTATTCCTGCCGCTGATGGCCTCCGGCAACGCGCGGTGCAAGGGGGCCTGCACCTTTGTCACTCACCGCCGCCAGAGATCCCCCGTGCCAGCATTTTCTCTTCTGCCGTCCGCGCTTGGCCGCCTGTTTGCCGCGCTGCTGATGCTGCTGGCATTTGCCCCGGCGCGCGCCGACAGCCTGACGCCGGGCGGGCCGACGCACATTCGCGCCACGCTGGTCGCCGAACGCGCCGGGGCGCCCGGGGAAACCATCACGCTGGCCCTGCTGATGCAGCCCGACCGGGACTGGCACGGCTATTGGTCGAATCCGGGCGATGCGGGTCTGGCCCCGACGCTCGACTGGACGCTGCCCAAAGGCGCCAGCGCCGCCGCGATGCAGTTCCCGGTGCCACAAACGCTGCTCGTCGCCGGGTTGATGAACCATGTCTATGCGCATGATTTCGCGATCCTGATCCCGCTGACGCTGCCACGCGATGCCGCGCCCGGCACGACGCTGCCGATCCACGCCAAGGCGCAATGGCTGGCCTGCACGGCGACGATCTGCGTTCCCGAAGACGCCGAAGTGTCCACTACGGTAACGATTGGCGCCGCGCCCACGGTCGATCCGCGCTTTGCCGCATGGCGCGCAGCCCTGCCCGCGCCGCTCGATCAACCGGCGCGCTTTGCCGCGACGCGCGCCGGTTATCGCCTCGCCATCCCCTTTCCGGCAAGCGCGGCGATTGCCGATCCGCATCTGTTCATCGCCGTCGACGGCGTGATCGACTATGCCGCGCGCCAGACATTCAGCCGCAATGGCGACACGCTGATCATCGACCTCGCCCGGTCCAAAACCGCCTCGGCGCAAAGCCCGACCAGCCTGTCGGGCGTGCTGTCGCTCGGCCCCGATGCATCAGGGATCAGCCTCTCGGCCAGCCCCGGCCCCGTCCCGGCGGCGGGTGAACCGCTCGGTGCTCCGCCGCCCGCGTTTTCGTGGCGCCTGCTCGGCCTTGCCGTGCTCGGCGCGCTGGTGGGCGGGCTCGTGCTCAACGTGATGCCTTGCGTCTTTCCGATCCTCAGCCTCAAGGCCTTGGCGCTGGCACGCGGCAACAGCCACAACGCGCATGTCGAGGCGCTGGCCTATTCCGCCGGGGTGATCCTTGCCTGCCTCGCTCTCGGCGGAGTCATGCTCGCCTTGCGCGCGGCGGGCAGCGAAGTCGGCTGGGCCTTCCAGTTGCAGGACCCGGGCGTGGTCGCCGTGCTGCTGCTGCTGGCCGTGGCGATCACGGCCAATTTCGCCGGGCTTTATGAACTGCCCGGCCTGTCGTTTTCAACCGGGGCTCCGGGCAAGCACGGCGTGGCTACCGCGTTCGGCACCGGGCTGCTCGCCGCCTTTGTCGCCACGCCTTGCACCGGGCCATTCATGGCCGCCGCGATGGGCGCGGCGCTGGTCCTGCCGACGGTCGCCGCGCTGGCGGTGTTCGGCGCGCTGGGCCTCGGCCTCGCGCTGCCGTTTCTCGCCATCGGCTTTGTCCCGGCGCTGCGCCGCGTCCTGCCGCGCCCCGGCGCATGGATGGTGTGGTTTCGCCACGCCATGGCCGTCCCGATGGGGCTGACCGTGCTGGCGCTCGGCTGGCTCGCCTGGCGGTTGGGCGGGACCCCATTTGCGGCGGCCTCGGTCGCGCTGGCGGCGGGTGTCGTCGCGCTGCTGGCGCTGGCCGGGCGTTCGCAGCATGGCGGTCGCGCCGTTGCCGGCTGGGTCGTGCCCGCGCTTGTCGCGCTTGGCGCAGTCGCCGTGTCCGGCACGCCGCGCCTGGCCCGCGCCGATCGCCACGACGATGCCAGCCTGATCGGCGCCAAACCATTCAGCGAAGCCGCGCTCCAGGCCGCGCGCGCCGCGCATCACCCGGTCTTTGCCTATTTCACCGCCGACTGGTGCCTGTCGTGCAAGGTCAATGAAAACCTCGCGATCGAAACCACGGCCACGGCGGACGCGTTCCGCAAGGCCGGGGTGGTCGTGCTGGTCGGCGACTGGACCCGGCGCGATCCGGCGATCACCCGTTTCCTGACCCGTGCCGGCGCCGCCGGCGTACCGCTCTACTTGTGGTATCCCGCAGGGGGCGAGGCGCAGAAACTGGCGCAAGTCATGACCCCGGCAACACTCACCGCGCTTACAGCGACTGGCCGTCGTCCACAGTGATGTGCGTCCCGGTGACATAGGCCGACGCATCCGAGGCGAAAAACAGCATCGGATCGTCCAGCGCCTCGATCGGGGTCAGTCGGCGGCGCGGCCAGGTGCCGACTTGCGCCTTGCCACCCTCGGTCGCGAACCAGTCGGCATCGATTTCAGTCAGGATATAGCCGGGCTGCACGGTGTTGACGTTGATCCCCTGCCGCGCCCATTCGCGCGCCAGTTGCCGCCCGAGATGGACCACCGCCGCCTTGCTCGCGGCATAGGCGCTATCGCCCTGCCCGGTCATTTCGGCGGTGATCGATCCGGTCAGCACGATCCGCCCGCGCCCCGTCTGCCTTGACCCGGCGGCGATCATCCGCCGCGCTGCCTCACGCGCGGTCAGATATACGGAGGTAAAATTGGTATCGATCACCCGCCGGACCTGATCCGCCGAAAGGTCGATCGCGCGCCCCGCATCGGCGATCCCGGCATTGGCCAGCACGGTATCGGGCGTCCCGAAGTGCGCCTCGGCCGCATCGAACGCCGCAATGATCGAGGCCTCGTCGGTCACATCCAGCGCCACCGGCAAGGCATTTGCACCAATCTCGGCGGCCAGCGCGGCAATCCGGTCAACCCGCCGCGCACCCAGCACGACCCTGGCCCCGGCGCCTGCAAACACCCGCGCCAGATGCGCCCCGATCCCCGAACTCGCCCCCGTGATCAGGGCAATGCGACCATCAAGCGAAATACGCGGGCGTTCCATCGGCATCCTCGGTTCCGTGAGCGTTTAACCGACCTGTTAAACATCCAGCCGGTTTTTGCAAAGCAGAGTGGCATTCACAAATTTAACCACCTGCGTCGCCCCGGGCTTGACCCGGGGGCCCGCTTGTTCGCGCGCGTCGGCCGATCAGACAAGCACGTCGCAGAAATCGGACCCCGTCCCTTGGCGATGCTGGAATATCCGTTCGGACAGCTTGGCGGTAACGCCTACGTACATTGTGCCGCGATAGCGATCGGCCATGATGTAAACCTAGCCGCCACGTCGTTCCCGAACCATGGGTTGATCTGAAGAAAAGCGGGACCCCGGGTCAAGCCCGGGGCGACGCAGATGCCTGAATTTGCCAACGCCTTAGTGTCTGACCCGAAACTCGATCCCAGAAAAGGTTGGGTGATATCAGTGAGATGTGATTCAGTCGGAGTTGCGAAACTTTGACGGAGAGCCACATGTGGACAGACATCACCCGCGCGCAGCATGCACGCAAAGGGCTGCGGCTGCCAAGCGATTTGACCGATGCGGAATGGGCGATTTTTGAACCGCTGATGCCGATCGCATCGACGACCGGGCGCCCGATGAAATGGACGTGTCGCGAGTTGTTGGACGCGATGTTGTATTTGCTGCGCGGCGGTCTGGCGTGGCGGATGCTTCCACCGGGATTGTTCCCGCCGGTCTCGACAGTGCAACGCTGGTTCTACATCTGGCGTGACAATGGATTATGGCGCGCGATCAATCATGAGCTGGTGATGATGGTCCGCCTGTCCGAAGGTCGTGAAGCCTGTCCGAGCGCGTGCGTGATCGACAGTCAGTCGGCAAAAACCACGGAAAGCGGCGGTCCTCGGGGCTATGACGCGGGCAAAAAGGTGAAGGGGCGTAAGCGCCATATCCTCACCGATACGTTGGGCTTGATGATCGAGGCGGTGGTCCATACCGCAGACATTCAGGATCGGGATGGCGGCCCGCTGGTGCTCAAGCGCATCCGCGAACGTTACCCGTTTCTCTCCCATATTTTCGCCGATGGCGGCTATGCTGGCGAACAATTCTCGGGAAAGTGCGCCGAAATCGGAACATGGTCGATCGAGATCATCAAGCGATCCGACACAGCCAAAGGCTTCGTGCTATTGCCAAGAAGATGGGTCGTCGAACGAACCCTCGCCTGGCTGAACCGTAACCGACGTCTCGCCAAGGACTTCGAGAGAACTATCGAAAGCGCTACTGCTTGGCTTTTCCTCGCATCCGTCCAACTGCTTACCCGAAAACTCGCAAGGCTATGATCTATAACGCTTTCAGAGTTTCGAGTCAGACTCTCAGCCCTTGATGACCTCGGCCTCGTGCCAGACGACGGCTTGAGCAACCTTGATGCAGTCCATGCCGCCGTCCCACGTCATCGCGGGCGAACCATAGAGCCGCCAGCCTTGTGCCAGCGCCTCTGACACGCGCTCGCAAAAGGCGCGGTCGTCCTTGCCGGTAAGCAGGCGATAGATCGGGCGATTGTCGGGAGTCTGGTGCATGGGCCGGATTCTAGCAGGCAGGCGCCAGCTCGCCAACCCG
>Ga0302157_10008544_pt1 | contig 10047 bp, 7 predicted proteins | sample I_Bog_N3_3_FD_193502 | JGI IMG/M metagenome (GOLD analysis project Ga0302157, IMG submission 193502) | Peat permafrost microbial communities from Stordalen Mire near Abisko, Sweden - I_Bog_N3_3 | ecosystem: Environmental > Terrestrial > Soil > Wetlands > Peat | place: Sweden: Abisko, Stordalen...
GTCTGCGTGGTGCCGCACAGACCGTCCTACAACGCCGGCGGAGCATCGCGTCTTCACTACGAAAGACAGACATGAAGACGGATGCACAACTCCGGCAAGACGTGATCGCGCAACTCGACTGGGAGCCGGCCATCCATGCCACCCAGATCGGTGTCGAAGTCAAGGACGGCATCGTGACGCTGGCCGGCGAGGTCGGCACGTATTCCGAGAAGTGGTACGCGGAACGCGCTGCCCAGCGGGTCAGCGGCGTGAAAGCCCTGGCCATCGAGATGAAGGTCAAGCTCGCGGGCTCGGCGCGGCGTACGGACAGCGACATCGGCCAGTCGGCGAGGAACGTCCTCGACTGGACAACCTCCGTCGATTCCGGCGCCGTCAAGGTTCAGGTGGAGGGCGGCTGGATCACGCTCAGCGGCGAAGTCGACTGGCAGTACCAGAAGCAGGCCGCGTCTGACGCGGTGCGCGCCCTGATGGGCGTGACCGGGGTCAGCGACCAGATCGGCATCAAGCACAAGCCGAAAGCGAGCATCGTGAAGGCCGACATCGACGCGGCGATCAAGCGCAGTGCGGTGCGGGACAGCGATGAGATCCTCGTCGAGGTGATGGGCACGGACGTCACGCTGACGGGCAAGGTGCACAGCTGGTCAGAACGCGATCTCGCGACTGACTCTGCCTGGTCGAGTCCGGGCGTGCGCAATGTGATCGACAAGATGACGCTCTCGTTCTGAGCGAACTCTTGTATCGCAGTCGTCGACCGCGACGACTGCGATCAAGATTGGCCAGTCCGGCTCAGGACGGCGTCGCTACGTCGTCGGACGGCGGTCGAGCCCCGACACTGCCGTGAGCAAGCCGCTTCGCGTCATACATGGCCGTGTCGGCGGCGAGGATGAGTTGCGCAGGATCAGTCGCATCCTCGGGAAACATGGCGATGCCGATGCTGGCGGAGATCGTCGTCGGTTCGACGATCTTCCCCGCCGCGTCCACGGAACCGGGCATTGCCAATGAAGAGCGTATCTTCGCGGCGACCAGAGCGACGGCAGCCCGATTCGAGACGTTCGTCAGGAGCAAGACGAACTCGTCGCCTCCGAACCGGCTCGCCGCGTCGGATTCCCGCACGCTCTCCGACAGCCTGGCACCAACCCACTGCAGGACGCTGTCTCCCGCTGCGTGGCCGCGCGTGTCGTTGATCTGCTTGAAGTCGTCGAGGTCGATGAACAGTACCGACAGGCACTGATGGCCTCGTCGAGCCGCCGCCACGGCCGCCTCCAGGCGATCAAGGAATCGCGCGCGCGTGGGCAAGCCCGTCAGTGCATCACGTCCGCTGACTTCAGCCAACTCGTCCAGATCGCCGCGTGCAGTGTCGGCTGCGTCGCGCGCGCGAAGCGCCGCGTGGAGCAACTGCTCGTTGGCTTCCAGAAGCCTTGCTGCGGGGGTGCCGCCCAATAGCGCCCGTGCTTCATCCAACGCCCGGTTCACATCGCGCAGCCGTGCGCGTGCGTCTTCGATCTCTGCCAGGATGGCCTTGAGCTCATCTGCCGCATCGGCCACCTGTGCATCCAGAGCGACGCCGGCATGCGCTGCTGCTCCGAGGCGGTGCGCCGTCACTTGCCGGCGAGGCGCTTGGATGCGACTGCTGCGACAGCCGGATCCCGAAGAGTCGGGCGACCGCTCAACAGTCCTTCATAGTCCGCCATCGAACCGTCTAGGCGTATGCCTTCGTCGTCGATGTGGAAGCGACGCAGTTCATCTGAATGGTTGCTCGCCCGGACCTTGACCACGGCCATGGCACGCTGAAGTCGACCGTCGATCTCGATATATCGTTGCACGATGATCGCATCCGTAAGGAAGGCGGTTCCGTAAGGGCTGAAACGCAGGTCGGTGAAACGGTCTTCCAGCTCCGAAGTCATCAGTACCGTCACTCCCGTGGACGCGAGCGCCGATACCAGGCGGGACAGCGACTCCCGGTAGTCATCGCGGAACGTCGGCGCCAGCGCCAGCTCGAAGCCGGAGAGCGAGTCGATGACCAGGCGCGTCGCCTTCGACTGGCGGATCTCCTCCACCAGCATCATGGCGATCTCATCGACGGAGAGGGATTCGGATCGTGTGTCCACGACCTTGACGCGACCGGAGGCGATCAGGTCGGCGAGGGCGCGGCCACGCGAGAGGGTCGGCCGCTGCTCGAACGCGGCGATGATGCCGGTTTCGCCCAGTCGTGCCCCTTCCACCAGGAATTCCGCCGCCAGGATGCTCTTGCCCGAGCCTGAGGGTCCCGCGATCAGGATCGAGTAGCCGCTTGGCAATCCTCCGCCCATCATGTCGTCGAGACCAGGAACACCCATCGTCACGCGATTCTCGAGAGGCGATGCACCGGCGGCATCGGCCTGCGTGACCTGCATCGGGGCGAAGACGTGCAGGCCGTCGGCATCCATGCGAAAGGTGTGCAGGCCGGCCAGCGTGTGCTGCCCGCGCATCTTGCTCACCTCCATCTTTCGGACGACCGAGTTGCGCTGGGTGCTCTGGCGCAACCAGATCAGGCCGTCCGCCACCGTGAAGACCGAGTCCGGGTCGTGATCGCTGGTGTATTCGCCGATCAGGAACGTGGTCGCCTGCCAGCCCGTCATCATCATGCCCAGTTGTTGTACGAACTGCTGAAGACTGAGCGAGGAACGTTGTGCCTCCTTGCTGGCGACGATGACGGATCTGAAGGAATCGACGAACACGAAACTCGGACGGTGCTCCACCACCTCGTTCGCGATGCGGGTCAGCACCTTCTGCAGATCGCCTGCGGCGGTCTCGTCGCTCAGGTTGATGAATCTCACCGCTTTGTTGATCTTGCGGCTATCGAAGAAGTTGAACTGCTGTTGGTACCGCAGCATCTTGAGCGGCGGCTCGCCTAGCACCGTGAAGTACAACGCCGGCTGTTCGACGGTGGCGAGCGCGAACATGATCTGGTGTGCGAGCGTCGTCTTGCCGCTCCCCGGGGCGCCCGCGAGCAGATTGAATGAGAACTCCGGCAGTCCCCCGCCCAACACGACGTCGAGGCCCGGGACGCCGGTTGCAAGGCGTCGGATGGTGGCTTTTTCTGTCTTCATGGGAGAGTGTCCTGTTCGGCGCTGCCGGTTGAGGGGAGGGCTGAAACAGGTTGCAGAAGCTGCTCAGTAAGTGACGGACCGATCAGTGAACCCAACAAGTCGCGGAACGCGGCGAAGAGCGCCGCGCAGGTCTCAGAGGCTTCGTTTGCAGTCTGGCGCGAGACGGACGCGTGCAGCACCGTCCAGTCGTTCTGCGGCAGGTCGGCGGCTGTGACGGCTGGCAGCCAGGTGCGGGTTCCTCCGACGGAGACAAGACACCGCCGATATAACACCGTCACCGACGACTGTCCGATGATCGGCACCAGCGTCTCCGCGACAGTGTTCCACCCGACGACCGCAGCGTCTGCGATCGCGCGTGCGGTCGACGCAGGCGGTGTCGAGAGGTCGTGCACCGACATCGATCGTCCCGCGTCAGGAGGGACCGACGGTAGGCCGAAAGCTTTTCTACCGTCGCCCTGGCCCGACCCCTCGCCGGAACGATTCGGTACTTTCATGGATCAACGGTAGGACGACACGGCCCGTCTGTCCGTGCGATAGCGAACATTCTTCCGAATCCGGCCCGAAGCGAGTCGAGCTCAGCCGCAAGTGGCGGTCTCCGAGCAGGGCGAGATCGCCCTTCTGGTCAGTCGAGCAGTACCAGGTTGCCTTGCTGCTCTGCGGATTCGACGTCTTCTAGCGGCAATGCTGCCGAACGCTGCCCGTCGCGTCCCCAGATGATGTCGATCAGTCGGTCATCGAGTCGTTCGACCAGGCAAGGTCCGAGCGGGATGTGGTGTGCGTGACCGTCTGCTGCCTTGTAGGGAACAGGCCCCGTAATGCGTGCGCTCTTCGTGATCATGGTCGATTTCCTTGTCGTCTCTGGCTTACGGGAGCAGGAGCTGTGTTCCCGAGGATCAATCAGCTGTGCGGCGTCACCTCGGCAACCGAGGCATCGACGACGGCTTCAGCCTGAGCTTTCAATGCGCCAGCGTCTGTGCGAAAGGACACATTTTGGATGTGCTCCTTCGAGTCAGCCGAGTGGCACATGCGATCGACGCCAGGATGAAGATCCCGTTTTCGTCGCGGCGATCGAAGGGCGTTCCGTTCAAAAGCAATGCGGCAATGTGCTCTATCGCACCGACATCGCCTGAAGGCTTGGCGCAGAGTAAAACTTGATCTTGGAGCCTAGGATGTGAGGCAGAGGGGAACTGATGAATGTTCTAGTCATCGGCGCGGCGGGCAAGACCGGATCGCTCGTCGTCGAGCGGGCCCTGGCGGCTGGACATCGGGTCACAGCGTTCGCGCGTGACGCTTCCGCGATCAAAGGTGCCACCGGCGTGAGCGTCTTCGCTGGCGACGCGACAGACCGTGCTTCGCTCGACAAAGCGATGGTCGGGCAGGATGCCGTGATCGACACGATCGGCGGCAAGACGCCCTATCGCGAGACGACGCTCGAGCGCAGCGTCGCGGGCGCGGTCGTCGCATCGATGAAGGCGAACGGTGTAAGACGCTTGGTCATCATCAGCGCGTTCGGAGTCGGCGACTCGGTCGACCAGGCGAGTTGGTTCGTCGAGCACGTGATCGTGCCGACATGGCTGCGCGGCTCAACCGCGGACAAGGCCGCGATGGAAGCGGTCGTCCGCGCCAGCGGAATCGCCTTCGTCATCGTCCGCCCTGCGATGCTCATCGACCTCGACGCCACTGGTGGCGTAAAGATCTTCGAAGAGCACGACACTGCGCACAAGATCACTCGGGCCGACGTGGCGCAGTTCTGCGTCGACCAACTGACGAGCGACACCTACGTCGGCCGCGCGGTGACGATCGCGAATTCATAGTTGGAGGTCGTTGAAGAGCAGGCTGAAAGCCCATCGAGATTCAACATGAACGATAAGACGCTCAAAGCATTTGTTCTCCTCGGGTGCACATTCATCAGCGGAACGCCGATGCTTGCTCTTGCTCAGGAGGAACATGTCCGTGCCGGCGAAATTGATGCCCAATCGACACTGGAATTCGACCATCGGTATCACCTCGACCGCTACTATCCGAAGCGCGGACTCGTCACCACCGCGCTCCCGGCCGGAAGCGTCGCTGTTGACTTTCGATCCGGCAGCATCTTCTTTCACGCGGGTGCTTGGTTCCGGCTCGATGGCGCACGCTTTATCGTCATCACGCCTCCGCTTGGTGTGGTCGTTCCCATGCTTCCGAAGGACTACGTCACGGTCCGGAGTGCGGGGACGTCGTATTACTACGCGGACCGCGTTTTCTATACTGCGGCGAACAGCGCGGGCTTCACCGTCTCGGCGCCGCCGCTGGATGCGGCGCTTGCGTTGCCCCTCGAGCCGGCGGCGCCCGTAGCCCCGGCGATTTCGACCGGCACGAATGCCCAGCCAAGGACGGCGGAACAGACCGAGTCGGATCGTACCGACTGCACGACTTGGGCTCATGCCCAGCCCCTGGCGAGTTCAGACGATACGATGTTTCAGACGGCCTTCGATGCCTGCATGCAAGGACGGGGATATGCCGTCCATGGGCGTTGATGCAAACACGTTCGCAACGCGTGCGAAAGAGCTCAGCGCGCTTGAACCAATGGACGATCTGCAGAATGCCCGCCCCGCTGCTCGGAGCCGTGCGGAGAGGGTCGAGCGACGAACGACTTCGGTGTAGGTGCGATGCGCAACTCGTGACAGCCGACCTCGCGACTGCCTGGCGACCGGACGGCGACCCGATCGGATTCCCTTGCTGACTGTCCAGGGCAGGCTGGCGGCCCGACACTTGATCGGCAGCCGGTGCGATCGGCGAGGCATGCCGATTGCACCATGCGCGCGTTCGGCCAAGACAGACACGCGGCAGCCAGCCGTGCAACGTTGGCCGATCGTTTCCGAGGCTCCTCGATGTCCGAAGACAAAGATCCCGCTGGACCGGTCGCGCCGGTCGTCCAGTTGCTCACCAACGGCCACTACAACGTCGTGGTGTCGAGCGCCGGTGGGGGAAGCAGTTCCCGCGCGGGACTGGCTGTCACGCGTTGGCGCGACGACGCGACACGCGATGCCTCGGGCACGTTCTGCTATCTGCAAGACGCCGATGGCGGACGCGTCTGGTCGACGACCTTTCAGCCGACGCTGGAGCGCGCCGATGCGTACGACGTCGCGTTCACTCCCGGCCTGGCCACCGTGACGCGCCGCGACGGCGACATAGCGATCGAGACGGTGGTGGCGGTCGCGCCGGCCGATGACGTCGAACTGCGACGCCTGCGCATCCGCTCCCAAGCGTCCGTAGCCCGCGCGCTCACGCTGACCAGTTACCTCGAGGTCGTGCTCGGTTCGGCGGCCGGCGATGCCGACCACCCGGCATTCGAGAAACTCTTCGTGCAAACGCAGATCGACCCGACGGCGCAGACCTTGCTCTGCACGCGTCGGCCCAGGACGCCAGAGGAGCCGCGTGCCTGGATGTTCCACGCGCTCGTGACCGCCGAGGCTGAGTCGCCCACATTGTCGTTCGAGACCGATCGTTTGCGCTTCATCGGCCGAGGCCGCAGCACGCGCCATCCTGCTGCACTCGACGACGACGGGCCGCTGTCAGGGACAACCGGCGCGGTACTCGACCCGGTGTTGGCCGCGCGTTGCGCACTCCACCTTCGCCCCGGCGCCACGACGACCGTGACCTTGATCACCGGCGTCGCCGAATCGCGCGAGGCTTGCCTGGCGCTGGCCGCGAAGTATGGCCTCGCGCAGGCGGTGGACGAGGCGATCGCGAAGGCTGCAACGACGGCGAGGGAAGCACTTGACCGTGCCGGGGTGACAGTCGAGGAGGCCCGCCTGTTTGCCCGTCTTGCGTCAAGCATGCTGTACGCCAGCGGCGAATTGCGTGCCGATCCCGAGCTTCTACTGCGCAACCGCCAGGGCCAGTCGGGTTTATGGGCGTACGCGATCTCCGGCGACCTGCCGATCGCGGTCGCGAGCGTGTCGGACGTGGCGAACCTCGACCTGGCGGCATCGATGCTGAAAGCGCACGCGTACTGGCTCGCGCATGGGGTGATCAGCGATCTGGTGATCGTGGACGATGGCGACGAGAAGCAAGTCGACCTGCATGCACGACTTGCCACACTCGTTGCCGAGGCGGGTGTCGGCACCGACAAGAAAGGCCAGGTGTTCCTGCTGAAGGGTGCCTCGGTGCAGGAGGCCGATCGTGTCCTGCTGCAGACGGTGGCGCGCATTGCCCTCGTCGACAGGGACGGCACGCTGGCTGAGCAACTCGGTTCGCTGGCCGCCACACCGGTGCCGACCTCCTCGTTCGTGAAGTCTGGCAATGAGCGGGTGGCGGCAACGCCGCCTGGAGACGACCGAGTCGCGCCCGACCGTCCGCGCGAGCCGCTGCAATTCGACAACGGCCTCGGGGGCTTCTCCGCCGATGGGCGGGAGTACGTCATCACCGTGTCGCCCAGTGCGATGACGCCGATGCCCTGGCTCAACGTGCTCGCCAACCCGAGCTTCGGCACCATCGTGTCGGAAAGCGGCAGCGCCAGCACGTGGAGCGAGAACGCCCAGCTGTTCCGGCTGACCCCTTGGTCCAACGACCCAGTCAGCGACACCAGCACCGAGGCGCTCTACATCCGCGACGAGGACACTGGACGTTTCTGGTCTCCCACTCTGCTGCCGCGTGCAGGCAGCACGCCGTACGTGACTCGTCACGGCTTCGGCTACAGCGTGTTCGAGCACCTGGAAGACGACATCGAGTCCGAGCTCACGATGCACGTCGCGATCGACGCGCCGGTGAAGTTCTTGTCGCTGCGACTCCGCAACCGCTCGTCGCTCCCGCGTCGGCTGTCCGTGACCGGCTACGTCGAATGGGTGCTGGGCGGTCAGCCCGAGACGAGCCGCCTGCATGTGTCCACCTCAGCCGACCCGACCACCGGCGCGTTGCTGGCCGTCAACCCGTACAACACCGACTTCGCGGGCCGCACCGCCTTCTTCGACATCGACCTCTCGCCCGCACCAGGCGAGCCGAGCGCGACGACCACGAGCTTCACCGGCGACCGCGCGGCCTTCCTCGGCGCCTTCGGATCGACCGCCGATCCGGCCGCGATGGCACGGCCACGCCTCGATGGCCGGGTGGGCGCCGCGCTCGATCCCTGCGCAGCGATGCGCGTGCCACTCGAACTTGCCGCCGGCGATACGCGCACCGTGGCGTTCCGCCTCGGCGCTGGCGCGACGATCGAAGAAGCCCGCGCCTTGATCGCCCGATGGCGCGGTGACCAGGCCGCTGCCGACTCGTTGGCGGCCGTCAGGCAGCACTGGCAACGGACCTTGGGCGTGTTGCAGGTGAACACGCCCGACCCGGCGTTGAACCTGCTGGCCAATGGCTGGCTCGTCTACCAGGTGCTCGCCTGCCGCGTCTGGGCGCGCACGGCGTTCTACCAGGCCAGCGGCGCGTTCGGCTTCCGCGACCAGTTGCAGGACGTGATGGCGCTGGTGCACGCCGCACCGGCCCAGGTGCGCGCGCACCTCTTGCTCGCCGCGTCACGTCAGTTTCCTGAAGGTGACGTGCAGCACTGGTGGCATCCGCCTTCAGGCCGAGGAGTGCGCACGCGCGTGTCGGACGACTTCCTGTGGCTGCCGCTGGCGACCTGTCGCTATGTGAAGGTGACCGGCGACGTGGGCGTCCTGGACGAGCCGATTCACTTTCTCGAGGGCCGGCTGCTCAAGGACGGCGAGGAGTCCAACTACGACCTAGCGGCCGCGTCCGCCGAAGCCGGATCGCTTTACGAACATTGTCGACGCTCGATTCTTCACGGCCTCCGGTTCGGCGCGCACGGCTTGCCGTTGATGGGCACCGGCGATTGGAACGACGGCATGAACCGCGTCGGCGCGCAAGGCAAGGGCGAAAGCGTCTGGCTTGCATTCTTCCTGTCCTCGGTGTTGACGCGTTTCGTCGGCGTCGCCGCCTCGCGGGGTGACCAGGCCTTCGCGGATCGGTGCGCGAGCGAGGCCGCTCGCCTGCGCGGCGCGATCCAGGAGAGTGCCTGGGACGGCGAGTGGTACCGCCGAGGCTGGTTCGACGATGGCTCGCCGCTCGGGACGGCAGCCAACCAGGAGTGCCGCATAGACTCCATTGCACAGAGCTGGTCGGTGCTGTCGGGTGCCGGCGAGGCAGGCAGGGCGCAAGCTGCCATGAACGCGCTGGACGAGCACCTCGTCAGTCGCGAAGACAAGCTGATCAAGCTGCTGACGCCGCCGTTCGATCGGTCGAACCCGAGCCCGGGCTACATCCAGGGCTACGTGCAGGGGGTGCGCGAGAACGGCGGTCAGTACACGCATGCGGCCGTCTGGGCCGCCATGGCGTTCGCCAACCTGGGCGACACGAGACGGGCCTGGGAACTGTTCGACATCCTCGATCCGATCCGCCACGCGCAGACCGCCCAGGATGTCGCCAGGTACAAGACAGAACCCTATGTCGTGGCCTCCGACGTCTATTCGACGACCGGCCATGTCGGCCGGGGCGGATGGACGTGGTACACCGGCGCGGCGGGCTGGCTCTATCGCTGCATCACCGAATCGCTGCTGGGAATGCACATCGAGGGCGAGACGTTGACGCTCCGGCCCTGCGTCCCTTCAGGCTGGACATCGTTCAGCGCGATATATCTCCATGGCAGCACGCGATATGAGGTCGAAGTGGTGCGCGGCGGCGGCCACCGCGCGGCCGGAGAGGTGGAGTTGGATGGCATCGCAGTCATTGACATGCGCGTCGCGTTGGTCGACGACGGCAAGACTCACCGCATTAAGGTGTGCATCGAAGCGGTGCCGACATAGGCCGCGCGCGCGGCCTTCTCCGTGCCATGTCGTGTCGCAGCCTCGTAGCCTAGAAACTGCGACGTGCGGCTGACGAATTCTCTTCGGCCAAAGACAGCTACAGTTAGATGCGGGGGAATTAAGTTAACGACCCAACAGAGATCGCCATGTCGAACGGTTCGACAGAGGCGACC
>Ga0302157_10008546_pt1 | contig 10046 bp, 10 predicted proteins | sample I_Bog_N3_3_FD_193502 | JGI IMG/M metagenome (GOLD analysis project Ga0302157, IMG submission 193502) | Peat permafrost microbial communities from Stordalen Mire near Abisko, Sweden - I_Bog_N3_3 | ecosystem: Environmental > Terrestrial > Soil > Wetlands > Peat | place: Sweden: Abisko, Stordalen...
CCGTCCATGCCCGCTGGCTCACGGCGATGACGCCGCCTATCGGTTACGGTCACGATGCCCCAAACTCTCTTACTCAATGGTTGTGCCGGGTTCGCTGGAGCCGCGGAGCGCCGCAAGGCACGCTGATGTCCGCGGCGCTGTTCATGAGACGAACTGGATGCTGCCGGTGTCCGCCTCGCTGCCGTCCGGCCGGATCAGGTACCCGGCGTACCCGTCGAGTGCGGCCACCGCCGCCATGGCGTCGTCGCCGCCGGCGGCCACCGCGGTAGCCAGGGCGTCCGCGAGCGTCAGGCTGGGACCGGTAACGGTGGCCGAGGCCGCCCGGTTCCCGGTGCGGCCAGTGAACGGGTCGACAAGATGAGGCCCTCGCTCGTAGGTTCCCGATGTGGCCACGGCGGCCTGAATCCGGATGACGCAGGCCAGAGCGTCGTGACGCCAGGGATGGCGGATCCCGATCCGCCACGCCCTCCCCGCCGCCGGGCAGCCGAAGGCGGCGAGGTCTCCGCCTCCGTTGACCAGGGCGCCCGTGACACCCTCCAGCCGGAGGACGTCCAGCGCCCGTTCGACCGCCCATCCTTTGACCAGGCCGGTGGGGTCGACGCCGCCGGGCATGGCCCAGGGATCGAACCAGCCCCGGGACAGGATCCTTGCCTTATCGCATAGCTGAAGCACGTCGGCTACCTCCGGCGGAGCCGCACTCAGCGCGATCTCATTCCGCCGGAGGCGGCTGACCGGGCTACCGGGGTCCCAGACGCTGAAGGTCGCGTCCGCCTGCCCGAGGACGGCGCACGCCGCGTCGAGGCGGTCATGCACGACCGCCTCAGGCGCGTCACCGGGTGCGACGGCGAAGGAGACGACGGTTCCCATCACCCGGCAGGTGCGCGCGATGAGCGGCGTCGGCCGGCCGGCCTTCCCCGGCGCGGCTCCGGGGCGGATCATTTGAGGTGCAGGTCGTCGAGGGCCGCCTGCAGCGACTGAATATAGGCCTGGCTGGTATAGGTGGCGCCGCTGACCGCGTCGATGCTGGCGCCCTGCGCCGACAGGACCTCGGCCCGGAGCATGGGAATGGCCTGCGTGCTGATCTGCTGGGAGGTCGGCTCGGCGGTCTGGATCGCGGGGACCGACACGTCTGTGATCTGGGTGCCCCGGGCGACCACCCGGACGGAAAGTGTCCCGTAGCCGAACGGCACGTTCGGTCCTGTGGCGCTGCGGATTGCGGAACTGGCCGGGGCTGGCCGGGCCGTGGCCGGCCGGGCGGCTCCCGACGAGGCTGGGGATGCCTGCCTGGAGGGGACACTTTGGGCACCGCCCGGCGGGGAGCCGGAGGTGGCGAACGAGGTCGGCGAAGCCGGCCGGGTGTGAAAGGTGAGGACTCCGGCGAACCCGGCGACGGTTCCGGTGAGGACCAGCAGCGACGCCCGCTTCATGGCAAGTTCTCCTGTCGGTCGGTTGGTCAGAGGGCGAACGCTTCGTGGTGGATGGTTTCCTCGGGGAGGCCGAGGCGTTCTGCCACGTCGACGACCTGGGCGACGAAGGCTTCTGGCCCGCATACATACATGTCGCGGAGGCGGAAGTCGGGTACGAGGCGGGGCAGCGTTCGCTCGTCGATGACGGTCCGCGCCCGGGGCCCGATCAGCTCATGCAGCCTGCCACCGCGGCGCTGGACCAGATCGGCGATTTCTGCGCCGAGCACGAGATCCTCCCGCCGGGCGGCGCGCAGCAAGACCACTGGCCGCGCGCCCCTCGGCAGATCCTCCAGCAAGGCCCGGATGGCGGTCACGCCGATCCCGGCCGCGACCAGCAGCACATGCGGCCAGCGCTGGGCGTCCCGGGTGAAAACCCCGTAGGGCCCTTCGACGGCGACACGGGTTCCGGGCCGGAGCCGGGCCAGCGCGGCGGAATGGTCACCGACGCCTTTGACGGTGAGCCTCAGGTAGGGCGGCTGCGGCAGCGCGGACAGGGAGTAAGGGTGGGCCTGCCACCACATGTCCCGGGTCAGGAAGCGCCAGCAGAAGAACTGGCCACCGGACACCGCGAGGCGATCCAGGTTGCGGCCCCGGCAGATAACAGACACCACGCCGGGCCCCTCGGGCCTTACTTCTGCGACGCGCAGGCCATGCCGGACGCTGCGGACCACGGGCAGCCCGACCCGGTAGCTGAGGACCAGCCCGGCCGTGCCCGCCCAGGTCACCGACCACACCGCCTGGGTCAGGGGATGGCCGACGAAGGACTGGCCGAGCACGATGACGTGCGCGAAGGAGAACGCCAGCGCCAGATAAAGGTACAGGTGGACGGTCCACCAGACCTCCCGCCGCAGGCGCCGGCGGATGGCCCGGATCGATACCACCCCGGCCAGGCACATGAGGCCCAGGCCAACTGTGGCGGCCAGGACGTCCGGGTACGAGAAGATGAGGGTGCCCACTTGATGCCACAGGCCGGTCCGGGCTGCCTCCGCGTAGCCGACGGTGATCAGGAGCGCGTGGGCGATCAGGAGGCTGATCGGCCACGGGCCGAGCCGCCGGTGCCAGCGCAGCAGGCCGTCCTGGCCGAGCACGTGCTCGGCAAAAGGGATGCGGCTGACCAGCAGCACCATGATCAGGGCCAGGTACGTCCCCACCATGCCGGTGATGTTTCCGGCGAAGGTGGCCAGGCCGCCGGGAGCGGTCACCTGCCTCCAGGTCTCCGCCGTGATCGTCAAGGCCGTCGTGGCCCCCAGTCCGGCGCCGGCCACAACGAGCGATGCCCGCACGAGCCCGGGCCGGGGCATGGCGGAGGATCGGCGGTCGGCTGGCCGGCGGTGGCCGTAACGGGCGGTGGGCCGCAGCGGGGTGGATTTGACGGAGCCAGTACTCACCCGCATAAGGATGCGTTGTCACCGTGAAAGGATCATGAAGCGGAAGGCGCAGCCTGAACCGGGCCCGGCCCGCCACTCCGGGTAATGCCGTCACAGGCGGATGGACGGTTCAGATGCTGCCCAAGACATTCACGAATCCGTCATCCGGCGTCACTACGCTCGCATGCTCAGACAGCTGCAGCGCTGGCCCGGCTGGACTTCTCGCCACAGCACCGGGGTAAGCACGACGCGGGGGACCGGCTGGTGAGCTCTCGGCCACCGGCAGGCCTGCAGGAGACGACGATGTGGCGTGCCCCGGCTGCCGCCAGAGGGGCCAGTCATGGAGAGCCTTCTCAGCCACGTCGGCTACGGTGCGCTGATCTTGTTCGCTTTCCTCGACGCGTGCTGCATCCCGATCTCCTCGGAGGTCATCTTCGGGTTCGCGGGCGTGCTGGCTTACCAAGGTCGCCTCAACCTGGCACTGGTCATCGTCCTGGGCACGGCAGCCGAACTGGCCGGCTCCTACGTCTCCTATACCGCGGGGCGGGTGGCCGAGCGGCCGGTGATCGAGAAGTTCGGCCGTTTCCTGCTGATCACCCAGTCGGACATCGGCCGGGCCGAGCGATTCCTGGCCGGGCGCGGCGGCTGGGCCATCCTGCTGGGACGGGCACTGCCGTTCGTGCGCTCATTCACCTCGCTGGTGGCCGGCCTCGCCGGAGTGCGCGCGCTGCGCTTCGGGGTCCTCAGCCTGATCGGCACCCTGATCTACGCAGCCGCCGTCGCCAGCATCGGGTACGAGCTCGGCTCGGCCTGGAATCGCGTCGCGGGAGAACTGTCGATCGCCGGCTACGTGATCGCGGCGCTGCTCGTGGCGGCGATCGCGGCGTTCATCGTCTTCCGCCTGCGAGCGCTGCGGCTAGACCGGTAGCTAGGAGACGGATTCGCAGGTAGCTCTGCGGCTGAGGCTTTCGAGCTGGTTGGTATTGGTTCGGCTAGGTTGCCGGTTACGGGGCCGGGACAGCAGCAGGGACCAGTCAAGGTAACCGCGGTAGCCCGTCTTGTCCGCGTCGATGAAGATCAGGTCGAACGGCTGCTCGCCGGCGCTGGCCAGCTGCTGCAGCGTATCCGCAGCGGAGCCGAGGCGGACGTCGGCGACCACGGCGAGCCCCGCCGCGGCCAGGTTCGCCCGTGCCACTTCGGCAGCGCGCGGGTCAACCTCCAACGTGATCAGCCGCCCGTCTTCGGGCAGTGCCCGCTGAGCCCGCTCTCTAACGACCGCCCCCGGCATTCTCGCTTCTTCCGGTGGCGACTCACCGCCGCACGGCTAGGTACCGCGCGAGGTGATCGATCACCTCACGTGCGTCGTCCTCGGTACCGTAAATGAACGTGGACTTGCGCCGCCGCAGGACCGGCAGCCCCAGCGCGTACAGCCCGGGGCTGTCGACCACACCGCCCGCGTGGTTCAGCTGGCCCTTCGCGTCGACCACGGGCACGTCGAGCCACCCGTAGTCAGGCCGGAAACCCGTCGCCCACACGATCGCGCGGATCTCGCCGCGTCTGAGGTCAAGCTGCAACCGCGTCGACTCGGGCACGCGTGTCGGCGCGAAGCGCTCGGGAGCGCCGACCTCAGCGTCACGCCCGTGCGTCCGAGCCCAGTCGTCGAACGTGTCCAGCAGACGCCGCATCTTGAGGTCCGCGAGCGAGAACACGTTGCGCAGGCCGCCGGAGAACAGCCCGTGGCCGTCCCGTACCGCCCCCCAGCGGCCCACCAGCTCGACGCCCATCGAGGTGAGCGCGTTGAGATCGAGCGCCGTCCGCTCGGGTGTCCCGACGAGCTGGGGCGAAGGCAGCCGCCGGGCCCGGGTGAGATCGTCGACCTCGTCGTACCGCTGGTCCCACACGCCCGACGCGTCCATCCACCACAGCACATCGCGTCCGCGGTACGTGCGCGGCAACCGCACATGCTCGCCGACCGAGAGCGTCACCGGCCGGCCCGACTGCCTCAGCTCGGCGGCCAGCTGCACGCCGGTCGCCGACGCTCCTACGACGAGCACGCGGCCGTCGGGGAGCCGGCTGGGGTCGCGGTAGTCGAACGGCGTCAGTTGCTCGACGGACGCCGGCACCGCATCTTTGAACTGCGGCACCGTGGGCTGGTTGCAGGCGCCGCTCGCGATGACCACGGTCCGAGCGTGAATCTCACCGTGGCTTGTCGTCACGTGGTATCCATCGTCGGCCTGCCGCACCGACGTGACGTTCACGCCGGTCCGGACGGGGGCGCGCGAGACCTTGGCGAAGTGCTCGATGAACTCGGTCACTTCGGCCACGGCCATGTAGCCGTCCGGATCCGGGCCCTCATAGCGAAGGCCCGGCAGGCGGCTCTGCCAGTTGGGAGTGAGCAGCCGCAGGGAGTCCCAGCGTTCCCGCCGCCAGGAGTTAGCCACCTCTCCGCGCTCAAGAACTACGTGGTCGATCGACCCGTCGCTGAGGAAGTGGCTCGCGGCGAGGCCCGCGTGCCCCCCGCCGATGACGACCGTGGTGGTGCGCTCGATGGCTTAGCCCTTCAGGCGACTTCGACGGTGACGTTCGTAGGATTCGTGAGCGCGTCGTACACGGCGGAGCGCTTCTGGGACTGGGCGACCAGCGCCTCGATCTCCTGCCGCGACGCGTCCGCGTCGATGTTGAACGTCACCTTGATGTCGTTGTAGCCGTTGCGGACGTCGCTGTCGGCACCGAGGATCCCGCGGATGTCGTGCCCGCCCTCGACCGTGGACTCGACCGAGCGCAGCTGGATGCCGCGGTTCTCCGCGACGGACGCAATGCCCCCGGTCAGGCAGCTCGCCAGGCCGACGATGAGGTACTCGATCGGCGTGATGCCGTCGTCTTCCGCCGCGAAGACCTCGGGGTGGTCGGCCTCGAACGTCCACTCCTGCTTGTGGCTCTGCTCCTGCCCGAGGCCGAAGAAGCTCTGGACCTTGATCGTGCTGTGCACGCCGTTCTGCCACTTGGCGGACGCGCGCCAGGTGAACTGAGCGGCCTCCGGCGCACCCTTCAGTGCTTCGCGCGCGTCGAGCAGTGCCTGCACGTTGACTCCGTTCGCGACTGTAGTCATGTCGCGCCACCCCTTTTCCCCTCATTTGTTTCCCTATAGAGATGGTTGACAATACACCGATCAGGCCGAGTTACCATAGACCCCATGGCGGAGCCAGCCTCGACGCTTGCGGCCGGCTCGGTCGGCACGGTGGAAACGCAGTACCTCGACCTGCCGGAGCCGGTGCGGCTCGACTGCGGTCGGGAGCTGCACCGGGTTCGCGTGGCGTACGAGACCTACGGTGCCCTCTCACCCCGGCGGGACAACGTCATCCTGGTCTGCCATGCGCTCAGCGGCGACGCCCACGCGGCAGGCTTCGCGAAGACGCCGCCCGAAGAGAGCACGCGCGATGGGTTCGCGGCCGAGGATCGCGACAGCTCGGCGGGCAAGGGCCTCGGCTGGTGGGACGGGATGATCGGCCCCGGCAAGGCATTCGACACTGACCGCTTCTTCGTCGTCGCCACGAACCTGCTCGGCGGCTGCCGCGGGACGACGGGGCCCGCATCGATCGACCCGGCCACAGGCCAGCCGTACGGGCCGGACTTCCCCGTGATCACTGTCGCGGACATGGTACGGACCGAGCGCGCGTTCCTGACCGCGCTCGGTATCGGGCGGCTTGCGGCGGTGGCCGGAGGCTCGCTCGGCGGGATGCAGGCGTTGGAGTGGGCGATCCTGTTTCCTGATCAGGTCGATGCCGTCGTGGCGATCGCCAGCACGCACGCCCTCCACCCGCAGGGCGTGGCCTGGAACGCGATCGCGCGGGCCGCGATCATGCGCGACCCGGCCTGGCAAGGCGGCCACTACTACGGCACAGGCCGTACGCCCGATGCCGGCCTGGGTGTGGCGCGCATGGTCGGCCACGTCACATACCTGTCCGCGCTGGCGCTGAGCGACAAGTTCGGCCGACGGCTGCAGTTCGCCGACGACATCCGCTACACGATCACCGAACCGGAGTTCGAGGTCGAAAGCTACCTGCGCCACCAGGCCGACTCGTTCGTCAGGCGCTTCGACGCCAACACCTACCTCTACACCTCGCGCGCGCTGACATATTTCGATCTCGCGCGGCAGCACGGCCGCGGATCGCTCGCGCAGGCACTCGACGGCGTTTCGGCGCGGACGCTGCTGATCGCGTTCAGTTCCGACTGGCTGTACCCGCCGTCTGCATCGAAGGAGATCGCTGCGGCGCTTGGCGCTCGCGGCAAGCCGGTAGAGTTCCACGTGATCGAGGCCCCTTACGGCCACGACTGCTTCCTGCTCGAGGAAGCGAGGCAAACGCCTATTATCCGCCAGTTTTTGAGCAAACACAGCCTGGCCAAAGGCGGGGCCGGCGTGACGCCGAGGAAAGAGATACCTTCGTGACCGACAGTCCCTCGCGCGCCGAGACCGTGCCTGCCGAGGCGGGCCGCGCATTTGGATTCGAGACACGGCAGTTGCATGCCGGGCAGCGGCCCGACCCGAACACCGGCGCCCGTGCGGTGCCGATCTTCCAGACGACCAGCTACGTGTTCGAGGACCCGGAATCAGCCGCCGCGTACTTCAACCTGCAGGAGTACGGGAACACGTACTCGCGCATCATGAACCCGACCGTCGCGGTGTTCGAGGAGCGAGTGGCGAATCTCGAGGGCGGCGCTGGCGCGGTGGCCTTCGCCAGCGGGATCGCCGCGCAGGCCGCCGCGCTCTTCACCCTGCTGCAGCCGGGCGACCACGTCGTCTCGTCCTCGGCGCTCTACGGCGGGACGGTGAACCAGTTCAAGCACCTGCTGCGGAAAATGAATGTGGAGCTGACGTGGGTCGATCCCGACTCTTCCGACGCGTGGCGACAGGCGGTTCGGCCGAACACGAAGGCGTTCTTCGGCGAGACGATCGGCAACCCCGCCGGGAACGTGCTGGACATTGAGACGTTGGCGTCCATCGCGCACTCCCACGACCTGCCGCTGGTCGTGGACAACACGTTCGCGACGCCGTACCTGTGCCGCCCGATCGAATGGGGCGCCGACATCGTGATCCACTCGGCGACCAAGTTCATTGGCGGCCACGGCACGAGCATCGGCGGCGTGGTCGTCGAGGCTGGCACGTTCAACTGGTCCAACGGGCGGTTTCCGGTGGTCGCGGATCCGTCGCCGGCTTATCACGGCCTGCAGTTCCACGAGACGTTCGGGACGTACGGCTACCTAATGAAGCTCCGGGCCGAGACCCTGCGCGATCTGGGCGCGGCGCTGTCACCGTTCAACGCCTTCCTGTTCCTGCAGGGGCTCGAGACGCTCTCGTTGCGGATGGAACGCCACGTCGACAACGCGCGGGCGGTCGCGGCGTTCCTCGAGTCGCACGAGCTGGCGTCGAATGTGACCTACCCCGGCCTGCCGGGGAGCAGGTACCGGCCGCTGGTGGAGAAGTACCTGCCGCGCGGTGCCGGCGCGGTGTTCTCGTTCGACTGCGTCGGCGGCCGGGCCGGCGGGCAGGACCTTATCCGCGGCGTAACGCTCTGGTCCCACCTGGCGAACGTCGGCGACGCGAAGAGCCTGATCATCCATCCCGCCAGCACGACGCACCGCCAGCTGAGCGACGACGAACTGCGGGCGGCCGGCGTCGGGCCGGGGACGGTGCGGCTGTCGGTCGGCACCGAGTCTGTCGCCGACCTGATCTGGGACCTGGAGCAGGGCTTCGCGCTCGTCGCCGCGACAGCGGGAAAGAAGGTAGCGACGGCATGACCGATCTCGCGCGGTACCAGGACCCGTTGACGATCCAGCGCGTGCTCCACACGGCCGGGACGATCGCGATCGTGGGCCTGTCCAGCAACGAGCTGCGGGCCAGCTACTTCGTTGGCTACTACCTCAAGCGGCACGGCTACCAGGTGATCCCCGTGAATCCCCGCGAGACTGAAATCCTGGGCGAGAAGTGCTACCCGAGCCTGCAGGACGTCCCCGTGCCGGTGGACATCGTGAACGTCTTCCGCGCGCCGGATGCACTGCCGGGGATCGCGGCAGAGGCTGTGAAGATGGGTGCCGGCGCCCTCTGGTGCCAGTTCGGCGTGATCAACGCCGACGGCGCGCGGATCGCCGAGGACGGCGGCGTGACGGTGATCATGGACCGTTGTCTCAAGGTTGAGCACGCGCGTTACGTGGGCCGGATGCACTGGCTCGGCTTCAACACCCAGCGCATCACGTCCGTCCGCGCCGGGCTCCAGTAGCTGACCAGCGGGACAGCCTGCGGCGATCATGAGCGGCTCCTGGCACGAGAACCGGGGCGGCTTGTCCGCAGCCTCTGCGGAAAAGCCGCCCCGGACCCAGGGAGTCCGCGGGTCCTACGGAGTGCCGTCGCCGCCGACGGGGCGAGCGGCGTGGTCCGCGTTGCGAGCGGCGCTGCCTGGCAGACCGTCGCGCATCTCCCGTACCAGGCTGTCCACGACCGCCCATAGGTCGCCGCCGGCCCGGGCGGCCACCACCCGCTGCCGCTGGTAGCTCGCGCCAGCGGTTATGAGGCCGGACACCGACGCGAGTTCGGCCGGGCAGCCCAGCCGCGCCGCCACCGGCTCGAGACGGTTGAGCAGATCGTGCAGGTCGTCGGTGACAAGCCGCTCGCGGTTCTGGGCGTCGAGGATGACCTCCGCGTCCAGCCCGTACCGGGCCGCACGCCACTTGTTCTCCTGCACGTGCCATGGCGGCAGCGCGGGCAGCGTCTGGCCGGCTTCCAGCCGGCGGTCGAGGTCGACGACCAGGCAGTGAGTCAGCGCGGCGATGGCGGCGACCTCCTCGAGCGTCGGCAGCCCGTCAAAGATGCGGACCTCAATGGTGCCCAGCGCCGGAGAGGGGCGGATGTCCCAGCGGATCTCCTTGAACTCGCTGATCACGCCGGTAGCGAGCATGTCGCCCACGTACGCCTCGAATTGCGCCCAGGTGCTGAACTGGAACGGCAGCCCGGCGGTCGGCAGCTGCTGGAACATCAGGGCCCGGTTGCTGGCGTACCCGGTATCGGCCCCGCCCCAGAACGGCGAGGAGGCCGACAGCGCCTGCAGATGCGGGAACCAGCGCAGCAGCCCGTTGAGGATCGGCAGCACCTTGCCGACCGCGTTCACGCCCACATGCACGTGCACGCCGAAGATGAGCATGTTCCGGCCCCACCACTGGG
>Ga0302157_10008552_pt1 | contig 10042 bp, 7 predicted proteins | sample I_Bog_N3_3_FD_193502 | JGI IMG/M metagenome (GOLD analysis project Ga0302157, IMG submission 193502) | Peat permafrost microbial communities from Stordalen Mire near Abisko, Sweden - I_Bog_N3_3 | ecosystem: Environmental > Terrestrial > Soil > Wetlands > Peat | place: Sweden: Abisko, Stordalen...
GGCCTTGCCGAAGCGGGCCATCTCGAGCGAGTCGGCGACGCAGCCGCCCGTCTCGAGCGCCAGGTCCTGCAGGTCGCCGTCGACGTAGTAGTGGGCAACGAGCGTGGCGTCGTGCTGCTTGAGCAGTTCCCTGGCGCGGGCCTTGAGGCGGGAGCGCTCGTCGATGCTGGGGGTGGGCATCACCTTCGCCCAGGCGTTGGCGGTGCAGGTGGCGCCGGTGGCGTCCTGGAGGGGGTATTCGTACGTGGCTTGTGTCATGGCTGCATCCGCCGGGAGGGCGGCCCGCCATCGTAGCCCAAGGCCAGAAGAACCCCGGGCGTCAGGGACACCCGCGTGGCTCAAATGCCGATCCAGGCCTCGTAGAGCTGGTTCCAGACGTTGGTCACCGACCGCGTGAGCGGACGCGCGTGCAGCAGCGTCGGGCGCACGGGCCAGTCGCGCGTCTCGATCATGTCTTCGAGGCCACGGTGCTCCGGGCCGAGATAGAACAACCAGCGCACGGAGGCGGCGAACGGGAGATGGGCCAGGCGGTACATCTCGTCAATGAGCGCCACGGCTTCGTGGCTGGCCATCGGGCCGATCAACACGGAACAGATCTGCGAATGCGACAGCAACGCGCCGAAGATGGCGCGGCGGTCGACCGGCTTGGCGTCGCCGTGCAGGCAGCGCACCAGGCGGTGGGGGCCGTCGCCGGCGGGCAACAATGTTTCATCGACGACCGCGCGGATCTGCAGGCCGCCGCGCGAGTGCACACGCAGGCGGTCGACCGGCGAGCCGGTGGCGTCGGACAGCGTCTGGATCATGCCGTGGGCCCACATGCCCGCCGGGTCGATCACCAGCATGGCGCTGACCTCCGGCGACGAGGCCAGGTGGGCGTGCAACGCCAGCGCGCCTTGCTCGCTCTCCGGCACTTCCACGGTGACGCCCAGCGCCCCCGCGGAGTCGAACATCGACGCCGGCCCCGACCGGTCCTTGATCGGCATCACCAGCGGCGCGAGCTGCGCGCGGAGCTTGCGCAGAGGAGCCGGGAAGGGGATGACGGAGGGACGCGACATGGAAGGCGAGCTTACTCTGGGAGTCATGGGCAGCCGGGTCGAAGTTGTTTAAGGATGTGACTTCCTTGTCGCCGACGCGTTTTTCATCTATCGGGGGCATCCTGCAATGGCAACGGCTGTTCCCGCGCCGCCTCCGGCGGCCCGGATACCATCGCATGTCCTGCCACGACCCTTTCCGGTACACGCCATGTCCCAACCCGAGCCCGCGGTTCCCGCCCGCCTCGCCGGCCACGCCCTCGTGGAGGCGCTGGTCGCACAGGGCGTCGACACGGTCTTCGGCGTGCCGGGCGAGAGCTTCCTGGCGGCGCTGGACGGCTTCCACGAGCACCGCGACCGTATCCGTTTCGTCGCCTGCCGTCATGAAGGCGGCGCCGCCTTCATGGCCGAGGCGCACGGAAAGTTGACCGGCCGCCCCGGCGTCTGCTTCGTCACCCGTGGGCCGGGCGCCACGAATGCGAGCATCGGCGTACACGTCGCGTTCCAGGATTCCACGCCGATGATCCTGCTGGTGGGCCAGGTGGCCGCCGACCAGCGCGATCGCGAGGCGTTCCAGGAGATCGACTACCGCCAGATGTTCGGGCCCGGCACGCTGGGGCTGGCCAAGTGGGTGGGCGAGGTGCACTCGCCCGATCGCCTGCCCGAATACGTGGCCCGCGCGTTCCGCACCGCGATGCAGGGCCGGCCCGGGCCGGTGGTGCTGGCGTTGCCGGAGGACATGCTGTCGGCACTGACCGCCGCCCCGGCGTTGCCGCACGTCGTACCGGTGCAGGCGCACCCGGATCCGCGGGCGATCGAGCAGTTCCGCCAGTTGCTGATCAAGTCCGAGCGGCCGTTCGCGATCGTCGGCGGCAGCGGCTGGAGCGCCGATTCGGCCTGCGATTTCGAGCGTTTCGCGGAGGACTGGGAGATCCCGGTGGGCTGCGCATTCCGCTTCCAGGACGTCTTCGACAACCGCCACCGGCTCTACGCCGGCGACGTGGGCATCGGCATCAATCCCCGGCTGGCCCAGCGCATCCGCGAGTCGGATCTGGTGTTGGCCGTGGGGGTCCGGCTCGGCGAAATGACCACGGGTGGTTACACATTGCTCGAGGCGCCACTGACGCGCCAGCCGCTGGTGCACATCCATGCGGGCGCCGAGGAGCTCGGACGCGTCTACCAGCCCACGATCGCGTTGCAGTGCTCGACGGCGGCCATCGGTTGCGCGCTGGAGGGGGTCGACCCGCCGACGCCGCGCTCGCCGGTCGCCGGCGCCCGGGCGCACGCCGACTACCTCGCCAACCTGCACGCGACGCCGGTCGAGCCGATGGACCTGGCCGTGGTCGTCAAGACGATGGCAGCCATGGCCCCGGCCGGCGCGATCTATGCCAACGGCGCCGGCAACTATGCCGGCTGGCTGCACCGCTTCCACCAGTACACCAGCCTTCAACACCATGGCCGTACGCAACTGGCGCCCACCGCCGGCGCGATGGGCTACGGCGTGCCGGCCGCGATCGCCGCGAACCTGCTGTTTCCCGCGCGCACGGCCATCGCGATCGCCGGCGACGGCGACTTCCTGATGACGGGCCAGGAGCTCGCCACGGCCAGCGCCCACGGTGCCGGGCGCGGCGCCGGCAAGCTGGTGGTGGTGGTCGTCGACAACGGCAGCTTCGGCACGATCCGCATGCACCAGGAACGCGACTACCCGGCGCGCGTCAGCGGCACGGGCCTGACCAACCCGGACTTCGTCCAGCTGGCCAGGGCTTATGGCTGGCACGCGGAGCGTGTCGAGGCGACAGCGCAGTTCGAGGCGGCCTTCGGACGCGCGATGGCGGCCGACGCGCCGACGCTGCTGCACCTGCCGCTGCCGGAAGACGTCAGCACGTCGCGGACAACCTTGACTTCGTTGCGCGAGGCCGCTTTCAGGAAGCAGCGCGCCTAGCTCGGCCGCAGGGCAACAGATGTGTCCGGGCACGCTTGCGAGCGCTTGTCCTACACACGCAGGCTTCGCGTTGCGAGAGACTTTGGTTTCCGGCGGCGCACCTCCTCCCTCCCTCCTCTTTGGTCGCCGGTCTCAGCCCGGCCTTGTGCCGGGCTCTTTTCTGTGCGGACAGCGGGACGCTGCAGCGGTCAATTGCGTTACCCTGCTGATCCTTTTTCCTGCCTGCCGAGACTCCCATGGATCCCATCGCCTTCGACCTGCGCGGCGACCACATCACGCTGGACGCGCTGCTGAAGGCCGCCGGCCTGGCCAGCAGCGGTGGCGAAGCCAAGATGCTGATCCAGCAGGGCGGGGTGCTGGTCAACGGGGAGGTGGACGTGCGGCGCGGACGCAAGGTGCGCGCGGGCGACCAGGTGGCGGTCGGCGAACGCCGCGTCGCGGTGCGCGCCGCGGGCTGATCCTGGGCACGGCCCTTGCGAGCGCGAATGGACGCTCCAGGAGTCCCCCGTGTCCGCAGGCCCCCACACCGAAACGACCCCGACGCTGCTGATCCGCAACGCCACGTGCGTCGCCACGTTCGACGACGCGCGCACCGAGCTGCGCGACGCCTCCGTCTTCATCCGCGGCCACCGCATCGAGGCGATCGGCCCCGCCGCCGACCTGCCGCAGCGGGCCGATGACGTGATCGATGCCCGCGGCCACCTGGTGGTGCCGGGCCTCGTCAACACGCATCACCACATGTACCAGTCGCTCACGCGGGCGATCCCGGCAGTGCAGGATGCGGAGCTGTTCTCGTGGCTGCGCGGCCTCTATCCGATCTGGGCCGGGCTCATGCCAGACAGCGTGCATGTGTCCACGCAACTGGCGATGGCGGAACTGCTGCTCTCGGGCTGCACCACCAGCAGCGATCACCTCTACATCTATCCGAACGGCGTGCGACTGGACGACAGCATCGAGGCGGCGCGCGAGATCGGCATGCGCTTCGTCGCCACCCGCGGCAGCATGAGCGTCGGGGCGTCCCAGGGCGGCCTGCCGCCCGACCGCGTCGTCGAACGCGAGGACGCGATCCTCGCCGATACGCGCCGGCTCATCGAACGCCACCACGACAAGTCGCACGGCGCGATGGTCAACGTGGCCGTGGCCCCGTGCTCGCCGTTCAGCGTCAGTCGCGACCTGATGCGCGAATCGGCAGCGCTCGCGCGCGCCTACGGCGTGCGCCTGCACACGCACCTGGCCGAGAACGACCACGACATCGCCTACAGCCGCGAGAAGTTCAACTGCACGCCCACCGAGTACGCGCAGGAGCTCGGCTGGCTGGGCCCGGATGTCTGGCACGCGCACTGCGTCAAGCTCGACACCGAAGGCATCGCGTTGTTCGCGAAGACGCGCACCGGCGTCGCGCATTGCCCCTGCAGCAACATGCGGCTGGCGTCGGGCATCGCGCCGGTCCGCCGCATGCTGGACGCCGGCGTGCCGGTGGGCCTGGGCGTGGACGGCAGCGCCAGCAACGATGGCGCGCACATGGTCAACGAGGCGCGCCAGGCCTTGCTGCTGGCCCGCGTTGGACGCTCGCTGGAGCCCTTCGGCTGCGATCAGGGTCCGTCGGAGATGACGGCGCGCGACGCGCTCGCGCTCGCCACGCGCGGCGGTGCCGAGGTGTTGGGTCGACCCGACATCGGGCACCTCGCGCCCGGCATGTGCGCCGACCTCGCGCTGTTCGACCTGGGCACGGTGGCGTTCGCCGGCGGGGCGGTGCACGATCCGGTCGCAAGCCTGCTGCTGTGTGCCAGCCCGCAGGCGGCCTGCACGATCGTCAACGGGCGCGTGGTGGTGCGCGAGGGGCAGTTGGCGACGGTCGAGCTGGGGCCGCTGATCGAGCGGCACAACCGCTTCGCGAAGGCGCTCGCGGAATGCGCCCGCTGAGGCCGCGCCTGGCGGCGTGAGCGAGTCGCGTCAACGCAGTCGGCCGAGCGATTCCAGTCTTGCAGTGTGTGGTCGGGGCGACACGATTCGAACGTGCGACCCTCTGGTCCCAAACCAGATGCGCTACCAAGCTGCGCTACGCCCCGAAGTCCGCCATTCTACCTGCTCGGAGCGAGCAGGCGATCCAGCAGGTCCTTGTCGAGATGTTTGTCGACCAGATCGGCCAGCAGATCGAAGCTGTCTTCGAGCGCCGGCGCCGTCGCGCCCCACATCGCGCGCAGCAGCGCGGAGGACTCGAAAAGCCCGTGTGCGTAGACGCCCAGCACGTTGCCGTGCTGCCAGCCGAGGGCCTCTCCGTGGACGTCGCGCAGCGCCACGCGAGGGGCGGGCAGGTCGGGGTGAGGCACGGTGACGCCGCAGTGGATCTCGTAGCCCGTGGCTTCGACACCGGCCCACGGCGCCCAGGCGCCGTCGGTCTGCGCGAAACGCAGCGGGGTGCGCCGCACGCGCTTGTCGCGCTCGTAGCGCGTGACCAGCGGCAGCAGTCCGAGTCCGGGGCCGTTGAAGCCGGCCTCGCCGTCGTGGCCCTCGCGGTCGACCAGCGCCTCGCCAAGGATCTGCAGTCCGCCGCAAATGCCCAGCACGGGCCGGCCGGCGGCGGCATGGCGGGCGATGGCGCCGTCCAGGCCCTGGCGCCGCAGCCATGCGAGGTCGCCGCTGACCTGCTTGGAGCCGGGCAGCACGATCCAGTCGGCGCCATGCAGCTCGGCCTCGGAACGCGCCCAGGCGAGTTGCACGCCGGGCATGCGGCGCAGCGGCTCGAACTCGTCGAGATTGCTGATGTGCGGCGGGCACAGCACGGCGATGCGCAGCCGGCCGGCCTTGGCCGCGCCGGGGTTGCCGGCGTCGAACAGGCCGTCCTCGTCCGGCAGGCCGTGGTCGCGCACCAGCGGGATGACGCCTGCGAGCGGCACGCCCGTCATGCGCTGCAGGTCGCTCGGGCCGGGCTCCAGCAGGCCGGCATCGCCGCGGAAGCGGTTCAACACGAAGCCGTTCAGCGAGTTGCGCAGGTCGTCGGGCAGCAGCGCCCAGGTGCCGAACAGGTGCGCGAACGCGCCGCCGCGGTCGATGTCGGTGACGAGCAGGCTGGCGAGCGTTCCGAGCGCGCGCGCCTGGCGCGCGCTGCCGAGGTTGACGAAGTCCTGCGGCGCGAGATTGATCTCGGCGGGCGAACCGGCGCCCTCGATGACGACCAGGTCGCAGGTGCCGGCCAGTCGCTGCAGGCTTTCGCGCGCGGCCACGGCCAGCGTGGCGCTGCGTTCGCGCCAGCCCTGCCGGCCGAGCGCTGCGTCGACGCGCCCGTGCACCACCACCTGGCTCGCGGTGTCGCGCTCGGGCTTGAGCAGCACCGGGTTCATGTCGACGCCAGGTTCGACGCCGGCCGCCAGCGCCTGGAAATACTGGGCTGCGCCGATCTCCGCGCCGAGGCCGTCGAGGCCGGCCACGACGCGCGCGTTGTTGCTCATGTTCTGCGCCTTGAACGGCTTGACGACGGCGCCGCGGCGCGCTGCCGAGCGGCACAGCGCGGTCGCGAGCCAGCTCTTGCCGGCACCGCTGGAGGTGCCCCAGACCATCACGAAGCGCGTCATCGACGGGCTCGCGGCGCTCGATCGACGGACGATGCGATCACGGGCGGAACGTCATCAGGCGATCTTGGGCCTGAAATGGGCGTGGATGCCCTTGAACAGCGCCACGGCGGCCGCGCGGTCCGACTTGCACACCAGCGTCAGGTTCAGGACCCGGCTCGGCATGACATAGACGAGGTACATCACGACGTCCTCTTTTGCGATGTGCGCCGCGTAGTACATCTCGAGTCCCGGGCCTCGCGCATGGTTCTGGGTGCCGCTGTGGAACATGTCGACCTGGCCGGGGGCCTGTTTCTCATGGTCGGCCAGACGGCTGTTGATGAGGCGCTCCGCCGTCGAGCGTGCCTTGTCCGGTGGAATCACGTAGAAATCGACGCTGATGAAGAGGCCCGCGCGCCCGTCGTCCGTCTGGAAGGTCACGGCCCTGGATTCAGGCGAAGGGATCTGTCTCCAGCTCGCCGGCAGGTCGATCGCGTATTCGGGGGTGGTGTAGGTGGTCAGGTTGGACGACGGCGAATCGGTCGAGGTCGGCGGGAGCGGGGTGTCGATGGGCATGGTTCACCAGAAAACGGACTGAAAGGACTTGTGGCGGCATCGCGAGCGTTCGCCGAGGCGCCGCGACGCCAGTGTGCCGCATGCTCGCCCGGATCAGCGAGCGCGGGGTGTTTCGGGAACAGGTAGCAACGCCTGGAACACGAATTCGGTGGGCGTGAACGGTGGCTGCGAGGCGACGCGCCGTTGCGTGCCATCGACGATGGCCATGGGCGCGTCGAAGCCCGGGCCGCCAGTGACGAAAGTGTGGAATTCGCCGTCCTCGCCGCACGGGCAGACGCCGGCGGGCAGGCGGGCGAGGAACTGGTCGTCGTAGGCCGCGCCGCAGAACGATGCATCGAGCCAGCGCGTGTCCACGCACACGACGCGCGCCTGCACGCCGCGTGTGACGAGCTCGCGCGCGAGTGCGGCGCGCGACTCGCCCCACAGCGGAAACAGCGGCACGAGGCCGGCGCGTTCGCAGGCCGGCACGAGCCAGTCGCGATGCGCCTGCAGATCGATGTCGCCGAAGATCATGTGCGTGTGGCCGCTGGCGACGAGCTCGTGCAGGCAGGCGTCGAAGCGCGCTGCGTATTCGCCGTGCGGCACCCGCACGCTCAGGGGTGTGCCACCCAGCGCGCGCACCTGCGCATCGATGAGCTCGGGTGGCAGTGCGTGCGACTTGCTCGTGCCGTCCGCGTCGCACATCGTGACGAAGGTCGTCACGGCGAGCCCCTGCTCGCGGGCGCGCGTCAGCGCGAGCCAGGAATCCTTGCCGGCGCTCCAGCTGATGGCGCAGTGCGGGGAATTGGCGGGATATCGATGGGCCATTGGCCGACTATTTGACACCAGGCGAGGAGCATGGCTCGAGCAGCCCGGAGTGCGGGCTGCTACTTCATGCGTTCCGGCAGTGCGTACGCGATCACGTAGTCGCCCTCCGGCGTCATCATCCCGTGGTGGCCGCCCGCGACGATGATGACGAACTGGCGTCCGCCGATCTCGTAGGTCATCGGCGTGGCCTGTCCGCCCGCGGGGAGCTTGTCCTGCCACAGCGTCTTGCCGGTCTTCACGTCGATGGCGCGGAAATCGTCGTCCGTGGTGGCACCCACGAAGGCCACGCCGCTTCCCGTGGTGAGCACGCCGCCATTGTTGGGCAGGCCGATCTCGAACGGCAGCAGCGACGGCACGCCCCAGGGCCCGTTGCGTTCGGCGGTTCCCAGCGGTCGATCCCACAGGGTCTTGCCGGTGGCCAGGTCGACGGCCTTGATCATGCCGAACGGCGGCTGCTTGCAGATGACACCCAGGTCGGAAACCCAGCCGGTGTTGACGTCCTGGCCGTAGGCGAGGCCGGCCTGCGGGCGGTTGCGGCCCGGAGGCGGTTTCCTGTAGCGCGCATCGCCGAGCCAGAACACCCCCATCGCGTCGTCGGTCGCTCGCGGCACCAGCCTGGAATAACTGGGCAGATCGTTGTAGTTCTCGATGATGACGCCGGTTTGCACGTCGACCGAAACGCTGCCCCAGTCGGAGCCACCGTTGTTGCCCGGATATTCGATCCACGGCTTGTCCGCGCTGGGCGGCGTGTAGATGCCCTGGTAGTTGGCGGAGCGGTACTGGATTCGGCACATCAATTGGTCGATCGGCGAGATGCCCCACATCATCTGCTCTGTCAGGTCCGGCTTCTGCGTGCGGCTGTACTGCGGCCGCCTCTGGGTCGGCGTGCGCTCGGAAGGCTCGACGCCACCCTGTGGCGCCTTCTCGTCGGTCACCGCGTGCAGGGGCTGGCCGGTACGGCGGTCGAGCACCCACAGGTCGCCTTGCTTGGTGGTCTGGATCAGCGCGGGCACGTTGCCCGCCGCGGTCGGGAAGTCGACCAGGCTGGGCTGCGCCGGCGTATCGAAGTCCCAGACGTCGTTGTGCACGAGCTGGTAGACCCAGCGCGGCTTGCCGGTCAACACGTCCAGCGCCGTCACCGACGAGTCGTACTTGCGTTCCTCGGCGCCGCGGGGCGTGCTCATGTAGTCGCCGGCGGCGCTGGCCATCGGCAGGTAGACCAGGCCGAGTTCCTCGTCGCCCACGGCCGTCGACCACATGTTGGGCGTGCCCAGAGAATAGGTCTTGCCTTCGGGCGGAACGGTGGTGATTCCCGGTTGCTGCATGTCCCAGGCAAAGCGCAGCGCCCCGGTGACCGCGTCGTAGCCGCGCACGACGCCGGAGGGCGCATCGCGCAACTGGCCATCCATGACCTGCTGGCCGGTGACCACCACGCCGCGCACGATGGTGGGCGCCGAGGTGACGGAAACGATGCTGGCGGGCCACTTGCCCATGCCCTGCATCAGGTCGACGAAGCCGTGGGCGCCAAAGTCCTCGCACGCTTGCCCCGTGCGGGCATCGACCGCGACCAGCTTGGCATCGAGCGTGCCCTCGATGACGCGTGTGGCGCAGGCCTGTTCAGGGGCAGCCGCCGGATTGGCGAAATAGGCCACGCCGCGGCAGGCGGAGTTGGGCGGGGACGAGTCGGGCGAGGTCTTCGGGTCGAACATCCACTTCTGCTTGCCGGTGGCGGCATCGATCGCGAACATCTTGTGGCGGATGGTGCAGCCGTAGACCGTGTCGCCGATCTTGATCGGCGTCAACTCGTTGCCGAAGTTGGCGGTGTGCGGCTCGCCGGTCCGGTAGACCCATGCACGTTGCAGCTGGTCGACATTGGCCGGGGAGATTTCCGTCAGTGTCGAATAGCGCTGGCCGCCGTAGCCACCGCCGTAGGTGGGCCAGTCCTTGGACGCCGGCTGGATGGCCGGGTCGAAATAGGTGCCCGCGGGCGTGGTGTTGGCCCGCACCGGGTAGGGCTGCCGTGCCAGGGGAACGGCGACGCCCAGCCCGATCACCGTCACGGCCAGCAGCGCCAGGCCGTGGCGGCGGTAGCCGCGCTGGCCGTCGTCGCGCCGCGGCGGCATCAGCAGCATCGCGAA
>Ga0302157_10008554_pt1 | contig 10041 bp, 7 predicted proteins | sample I_Bog_N3_3_FD_193502 | JGI IMG/M metagenome (GOLD analysis project Ga0302157, IMG submission 193502) | Peat permafrost microbial communities from Stordalen Mire near Abisko, Sweden - I_Bog_N3_3 | ecosystem: Environmental > Terrestrial > Soil > Wetlands > Peat | place: Sweden: Abisko, Stordalen...
TGCATCAAAAGCCTCGGCGACATCGCGCTGCGCCGCTCGGAGCACGCGGCGGCGCGGGCGGCCTATGAGCAGGCGCTGCCGCTCTACCGCCAGGTCGGCGCCGTGCTGGGCGAGGCGAACTGCATCAAAAGCCTCGGCGACATCGCGCTGGACCGCTCGGAGCACGCGGCGGCGCGGGCGGCCTATGAGCAGGCGCTGCCGCTCTACCGCCAGGTCGGCGCCGTGCTGGGCGAGGCGAACTGCATCCAAAGCCTCGGCGACATCGCGCTGGCCCGCTCGGAGCACGCGGCGGCGCGGGCGGCCTATGAGCAGGCGCTGCCGCTCTACCGCCAGGTCGGCGCCGTGCAGGGCGAGGCGAACTGCATCAAAAGCCTCGGCGACATCGCGCTGGACCGCTCGGAGCACGCGGCGGCGCGGGCGGCCTATGAGCAGGCGCGGCCGCTCTACCGCCAGGTCGGCGACGTGCTGGGCGAGGCGAACTGCATCCGAAGCCTCGGCGACATCGCACTGGCCGACTCCAACCCCGCGGCGGCGCGGGCGGCCTATGAGCAGGCGCTGCCGCTCTACCGCCAGGTCGGCGACGTGCTGGGCGAGGGCAATTGCACCCTCGGCCTGGGCCGGGCGGCGCGGGCGCTGGACGATCCGGCGACCGCGCGGGACCAGTTTCACGCGGCGCTGGCGCTGTATGCGCAGGTCCACGCCACCCACCACATCGCCCTGGCGCACGAAGACCTCGCCCGGGTCACCACCGACCCCGAGCGGCACGGGCACGTCCAGGCGGCGCGGGCGGCCTGGGCGGCGATCGATCTGCCGGAGCAGGTCGCTCGGGTGGACCGGGAATTCGGGGCAAGCCGCGACGGCAGCCCGCCGTGATAGGGACCCCATGCACAGCGGTGCCACCAGACGCCGATCCGGGGCGGCGCAGTGCGCGCGGTGCAGACCGCCGGGCGGCCGTAGCCGACCCGCCCGAGGCAACCGCGGCCACAAACAGACGCGCCATCCAGGCGAAACCGGTGCGCACGGCGGGTCTCTTTTTCAGCACGGCGCAAAGGCGAGGCCACCGTGATCACGGCGCCAATCCACCAATGCACACCCTCCGTGATCACCGTGTGCTCGCGCTGAACCTCCGTGCTGAAAAAATCCGGCCTTCCCCGGCGCTCAGCCGGTTGGGATCAGCCGCGAACCCCACGGCGCGACCAGGCAACCGCTATCCCCCGATCCAGTCGATCCAGGCCCCATGCGGGTCGGTCCAGGCCACCGGCACCCCGTCCACCGCCAGCAGGAACGCCCCGCGCGGGCCGGGGGCCGCCGCCATCGCCGGGAACACACCGGGCGCCTCGTTGCTGACCCACACCGCCCCCAGCGCGCGCACCGCCGCCGCGAAGGCCGCCCGAGACGCCGGATCGGCGACATAGGCCAGCGCCGCGCTATGGAACACGACCAGCGTCGCCCCGGCCGGCGCCTCCACCGCCAGCGCCGGCAGACCGGTCAGCAAATCCCCCCGCCGCACCGAAGGCGGCGCCGCCCGCGCCACCGCCAACGCCGCGCGCAGACACGCGAGACGGTGCGGCTGGTCCGGCCAGACCAGGGTCTCCAGCCACCCGGTCTGGTCGGGATCGCGCACATCGATCGGGTTCAAATCCAGCCCGGCCCGCCAGGCCACCTGCGGCACCGCGGCGGGCAGCGGCGTGCCGCCCCGAGCCTCGCAGGCGAACACGGGCGCGCCGCCCAGCCGGTGGCTGCCATAGTCGTAGCCATAGCGGTCCGGCAGCAGGCAAAGCCCGGCCGAGGCCCCCACCTCCAGCAACGCCAGCGGCTGCGGCAGCCGCGCCAGCACCGGCAGCAGCACCGCACACCGCGCCGGCTCGTTGGTCTGGGTGCCGCGGGCCAGCATCTCCGTCCGCACCGTATCGGCGTGCCGCAACAGCGCCGTTCGGAACGCGGGAAAATCCGCCGGCGTCCCCGCCACGTGGCGCAGCGCGGCGAACAACAGGTTCGGTTGCTGCTTCGCCGGCGGCAGGTCTGCCAGGAACCCCAGCACCGCCGCATCGCCGGCCACACCCAAGGCCAGCGCCTCATAGAGCGGCGAGTGCCCGGCCGCCTCGGCTGCGGCGAAGCGGCGGTATCTTGCGGCCACAGGGTCAGTCATGCAACGTCACGATCAACACACTCCCGGAGGGTACTGCGATGGACCTCGACCAGCTTCTCGGCTTTGCGCCGGATTATGACGCGCCGATCCCCTACATGCAGCGCACGCGGGAGTATTACAAAGCGATCGGCTACACCACGCCCTACCGCTGGGCGCATTTTCTCGAAGCGCCCTTCACCCCGCTGCGCAAGCCGTTGGCGCAGGCGCGGCTGACAATAATCACCACCGCCGCGCCATATCAGCCGGACAAGGGCGACCAGGGGCCGGGGGCGGCGTATAACGGCAGCGCCAAGTTCTATCAGGCGTATTCCGGCGACACGGCGCGCGACCACGACCTGCGCATCTCCCACATCGGCTACGACCGCACCCATACGACCGCGACCGACAGCGGCACCTGGAACCCGCTGCCCGCGCTGCGCCGAGCGGTCGCCGGCGGGCGGATCGGTGCGCTGACTGACCGGTTTCATGGCGCGCCGACCAACCGCAGCCACCGGGTGACGATCGAGACCGACGCGCCCGAAATCCTGCGCCGCTGCCAGGAGGACGGCGCGGACGTGGCGCTGCTGGTGCCGAACTGCCCGGTGTGCCACCAGACCAGCAGCCTGGTCGCACGTCACCTGGAGGCGAACGGCATCGCCACCGTGGTGATGGGGGCCGCCAAGGACATCGTCGAGCACGCCGCGGTCGCGCGTTTCCTGTTCAGCGATTTCCCGCTGGGCAACAGCGCCGGCAAGCCGCACGACGTGGCTTCGCAAGAACAAACGCTCGAGTACGCGCTGCGGGTGCTGGAAACCGCGCCGGGTCCGCGCACCACGATGCAGTCGCCGCTGCGCTGGAACGCGGACGGCAAATGGAAGCTCGATTACCTGAACCTGGAACAGATCGGCGAGGAAGAGTTGCGCCGCCGGCGGGAGGAATTCGACCGGCAGAAGGACCTGGCCCGCCCGAACCGGGTGCCGAAGGCGGCGTGAGCCGGCGTGTGACGGTTCGGACGCGCTGATGGCGGACGGCGGCTTTGCCGGCAGTCCGCGCCAGGCCGTCATCATCGGGACCGCCTATGTCATGGCGGGCTATGGCCTGATCCTGGGCATGCTGGCGACCGTCGCCACCGCGGCCGGGTCGGTCACCGCGATCTGGCTGCACGAGAATTGCCGGGCGCGCGCCGCGATCGATAGCCCGCGCGATCCCAGTTGGCTGTACGGCGCTGGCCCCTCGCCCTTGTGCGGCAACGGCAGCGCGGTCGCGGCGGCGGCGCTGCTGCTGGCGCTGGCCGAGCTCGCGCTGGTGCTGCTGCTGATCCGCGGTTCGGCGCCGGTCGGCGGGCAGCCGGTCGGTCCGGCGATCGAGTCCAGGGTGCGCCAGGCCTTCGCCCCCTTCGCCCGCCGCCTGGCCGGTCTGACAATCGAGCAATCAGTGTTGGGACCGCGCGTCACCCCGCGCGCTTTGCTGGTCAACCCGACAATGGTGGCGGAGTTCGCGGGATGGACCGACCCGGTCCGGTTCAACACCGAACGATGGCGCACGCATTACACGATTTTCGCCACCTTGCACGAACTCGGCCATGCGACCCTGGGCGATGTCCTGTACAGCCGGGGGGCGGACAGAGCGATCCCGGCGGTCAGCGGCTTCGTCGTCCTGTTCATGCTGGTCGCGATGCCGGCCGGTGCCCTGGCGACGGATTATTGGGTGTCCGTCATTCTGACCGGCCTCGAATGCGTGGTGGCGTTCCTGGCGACGCGCTGCGTGCTGGGCTGCATTCTGACCAACTTCGAATTCCTGATGGATAATTTCGCCGCCACCCGAACGATCGGGATGACCGGCCATCGGCTGACCCTGCCGTCGCGGCTGCAGCCGGGGCGGCGGCATTGGTTCACCCGCTCCCATCCGGCGCTGGCCGCGCGCCGGGCATACCTGTGGTCGCTGAGCTGCGGCGACTTCCTGTGGACCTACCTGATTTCGCTGCCGGTGATGGTGCTGCTGGGGATCGCGTCCACGCCCTCGCAACCGACGTTTCCGGCGATGGCCTGGATGACCGCGGGTGTCGACGTGATCGTCGCCGCTGCCTTGTGCGTGCAGGGCGTGATCGGCGGGGCCGCGGCGGCGCGCCACCCCGCTTGTGGGGCCTGGGTGGGTTATGGCCTGGTGGTCGCGCTGATGGCCGCCTTGTTCCTGACCGGCGGGTTCTTCGACCTGCTGCCCTTCACCGCCGACGCAGCCCGCCGGCTTTCGGTGCATGGCCGGCCGGTGCTGTGGTCGCTGGTGCTGGCGGCCCCACCCGCCGGGGTGCTGCTGCGGCACTGGACCGCATGGTTCGATCCGGACCCCGCCGCCGCCCCCGAACCCCCACAAGCTGCGCCGCTACGCGAGTCCTCGGCTCCCGCTTCGGTGTCGTGGCTGCGCCGGGTGGCGGGGGCGGTGCAACGGCTGGGCGTGTGGTTTCATCACGGTTTCGTTGCGTTTGCCGGGGCCGAGGCGGCGGTCTTCGGCTTCATCCTGCTGGTCTATGTGCTCGATACCGGCATCTTTTCCTGGGTTCACCTGTTGTGTTTCACGATCTATTTCGCTGTCCCCTTCACCCACGCCATGCGCCCGCTCTGGCGCGTGCCGCTGATCCTGGACCAGCTTTTCCAGGCGCTGTTCCTGTCCGCGACCGTGGTGATCATGGTCGCCCTGCGGGTCGCGCTGGACAGCGGGGCGGTGACGATCCCCCGCGACGATCAGATTGCCACCGGCACGATGCTGATGACCGGTCCGGCGGTGATGGTGCAGTCGATCCTGGACGGTTCGTTGTTTCGGTTGCACGGGCCGGCGATCTATCGTGATATCCTGTGGCTGTGGGTCCTGCTGGCCGCCGCCGGTTGCCTCCGGCTGGTGGGACAGGCCCACGACAGGCGGCAACAACGGGAGCGCGACAATGGACACCTGTGATTTCGCCGAACTGATCGCGGTCATGAGTTTTCCGATCGCGACCGGACTCGAGGTGACGGACCTGCCTCCGTCGGAGGCGGCGATGCAGGTGCTGGTCACGGACTGGATCGACCAGGGCGGTCCCGTATCCGGCGGAGCCGCGGGCACACCGGCCGAAGGGATGGGTTTCGGTGCCGAACTGTTCACCGGGATCGACGTGTCGCACTGTGTCATCGAGGCGCTGCTGACCACATTTTTGCATATCGGTCTGAGCGGGGCGTTCAACCAGGTGCGGCACTGGCGCTCGAAGCGGCCGGCGGACGTTGCCGAGGTCGGCAAATTGTTGGACCACCGCGACGTGTTGGTGGACGCCTTGGCGGAGCGCATCCGGCACATGGGCCCCGAGGCGGCCGAAGCCCGCCGCCTGGCCGAGGCCAGCGTGCAGGCCTTGACCGACAAGGCAACGAATCCGGCCGATCCGCCAACGCCGTAGGGATCGCAGCGCGGCGGGATGAGCCCGCCCGCCAGACCGGTTTTCAGCAAGTCGGAAAATGGTCTAAACCGACCCCGATGGATGGAACAATCCCGGAACCCTTCGCCGCCTGGTTTGCCGCCCGCTTCTGGCAGCCCCGGCCGCACCAGATCGCGATGCTGGCCGCCGCGCGCGCCGGCGAGAGCGTGCTGCTGATCGCGCCCACCGGCGGCGGCAAGACCTTGGCCGGGTTCCTGCCCTCGCTGGTGGACCTGACCGAACGCCCGAGACCCGGCCTGCACACCTTGTATGTCAGTCCGTTGAAGGCGCTGGCCACCGACATCGCCCGCAACCTGATGGGCCCGGTCGCGGACATGGGCCTGCCCGTCACCATCGAGACCCGCACCGGCGACACCCCCGCCAACCGCCGCGCCCGCCAGCGCGCCACCCCGCCCAACATCCTGCTGACCACGCCGGAGAGCCTCGCGGTCCTGCTGTCCTTGCCCGACGCCGCGACATTGTTCGGCGCCTTGTCGGCGGTGGTGATGGACGAGGTCCATGCGCTGGCCGGCACCAAGCGCGGCGATCAGTTGGCCCTGTGCGTCGCGCGCCTGGCGGTGCTGGCGCCCGGCCTGCGCCGCATCGGCCTGTCCGCCACCGTCGCACATCCAGACGCCATCCAGGCCTACACCGGCGCCGCCCGCCGGATCGAGGTGGCCGATGGCGCGCCGCCCGACCTTTCCATGATGCTGCCCGAGGGCCGGCTGTCCTGGTCCGGCCACATGGGGCTGGAGGCCGCGCCGCAGGTGATGGCCCGGATTGCCGCCGCCGGCATGACCATCGTCTTCGTCAACACCCGAGCCCAGGCCGAACTGATGTTCCAGGCGCTGTGGAAGTTGAACGAGCAGACCCTGCCGATCGCCCTGCATCACGGCTCGTTGGAAGTCGAGCAGCGGCGCAAGGTCGAGGCCGCGATGGCCGCCGGCCGCCTGCGCGCGGTCGTCGCGACCTCCTCGCTGGACCTCGGCATCGACTGGGGCGGGGTCGATCAGGTGATCCAGGTCGGCGCGCCGAAGGGTGTCTCGCGGCTGCTGCAACGCGTCGGACGCGCCAACCACCGGATGGACGAGGCCTCGCAGGCGATCCTGGTCCCCGCCAACCGCTTCGAGGTGCTGGAATGCGAGGCCGCCATCCTCGGCGTGGCGGCTCGGGAACTGGACGGCGATCCGCCGCGGCCGGGCGGGCTGGATGTGCTGGCGCAGCATCTGCTGGGCCTGGCGTGCAGCGCGCCGTTCCGCCCCGATGACGTGTACGCCGAGGTCACCAGCACCGAACCCTACGCCGCTTTGAGCCGGCGGGATTTCGACGACGTGCTGGGCTTCGTCGAAGACGGCGGCTACGCCCTGACCGCTTACGAACAATGGAAAAAACTGTTCCGCGACAGCGAGGGACGGATGCATGTGCGCAGCGCGCGCATCGCCGCCGCGCACCGGATGAACATCGGCACCATCGTGGAAGCGCCGCTGCTGAAGGTCCGCCTGGTCGGCAAGAAACGATTCGGTCCGGTGCTGGGCGAGATCGAGGAATATTTCGTGGGCCTGCTGCGCCCCGGTGACACCTTCATGTTCGCCGGCCGCCTGCTGCGCTTCCTGCGGCTGCACGAAACGGCGGTGGAATGCGCCGAGGGCGGCGACGGCGAGCCCATGGTCCCCGCCTATGAAGGCGGGCGGATGCCGCTCTCCACCAACCTCGCCGACCGGGTGCGGGGATTGTTGCAGTCGCCCGGCCAGTGGGCGCTGTTTCCCGAACCGGTGCAGGAATGGTTGCGGCTGCAACGCGCCGTCTCGCGCATGCCCGGCCGCCATGACCTGCTGGTGGAAACCTTTCCGCGCGGCGACCGCTGGTACCTGGTCGCCTATTGCTTCGAGGGCCGCAACGCGCACCAGACAATCGGCATGCTGCTGACGAAACGGATGGAGCGCGCCGGGATGATGCCGCTGGGCTTCGTCGCCACCGATTACGTGCTGGGCATCTGGTCGGCTCTGCCGCCGCGCGACGTCGCGCGGTTGTTCGACCAGGACATGCTGGGCGACGACCTGGAGACCTGGCTCGCGGACAGCTCGATGCTGAAACGGACTTTTCGGAATGCCGCGGTGATCGGCGGGCTGATCCAGCGGCACCATCCGGGGGAGGAGAAGACGCGGCGGCAGGTCACGGTGAACGCCGACCTGATCTACGATGTGCTGCGCCGCCACCAGCCCGATCACGTGCTGCTGCGGGCCGCGCGCGCGGATGCGGCGGGCGGGTTGATCGATGTCGGGCGGATCGCCGGGATGCTGGCGCGGGTGAAGGGGCGGATCGTGCATATGGTGCTGTCGCGGGTGTCGCCGCTGGCCGTGCCGGTGCTGCTGGAGATCGGGCGGGAAAGCGTACGGTCCGGCGCCGACGAGGACGCACTGCTGGCCGAGGCCGAGGCGATCATCGCGGAAGCGACCGGGGCGGCGGAGCCGCCGCCGGTGAAGGCGATCCACCGGGGTAATGCGGCGCGGAAACGGCCAGAGCAGGGGGTGTTGTTCGATGGGTGAGGCCAGGCGGGACGCAGACGCCAGACAGCGGACTGGACGATCGGCGGAGCGCGCCGCTAGGGTCAGGCTTCAACCAGAGGGTACCATGACTCCAGGTTTTTCGCGTCTTTCTGTCGCCGGCTATCGTCGCCTGAAGTCGGTGGACATCGCACTGCGGCCGCTGAACGTCCTGATCGGCGCCAACGGGGTTGGCAAGAGTTCGGTGCTCGACGTGTTCGATCTTATGGCCGGTGCGGCGGAGGGAAATCTGCAGTCGAACGTTTCCGGCTTTGGCGGCATGGCATCGCTGCTGACTGCCGATGGCAAGACATCGTCGATAGAACTAGGCCTGCAGATGGAACGCCAGGAGGCGCTGCCGTTGGGCTACATGCTCGGATTAGTGAGCGAAGGAAACGGATATGCCATCGGCATGGAATCGCTGTTCGAGCACCATGGACCGCACACCTCAGCCTCGGTAAAATACATTGACGCAGCGGGCGCGCAGATCCGGTATCTTTCAGACGGCAAGCTGGTTCCACCGAACTGGGCGTATAAGACACAGGAAACCGCGCTGTCGCAGGTGCCGAGGACTTATCGCGACGCCGAAGGGTTCCGCCGGTCCTTGGCGGACGTGTCCGAGGTGTATCACACGCTGGATGTGTCAAGCCGTGCCCCCGTGCGAACGCCGCAGATCCTGTCCACGGCGGAGACCCCGGGCATAAATGGCGACGACCTCGTATCATGTCTCTTCGCCATGACTGGAACCGCACCCGACAGGTTCGAAGCGATCGAAGACGCACTTCGGGTGGCATTTCCAAAATTCAAGCGTCTGAGCTTCACCCCGGTCGGCGCAGGCCGCATCTCGTTAGGCTGGCAAGACCGTGATTTTACCCGGCCATTTTATACCAACGAGCTATCGGAGGGGACCCTGAGGTTTCTATGGCTCACCACGCTGCTGCAATGCCCCGGCTTGCCGAAGGTCACGCTGATAGACGAACCAGAGGTGAGTCTGCATCCCGAAATGCTGCGGCTCCTGACGGAGCTGATGCGCGAGGCATCGGCACGCTCACAACTCATCGTGGCGACGCATTCCGACCGTTTTGTCCGTTTTTTGCGTCCGGACGAACTGATCGTCTGCGATCTGGACGAAACTGGCGGCATGATCACCCGGTGGGCCGATGAGTTGGACCTCAAAGAGTGGTTGGAAGACTACACGCTCGACCAACTGTGGAGCCAGGGCATTCTTGGAGGCCGGTCGTGACGCTCAGCATTACGATCATCGCCGAAGGTGCAACTGAGAAAGCGTTCGGGGGGGCGTTAAGGAATTTCCTGGAAGCACGACTGCCAGGCCAGATGCCGAAGCTTCGCTTCATATCGAAGGATGGCAGGATTCCCAAAGGTGACTTATTGAAGCGAGATGTCGAGCGTCATCTTAAGACCTGCGATGCCGTCATCGCGTTGACCGACGTCTATACGGGTAGCCAGCCGCCTGAATTCACCAATGCCGCCGATGCCAAAGCAAAAATGCACCAATGGGTCGGCGCGGAATCCCGCTTTCATCCACATGCCGCTCAATATGAATTCGAGGCCTGGCTGCTGCCCTTTTGGCCGCGGATCCAAGATCTGTCCGACAGCAACCGACAGAGCCCGTCCCGGAACCCGGAGACCGTAAACCACGACAAGCCGCCTTCCAGGCACCTTGAAGTAGCCTATCTCACGGGGAAAAAGCGCGCCTACCGCAAGACCCTCGATAGCATCGCCATCCTCCGGGACCAGGATCTCGCGGTGGCTGCCGCTGCCTGCCCGGAACTCAAAGCCTTCCTGAACACCCTGCTCTCCCTCGCGGGCGGCGCCACGATTTGACCGCAGCCCCCATCCACCTCGCCGGCGAGCGCCTGATGCTCGACCCGGCCGGCGCCCTGATCTGGCCCGCCGCGGGCCTCCTCGCC
>Ga0302157_10008556_pt1 | contig 10040 bp, 8 predicted proteins | sample I_Bog_N3_3_FD_193502 | JGI IMG/M metagenome (GOLD analysis project Ga0302157, IMG submission 193502) | Peat permafrost microbial communities from Stordalen Mire near Abisko, Sweden - I_Bog_N3_3 | ecosystem: Environmental > Terrestrial > Soil > Wetlands > Peat | place: Sweden: Abisko, Stordalen...
GATCATCGAAACCGAAAGCTTCGCCGGAAAACAGAAGCTCGCCGCGGCCGTGCCGGCGCTGGGCGCCACGCTCGATCGCATCCGCGCCGCGGCCGACGCCGCCATGACGCGGCCGGCGGCCGACCGGCCCGCCGATGCCAATAAACGTTTCGTTACCGATATGTTTGGCGTGATGGCGGACCTGGACGGGCTGATCGCCGGCACCGAACGGTCGCTGCTCAATCTCTCGCCGGAGGCCGGCCATTACGCCTCGATCGCGGCATTGGGCTGGAGCTATCGCGACTATGCCGGCCGGCAGGCGACCCTGTTCCTGCAGGCGATCATCTCCGGCAAGCCGATCCCGGCCGAGGCCCAGCGTGCGATCGCGGTCGCCCAAGGCCGCATCGACGATATCGAGGACCGGCTCACCGCCCAACTGGCGCTGGAAGGGACGCCGCCCAGCCTGCGCGCGGCGGCCGAGACGGCGCGCCAGGGCTATAAGATCGACTTCGTCGCCGTGCGCGACAAGGTCGCCCAGGCCGGCTATGCCGACGGCGCCTATCCGATCGACGGTGCCGCCTGGCGCGTGGCGACCTCGCCCAAGCTGCAGAGCATCCTGGCGATCCGCGATGCCGCCATCGCCGAGGCCGAACGGGTCGCCGACGCGCAGCGCGGCGAGTCGCGCCTGACCTTCGGCCTGGTCGTGCTGCTGCTGGTCGGCGCCGCCGGCGTGCTGGGCGCCATCGTCGTGCTGATCGCGCGCCGCGTGACGCTGCCGCTGTCGAAACTGACCGAGGTGGTCAAGCTGATCGCCGGCGGCGACCATGACCTGGCCGTGCCGATGACTGAGAAGACCGACGAGATCGGCGCCATGGCGAGCGCCATCGCCGTGCTGCAGGCGAATTCCAAGGCCGCCGACGTGCTGGCGGCGGCGCAGGAGCAGGAGCGCGCGGCCAAGGAGGAACGGCGTCAGGTCATGGAGGGTGTCACCCGCGATTTCGCCAGTTCGATCGACCGGGTCGTGACCGGCTTCTCGACCTCGGAAGCCAGCCTGCGCACCGCGGCCCATTCGCTGACCGGGTCGGCCGCGACCACGGCCGCGGCCGCGACGGCGGTCGCCTCGGCGGCGGAACAGACCTCGGCCAATGTCCAGACCGTCGCGGCGGCGGCCGAAGAACTGCACCAGTCGATCGACGAGATCTCGCGCCAGATGACCAGCGCCACCGAAACCTCGAACGCCGCCGTGCGCGAAGCCGCGGTGACGAAGGCATCGATCGACAGCCTGGTCCATGCCGCCGACCGGATCGGCGAAGTCGTGGGCCTGATCAACGGCATCGCCCAGCAGACCAATCTGCTGGCGCTGAACGCCACGATCGAGGCGGCGCGCGCGGGCGAGGCCGGCAAGGGCTTCGCCGTCGTCGCCTCCGAGGTGAAGACGCTGGCGACCCAGACCGCGCGCGCGACCGACGATATCCAGGCCCAGGTCGCCGCCATCCAGTCCGAAACCGCCAAGGCGGTCGCGGCGATCGAAAGCATCACCGCGACCATCTCGGCCATGAGCGAGATCACCACCGGCATCGCGTCGGCCGTCGAGGAACAGGGCGCCGCCACCCGCGAGATCGCCCGCAACGTCCAGCAGGCGGCATCCGGCACGCGCGAGGTCTCGTCCAACATCGAAGGCGTGCGCCAGGCCGCCGGCGCCACGGGCGAGGCGGCACGCAGCGTGCTCGGTTCGTCGGACGGCTTGGCCCAGGAGGCCGATAGTTTGCGCGGCACGGTCGACCGGTTCGTCTCGACCGTGCGCGCCGGGTAGGAGCGTCAGCTCAGCCGGCCGGCTCCAGCACCGTGCGGCCGACCACCTTGCCCCGGTGCAGGTCCGACAAGGCCGCATCGGCCTGGTCGAGCGGTCGGCGGGTGATTGGAATCGGCTGGATGTGCTTCGATCGCACCAGCGCCACCAGTTCCTTCAGCTCGGCCAGATTGCCGACATAGGAGCCCTGGATCGTGATCGCGCGCATCGGGATCAGCGGGATCGACAGGCGGGCCTCGCCGCCGAACAGGCCGATGATGATCAACTGCCCACCCTTGGCCAGCGCGTCGAAGCCGAGCTTCACCGTCGCGGGCGCGCCGACGCAATCGATGATCGCCCAGACCAGGCCGCCGGCCGCGGCCTTCAGCTGGTCGAGCGCGTCGGCGGCCGCCCCGTCGATCGCGGCGATGGCACCGGCCGCCAGCGCGGCCGCGCGCTTGGCCGGATCGATATCGACCAGGATCGCCCGGCCGCCCAGCACGCCGATCAGGTTGGTGCACATCAGCCCGAGCCCGCCGGCACCGACCACCACGATCGGCTCGCGCGCCAGAATGTCCTTGGGGATCTTCTTCAGCGCGCTATAGGTCGTCAGGCCGGAACAGGCATAGGGCGCCATGTCGGCCGGTGTCAGCTCGCCGATATCGACCAGGTAGCGCGCATGCGGCACCAGGATCTGCTCGGCATAGCCGCCGTGGCGATGCACGCCCAGAAAGCGCGCGTCGGCGCAGAGGTTTTCGTTACCCGCCAGGCAGACGGCGCAGCTGCCACAGCCGATCCAGGGATAGATCAGGCGCACGTCGCCGATAGCGACGCCGGTCGCGTCCGGCCCGAGTGCCACCACCTCGCCGACCGTCTCGTGTCCCATGGCGAGCGGCAGGGCGATGCCGCGATCTTTGAGCGACAGGCGCTTGCCCTGGCCCAGATCGTAGCCGCCCTCCCAAATATGCAGATCGCTGTGGCAGACGCCGGCGGCGCGCACGCTGAGCAGCACCTCGCTCCCGGCGGGCGTCAGCGCCGGATAGTCGTGGGCTTGCAGCGGCTGTCCGAATTCCTGAACCTCGTAGCGGCGCATCCATTCCTCCCGATCGTGTTTTGTCCTTGGCATTCATCGAACGCCCAAGCGACTGTGCGAGGCAAGAGGAGAGCTGCATGAGCAACGAGATCCGCCTGGACGAGATCGTCGAGCTGGACGAAACCGCCCTGCCCCAGATCAACGGCGAGCGCGCGCGCCAACAGGCCGAATTCCACGGGCGCGAGGTGCGCGAACTGACTGCCCTGGTCGCGGCCGATCCCAGCCGCAAGGCCGAACGGCACAAGCATCGCGAGCTGGAAATGCTGTGCCGGGAGTTGGCGCTGGCCTTTGCCTGGCTGACGGCGAAGGACCGGCCCTCGACCGATCTGGACCTGGCGATGGCCCATCTGCGCGGGATCTACGAGGCCTCGCCCGAGCTGGCGCTGCTGCGCGAGATCGCCGAGACGTACTATCCGCTGCTGACCCGGATCACCTTCAGCCGCAGCAACGCGGTGGGCCTGCTCGACGAAACGCGGCTCAGCCTGAAACATGCCGCGCGCGGCCGGCCGCTCGCCGATAGCATGGCGCCGGCCGAGGCCGACGCGATGCTGGCCCGCTGGCTGAATGCCGCGCCGGAGACGCCGGGAGTCCCCCTCCTGCCGGTACATGAAGCGCTGGAGTGGTTCCGCCACCTGGCCGTCGCCCGCGCGCCGGGCCACGACCGGCCGCTTGAGGACGACCTGGAGGCCACGATCTATCTGGCGCGCGGCACGCTGGAGGCGGCGGGGTTCAAGTACCAGGGACCGGAGGAGCCGGCGCCGGGGTATTGAAAATCCGTCATCCCCGGGCTTGACCCGGGGATCCACGCGGTGCGGGGGGACTCCGATGGCTCCGGAAAAAGTGCCAGGCGAAAGCGCGTGAATGCCCGGGTCACGCCCCGGGCATGACGGAGAATTTGGAAATGCACTGATATAAAAAGCGAAAAGAGATATGTCGATCCCCTAGCGCCTAGGCGGGACGGACGACCTATCGCTTCTTCAGCGCCGCCAACCGCAAGGCTTCCGCCATCATGCCGCCGCCGACCGGCGGTGGCGCCACCGGCTTCGGCGTCGCCTGCGGCTGGCGCGGACGCTCCTGGCGGGCTTCGGCCGGCTTCGGCCGGACCGCCTCGTCCAGCCGCATGGTCAGCGCGATGCGTTTGCGCGCCGGATCGACCTCGACGACCTTGACCTTGACGATGTCGCCCGGCTTGACCACCGAGCGCGGGTCCTTGACGAAGCTGTTGGCGAGCGCTGAAATATGCACCAGCCCGTCCTGATGCACGCCGATATCGACGAAGGCGCCGAACGCCGCGACATTGGTCACCACGCCTTCGAGCAGCATGCCCAGCTGCAGATCCTTCATCTCATGCACGTCGTCGCGAAAGCTCGCGGTCTTGAACGCCGGGCGCGGATCGCGGCCGGGCTTTTCCAGCTCGGCCAGGATGTCGGTCACGGTCGGCAGGCCGAAATGCGCGTCGGTGAAATCCTCCGGCTTCAGCCCGCGCAGCACCGGCGCATTGCCGATCAGGGTCTTGATGTCGGTTTTGGTCCGCCCCAAAATCCGCCGCACGACCGGATAGGCTTCCGGATGCACGCCCGAGGCATCGAGCGGATCGGCGCCGCCGGCGACGCGCAGAAAGCCCGCCGACAGCTCGAACGCCTTGGGGCCGAGCCGCGGCACGTCCTTCAGCGCCGCGCGGCTGGCGAACCGGCCATGGGCCTCGCGATATGCCACGATATTCTGCGCCAGCCCGTCGCCCACGCCCGACACGCGCGCCAAGAGCGGCGCCGACGCGGTGTTGACGTCGACGCCGACCGCGTTCACGCAATCCTCGACCACGGCATCGAGCGAGCGCGACAGTTTGAATTCGCTCAGATCGTGCTGGTACTGGCCGACGCCGATCGATTTGGGGTCGATCTTGACCAGTTCGGCCAGCGGGTCCTGCAGCCGCCGCGCGATCGAGACCGCGCCGCGCAGGGTCACGTCCAGCTCGGGCAGCTCGGCCGAGGCGTAGGCCGAGGCGGAATAGACCGAGGCGCCGGCTTCCGACACGACGATCTTGGTGAGAGGCAGGTCGGGGTTGCGCTGGATCAGCTCGGCGGCCAGCTTGTCGGTCTCGCGCGACGCGGTGCCGTTGCCGATCGCGATCAGCTCGACCTTATGCTCACGGCACAGGCGGCCCAGCAGGCCCAGCGCCTCGTCCCAGCGCTTCTGCGGCTCGTGCGGAAACACCGCCAGGGTGGCCGTGACCTTGCCGGTGCCATCGATGACCGCGACCTTGACGCCGGTGCGGAAGCCCGGATCCAGGCCCAGCGTCGGCCGGGTGCCGGCGGGCGCCGCCAGCAGCAGGTCGCGCAGATTGGAGGCGAAGACGCGGACCGCCTCCTCCTCCGCCGCCTGGAACAGGCGCAGGCGCAGGTCGATCTGCAAATGGATCAGGATCTTGGTGCGCCAGGCCCAGCGCGCCGTCTCCAGCAGCCAGCGGTCGCCCGGCCGACCGCGCTCGGCAATGCCGAAATGATGCGCGATGCGGCGCTCATAGAAGCCGGGCTCGTTCGATTTCACCGCGGCAGGATCGACCACTTCGGGCAGGAATTGCAGGTCGAGGAATTCCTCCTTCTCGCCGCGGAACAGCGCCAAAATCCGGTGCGACGGCAGCTTGCCGTAGCGCTCGGCATAGTCGAAGTAATCCGAGAATTTGGCGCCGGCCGCCTGCTTGCCGTCGCGGACCTTGGCGGCGAGTTGGCCGCGCGCCCAGACTTCCTCGCGCAGCGAGCCGATCAGCTCGGCAGTTTCGGCGAAGCGCTCGACCAGGATCGACCTGGCGCCGTCGAGCGCCGCATCCACGTCGACGACCTCGCGCGCCGGATCGACGAAGGGTGCGGCCGCCCCGCGCGGATCCTGCTCCGGCTGGCCGATCAGCAGCGCGGCCAGCGGCTCGAGCCCGGCCTCGCGCGCGATCTGCGCCTTGGTGCGGCGCTTGGGCTTATAGGGCAGATAGATGTCTTCCAGCCGCGCCTTGCTGTCGGCCGCCAGGATCTGGGCATGCAGCGTATCGTCGAGCTTGCCCTGCTCGCGGATGCTCGACAGGATCGCCGCCCGCCGCTCCTCCAACTCGCGCAGATAGCCCAGCCGCTCCTCGAGCGTGCGCAGCTGCGCATCGTCAAGCGCGCCGGTCACTTCCTTGCGGTAACGCGCGACGAACGGCACCGTGGCGCCGCCATCCAGCAGGACGACGGTGGCGGCGACCTGCCATTCCTGGACGCCGAGTTCCTCGGCAAGGCGGAGCGAGATGGGCTTCATGGGGCTTTCGGACAGACGCGGGACCGGCTTCCCGGCGGAGGGGCTTTGTACCGGGTGTCGGGGGCCGGGGTCAAAGGGGGTGAGCTATGTCGCGTCCTGATCCAGTTCCGGATAGTGCCGGAACACGCCCGAAGTGTTGAACGCGAGCCGCCGGTCGGACTTCAGATATGTCGCGATGTTCGGCCGCTGGGCCACCGTCGCGCGCAAGGCCGCCAGCGCCGGATAGCGCTTGGCGAACGGCGTCATGCCGCGCGGGAAGGCGTAGTGCAGGCCCTCGATCAGCTGGAACAGCGAGAGATCGACATAGGTCAGGCCATCGCCGACCGGATGCCGGCTGCCGGCGGGATTCTGCTGCAGCACCCGCTCGAAATAGCCCAGGTACTTCGGGATGCGGTGTTCGATGAAATCGGCCGAGCGCTGCTTGGCCGCCTCTTTCTGGTCTTCGTAATAGAGCGTGGTCGCGATCGGATGATGGGTGTCGTGCGCCTCGGCAACGACGTCGGTGATGGTCAGCTGCAAGCCGTTGGCGACGATGCGCAACCCTTCGTCCTTCGGCGCCAGGCCCAGCTTCGGGCCGAGATACAGCAGGATGTTGGCGACCTGCGGGATGATCAGATCGCCATCCTTCAGAAACGGCGGCGCGAACGGGATATGCGCCTCGGTCTTGCTGTTCATCAGCGCCATCATGGCCGGCATGCCCTTCGGGCCGCGCGAGACGTCGACATAGTCGGCGCCCGCCTCTTCCAGCGCCAGCCGGACGAATTCGCCGCGGCCCTGCAGGCCGTCCCAGTAATAGAGCTCATAAGGCATCGGGATTCTCCTTCGGTCTCATCGACCCAAACCTCCGCCGCGCCGAGGGTTCCCGTCCCGGCGTCAGCGGCGCCGGAACAGGTCGTTGCGGATATGCCCGGCCAGCACGGCCGTGGCCGCGCCGGTGGCATGCGGCGCCAAGTGCAGGTTGATGGCGAAATTGGGCAGCGCCGGCAGGCCGCAATCGGCATCGAGGATGGCGAGGCTGGACGGCACGGTCGAGGCGAGCCAGGCGGTGACGGCCAGGTCGGCCTTGACCGTCGCCCGCGTCGCCTCGATCACGCCATGTTCGAACACGGTGCGCCAGCCCAGTTGCTGCGCGTCCAGTGCCGCCAGGACGACCGGCCGGAACGCGCAGCTCTCGCACACCATCGACAGCGGCAGCGGCCGTTTGCGATAGGCGTCGCCCCCGCGGGCGCCGACCCAGACCAGCCGCTCGATGCCGAGGCACTCGCCCGCCGGCGCGTCTTCCGGTGCCTCGATCACCGCCAGATCCACCTCGCCTGCCGCCAGCGCCTCGGTCAGTTCCGGCGAGGAGCGGCACACCAGCGAGATCTCGACGTTCGGACAGGCCTCGCCATAGGCCTTCAGCACCGGCGGCAACCAGGTGCCGACCAGGTCGAACGGCACGCCCAGGCGAACGCGCCCCGCGACCGCGTCGGCCGTCATGTCGGACCAGATCTCGTCATTCAGGCTCAACAGCCGCTTGGCCTTGCCGAACAGGCGTTCGCCCAGCGGCGTCAGCCGCAACCCGCGCCGGTCGCGCTCGAACAGGCTGCAATCGAGCATCGCCTCCAGCCGCTTGATCTGCTGGCTGACCGCCCCCTGCGTCAGGTGCAGCGCGTTCGCCGCCGCGGTCATGCTGGCGTGGTCGGCGGTGGCGACGAAGGTCCGGACCAGGCTGGTGTCGAGATTGCGCATCATGCCGGCATCATGAATGCTAATGCTGAGCATGGCAAACATTGGCTTTTCTGATGCACCACGGTCGCGCAGGTTGGGGCCTCATCCCAGGAGCCGGCATGTCCGACAGCATCTTTCCCCTCGTTATTTTCGCTTTGGCCTCGACGCTCAGTCCGGGTGGCGCGAACATGCTCGCGACCGCGTCCGGCGCACAGTTCGGGTTCCGTCGGTCCGTGCCGCTGCTGACCGGGATCGCCCTGGGACTGGCTTGCCTGGCCGCGGCCTCGGCGGCGGGCCTCGGCAGCCTGCTGCTGGCGGCCCCCTCGCTGCAATGGGCGATGAAGCTGGCCGGATCGGCCTATCTGCTCTGGCTGGCCTGGAAGATCGGGCGCAGCGGGCCGCCGGCGCTGAAGTCCGATCTGGCCCGCCCGACGCGGTTCTGGGGCGGCGCCGGATTGTTGATGCTCAATCCGAAGGGCTGGGCCATGGCGCTGGGCGCCGCCGCGTCCTTCGCCCTGCTGGCGCGCGGGCCGCTGCAGCTGGCGCTGCTGCTGGGTGCCACGTTCGGGCTGGCCGCGATCCTGTCGCTCTCGCTCTGGTGCGTCGCCGGCCTGGTGCTGGCGCGCTGGCTGACCCGGGCCTGGCACTGGCGCCTGGTCAATGGGATCCTGGGCCTGCTGCTTGCCGTCTCGATCGTGCCGATGTGGTTGGAGGCCTGAGCCATGACCGAATTTCCCGACGTCGCGACGCTGGATGCCGAATTCGCCAAGGTCACCGAGCATTGGTCGCCGCGCGTCATCGCCCGGGTCAACGACCAATATGTCAAGGTCGCGAAGCTGCTGGGCCAGTTGGTCTGGCACAGCCACGAACACGAGGACGAGCTGTTCCATGTGGTGCAGGGCCGGCTGCGCATCGAATATGACGGCGGCCGGGCGGTCGATCTCGGCCCCGGGTCGATCCATGTCGTGCCGCGCGGCATCCGGCACAATCCGGTCGCGGCCGAGGAATGCTGGATCGTCCTGATCGAGACGGTGACGACCCGGCACACCGGCACGGTCGACACGCCCCGGACCCGGACGATCCAGCAGCAATTGGCCTGATTACATCGGCGGCACGACGCCGTCCTGGCCGGCCAGCACGGCACCGGCGGTCAGCGAACCGTCGGCCGCCTTGGTGGTGACCACGACGACATGCACGCCCGGCTTCAGCAGGCTATGGTCGCCCGGCGCCAGCGTCACGACCGGGACGTCGTCCGGCACGGTGATCTTCTTCTCGCCGCCCTTGTAATCGACCGTCAGCGTGCGGCCATTGGCGTTGTCGAGCTTGCCGACGGAGCCGTTGGTCATCGTGCTGGCGTTCGGCAGGTCCCAGGCGTAGGAGCCGTCGCCGCTGCCGCGCATGCTCTCGGGGAACACGGTGACCTCGATCGCCTTCAGGCTGCCGTCGGGCTGCGGCGCCGCCGCCGTGCCGATGTAGCTGTTCGGCTGGATCGCCGAGATCTCGCCATGGCTGACCGCAACATAGCGCGTGGCGGGCGTCAGCGCGATCGTCACGGCCTGGCCGCTGCGGGTCTTGACCGAGAGCGAGCTGTCGGTCGCGGCCACGATCGTGGCCCGGGTCCGGCTCGGCGGCGGCGGGGTCTGGGCCGACGCGGTCACGGCAGCCAGCACGGCGCCGAGGGCGAAGGCGGCCAGGAATTGCTTGCGCATGGGGAGTTCTCGTCTGTGATTTGAGCGAGCCCCCAAGGCACACGCCCACCGGCGCGAACTCAAATCACGAACGCGAGAGCAGCTGCGTGGCGATGTCGCAACAGCAAAAAAGCATCGTACCGGAGATGGTCGATGACCCTTGCCGGTGGCCCGGGGGTTGAGCTACCCCAGGCGCCTTGACGGACGGATCGGCCGCCCCTCCCCGCGTGATATTCGGTTGAAAATGTACTTTAACAGCAAGAATTTGCGGTCGCTTCCGCGTTTGACCCTTCGATCGACCGGCGTTGCGGCGCTGGCGCTGCTCGGTCTCGCGGCCTTCCCCGGCACCGGCCGCGCGGTCGACCTGACCCCGGACACGACGCGCTACCTGTCGGACCCGTCCTTCCTGCCGCTGACGGGACAGATCTATGCCGAGACGACCTATTCGCATACGGATCGCAGCGAGGATTTCGTGGCCTCGCATTTCGTTGGGCAT
>Ga0302157_10008557_pt1 | contig 10039 bp, 8 predicted proteins | sample I_Bog_N3_3_FD_193502 | JGI IMG/M metagenome (GOLD analysis project Ga0302157, IMG submission 193502) | Peat permafrost microbial communities from Stordalen Mire near Abisko, Sweden - I_Bog_N3_3 | ecosystem: Environmental > Terrestrial > Soil > Wetlands > Peat | place: Sweden: Abisko, Stordalen...
TCTGCGGCGCGGATATCCATCAGCCGACCTCTTTCATGCGTGTGCGGAGCGAATTGAGTTTGGTTTTCAGCGAGGCGTCAACCATGCGCGAGCCAAGCTTGACGACAATGCCGCCAATGATCGACGAATCGACATTGACGTTGACCTTGACGGTCTGGCCGCCCGAAACCTGACGCAACGCTTCTTCAAGCGCGGCGGTGTGGTCGGGCGAAAGCGGCTCGGCGACAGTGACCTGCGCCTTCGTCACGCCCTTGACCTTATCGTTCAGCGCGTTGAAGGCGCGGATCATGTCGGGCAGGACAAAGAGGCGGCGCTTGGTCGCCACGAGCTTGATGAAATTGGCGGTGACGCCGCTGAAGCCGAGTTGGCTTAGAATGGCCGTGATGGCCTTGAGCTGCTCTTCAGCCGAAAAGACCGGGCTGGCTACAAAACGCTGCAGATCGGCGCTCTGCGCGATCAGGCCGCCGAAATTGCTCAGCGCATCAGCGACGGCGTCCGTCGAATTCTGTTCTTGCGCGAGAGAAAACAGGGCCTGGGCATAGCGTTCCGCAACGCCTGATATCTGATTTGTGGAGTCGTCGACTTCAGCCACGCGGAATCGTCTCCCTGTTGCGATCTGACCATCACCTATCCCGACACAGATGACGCGTCGCGCGACATTGATGGTGGGATGGAGTGTCTGGAAACGGAGATCGGTCGAGCACCGTTCTCCGAAGGCGGGCGTGAGGTAACATAGGGTTTCAGGTCACGCAACCCTGAGAGACGGGGCAGAAATAAGGCTTTGGGATTATTTACAAACGAAATCGCCTGAAATGCTCACAAAAAATTCTGCGGATCGACGTCGATTGACACGCGAACGCCGCCTCTGGGCCTCGGCGCCTTAGCGAGCATCTGGCGCAGGAAGCCTTGCAGGTCGGCGCGGCGCGGCGCCTTGATCAGCAATCGGAATCGGTGCTGGCCGCGGATGATGGCGATGGGCGCCTCCGCCGGCCCCAAGACGACAATGTCGTCCTGGCCCGGCATTTGGCCCGGCGCGGCAATGCTCCAGCCCGGTTTTTCGGGCGGCAGACAGGCGGCGCGCGCCAGGGCGCGGGCATGGATTTCGGCCGCCGCGCGGTCGGGTCCGGCGACGATCGCGGCGGCCAGGCGGCCAAAAGGCGGCAGGCAGGCGTCGCGGCGCATCTGCGTCTCTTCGCGATAGAAACGCTCGAAGTCGCCGGACAGCAGCGCGCGGAGAACCGGATGCTCGTTCTGAAAGGTTTGCAGCAGGGCGCGCCCCGGCTTTTCGCCGCGCCCCGCGCGCCCCGCCACCTGATTGAGCAATTGAAACGTACGCTCGGCGGCGCGAGGGTCGCCATTGGACAGGCCGACATCTGCGTCCACCACGCCCACAAGGGTCAGGAAAGGAAAATTATGGCCCTTGGCGACCAGCTGCGTGCCGATGACGAGATCGAATTGATGCTCCGCCACCGCCTGCAATTCGGCCCGCATGCGTTCGGTCCCGCCCGGCATGTCGGAAGACAGAACCAGCAGGCGGGCGTCGGGAAAAAGCTCGGCGGCCTCCTCGGCCAATCGCTCCACCCCCGGCCCGCAGGCGTTGAGCGTATCGATCCCGTCGCAGGCCGGACAGTTTTCGGGCCGTCGTTCGACATGGCCGCAATGATGGCAGACCAAGGCGCGCCGGTGACGATGCTCGACGAGCCACGCCGAGCAATTCGGACACTGGAATTTGTGCCCGCAGGCCTGACACAGGGTCAGGGGGGCGTAGCCGCGTCGGTTCAGGAACAGCAGGACCTGTTCGTGGCGCGCGAAATTCTCCTGCATGGCTTCGACGAGGCGCGGCGAGATCCACTTGCCGCGCGACGCGCCTTCCTTGCGCAGATCGATCGCCTCGATCGACGGCAGGTCCCGGCCAGCAAAACGGCTTTCCAGCCGCAGATGGGCGTAGCGACCCAGCCGGGCGTTTTCGCGCGTCTCGATGGAGGGCGTGGCGGAGGCCAGCACAACGGTCGCCGATTCGGTTCGCGCCCGCACCACCGCCATGTCGCGGGCGTGATAGATGACGCCTTCATCCTGCTTGTAGGCCGCCTCGTGCTCCTCATCGACGACAATGAGACGGAGGTCGGCGAAGGGCAGGAAGAGCGCAGACCGGGCGCCGGCCACCACGCGCGCGTCGCCTTCCGCCGCGCCGCGCCAGACCCGGGCGCGGCGGCGCGGCGACAGGCCGGAATGCCATTCCGCCGGACGGTGGCCGAAGCGCGCGGCGAATCGGTCGAGAAACTGCGCCGTGAGCGCAATTTCCGGCATCAGGATCAAGGCCTGGCCGCCCTCGCGCAAGGTCTGGGCGACCGCCTCGAAATAAACCTCGGTCTTGCCCGAGCCCGTCACGCCTTCGAGCAGGATGGGTTTAAACGCATTCGACGCGACGGCTTCGCGCAAGGCTTGCGCCGCTTCCGCCTGGTCTGGCGAAAGGAGCGGCGCGGAAAAATCGGGATCGGGCTTTTCGGCCGCTTTTTCCGGCGGCAGGGCGACAGGCTCCAGCGCGCCCTCGTCGATCAGCCCGTCGATGACGCTGGTCGAGACCCCAGCCTGACGAGCCAGTTCGGTCTTGCCGAAGGCCAGACCACTTTTCGCCACTTCAAGCGCCTTTTTCCGCGCTGGCGTTTCGCGCTTCAGAGGAGCGCCGGTGAGGCGCAGGCCAAGGCGCAGAGGCTCTGCGCCGGCCTCATGCGCCGCGCGCATGGTCATGCGCAGCACCATGCCCGAGGGCGCGAGCGTCCAGGCGGCGACCCAGTCGATGAAGCCGCGCAATTTGGCCGACAGGGGCGGCAGGTCCAGACGCGACGACACCGGCTTGAGATTATCGGCGGCGCCGTTCCGCAAAGCCCAGACGACGCCGAAAACCTCGCGCGATCCGAGCGAAACGGCGACGGAATCGCCCTCGGCAAGGGTCATTCCCGGCGGAAGGCGATAGGAATAGGGCTGGTCGACGGCGACCGGAACCAGCACATCGGCGACACGCGGCGGGTCGGGTGGGCTCGCCTCGCTCATTGTTCCGCCTCACTGGGAGCCGCGACGCCGTGCGGAGGGCGGGCGCAAGCGTTCTTGAAAAACGCCTTACGCCGCCACGCCGTGGCAATGCTTGTATTTCTTGCCGGAGCCGCAGGGGCAGGCCTCATTGCGGCCGACGCGGCCCCAGGTCGTCGGGTCGTTGGCGTCGCGCGCAGGCGCCTCTTCCGTCGCTCCGAGCGCGCGCGGCGTGAAATCGCCGGCCGCGATGCGGCTGTTGATCTGGGCCAGGGCGAGTTCGTCCTCGCCGGTCAGCGGATCGACGTGCATGGCTTGCATCGGCGGCAATTGCGGCTCAGCCGGACGCTCATGCGCCACTTCGACCCGCATCAACTGCGATGTCACCACTTCGCGCAGCCGTGTGATCAGGGCGTCAAACAGCTCGAAGGCTTCCGACTTGTATTCATTGAGCGGATCGCGCTGGGCCATGCCGCGCCAGCCGATGACCTGACGCAGATGGTCGAGCACCATAATATGGTCCCGCCACAGATGATCGAGCGACTGGAGCACCACCTGTTTTTCGATATAGCGGGTGATTTCCGGGGAATTCATTTTTTCACGCGCGGCGTAGGAATCGTCGGCGGATTTTTCCAGCCTTTCGCGCAATTCCTCGTCGGCGATGCCTTCTTCCTTGGCCCAATCGGCCAGCGGCAATTCGAGATTGAGCTTCTCCTTGACCTCCTCGGAAAGCCCGGCGATGTCCCAGGCCTCGGGATAGGCGTCATGCGGAATACGCTTGGCGACCAGATCCTCGATGACGCCATGCCGCATTTCGCCGATGGTCTCCTCGAGCGAGTCCTGCGCCATCATCTCGCGGCGCTGCTCGAACACCACCTTGCGCTGGTCGTTCATGACATTGTCGAATTTCAGCACGTTCTTGCGCATGTCGAAATTGCGCGCTTCCACCTTCTGCTGCGCCTTTTCCAGCGCCTTGTTGATCCAGGGATGGATGATGGCCTCGCCTTCCTGCAAGCCGAGTTTGCGAAGCATGGCGTCCATGCGCTCGGAGCCGAAAATGCGCATCAGATCGTCCTGCAGCGACAGGAAGAATTTCGACTTGCCGGGGTCGCCCTGACGGCCGGCGCGGCCGCGCAACTGGTTGTCGATGCGGCGGCTCTCGTGCCGTTCGGTGCCGATGATATAAAGGCCGCCCGCCGCCAGCGCCTTTTGTTTGAAATTGGCGATTTCGGCGCGAATCGCCTGCTCCTTCGCAGCCTTCGCCTCGCCTTCCAGCCCCTCGCATTCCTGGCGCAGGCGCATGTCGAGATTGCCGCCGAGCTGAATATCGGTGCCGCGGCCAGCCATGTTGGTGGCGATGGTGATGGCGCCCGGAACGCCCGCCTCGGCGACGATATAGGCTTCCTGTTCATGAAACCGCGCGTTGAGCACGGCGAAATTCTTCGACGGCTTGCCCGAACGGGCGGAGGCATAGAGCTTGTCCAGCGCGCCGGGCGCGCCGAAGTCGATCATCTTGTAGCCCTTGCCCTTCAGATAATCGGCAAGCTGTTCGGATTTCTCGATCGAGGTGGTGCCGACCAGCATGGGCTGGGCTATGGCGTTGGCGGCCTCGATTTCAGTGACGATGGCGGCGAGCTTTTCGGCGCCGGAACGATAGACCTCGTCATCGGAATCGATCCGTATGACCGGCATGTTGGTGGGAATTTCCACCACGTCGAGCTTGTAGATTTCGGCGAATTCTTCCGATTCGGTGGAGGCCGTGCCGGTCATGCCGGCTAGTTTCTTGTAAAGGCGGAAATAATTCTGAAAGGTGATCGAGGCCAGGGTGACGTTTTCCGGCTGGACCTGCACGCCTTCCTTGGCTTCCAGCGCCTGATGCTGGCCTTCGGAATAGCGACGGCCTGGCATCATGCGGCCGGTGAATTCATCGATGATGACCACTTCGCCGTTGCGGACAATGTAATCCTTGTCGCTCTGGAACAGCTTATGGGCGCGCAGGCCCTGGTTGACGTGATGAACAAGCGTCACATTGGCGGCGTCGTAGAGCGATCCTTCTTCCAGCAGCCCGGCCTCGGTCAGCCATTGCTCCATATGTTCGTTGCCGGCTTCGGTCAGACTGGCCGTGCGCTGCTTCTCATCGAGTTCGAAATCTTCCGAGCCGAGCTTGGGGATCAGCTTGTCGATGGCGTTGTAAAGATCCGAACGGTCGTCGGACGGGCCGGAAATGATCAGCGGCGTGCGCGCCTCGTCAATCAGGATCGAATCCACCTCATCGACGATAGCATAGGCATGCCCGCGCTGGACCATCTGGTTCAGCTCGTATTTCATGTTGTCGCGCAGATAGTCGAAGCCGAATTCGTTATTGGTGCCGTAGGTGATGTCGGAGGCATAGGCTTGGGCGCGCTCAGCGTCGCTGAGGTCGTGGACGATGACGCCGACGCTCAAGCCGAGGAAATTGTAGATGCGACCCATGTTTTCCGAGTCGCGGCGGGCGAGGTAGTCATTGACCGTGACGACATGGACGCCGTTTCCGGCCAGCGCGTTGAGGTAACAGGCCAGCGTCGCGACGAGGGTCTTGCCTTCGCCCGTGCGCATCTCGGCGATGGAGCCCTCGTTCAACACCATGCCGCCGACCAGCTGCACATCGAAATGGCGCTGGCCGAGGGTGCGCTTGGCCGCTTCGCGTACGGTGGCGAAAGCCGGAACGAGGAGATCGTCAAGCTTCACGCCAGCGGCGAGCTGGGCGCGGAAATCATCGGTGCGGGCGCGCAGGGCCTCGTCGGACAGAGCGGCGATTTCCGGCTCCAGCGCGTTGATCGCCGCGACTTTCGGCCCATAAGTCTTCAAACGGCGATCGTTGGCGCTGCCGAATATTTTTCTTGCAAGGCTTCCCAACATTCCAACGACCTTTCACAGCGGCGCCCGGAGCGCCGCGACCCAGTGAAACTAAACTTCCGGCGCCTCCGACCGGCCGACGCCGCCCCAATGTCGGGAGCCAAAGCGCAAACAACAAGACGCGCGGCCTTGTCGGCAAGCTTCGCGGCGCTTGTTTGGCAAACGCGGCGCGAAGCCCCGAAAAAGGCGAGATTTCTGCGCCGGAGGAATAGAAGCGGGTCGCCGCAATGTCAACGCGGCGGGGCTTCGGGCTCCCTTTTCCAGGTTTCGCCGCCGCAGACGCCGCCACCGGGGACGCAACCCTTGACCTTCAGGCGAGCGCCATCGACGCCCATTGAAATTTCACCGTCATAGGTCTTTTGGTCGTCGAGATTGAAGATGGGACCGCGCCAGTGATCGCCCTCGCGCCGCAGATCGAGCAGTATTTTCTGGCCGACCGCCGATTTTTCGCCAGAAGCCGGCGCCGGCGCGGCCGCGACAAATCCGCACAGGGCGGTCCCACAGGGTTTTATGCGGATGATCGCCGAGCCATCCGCGACGCGCCACAGGCCGAAGGCTTGTTCCGCCCCGGCGTTCGCCCGCGCCGCGCTGGAGGCCGCAAGCATTGCGGCTGAAACCGCGACGACGACGAAAAATCTCATCTCTTTTCGTCTCCCGGACGCGGATCTTCCGCATGAAGAAGGGTCATTAACGCCTCTTCGTCGGGTTGGGAAGCCGTAAAGACTTCCGCGTCCGGCGCCCTTTCGCGGCAGACCGCGGCGATGGTTGGCGAGAGGCAAAAATGGTGAAGCCGGCGCGCCGACTCCCCCCCGATCAGCGCCAAAGCAAGGGCCGCGCTCCGCGGGGAATAATGCAGAACGCCCTTGATCTCCCCCGCGTCCAAAGCGGCGCGGACACCATCAGGCCAAGCCTGGACGGCCCGGGCGGCATAGGTTTCGACAATCTCCACACGCCACCACGCCGCGCGCAGGCTCTCCTCGAGAGTGGCCCGGCGCTCGTGTCCGGCGAGATAAAGCGCGGACTTTGCGGGTCCCATCTGCAGGAAAACCGCGAGGGCTTCTGCGTCGGGCGCGGCATTCAGCACGGAAAAGCCGGCGGTCCTGGCGGCAATGGCGGTCTTCTCCCCGACGCAGGCGAAAGGCAAGGCGAGAAGCTCCGCCGTCAGCGGAACCCTCACCAAAGCTTGGGCGCTGGTCGCCAGCACGAGATCGAAACCGCCTTGCGGCAAAGGCGCTCCGGTCGGCGCTATTTCCAGGACCGGAGCGACAATGGGCAGGTGGCCAAGAGCCCTAAGGTTCCGCGCCGTCTGCTCCGCCTGATCCGCAGGGCGCGTCACAAGCAGCCGCATGAGGTTTAAAAACTCAGCAGGTCGGCGGGCGCGTTCGCAAGAATTTCGCGCGCCGCCGCCTCGCCCAGCGCCGCCGCCTCTTTCACCGGCCCTTCGACACGGGCGTCATAGGCTTCGGAACCATCCTTTCGCAGGACAAGGCCATAGAAGCTTAGGCGATCGCCCGCGACGACGCCGTGGCCGGCGATGGGCGTGCGGCAAGACCCGTCGAGGACATGAAGGAACGCCCGTTCGGCCGCCAGCGCAAAACCGGTTTCGGCGTCGCAAATGGCCGCGACATCGGCCTGGATGCGCGAATCATCCGTCCGCGCCGCAATGGCGATGGCGCCCTGACCGCAGGCCGGCGGAAACAGATCGAGCGGCAGAATGGACGTCACCTTGTCGGCGAGGCCGAGACGCTTCAGCCCGGCCAACGCCAGCAAGGTCGCGGCGAATTCGCCGCTTTCGACTTTGCGAAGACGGGTTTGCACATTGCCGCGCAGGAGTTCAACCTGCAGATCGGGACGCAACCGGCGGATCATCGCCTGCCGGCGCAGCGAGGCCGATCCGACGCGCGCGCCCTGAGGCAGATCGAGAAGGTTTTTCGCGGCGCCGCCGATGAAGGCGTCGCGTACGTCTTCGCGCGGCAGATAACCGGCGACGATCAGGCCCTCGGGCAGCAGGGTCGGCAAGTCCTTGGCGGAATGGACGACAATGTCGACCGCGCCTTCGAGCTGCGCCTGATCCAGTTCCTTGGTGAACAGACCCTTGCCGCCAACCTCGCTGAGGGGGCGATCCTGGATCATGTCGCCGCTGGTCTTTATGACCACGATTTCAATATGTTCTTCGGGAACGCCATGGACGAGGCCAAGACGGCGGCGCGTTTCATGCGCCTGCGCCAGCGCCAGTGGGCTGCCGCGCGTACCAATTTTCAACCAGGGCGCCACAATTCCGCTCCAACTTGTTTTGATTTGTCCCCCGGAGGACTTATAGGGAAAAGATGGCTGCGGCGAAAGCCGCCTGTGCAGCTTTTCGGGTCCGAACGGGACGCGGCTTCAACGGAGTCTTTCATGCGGGCCAGCCTGCGCGTTCTGGGGATCGAAAGCACCTGCGACGAAACCGCTGCGGCTGTGGTTCAAACGGACTCGATGGGACGTGGCAAGATATTGTCCAACGCCGTCCTGAGCCAGATCGCCGAACATGCAGCCTATGGCGGCGTGGTGCCGGAAATCGCCGCCCGCGCCCATATCGATTCCCTCGACCGTCTGGTTCGCCGCGCTCTCGCCGAGGCGAACTGCGGCGTGAACGATCTGGACGCCGTCGCCGCCGCCGCAGGCCCGGGCTTGATCGGCGGCGTGATGATCGGCCTGACCACCGGCAAGGCGATCGCGCTGGCCGCGTCAAAGCCTTTCGTCGCTGTCAATCATCTCGAAGGCCATGCGCTGACGCCGCGGCTGACCGACGGGATCGACTTTCCTTATCTTCTGCTGCTGGTGTCAGGCGGACACAGCCAGCTCGTCGCGGTCAACGGAGTCGGCGATTACCAGCGGCTCGGCTCGACGGTCGACGATGCGCTCGGCGAGGCCTTCGACAAGGCGGCCAAGCTGCTCGGCCTGCCCTATCCCGGCGGCCCGCGGGTCGAACAGGCGGCCGTCAACGGCGATCCGACCCGATTCGATTTCCCCCGCCCGATGGCCGGACGAAAGAACCCCGACTTTTCCTTCTCCGGCCTGAAGACGGCGGTGCGGCTGGAGGCGGAACGCGTTGCGCCGCTGACCAATACCGATGTCGCCGACCTTTGCGCCTCGTTCCAGGCGGCGGCGGTGGACGTGATCATCGATCGCTGCCGCGCAGCCATGCGTTTGCTCGCCGATTCGCCGCAACGCCCCCACGCGCTGGTGGCGGCGGGCGGCGTCGCGGCCAATGGCGCGATCCGCCGCGCCTTGACGCGTTTCTGCGCCGAGGCGGGCTTGAAACTCGCTTTGCCGCCGCCGGGTCTATGCGCCGATAATGGCGCGATGATCGCCTGGGCCGGGCTGGAGCGCTTCCGCCTCGGCCTCGTCGACGGCATGGATTTCGCCGCGCGGCCGCGCTGGCCGCTCGATTCGAACCCTGATCCCCGTTGGCACGGCAAGGCGTGAGGATTTTTTGCGCGCGCTTAAATACATCTTCCTGGTCGCCGCATTGATGCTGGCGATCGAGGGGTCGAAACCTTTCCTGCGGCAACAGGAGCCTGTCACGGCGCCGGTACGCATCGCCTATGGCCCCGCGCCCGGTTTCGAATCCATCGATCCCGAATTGATCGGCAAGGCTCGGAAAACCATCGACATGGCGGCCTATGTGCTGAGCGACCAGCGCGTGATCCGGGAGATTTCGGCTGCGGCCGACCGAGGGGTGCGTGTTCGCATTTATTTTGACGCGGAACAATTCCGCCGCACGGGCGGCGGCAATGACAATGTCCAGGCCCTGACGCGTCAGCCGAATGTGTTCGCCAAGATCAAGGCGGAGAATAACGACTTGATGCATCTGAAAGCCTATGCCGTGGACGGACGGTGGCTGCGCACCGGCTCCACCAACTTTTCCTGGTCCGGAGAGACGCGGCAGGACAATGATCTCATTGTCATCGACAGTCCCGGCGCGGTCGAGGATTTTACCCGCCAGTTTGAAAAGCTGTGGTCTCGGCGCGATAATCAGGATGCCGGCAAATGACCCGAAACGCGACGCTCGCCGTGCTGGGAGCCGGCGCCTGGGGCACGGCGCTGGCCAATATGGCGGCCCGCGCACACGCCA
>Ga0302157_10008560_pt1 | contig 10036 bp, 6 predicted proteins | sample I_Bog_N3_3_FD_193502 | JGI IMG/M metagenome (GOLD analysis project Ga0302157, IMG submission 193502) | Peat permafrost microbial communities from Stordalen Mire near Abisko, Sweden - I_Bog_N3_3 | ecosystem: Environmental > Terrestrial > Soil > Wetlands > Peat | place: Sweden: Abisko, Stordalen...
AGCGCGCGCAATTGTTCCAGCTTTTCGCGCAACTCCAACGCGCTGGGCGGCAGCGCCACGAAGCGCGCCAGCGCCGCGCGCCGGTAGGCGTAAATACCCACATGATGCCACAACGGCCCATCGCCCGCTGGCACGGTGGCGCGCGAAAAATACAGCGCCGGCGCCACCGCCGCGCCCGGTGCGAAGGCGCAAACCGCTTTGACAACCGAGGGTAACGCAGCTTCCTCCGCCGTGGTCACGGGCGCCACGAGCGTTGCGATATCGACACTCTGATCCGCCAGCGGCGCCAGCACGGCGCGCAGGAAATCCGGTGGCAGCGTCGGCAAATCGCCCTGCAAATTCACCACCACATCGTGCCGGCCGGCCGCATCAAACGCCTGCAGCGCCGCCCACACCCGGTCCGACCCACTCGGCAACGCCGGGTCGGTCATCACCGGCCGGCCGCCTGCCGCTGTCACGGCATCGGCGATCGCCTGGTCGCCACAGGCCACCACAACCGGGCCGATGCCGGCAGCTTCGGCACGCCGCAGCACATGCACAATCATGGCCACGCCGGCGATATCGGCCAGCGGTTTGCCAGGCAGGCGCATGGCCGAAAGCCGCGCCGGGATGATGACGACCGGGTTCAATGTTGTGGCTCAATGGGTGGGGTTGTGGGGCCGCGGACGCTTGTTTACACGAGTGCATCGCAACATAGACCGGGTGCCGGAAGCCGTCCAACGGGAGGGCTTCTCACCACGGTTCGGGGTCGCCGCGTATGGACAGCATGGAATGGAACAAGATCTTCGCCGCCATCTTGGTGGCCGGGATCGCGTTTAACGGCCTGGGCGTGGTGGCGGATACGCTAAGCCATCCCCGGAAACTCGAAGTGTCGGCCATTAAGATCGAAGGCGCCGCGGCCCCGGCCACGTCCACCGAAGCAGCTGCCCCGGCACCACTGGCGCCGATCGCCCCACTGCTGGCCAAGGCCGATGCCACCGCTGGCGGCGCCACCGCCAAGAAACTCTGCAGCGCCTGCCACAATTTCGCGGAAGGCGCCGGCGCCAAAGTGGGCCCCGATCTCTACGGCGTGGTCGGCCGCGACCGCGCCAGCGCCGCCGGCTTCGATTACTCCAGCGCCCTCAAAGGCAAGCCCGGCAAATGGAATTTCGACGACCTGAATGCCTGGCTGCATAGCCCGAAAACCTTCGCCCCCGGCACTAAGATGGGCTTCGCCGGCATCGACGACGATAAAACCCGCGCCAATGTCATCGACTACCTCGACACGCTGTCAAGCAGCCCGGTTCCACTGCCGGCCGCTAAGTAGAAGCAAGGCCAGCTGGCTCTGCCCCCTGGACCCCCGTGGGGCCGTGAGGCCCCGGCGGGGTCCAGGGGCAGAGCCCCTGCCTTGCTTCACCCTAGGAGCCGCCAATGGAACCGCACGTGCTCGACCTCGCGGAGTCGCTGGCTGACGCAGCGGGGCGGGTTATACGGCCTTATTTCCGGCTGCCGCTGACCGCGGATTTGAAGCTGGACGAGTCGCCGGTCACGCGCGCCGATCGCGACGCTGAGCAGGCGATGCGGGTGTTGATTGCGCGGCATTTTCCCGAGCACGGTATTCTGGGTGAGGAATTCGGGCTGGAGAATCCGGACGCTGCCTGGCGCTGGGTGCTGGACCCGATCGACGGCACGCGCGCGTTCATCACCGGCCGGCCATTGTTCGGCACGTTGATCGGCCTGCTGCATGACGGCGTGCCGATGCTCGGCATCATCGATCAACCGGTGACCGGCGAGCGTTGGACCGGCGTGCGTGGTCAGACCACGCGGTTTCTCGGACCATTCGGCGGCGTGGCCGGGACGCGAACCTGCGCCTCGCTGGCCGAGGCTGAGCTGTCAGCCACCAGCCCGGCGATGTTCGGCAACTGGATGGACCGGTTCGACGGGCTGGCTGGCCAGGTGCGGCGCGTGAGCTGGGGCGGCGATTGCTATGGCTACGGGCTGCTGGCGCTGGGGCAGATCGACATCGTCGCCGAGCGGGACATGAAGCCCTGGGATTGGGCGGCCTTGGTGCCGATCGTGGAGGGCGCCGGCGGGCGGATAACCGACTGGGCCGGCCAGGCGCTGAGCTTCGAGAGCGCCGGCGATGTGCTGGCGGTTGGCGACCCGGCGCTGTTGGGCGCCGCGGTCGCCGCGCTGGCGGGGTAACTGCAGGTCAGGCCGTCACGATGGCGATTGGCGATGCCGCGTCCTCAACGATCATGGGTGCCGCGCCGGCCGGATCGCCGTCGGCCTGGGCGGGTCCCGCATCGAGAAACTCCACGTGGCTTGCCCGCACCAGGCGCATGCCAGGCGCGCGCGACAGCACGTTCAGCGACAGCGCCGCACCGTACATCAGCGCGGCGCCGGGGCCATCCGCCTCGAAAAGCGCCACGGAGAATCCCGGTTCGGCGGAGGACGCGCCGGGGGCCAGCAGGTAGCGGCCGGCATACAGCCGGCCTTTGCTGACGATCACGCTACCGGCTTGCACGGCATTGCCGTCCAGCTTCACGTGGATCGGGCGGTAATTGTAGCGCAGCATTTCGCGGAACGTCTGCGCCACATAAGCGCCGCGGCCGAGGCAGCGTTTCAGGCCGCTGGGCATCCGGTGCACCACCTGGGCATCGAGCCCCACACCGAGCATTTGCACGAACAGCCGCGATCCGCCCGGCCCGCTGGCGATGCCCGGCCACAGCATGGAGGTGCGGCCGAACGCCAGCGCTGCCGCGATTTCGCGCGGGCGGAACGGCAGATTAAGCTCTAATGCCAATACGTTAGCGGTGCCGAGCGGGATGATGCCGAGCGCCGTGGGCGTGCCGGCCAGCCCGGCCGCCACCTCGGCCACCGTGCCGTCGCCGCCGGCCGCCACCACCAGGGTGGCGCCCTGACTGGCCGCTTCGGCCGCCAATTTGGTGGCGTGGCCGGGATACGCCGTCTCGCGCAGGCGCACGCGCATGCCGGTGCCGGTCAGGATATCCAGCACGTCCCAAAGGCGGTGAACGCGCCGCTGGCCCGCCGCGGGATTGTAAATCACGATCAACTTGCGGACCCGGTTTAAGGATGATTCGCAAGTATCCGCATGCTATGTTGCGATTCGATTGCAGTCCGGGGTCATTTGAGTGATATGTTGAAAACTGTGAGGTTTAGCAGCCGTCACGTAAACTTCACTGACTACGACGCGGTGCACCACGTATTTGCTGCGCCTGACTACGACGGTGAAAACAGGTAGGCAGTGGGAAGATGAACGCGTTCTCCACCTCCCATAAACCCAGCTATAAAACTGTGTTTATTTCCGATACCCATCTCGGCACGCGCGGTTGCCGCAGTGATTTTCTGGCGCACTTCCTGGGCGCCTTCAGTTGCGAAAAGCTATTCCTGGTCGGCGACATCGTGGATGGCTGGCGGCTGCGCAAATCCTGGTACTGGGACGACATGCACGATGAAGTGGTGCGGCTGTTGCTGCGCCATGCCCGCGGCGGCGCCGAGGTACTTTATATCCCCGGCAACCACGACGAGATGTTCCGCCCCTGGCTTTCCATGGGCCTGGAGCTCGGCGGCGTGCGCTTCGCCAACGAAGCGGTGCACGTGACCGGCGAAGGCAAGCGCCTGCTGGTCATCCACGGGGACCAATTCGACAGCGTGGTGCGCTACGCCAAGTTTCTCGCCCTGCTGGGTGACTGGGCCTACAACGCCGCGCTGCGCATTAACCGCTATTTCAACGCCATACGGCGCCAGATGGGCTACCCGTATTGGAGCCTTAGCCAGTGGGCCAAACGCCAGGTAAAGGGCGCTGTCAAGGCAGTGGACCGGTTCGAAAGCGCGCTGGCGGGCGAGGCTAAGAAGCGTGGGCTTGACGGCGTAGTGTGCGGCCATATTCATCACGCTGAAATGCGGGATGTGGATGGCGTGCTGTATCTGAACACGGGCGACTGGGTGGAAAGCTGCACGGCGCTGGTGGAACACCATGACGGCCGGCTTGAGCTGATCGACTGGGCCGCGCTGAACCGGTTGAGCTTCTTTGAACCCAGACGGGTGACGGTGGCCCAACCTGCCTGATGGGATCAAGCCAGGGCCGCTGACGCCGCCGTCTCGCGTACTGATCGTCTCCGACGCATGGCGCCCGCAGGTGAACGGGGTGGTGCGCACGCTGGCCACGCTGGTGCGTGAGCTACACGCGCTGGGCGTGGTGGCCGAGGTGATCGGCCCGGACCGGTTCCGCACCCTGCCCTGCCCTACCTATCCCGATATCCGGCTCTCCGTGCTGCCGCGGCGCAAGCTGGCGCGTATGATGGCCGATTTCCGGCCCGATGCGCTGCACATCGCCACCGAAGGCCCGCTGGGCATCGCCGCGCGCAAGCTGGCCAAATCACAAGGCTGGATTTTTACCACCGCCTTCCACACGCGATTTCCGGAATATCTCGCGGCACGCACGCGCCTGCCCACGCGGCTAAGCTACGCCTGGCTGCGGCGCTTCCATAACGCCGGCCACGGCCTGATGGTGGCCACCGAAAGCCTGCGCCAGGAGCTCGCGGCGCGCGGTTTCGCGCATTTGCGCGCCTGGTCGCGCGGCGTGGATTTGACGCATTTCCAGCCGGAGCCGCGCGAGGCCTGGCCCGATCTGCCACGGCCTGTTTTTCTGTATGTCGGCCGCATCGCGGTGGAAAAGAACATCGCCGCGTTCCTGGAGCTCGATCTGCCCGGCTCGAAAGTCGTGGTCGGTGACGGGCCGCAATTGGCTTCGCTGAAACGCAATTTTCCTTCCGTGCATTTCGCTGGCGCGCGGCACGGCGAGTCGCTGTCGCGCGCTTATGCCGGCGCCGATGTGATGGTGTTCCCGTCGCTGACCGACACGTTTGGACTCGTCATGCTGGAAAGCCTGGCCTGCGGCACGCCGGTGGCGGCGTTTCCGGTGACCGGGCCGAAAGACGTGCTGGCCGCCGGTGGCGCGGCCGTGGGCTGCGTGGACGCGGATTTGCGCGTGGCCGCACTGGCGGCGCTGGCGCATGGCGATCGTGCGGCTTGCCGTGTTTATGCGGAGACGTATTCCTGGCGGGCTTGCGCTGAGCGATTCGTGGCCAATCTGGTGCCGATCAGGCATGGCATGGAGTTGCAGAGTTTCGCCGCGGCGTAAAGAAGGAAGAAGTTCTTTCTGGAACGAAAGAACCAAAGAACTTTTGCAATGCGGTGGCATCGAACATCCGTAGCAAAAGTTTTTTGGTTCTTTTTTTCAAAAAAGAACCGCTTCCCTAATACTCAAACGTATAAGACAGCCCCACGCTACTCCCAGGATCGTTCTGCGGCGTAGCACCCTGCACCGACCCGCCGCCCGTGCCCAACGTGGTATTCAACTTCAACCGCCGTGTAATATCGATCTGCACCAACGCCTGCGTGCCCCCCGCGCCGCCGGTGGATTGCTTGGCGCCGACGTAAACACCTTTGGCCACATAGCGCCCGGCCTCCACGCTGGGCCCCGAGCCGTTGCTGCCACCGCCGACGGAAAGCCTGTCCAGGCCGAGACCTTTGCGGATCGAGCCGAGCGGGCCGCCGCTGCCGGTGACGCCGGAGAGTTCCGCGAGAGCCGCGCCGATTTCGGCGATCTGGAACGGAGTGAGTTGTTTCATGCTCTGGCCGAACAGCAATTGCGACAGCACCTCGTCCTGCGGGAGGTCGGGAATGCTCGACAGCGTGATTTTCGGTGCGTCCGCGTAGCCGGTCACTTTCAACATGGCGGTCACCGTGCTGCTCTGGTTATCGGCCTCGAAATCGAGGGTTGGATCGATCTTGCCCACGCTGCTGGCGCCATTGAAACTGACATCGCCTTTGGTAAAGGTCAGCGTGGTGCCGGCGAGCGAGAAATCGCCGCGGCGCAGTTGGAAACCGCCTTCGATATTCGGCGCCAGGCTGGTGCCGGCCACGGTCAGCTTGCCGCCCATTTCGGCGTCCAGCCCCTTGCCGCGCACGAAAATGCAACAGGGCGCATCGACGGTTATATTGAGCCGCACGAAGGCCGGTGGCGGCGGTGCGGCCTGCGCCGGCGGCGGCTTGTAGCCGGCGCGCCGCACGTTCAGCGTGGCCACGCTGGGTGGCAGGCCGTCCGGAATATTGATTTCCACCTTGTGCAACAAAACCTTGCCAACGGCGTCCATTTCGCCCGCGGCCTGCCCCTTCACGGTGATATCGGCATCCAGCGTTGCCGTCAGCAGGTCGCTGGCCAGCGGCCGCGCCTGATGCGCCATGACATGCAAATCCACCGGCAGCCCGGGCGCGAAGGCGCCCACGGTGCCGGCAATCTGAATATCGCCCTGGCCCGCGGTGGCGTGGAAGCGCGTGATCGTCAACGTATCGCCATTGGCATCGATGCGCGCAGCGATTTTGCTCAGTTGCACGCCTTGCACGAAATCCTGGAATTCGCCGTTGGCCAGTGTAATCGAACCGGTCACGCTGGGCGCCTGCGGCGTGCCGCCCGCCGCGATATTGAGCGAGGCCTCGCCATTCACCCGCCTGCCGCCCGCCTCCAGGATCGGCGCCAGCAGCGCCAGATCGAGTTGCCCGATGGTTTGCAGCGCCAGCGGTCCCGTTGGTTGCAGCGGTGCCGTGCCGACCACCGCCAGCGTCAGCCGCTTGCCGGCATTGACGCGCAGATCGATATGCGCCGAGGTTCCGTGCAAATCGGCCTCGGCACTGAGCGTTGTCGGCGGCAGGCTGGCGCCGGGGCCGTTGCGCATGCGCAACCCGCTGGCAGCCAGATGCACGCGGCCTCGCGGCGCGGCGATCGTTCCGGTCAGGTGCGCATCGGCCGAAGCCGTGCCGGATGCGGCCAGCGTCGGCGCGAACGGTTTAACCATATCCGGCGTCAAATTATGCAGCGATGCGGTCAAATCCAGCGTCGGGCTCACCCGCCCCGCCACGCTAAGCGCCGCCTGGTTCAGAGTCAGATGTAAATGATCGACGGCGATTTTTTCGCCGAAATCGATCAGCGCGGCGCCTTGCTGGCGCAGCGCCAGGGATTGCCAGTTGCCGGTGACGTTATGCAGCGTCACCTGACGCGACTTGCCGTTCAACAGCGCGGCCAACGAGACGTCGGCGTTGGCGCCGCGCAGATTCTGCAATTGCGCGGTGGCGCCGATATTCAGCGCGGCCTGTTTGCCGCGCAGCGTCACGCGCGCCTGGCCGGTGGCGCCCTGCGCGTTGATGCCATCCAGATTCAGCGCCGCGGACAAATCGGGATCTTTTAAATCCCCCGCCGCGCGGCCGGTCAGCGTCAACGAGGCAATGCGTCGAGGGCCATTGGCCAGATCCCTGGCCTGCACATCCACCGTAGCGGCGTCGGGAGCCGAAACCAGCGCGGCTTTCAGGCTGCCGGCCAGCTCGGTGTGCGCCAGCGCGGAAAAATCGCCAAGCTGACCAATCGAAAGATTGAAGTGCCCCACCGGCACATCGGCACCCTTGCGCAGCGATACATCGGCTTTGGCCGCCACGGATTTCCAGTCGGCTCGTTGCAGCACGGTGTGCAGCGTGCCGTCGGCCGCTGTGTGCAATTGTGCCAGAACCGTGGCCGGCGCGCCGGCGTAGTGCAATTCGGCGCGCAAATCGGCATCCGGCGCCTTTGGCACATTATCGGCGCGCAGCGTGATATTCACCGGTGCCTTGGGAAATTCCCCCGATCCTGCTTCGCCGGTCACCGCCGCGGTGGCCGAAATCGCATCGATCGTGCCACCGACATGGCCTTTCGCCGTCAGCGCGCCGCGCCCCTGCGGCGACAGCGCGGCCAGATCCGGCAGGCCGATGTTCCAGTCGAAACTCAGCCCGTTCCCGCGCAACGCACCGGCCAGGTCCAGATGCAGCGCACGGCCATTCAGCGTCACGGTTTTCACCGTCACATCGCCACCCTGCACGCGGGCCACGGCAGTGAACTTCGTCAGCCCCAGCAAAGCCGGCGCCGGCGCCTGGCCGCCGGTCAGATCGGCCTGCCCATCGGCGGTGACGTCGCTGACGCCCCCATGCTGGGTCACATGCGCGGTGGTGCCAAAACTGCCATGCAAATCCTGACCGGAAGTAGCCGCCAGCGGCGCCACATCGGGCACCGCCAACGTCACATTCGCCGCAAGATCGCCCGCGGTCTGCGCATCGCCAGTCAGCGACAACAACGGATGGGCCACATGGAATTGCGCCGGTCGCCGCGGCGCCTGCAAATCGACATCGCCGGTGACGTCAATCGGCACGCTGGCAAACAAATCCTTCTGTGCGCCCGGCAGATGCGTGCCGGTCAACACGGCGTGCAGATCCACCTTGCCGCGTGTGCCGACCACATCGGCGCGGATCTTGTCCAACGTCGCGCCCGCCGCCTCTAGCCCCGTCACCGTAATCGCGGCCGTAGCGTCCGGCGCGGTGAATTTGCCTTTCACATGGCCGGTGACCGCAATGCTCTGCCACGCGATATCGGCACGCGGCCGCATCGCCGGCGCACCCGCATCGACATCCAGCGCCGCCGCCTGGCCGGGAATATCCACCGTACCGGCAACATTTAGGTGCAGTAGCCCGGCGGTGACCGCGATCTGCGCCCGCTCGGCCGTTTGCGGCCCTGCGATAGCAATCTTCGCCACCAGCGGCCCCAGCGCCGGCAATTTCGCCAGCGATGCGATCAGCCCGCCTTGCGGTTCGTGCGCGGTGATATCGGCATCGATGGCCTGCGGCGTCAGCGAAGCCTGCACGTGGTAGGCGCCCGGGCTGTCCAGCCGCGTCGCGTCGATCGTTGCGGTTCCGGCCCATGAATATGGCACGCTGGAAACGCCATCGATTTTCAGCGCCGCCGCCACGCCGGCCACCTTCGCGCCAAGCGAAAACCGCGCCACAGCCAGGCGGCGCACATCCACCGAAATCGGTAATTTGAATGGCGCGCCCGACGAGGATGTGGGCGCCGTCGAGGGCAACGGCAGCCGCGCCACGGTCAGCGCATCCGCCGATATACTATTGATCCGCGCCGTCAGGCCCAGCAGCGCGGTCGGCGACCAATCCAGCGCCAGATTATCCGCGGTCACCCAAGCGCCATCGCGGTCGCGCACCTCCAGATGGCCGATATGCACATCATCGGGAAACCGGCCCGAGAATCCGGCAATCTCCACCATGCCGCCGGTCAGCGATCCAGCCTTCTGTTCGATCAAACGCTGGCCTGCGACGGTATTGGCGAAAATCAGCACGCCAGTCACCACCAGCACCGGCAGCGCGATCACCGCGGCAACAATCCAAAGCGCGATTTTTACCACAAGCCGCATCAGAAAGCCTGCCCCAACCCCAGATAAAGTTCAAAGCTGTCGCCATTCGGTGGTTTGTTCAATGGCACAGCGACATCGACGCGGATCGGCCCGATCGGCGTGTAATAGCGCACGCCGGTGCCCACGCCTTCGCGCAACGTGCCCTGAAACGGCGCGTTTTCGGCGCTCACCTGCCCCGCATCCACGAACAATGCGGCACCAATATTGCCCCAGACGCGTTGGCGGAATTCGATCGTGGCGGCATCCAACGCGGCACCGCCTTGCGGATTATTATCGGCGAATAACGGCCCCACGGATTGGTATTTGAAGCCGCGCACGGTCGCCGAACCGCCGGCATAAAACCGTTGATCCGGCGGCAAATCGAACTGGCTGGCGCCCTGCGCACTGGCCACGATGCCGCGCACCGCGACAATGCTGCGGCCGGGCTGGGTCAGGCCCAAATCCGCCATGTCGATATAGGTGCTGACATTGCCTTGCAGGATCACGAACGTGGCTTCCGGGTGGGCGAGCGATTCCGTGGGCGCCACGCTCAGCGCCGCCCGCACGCCATGCGTTTCGTCATCCAGCGGGTTGGTCAGCCCCGTGCCGTCGTATTTGCCGCTGAGCGGCGCCGCAACCAGCGTGTAATGCCGTGTTACCTCCTCCTGCACGATTTTTTCCTGCTCGCCGGTCAGCCCGGCGCTGATGGTCCATTCTTTCGACAATTTGCGCGACAGGATCACCCCCGCCGTGGCCGCGGTCTGATCGTA
>Ga0302157_10008564_pt1 | contig 10034 bp, 7 predicted proteins | sample I_Bog_N3_3_FD_193502 | JGI IMG/M metagenome (GOLD analysis project Ga0302157, IMG submission 193502) | Peat permafrost microbial communities from Stordalen Mire near Abisko, Sweden - I_Bog_N3_3 | ecosystem: Environmental > Terrestrial > Soil > Wetlands > Peat | place: Sweden: Abisko, Stordalen...
AAAATGGCGGTCGTCATCAAGCGCAGGCACCTGTTCGCGCAAAACCGAGCGCGCGGCTTCGAGCGGAGCGGACGAGTGCAACGGCAGGTGAAATTCGAGTGCCTGCACCGCCGCGAGCAATTCGATGCCGATCACCGCCTCGGCATTGCCGACCATCGCCGCCAACCGCCGTGCGCCGTGCGCGGCCATCGACACATGGTCTTCCTGATTGGCGCTGGTCGGGATCGAATCGACGCTCGCCGGATAGGCCATCTGCTTGTTTTCCGAGACCAGCGCGGCGGCGGTGACTTGCGGGATCATGAACCCCGAATTGAGCCCCGGGTGCGGCGTGAGAAACGCCGGCAGTCCCGACAACGCCGGATCGACCAGCATGGCGATGCGCCGTTCGGCGATCGAGCCGATTTCACACACCGCCAGCGCGATCATGTCGGCGGCAAAGGCGACCGGCTCGGCATGGAAATTACCCCCCGACAAGGCTTCGTCGGCCTCGGGGAAAATCAGCGGATTGTCCGACACGCCGTTGGCTTCGTCATCGAGCGTCGCCGCCGCCTGGCGCAACACGGTCAGCGCGGCGCCCATCACTTGCGGCTGGCACCGCAGGCAATAGGGATCCTGCACGCGCGGATCGTTGTCGCGATGGCTGGCGCGGATTGTGCTGCCGGCCATCAGCGCGCGCAACGCGGCGGCGGTTTCGATCTGCCCGGCATGGCGGCGCAGCGCGTGAATACGTGGGTCGAACGGGGTGTCCGAGCCCCTGGCCGCCTCGGTTGACAGCGCCCCCGTCACCAGCGCGGACTGAAACAGGCGTTCCGCGCCAAACAGCCCGGCGAGCGCGTTGGCGGTCGAAAACTGCGTCCCGTTGAGCAGCGCCAGCCCTTCCTTGGGGCCGAGCACCAGGGGCGCAAGCCCCGCGCGTTCGAGCGCGACCGACGCGGGCAGGCGCTCGCCCGAGAGGTCGATTTCGCCCACACCGATCATCGCGGCGGTCATGTGCGACAGCGGCGCAAGATCGCCGCTCGCCCCGACCGAGCCTTGCGCGGGGACCACCGGGGTCAGCCCGCGTTCGAGCATGGCTTCGAGCAGCGCGACCGTTTCGGGCCGCACCCCGCTTGCGCCTTGCGCCAGACTGGCAAGCTTGAGCGCCATCATCAGCCGCACCACTGCGACAGGCGCGGGCGCGCCGGTCCCGGCGGCATGGCTCAGGACAATGTTCCGCTGCAATCGGGCCAGGTCGGCATCATCGATGCGCACGCTCGCCAGTTTGCCAAAGCCGGTGTTGATGCCGTAAACCGGTTCGCCTTTGGCGAGAATGCGCGCGACCGCAGCCGCGCTGGCGGCAATCGCCGGCGCCGAAGCGGGATCGAGCCGCGCCGCCGCGCCGTGCCAGATCATGCGCCAGTCCGACAGGCTGACGGCGCCGGGGGTAAGCACAAGCGTGGTCATTGACCTCTCCAATAACGGGCATGGAGGGGCCGCCCCCCGATGCGATAGACCAGTTCGGCGGGCGCAGAGACGTCCCACACTGCAAGATCGGCCCAATGGCCGGGGGCCAGCGCGCCGATGTCATCGCGCCCCAGCACCCGCGCGGCATGGATCGTCACGCCCGCCAGGCATTCGGCCACAGTCAGGCGAAACAGCGTCGCGCCCATGTTCATGGTCAGCAAGAGCGAGGTCAGCGGGCTGGTACCGGGGTTGCAATCGGTGGCCAGCGCAATCGGCACGCCCGCTGCGCGCAAGGCAGCAACGGGGGGCAGCACGGTTTCGCGGGTGAAATAATAGGCCCCCGGCAGCAAAGTCGCGATCGTGCCCGAAGCAGCCATGGCCGCGATCCCGACCGCATCGAGATGTTCGAGATGATCGGCCGACAAGGCCCCATACCGCGCGGCAAGCGCCGCGCCGTGCAGGTTCGACAACTGTTCGGCGTGGAGCTTGACCGGAATCCCGCGCCGCCTTGCCGCCGCGAACAGGCGTTCGACTTGCGCGGGCGAAAAGCCGATCCCTTCGCAAAAGGCATCGACCGCATCGACCAGCCCTTCGTCGGCCAGCGCGGGGAGCATGACATCGATCACGTCATCCAGATAAGCATCGGCGCGCCCGGCGAATTCGGGCGGCACGGCATGCGCGCCGAGAAATGTCGTCGATACCGACACGCCCAGTTTCGCGCCAAGCGTTCGCGCCGCAAGCAACATTCGCCGCTCTGCCGCCAATTCGAGCCCATAGCCCGACTTGATCTCGACCGTGGTGACGCCATCGGCGATCAAGTCTGCGAGGCGCGGCGTGGCTGCGGCAACGAGCTCGGCCTCGCTCGCGGCGCGGGTGGCGCGCATGGTCGAAACGATCCCGCCGCCGGCGCGCGCGATCTCTTCATAGCTGACCCCGGCCAGCCGCGCCTCGAATTCGCCCGCGCGGCTGCCGCCATAGACCAGATGCGTGTGGCAATCGATCAGGCCGGGGGTGACCAGCCGGCCTTCGCAGGCGATGATCCGCTCGGGCCGAAACGCCGGCGCCCGAGCCTGCGGCCCGGCATAGACCACGCGCCCGCCCCGCGCCGCAATCACCGCGTCCTCGATCAGCGCATCGGGCCGCGCGGGATCGGTCATCGGCAGAAGACGCGCGCCCGTCCACAAAGTGTCGCAGGCAGGGACGATTGCGGACATCGTGAAACCTCTTGAAGCATTGCCTTGCTCTGTGAATATGTATAGACATTAATGGTGCGCCGCAAGGGCCGTGATGAAAGGAATTCCGCGATGACCCCAGCGCTTCACTTCGCCACGGCGCTGCTGCCCGACGGTTGGCATGGCGATGTGCGGGTGATCGTTGCAGAGGGGCGAATCGCCCGGATCGAAACCGGCGCCGCCCCTGCCCCCGATGACGAACGCCACGCGATTGCCCTGCCTGGCCTTGGCAACCTGCATTCCCACGCGTTTCAGCGCGGCATGGCCGGCCTTGCCGAACGGCGCGGCGCGGGCGACGACAGTTTCTGGACCTGGCGCGAGGTCATGTACCGCTTTCTCGAACGCATGGGCCCCGACGATCTCGTTGCGATCGCGGCGCTGGCCTATGTCGAAATGCTCGAAACCGGGTTCACCCGCGTCGGCGAATTTCATTATCTACACCACGATCCCGCCGGGCGCGCCTATGCCAACCCGGCGGCGATGAGCCTGGCGATTGCCGAGGCTGCCGCACAAACCGGCATCGCGCTGACGCTGTTGCCGGTATTCTATGCCCATGGCGGATTTGGCGGACAGGATCCGACCGCAGGGCAGCGCCGGTTTCTCCACGATCTCGACACCTTTGGCCATTTGCGCGACCATGCCGGGCGGGCGCTTGCGGCGCTGCCCGACGCGGTGCTCGGCCTTGCGCCGCATTCGCTGCGCGCGGTGACGCCCGAGGAACTCAATGGACTGGCCGTGATGGCGGGCCCGGCGCCGATCCATATCCACATCGCCGAACAGACCCGCGAAGTCGACGATTGCCTCGCGTGGAGCGGCGCGCGCCCGGTCGAATGGTTGTTCGATCATGCCCCGGTCGATCATCGCTGGTGCCTCGTCCACGCCACGCAGATGACGCCCGACGAAACCCGCCGGCTGGCCCAAAGCGGCGCGGTTGCGGGACTGTGCCCGATTACCGAGGCCAACCTCGGCGACGGGCTGTTTCCCGCGCTGGACTATGCCGGCGGCGCATGGGGGGTGGGCAGCGATTCCAACGTGTTGATCGATGCCAGCGAGGAACTGCGGCTCTATGAATATGGCCAGCGACTGGTGCATCGCGGGCGCAACCTGCTTGCCCCCGTCCCCGGCGCCAGCACCGGCGCGGCGCTGTTTTCCGGGGCCTTGGCCGGCGGCGCGACGGCGCTTGGCGCCCATGCCGGGATCGCGGTCGGGCATGGCGCCGATCTGGTCAGCCTGTCTGCGGATCACCCCTGCCTGATCGGGCGCCGTGGCGATGCCCTGATCGACGGATGGCTGTTTGCCGCCGGACGTGGTGCCATCGATTGCGTCTGGCGCCACGGCACCAAGGTGGTATCGCAAGGGCGCCATCATGCGCGCGAGGCGATTGTCCGCCGTTATCGCGCGATACTCACCGGATTGCTCGCATGAAGCCTGTTGCCATGCACGAACGCATTCGTGCCGAAATCGAACGTGCCATCCTGGGCGGACAGCTACGGCCCGGCGACCGTATCCCCAAGGAAACCGAGCTGATGGCCGAATATGGCTGTGCGCGGATGACCGTCAACAAGGCGCTGTCGGCGCTGGCCAGCGCGGGCATGCTCGATCGGCGCAAACGTGCAGGATCGTTTGTCGCGCAGCCGCGCACACAATCGATGGTGCTCGACGTGCCCGACCTCGCCGCCGAGATCAAAGGTCGCGGGCAGGCATACCGCTGGGAACTGGTCAGTCGCAAACTGGTCAAGGCAGACGCGTTGGGCGCGGCCAGCCATGCCTTGCAAATAACCGGCGTGCACTATGCCGATGACCTGCCGCTGGCGTACGAGGACCGCATGGTCAATCTGGCGCTGGTGCCCGACATCGCCGAGGCCGACTTGTCGCAGGCGCCGCCGGGATCATGGCTGATCGCGCATGTCCCGTGGACCGAGGCGGAAAACCGGATCAGCGCGACCGGCGCCCCGCCCGCCATCGCCCGCGCGCTGGGCCTTGCACGCGGCGCGCCCTGTCTGATACTCGAACGCCGCACCTGGCGCGGGGCCGATACGATAACCCGCGTGCGCCAGCATTTCGTCGCGGACCGCTATGAACTGATCGCGCGCTTCGGACCGGGTTGAAGCACGCGCTTACCCGTGCTGGCCCTTTTTCGGCGAGGCACGGTCGAGCGCCAGATCCATGCTGCCAAAGCGGATCGGGGTGCGCACGCCGGGGATGGGGGTCCCGTCTTCGGCCACCAGGTCGATCCTCATGCCGCGCGCCACGATCTGCGGATCATCGAACGCTTCGGCCACGCTGTTGATCGGCCCCGCCGGCACGCCGGCCACGGCCAGTTGTGCGAGCAGATCATCGCGATTGAAGCGCCGGGTCACTGCGCGGATCGCGTCTTCGAGCGCCACCCGGTTGTCGAGCCGGGCGACATTGCCGATGAAACGCGGGTCGGCGGCGAGTTCGGGGCAGCCGGTGACGTCGCAGAACTTGCCGAACTGCCGATCATTGCCCACCGCAAGGATGAACCAGCCGTCCGCCGTCGGATAGACCGCATAAGGCGCGACATTGGGGTGCGCATTGCCCATGCGCTTGGGACTGACGCCCGAAACGAGATAATTGAGCGCCTGGTTGCCCAGCACGCCGACCATGACGTCGAACAGCGCCATGTCGATGTATTCGCCGCGCCCGGTGCGCGCCCGCGCGGCGAGCGCGGCCTGGATCGCAATCACCGAATAGAGCCCGGTCATGATATCGGCAAAGGCAACGCCGATCTTTTCCGGCGAACCATCGGGTTCGCCGGTCAGGTCCATGATCCCCGACAGGCCCTGGATGATGAAATCATAGCCCGCGCGCGGGGCATAAGGCCCGTCCTGGCCAAACCCGGTGATCGAGCAATAGACCAGACGCGGGTTGATCGCGGACAGTGAAGCGTAATCGAGGCCGTATTTGGCAAGCCCGCCGAGCTTGAAATTCTCGATCAGGACATCGGCATCGGCGACCAGATCGCGCACCAGGCGCTGCCCCTCGGGCGTCGCGAAATCGGCGATGACCGAACGCTTGCCCCGGTTGGTGGCATGGTAATAGGCGGCATCGCGCGTGCCGTCGGCATATTCGACAAACGGCGGGCCCCAGCCCCGCGTGTCATCGCCCGCCGCGCTCTCGACCTTGATCACCTCGGCACCAAGGTCGGCGAGGATCTGGCCCGCCCAGGGGCCGGCCAGAACCCGTGCCAGCTCGACCACTTTGAGCCCGGCCAGCGGCGTTTCGCGCGTCATGCTCGGAACGCCGCCCATCAAAAAGCAGGAATGCCGGTGATTGCGCGGCCGAGGATCAGCGCATGAACATCGTGCGTGCCTTCATACGTGTTGACCGTTTCCAGGTTGGCGAGGTGGCGCATGACCTGATATTCCTCGGAAATGCCGTTGCCGCCGTGCATGTCGCGCGCCATCCGCGCGATATCGAGCGCCTTGCCGACATTGTTGCGCTTGACGATCGAGACCATTTCCGGCGCAAACTGCCCTTCGTCCATCAGGCGCCCGACGCGCAAGCTCGCCTGGAGGCCGAGCGCGATGTCGGTCATCATGTCCGCCAGCTTTTTCTGGAACAACTGCGTCGCGGCGAGCGGCCGGCCAAACTGCTTGCGATCGAGCCCATATTGCCGCGCGGCATGAAGGCAGAATTCCGCCGCCCCCAGCGCGCCCCACGAAATGCCATAGCGCGCGCGGTTAAGACAACCGAACGGGCCCTTCAACCCTTCGACATGGGGCAGCAGCGCGTCTTCGCCGACTTCGACCTCGTCAAGCTGGATCATCCCGGTGATCGATGAGCGCAAGCTGAGCTTGCCGCCGATCTTGGGCGCGGTCAGGCCTTTGGTGCCCTTTTCCAGCACGAAGCCGCGGATCGCCCCGCCATGCGCGTCGGACTTGGCCCAGACGACAAACACATCGGCGATCGGCGCGTTGGAAATCCAGGTCTTGGCGCCCGAAATGCGATAGCCGCCGTCGATCTTTTGGGCGCGCGTGATCATCCCGCCCGGGTCGGACCCGGCGTCGGGCTCGGTCAGGCCAAAACAGCCGATCAGCTCGCCCTTGGCGAGGCCCGGCAGATACTTGTGCTTCTGCTCTTCCGAGCCATAGGCATGGATCGGATACATCACGAGGCTCGACTGCACGCTCATCATGGAGCGATAGCCCGAATCGATCTTTTCGATTTCGCGCGCGATCAGGCCATAGGCGACATAGGACGCGCCCACTCCGCCATAGATTTCCGGCACCGTCGGGCCGAGCAGGCCAAGTTCGCCCATTTCGCGAAAGATGTCGGGATCGGTCGTTTCCTGCGACCAGGCGGCGATCACGCGCGGCGCCAGACGGTCTTGCGCATAAGCCTTGGCCGCATCGCGGATCATGCGTTCTTCTTCGGTCAGTTGCGCGTCGAGGAAGAAGGGGTCGCTCCAATCGAATCTGGTCATGCCGGCCATTGCATCAAGCCTCTTGCTGGTGAGTCCGGCACGCGCCGGCTCAGGAGATGCCCCTGCAAATAACCCTGTTCAAAATTGTGAGCAAGTGTTTTAAGATACGCCGTCGATGACGTTACGACGCGGCAAGGAAACAGCATGAACGACGGATTTGATGTCGGCCAGCGCCTTCTGGAACTGCGCCGCCGCGCGGGGCTGTCGCAGCGCGCATTGGCCGCGCGCGCAGAAGTACCGCACGCGCAGATCTCGCAGATCGAATCAAACCGGATCAGCCCGTCGATCGCCTCGCTGCGCCGCATTCTCGGCGGTCTTGGCCTGACCATGGCCGAATTCTTCGAACCCGAGCGCAAAGAAGCCGACCAGGTGTTCTTTGCCGCCGAGGAACTCACCGACCTGACATCGGCATTGGGCCGTAGCGACGAAGCGGGCGAACCGCGCCTGATCATGCGCCAGGTCGGCAATGCGCTCGCCCACGGGTTGCAGATCATGCACGAACGCTATCTGCCCGGCGCCGACACCGGCACCACGCTGCTGGAACACAGCGCGCACGAAGGCGGCTTTGTCATCGCCGGCAGGATCGAGATCACCGTCGGCACGCAGCGCCGCGTGCTCGGCCCGGGCGAAGCCTACTTGTTCGACAGTCGCCTGCCCCACCGATTTCGCAACCCCGGAGACGAAGTGGCAGAGGTCATTTCCGCCTGCACCCCGCCTTATCTTTGAACCTGCCCCGGCAAATCCCCCTGCCCCGGCAAATCCCCCTGCCCCGGCAAATCCCCCTGCCCCAGCAAATTCGACGTGCGATTGGCAACGACTTGCGCGACAAGGCCCTGATGGTTTCCACCCTCCCCGACACCCGCGCGATCCTCGACCGCCTGATCGCCTTTCCGACCGTCAGCCGCAGCGGCAATCGCGATCTGGTCGACTATGTCCGCGCGCTGGTCGAACCGGCGGGCGCGCGGGTGGACCTGACCGACGATGGCAACAGCGCCAATATGTGGATCAGCGTGGGCCCTGACGATGCGCCGGGGCTGATCCTGTCGGGGCACAGCGATGTCGTGCCGGTCGCGGGGCAGGACTGGAGCCGCGATCCGTTTCGCCTCCATGGCGAAGATGGACGGCTCTACGGGCGCGGAACGGCCGACATGAAGGGGTTTCTGGCCTCGGCGATCCACGCGGTGTTGATCGCCGCGCGCCGGCCGCTGGAAACCCCGCTGCATCTGGCGATCTCGTTTGATGAAGAGATCGGCTGCATCGGCGTGCGCTCGCTGTTGCCCTTGCTCGCGGCGCGGCCCTTGCGCCCCTTGCTGGTGTGGATCGGCGAGCCGACCGGGCTCGCGCTGGCCACCGGACACAAGGGCAAGGCGGCCTTTCGCGTGACCGCAACGGGGCGCGCCGCGCATTCGGCGCTGACGCCACAGGGGCTCAACGCGATCCACCTCGCCGCCGATTTCATCGGTGTCCTGCGCGCGGTTCAGGATGACCTGATCGCGCGCACCGTGCCCGATCCGGCCTATGACGTGGGCTATTCGACGATCCATGTCGGCACGATCCGGGGCGGCGAAGCGCTCAACATCGTGCCCGCTACATGCACGATGGAATTCGAGATTCGCAACCTTGCCGCCGATGATCCGCTGACGATCGAGGCGGAGATCGCCAGGCGGACCGGGGCGATCGTCGCCCCGTGGCGCGAACGGTTTCCCGAGGCCGCAATCGTGATCGAGCAAGTCAACGCCTATCCCGGGCTCGACACCCGCCATCCCGGCGCACTGGCGCTGGCGCGCGCGGTGTCGGGGTACAACGACGCGGCCATCAAGCTGGCGTTCGGCACCGAGGGCGGGCTGTTTGCACAAACGCTGGGGGTGCCGGCGGTGATCTGCGGCCCGGGATCGATGGACCAGGGGCACAAAGCCGACGAATTCGTCACCGAGGATCAATTGGCGCGCTGCGACGCGATGCTGATGCGGCTGATCGACCGGCTCGAAGCAGGACTTGGCTCAGTTTTTCCGATGCAGGATTGACAATATTACTTGTTTTGCAAAACTAGAGCTGCCCCTAGACGCTACGCACGACAGCCGGAAGGGATGACAGGCATGAGCAGCGAAACGGTCGAAACACTGGTAATCGGCGGCGGACAAGCGGGCATCGCGACATCCGAGCACCTGACGCGCCATGGCCTGTCGCATCTCGTGGTCGAACGCGCGCGCATCGCCGAACGCTGGCGCGCAGAGCGCTGGGATTCGCTCGTCGCCAACGGCCCTGCCTGGCACGACCGTTTTCCCAACCAGACGTTTGACCAGACCGGCCCCGACGGCTTCCCCGGCAAGGAAGAAGTCGCCGCCTATCTCGAACGCTATGCCGGCGCGATCGGTGCGCCGATCCGTACAGGCATCGCGATCGCCCGGTTGAGCCGTCGCGCCGACGGGCAGTTCGTGGCCGAAACCAATGGCGGCGACACGATCGTCGCGACGAACGTCGTGGTCGCCACCGGCCCGTTTCAAAACCCGGTGATCCCGCCGCTGATCCCGGCCGAAGCCGGCCTGACCCAGATCCATTCCGCGAATTACAAGAACCCCGCGCAATTGCCCGAAGGCGGCGTGCTGGTGATCGGCGCGGGGTCTTCGGGCGTGCAGATCGCCGATGAATTGAACCGCGCGGGTAAACCGACCTGGCTCGCGGTCGGTCCGCACAACCGCCCGCCGCGCCGCTATCGTGGGCGCGATTTCGTGTGGTGGCTGGGCGTGCTCGGCAAATGGGACCAGCCGCCCGAGCAAACCAACGGCCCGCATGTGACCATCGCGGTCAGCGGCGCGCATGGCGGGCATACGGTCGATTTCCGCGATCTGGCCAATGCCGGGGTCACGCTGGTCGGCCGCGCCACCGGTTATGCCGACGGCAAAGTCCGGTTC
>Ga0302157_10008568_pt1 | contig 10030 bp, 8 predicted proteins | sample I_Bog_N3_3_FD_193502 | JGI IMG/M metagenome (GOLD analysis project Ga0302157, IMG submission 193502) | Peat permafrost microbial communities from Stordalen Mire near Abisko, Sweden - I_Bog_N3_3 | ecosystem: Environmental > Terrestrial > Soil > Wetlands > Peat | place: Sweden: Abisko, Stordalen...
CCGTTGGCGTGATGCCGTTGGCCAGCAGCACCGGAATGCCGGCGGCAGCCACCACTTCGGCGCAGGCGCGGGCAAAGGCCTTCGATCCGAAGCGCGTATCGTAGCCGATGCAGAGGCCCTTTGCGGGGTCTTCTTTGGCGTATACGTAGGCGGCAACTGCCTCGGCGGCGATGCGCACATTGGCAAAGGTAAAGTCGTCGGCGATGAGGCCGCGCCAGCCGTCGGTGCCGAACTTGATCTGAGTATTAGACATGGTTGGGGTTACGTTCTCCCTGATGACAAGGGTAACGGATGCAAGCGGCGGCGTGGGTTGGGGGCTGGACAGGCTGCGAAAAAAACTCGATCCGGAGGGAGGCGGGGGTTTCAACCCCCGCATAAAGCCAACTGAATCAGCGTCGGCTCTAGCCGCGGAGGGACGTTTTCCGCAAATTTCATCGAAAATTCCGGGTTTTTCCGCAGCCTCTTAAGTCGTGCCGTAAAAAGAAGCTACTTTTCCTGCGGATTGCAAGTGGTTGATTGTGTTGAAACATGCCCAGTGTTTGGATTTCGCACCGTCCCTACGGGACGGCGAGGGCAATGTCGATGCTTACCCAGGACTGCGCTGCGCTTGTCCTGGGCTATTTTCGCTTCTCCCTCCGGGAGAAGGAACGCTAGCTGTTTCATCGACTGTGGATCTGCGAAGCCGATGGACGACGGATACAAGTCTCCTCCTGAATAAAGTTCTTCCGCAACTTGCAAAGCCGCGCCCTGATACAAAGCGTTTCCAGAACAGAGTTTTTTTGCGCCCGTGGAGCTTTAACGCCGTCTTCGTCGCCAGGCCGTCAACTGTCCTTGCGGTAAAGCAGATCGCGAATCGCCTTTCGCCGGGCCGCGTCCGCTTCCTTTGCGGCTTTGCGCTCAATGGCGTCCATGTGCGGCGTTTCGACAGGGGGCGCAGTCTCTTCGGGTTCGCTGCACGCCGGGCAGCGGTTGGCAAAGCCGGGCTTACCCGGCCGCAGCTCAAACTCTTCGGAGCACACCACACAGACTTTGATTGGAAACGCCATTTGCATCTATGGTAATGGAAGTTCCCGCGCCAAAAAAGAGGTGGGCATAGCACAAAATGGTCATTGGACCGCATGGAGAGACGGTCGTGAACGAAGGCCGGTGAACAGAATCGATCTCCGCTCAAAAACGGAATAGATAGGATGCCTTAATAAATAACTGGCGCCCGTCGTTGAGGAAATTCGGCGACCGCGGCGGCACCGTGTTATTGGGATCGCAGGCTCCGTCAGGAAGTCGATTGCAGAGCGATCGATCCAGATTCTGCAAGTCGTTGTTGTACCCGGCATAAATTGCTGTGCCAGGGTGCGGTAGCCAGGTGAAGAGCGCCTCAGTGCCTACCTGCCTGGTCCGCAAGAGCGACGTTTCGGCTTGATTTGCCAGTGTCGAATCGTACTCCACAATCACGCGAGCAGAGAGAGATCTCGTGAATTGATAATTGATCTTGGTACGAAACTTCTGCGTCTCGTATACCAGCGCGCCGTTGGCAACCGAGTGGTCGCGATCCAGCAGATAGGTATTGTCGGCAGTCAGTTGCCGCAGCGGCTGCAAGGTAAACAGAACCTGCGCGGTCTCCTGGTTCAGCAGCGAAGGCGTCTTGCCTGCCACCGGGTTGTAGTTCACATTGCCGCCGCGGAAGGCGTTGATATTGAAATTGAGCTGGGGAAATGGAGCGCCCCGCACGACGATTCCGCCAGCGTTCTCCGTGAAGTTCTTATACGAGGTTAACTGAGGATAGCTCGACGGGCCTACCGTGTCGGAATTTGCGCCAACGATGGGCGCGATCACGATGTTGCGCGGCAACAATAGGAACGGGTCGAACGACGAGTAATGAAAGACGCGATTGCCCTGGTGATCGAATGCGATGTTCTGATTGGTTTCAAGCCCATAGCTCTGAATCCTGCTGTGCTTCGGATACCACTGATAGGTCGAGTGCGTCTGGTCGTTGCGGAAGTTAGATGACTGGATGAAGCCCAACTGGGTTTGAAAGCCGGTGCTGAAATCCTGGTAATTCGATTGCAGGTTGAATGCATGCCCGGAGCGCTGTAACTGAAAGTTGCTCGCCGGTCCGGCGGCATAGGTTGGCGGGGTTCCGCTGTCGAGATTGCCTTTCGTCGAGCTTTCCACCATTTGCCCAAGCACGGTCCATTTGTCGTTCATCCGAGCCGTGAAATCGATGCCGCCGATGCGGTTCCAGCCCTGGCCAAACTCCACGTCGGTGTAAATTGCTCCAATGCTCGATCCCTTGCCGAAATCCTGAGAGACGCGACCCACGGCGATGGTTGCGCGCTTGTTGTAAAGCGGATCGCCCACCGGAACCGTCTGCCCCGGCTCGCGGTCGTCGACGGAAACCACGCCGAGATTGGTGTGATGCAGCTTCCCGGTCACCCGCGCGCCATACTCCGGATGCACGACATTGCGCGTATAGACGAGATTGATCGGCGTCGCAAAGTAGTTCGCATTCTCCAGAAAGAACGGCCGAAGCTCAGGGAAGTAGACCGGGTAGCGCTGATTGACAGTGAATTGCGGCTGGTCTGACTCCACATCGCTGAAATCGGGATTGATCGTCGCGTCGAAGACGATGCTGTCTTTGAGAATTGCCTTGGCTTCGCCGCCGGCCGTAGCTTCCAGGTGGCGCGAACTGAAGTAGGGATTGAGCGGGTCAAGAGTCTCAAGCGTGCGCTCGTTCTGCCCCAGCGTATAGGGATTGATCTGCACATTGTGCGAGCCGGTGACGCCCTCAATACCTTTCAGTGTGCCTTCCTGGGTCAGAACGCCGGAGACATTGGCTGCAACGCGCGGCCAGTAGTCCGTCTCGCTGTTGCGCGGGAAATTGCGGCCGAAGACGACGCCCCAGTCGGAGCCATTAGGACGAAAGCGCAGGCTGCGAAAGGGAATGGCCATCAGCGCTATCCATCCGTCCTTGGTCACCTGGCCTTCCGAGTCCCAGACCTGGTCATAGCTGTAATCCTGACCGGCGGTCTCGCTCCACGCCGCGTCGGCTTGCACGCCCACCGGATTCACCGTGAAAAGAACCCCCTTGCGGTGGTCTTGAAAGGGATCGAACAGCACCGAGACGTTATCGTCGGTGAGTATGTTTTCGCGCCGCGCCAAATGCCCGCGAATCTCGCCGGGGTGACGATCATGGCAAACGAACACAACGTAAAATGTGCTCTTGGTATAGCCCAGCCAAACCTCGGTGGCTTCGGTCGCCGGCTGGCCGTCACGCGGGGAATTCTGGACGAAACCCGCGATCTTGAGAAGTTTGTCTTTCAGCTCCGGTCGCGGCTCCATGCCTGCGAAATCAGAAAGCCGCAATCCCTCGGCGAGCAGCGGCACCTTCAAGCCGGCGGCCGGCTGAGGCTTTGCTGCCTCGGCGGGAGCGACCGCCGGCTTGTTTGCCTGTGCTGCTGAAGATTGCCAGGCAATCGCCGCCAAACATAATGCCACTCCCAAAGCCCTATTTCCCATGCCTCTAAAATACGCAACTTCTCTCCCTCCGGTTCCGGCAGAGCAGTTGAAACTCGTCGCGCGCGATCACACAGCCTTGTACCAATCCAACGAGGCCGAATCGGTGGCCAACGATGCTAGCCTGTTGCCGGCATAGATGCTATATTCCCCGACAGGCTTGCGTGGCGCAGAAGACCTGACAAATCGAACGCGACTTGGACTTGCGCCAACACGCATCCCTGCCACCAAAGGAGTTCCCATGATTCGTCTGTTGACCATCGCGTGCACCATGGGCTTGATCGCCCTCGCGGCTGGACCTGCACCGGCTATCGCCCAGGCGTCGGCTCCAGCTCCAGCACCCCCAGCGCGCCCCACTCCGCCCACGCGCGATCCGCACACCCCCGGCTATGTCAATGCGAAGGAATTGCCAGACGGCGCAAATGCCCCGGCAAATGCCGATGGGAACTTCATCCTCGGCCCTATGCACAACCCAGCGCCAGAGATGGCCGCTCAGGCCGATGTGCCGCAGGGAGCGATCTACGAGTTCACAATGAGCTCCGCTGATAGCAAAATCTACCCCGGCATCGCACGCGAGCCCAACACCTTCGGCGCACCCGATCCCGCGGACCCCGCCAAACTCATCGTGACCACCAGCCACCCGGCTCCCTACACGCGCCATGTGGCTGTTTACGTCCCCAAACAATACGTGCCGGGCACGGCTGCGCCGTTCCTTGTGGGCGCGGACGGTCCTGACCGTGGCTTGTTCACTGCCTTGGATAACTTGATCGCCGAGCATCGCGTGCCGGTCATGATCGCCATCTCGATTGGCAACGGCAGCGGCGACGCGCAGGGCAGCGAACGCGGTTTGGAATACGACACCATGTCTGGCCTCTATGCCGAATGGGTCGAAAGCGAAGTGCTGCCACTCGTGGAGTCGCAATATCGCGTCAAGCTGACCGGCGATCCCGAGGGCCGCTACCATGGGAGGCAGCTCCGGCGGCTCCTGCGCGCTAATTGTGGCCTGGTATCACCCCGAGTTATACCACCGCGTGCTTACCTATTCTGGAACTTACGTAAACCAGCAGTGGCCGCATAACTCGGAGACCCCGCACGGCGCGTGGGAGTTTCATGAACATCTCATCCCCAACAGCAAGGCCAAGCCGCTGCGCATCTGGATGGAAGTAGGCGACAGAGACAACTTCAATCCCAATATCATGGGCGACCACATGCACGACTGGGTTGTGGCCAACGAGAACATGGCCAGAGTGCTGGCTGCCAAGGGCTACCACTACCAGTTTGTGTTTGCCCGCAACGCCGGGCACACCGACCGCGCCGTCAAACTGCAAACCCTGCCCGAGGCTTTGGAATACCTGTGGCAGGGATACCCGATGGACCGTTCGCAAGTACCTGCGCGATAATGGCCCCATGCGGCTTACCGATCGTTGCTATGCGGTCACCGGGCTGGGATATGCATCGCCCTGGTGTGTCAATGCGGGATTCATCGCTGGCGATGAAATAACTCTGGTGGTGGATACGGGCGGGAACACATTGGCCGCCCAGACCATTCATGGCTATGCCTGCGCTGCGCGGGCGGGAAACATGCTACGGGTCATCAATACGGAAAAGCACTTCGACCATATCGGAGGGAATGGATACTTTCGCGAGAGGGGGATCGATGTGTATGGCCACGCGGGAATCGCCCGGACGCCGGAGGAGTTTCAAGCAGAGATCGCCGAGTTTAATGACTCGATTCCCGACTTGGTGCGTCGCGCGCGCAATGAGTCGCGTGCCTTCTTCTATCGGACGAATCTGGTAAACCCGAACTGCCGGATTCAACACGAAACAACCTTCGATCTGGGTGGCATGAAGGTTGAGATATTGCTAACTCCCGGTCATACGGCAACCAATCTCTCGATCTGGGTTCCGGACGACGGCGTCTTGTATGCGGGCGACTGCCTGATCCGCGAGTATCTTCCGAATCTGGACGCAGGAAGCGAGCCGGATTGGCGGCTGTGGCTCAAATCGCTTGATCGCATCGAAGAACTCAAGCCACAACTTGTGGTTGGTGGGCATGGTCCAGTCTCTCGATGCGACGAGATTCCCGCGGCCATCGATTCGGTACGAAGAGTGTTGAAGGAATCGATAGAGCGAGGCTCTTCGCCAACCGCCCGCAGTTGCGAGGTGCGCAGCGCGGGATACCAATCGTCATAGAGAAGCGTGGCGCTTGAGCTCTGGAAGGAAAGGCCAGCTTCAGGGGTGGTCGCAAACGGCATTTGGGACTGACGATACCATTGTGACCGTGATAGGCGCCAACCAATGCGCAGGCGATCCAGGGCAAACGCATTTTGATTCCCCTGCCCATCCAGTTTTGATCTGCGATTCGATACAGATTGCTCCTCCCTCCGCAGGAACAACCCAAAGCAGCGCCACAACGGTTTCACACCGCGCGTCCCGCCGCCACGCCTGATGCCCATGCCCACTGGAAGTTGAATCCTCCCAATTGCCCGGTCACATCGACAGCTTCGCCGATGAAAAAGAGGCCCGGCACAGCCCGCGCTTCAAGGGTGCGCGACTGCAAAACGTCGGTATCGACCCCGCCGGCGGTCACCTCGGCCTTCTCGAATCCTTCGGTGCCCACCGGATGCATTGGCCACTGGTGCAGCTTTCGCTCATAAGCTTCAAGCGATGCGTTTGACCAGCCAACCGGGGGGGCTGCATCCGCCAGATAGTTGGCGAGGCGCTGCGGCAGCACCTCGCGCAGCGCCTGTTTCAACGACGGCAGGTCGCGCCGAACCCCGGGCTTTTGCGGCGACTCAATCAGCGCCGCCAGCACATGCAAGTCGGGGGCAAGATCCAGCACGATCTCGCTTCCGGGCCGCCAATACGAGGACGCCTGCAAGACAGCCGGGCCACTTATCCCTCGATGCGTCACCAGCATCTTCTCCCGAAATTTCGCACCCCCGCCCTGAGCCACCACCTCCGCGGCAACCCCGGCAAGCGCCGTCCAGCCCGCTTCGTCGCCGCCCAAAATGAGCGGGACCAGCGCCGGACGGGGCGCGACCAAACCCAGCCCAAACTGCCGGGCCAGTTCGTAGGCCAACCCGGTAGCTCCCATTTTGGGGATCGACAATCCTCCCGTAGCCACCACCAGCGCCTCGGCCGCAAACTCGCCCTGGGAACAGGCGATACGAAAGCCACCGTCCGCTGCCCGCTCAACTTGTATGCCGTGCGCATTCAATACGAGTTCGACGCCGCCTCGCGCCTCTGTTGCACGTTCGCACTCCGCCAGCAGCATGTCGAGAATAGATCGCGCCGACCCGTCGCAGAAGAGCTGTCCCAGCGTCTTCTCATGCCAGAGGATTCCGTACCGATCGACGAGCTCGATAAAGTGCCGAGGCTGATAAAGCGCCAGCGCCGACTTGGCAAAATGCTTGTTCTCCGAGAGGAAATTGCCCGGCGTGCAGTGCAGGTTGGTGAAGTTGCAGCGTCCCCCGCCGGAGATGAGGATCTTGCGGCCCGGCTGGCCGTTGTGTTCAAGCAACGCCACCCGCTGTCCGCGCTGCCCAGCGGTCGCTGCGCACATCAGCCCTGCCGCTCCGGCGCCCAGAACAATCACATCGAATTGGCGCAGGGCGTTGGGCATTGAGTCTCGATAAGGATAGCCGGTTCGATTGAGTTTCGGAGATGCGGATCTTTCGCGCCTGCCGCGGAAAGCAGAGTTGCGGGTACCGCGCCGAAGCGGCGCTCGCGGCGGCGAAACTCTGCGAGCGCCGCATCGAGATCCGCAGCGTCAAAGTCGGGCCACATGCGATCGGTAAACAGAAGCTCGGCATAGGCGCACTCCCAGAGCAGGAAGTCCGAAAGACGCTGCTCGCCGCCGGTGCGAATGAGAATATCCACCTCGCCGCTCTCCGCCGTCAGCGCCTGCGCGAGCATATGTTGAACATGGTCCGCCGATTTCAGGTGATTCAGGCGAAGCGCAGTGGTCAAGCTGAAGGCGGCGCGAGATATGGGCGCGGCCCATGTCTGACCATTAAATCTGGGGTGCCCCAGGTCTCGACTTTGAGACCTGGGAGCGAGCAGTTCGCCGCGCCGCAGGTGCCTACTTCAGCCTTGCGCCCAGCGGAACCTCTTCCAGAAATCCGGCCAGCACCGGCGCTCCGCCTTCCAGCGAGGCGGCCAGCAACATCCCGTTCGACTCCAGGCCGCGCATCTTGCGCGGGGCCAGGTTGGCGACAATGACGATCTTGCGGCCGACCAGCGCTTCCGGCTCGTAATATTGGGCGATGCCAGCCAGAATTTGCCGCTTTTCGTAGCCCAGATCGACCTCAAGCCGCAGCAGCTTGTCGGCCTTGGGCACGCGCTCGGCCACCAGAATCTGCGCCACGCGTAAATCCACCTTGATGACGTCGTCGATGCTGATCTTCTCCGCCTCCTGGATTGCGGCCGGCGGTGGCACAACGGCGGCAACAGGAACCGATGCAGCCGCTGGCGCATCGGCAGCCTTTGCCACGGTCTCATAGGCATGGGCTTCCACTGCGGCATCGACGCCAACGGAATCGACTGGGGCGCTGTCCCAGAATGTTTGCTTGTCGGATTTCTCGCTCACGATTTCCCCTATACTCTCAGTCTCTACGGACGGTGCCGGCGTCGCTGTCGCGGATTGTGCGGCTACTCCGCTGCTGGCCGCACCACCCGAGGCGGCCTCAATCACCGTCTTGCTGTTCCGGTCTTCGATGTTCTGCATGATTTCGACTGCGTCCTTTTCCGCGCGGGGAAACAGCGGCGCGGGCTCGCCAAATCGAGTCCCGGCCTGCAATCCGCCCCAGTGGAGTTCTGTTAAAAATGCCTGCTTTGCCGCGTCTTCAATCTCGCCCTGCCCAAGCTGACGCCAGACCTTGGCAGCCGACTCCGGCAAGATGGGATAAACCAATGCGGTGACGATGCGAATCGCTTCTGCCGCCGTCGCCAGCACGCGCGCCTGATGCGCCACATGGTCGGCCTCCGGGCGGTCGGCCGGGCGCTTCCAGGGCGCATTGGCGGTCAGGTATCCGTCTGTTTCGGCTACCAACGTCCAGAGAGACTTCAGCGCTTCGGAAAAGTTCAACTCGTCAAATGCCGGACCAAACGCTGCAATCGCGCGCACGGCGCTCTCGCGCAGAGCAGCCTCGCCGGTGGTTTCAGCGCCAGCCTCAGGCAGCACTCCGCCAAAGTACTTATGCACCATGTTGACCACGCGGCTCACCAGGTTGCCATAGCCGTTGGCCAGGTCGCCATTGTAGCGCTGAACTAATGCATCGAAGGAGAAACTGCCGTCCTGCCCGAAGGGAATCTCCCGGAGCAGGAAGTACCTCAACGCGTCGGCCCCCAGAACCTCCTGCACGGTTTCAGCCCGCACAATGTTGCCTCGCGACTTCGACATCTTTCCCTGGTCGAAGAGCAGCCAGCCATTGGCCTTCACCGATCGTGGCGTGGGAATACCGGCCGCCATCAGGAACGCCGGCCAATAGACGCAGTGGAAGCGGCTGATCTCTTTGCCGATCAGGTGCAGGTCGGCAGGCCAGAACTTGGCGAAACGAGCCTTATCCTCCGGATCGTCGGATCCGTAACCCAGCGCGGTGATGTAGTTGGCCAGCGCGTCGAGCCATACGTAGATCACATGCTTTTCATCGCCGGGAACGGGAATGCCCCAGGAAAAACTGGTGCGGCTGACGGACAGATCTTTCAGCCCTCCGCGCACAAAGGAGACAACCTCGCGCCGGGTGGACTCCGGCCCCATAAAGCCGGGGTTCGCCTCGTAAAACTCCAGCAGCTTGCGCTCGAAGGCCGACAGCTTGAAGAAGTAGTTCTCCTCGCTCACCGTCTCGGTGACTCGGCCGCAGTCCGGGCACACCGTGCCGGGAGGGCCATCCACATAGGCCTCGTCCGAGACGCAGTACTGGCCGGTATACGATCCCTTGTAGATGAATCCCTTGTCGCGCAGGGTGTCGAAGAGGTGTTGCACGCCGCGCTTGTGCCGCTCCTCGGTGGTGCGGATAAAGTCGTCGTTGCTCAGCCCCAGTTGCTGCCACAGGCCGCGAAACTCGCCCGAAATTGCCGTGGCAAACTCGGCAGGGGTGCGCCCGGCGAGTTCAGCCGACCGCTCGATCTTTTGCCCGTGTTCGTCTGTGCCAGTCAGGAACCAGGTCTCAATGCCCATCGCCCGTTTGCGGCGCGCAATGGCGTCGCAAACCATGGTCGAGTAGGCATGGCCCAGGTGGGGCCGCGCATTCACGTAATAGATGGGAGTGGTCAGATAAAAACGGGCTGAGCCGGCGGCGGAATTAGACAAATTTGTCATGGGCGGGGCGTTGCTTGGAAATTCGGCCAGACCGCAGGCGGAATCTTGAGGCAATCTACTGACTATCTTACGGCATTTGCGCTTGGATGCCCCACCGGGGTGCCTGGGAGCAGGGCCGACGCATATAAATGGACCAGTCTTGCTATATGCAAAACGGGGTTAGGCTGTGAGCAGGGGATATGGACAATCCCCTGAAGT
>Ga0302157_10008574_pt1 | contig 10027 bp, 9 predicted proteins | sample I_Bog_N3_3_FD_193502 | JGI IMG/M metagenome (GOLD analysis project Ga0302157, IMG submission 193502) | Peat permafrost microbial communities from Stordalen Mire near Abisko, Sweden - I_Bog_N3_3 | ecosystem: Environmental > Terrestrial > Soil > Wetlands > Peat | place: Sweden: Abisko, Stordalen...
AATCGGGGGTTGACCCGCTTTCGAATCGCTCGTTGCTCGACGCGGCGGACGATGGCACCTGATCTCAACGTCCTGCTGGCCGCCTCCCGAACCGACCATCCGCAGCACTCGCCGGCGCTTGGTTGGCTGAAGCAGGCGATCGCCGCGTGCGACACCGGCGCAAGCATTGAGTTATTGCCGATGGTGGCTGCTGGTTTCCTTCGCATTTCCACCAACCCAAGAGTGTTCGTGGCGCCAATGACAATAGGCGCCGCTGCAGATTTCATCGACTCGCTGTTGGCGATTCCCGGCGTCGACATGCCGGAACTCGGGCGGGAGTGGCCGGCTTTGCGGCAGCTTAGCCGCGAGCATGATCTGAAGGCGAATGACATTCCCGACGCGTGGATCGCTGCGGCCGTGAGAACACTGGGCGGCCACCTGGTCACATTTGATCGTGGCTTCACGCGATTTCTCGGGCGCACGGAACTCACCGTGCTGAAGCCCACTTAAGATTCGCGCGCCTTGAGCAACCGCTCATTCCTCGCCCGCCTCATCCGAGGCAAGCCCACGCTTGAGCGTGTCGACCGGGCGTTTGCGCGCGGCCGGCGCGCGAAGGCGCTCGCCATGCTGCGCGAACTGGCCGAGCAGGGTAACGCCGCGGCGCAGCTGCGCCTGGCACAGCTGTACGAGCGTGGTGATGGGGTGGCAGCCGGTGCGGTGGTGGCGCAGGATCTTTCGCAGGCCGAACATTGGTATCGGTGCGCGGGGCAGCAGGGTTCGCTGGCGGCGCAGACGCGGCTGGGCGAGATGTACCTGACCGGTGTCGGCGCCGCGCAGGATCTGGAGCAGGCCGCGGACTGGAATCATCGCGCCGCGCGCGGCGGTGAGCCGTTCGCGCAGGCGCGCCTCGGCCACCAGTACGCGAGCGGCCTGGGGCTGAAGCGCGACACGCTCACTGCCGAACACTGGTTCCATGCGGCCGCCGACCAGGGACACGTGGCCGGCAATTTCGGGCTGGGCATGCTGTACGCCGGTGGTTACGGCGGGCGCACGGATCCTGCGCGCGCGCTGCACTGGCTCGAGCGCTGCCTGGCGCAGAATGATTCCACCGCGGAGCTGTGTCTGGGACTGCTGCTGCTGTACGGCGAGCCGCAGATGCGCGATGTGGGCCGGGCGCTGGCGCTGCTGGAGCACGCGGCAGCGGCCGGCCAGCCGGCCGCGATGTTCCAGCTCGGTGAACTGTATCGTCGCGGCCGCCATGTTGCGCGCCACGCCGTGAACGCCGAGACCTGGCTGCGGCGCGCGGCCGCGAGCGGCTATCTGGCGGCGTGGCTGTCGCTGGCGCAGCTGTTCAGGTCCGGGCCGACGCCGGATCCGAAGGCGGCAGCGGTGATGTGCCAGCAGGCGGCGGCGCTGGGCGACGGCGAGGCGCAGTACCTGCTCGGGCGCCTGTACCTGGCTGGGGCCGGCGTCGAGCGCAATTCGAAGCTGGCGGCGCGGTGGCTGTCGCGGGCAGCGGATCGCCTGGTCACCGTGCCGTTCGAGCGACTGGGCGACCGTTATGCGATGGGGCTTGGATTGTCGCGGGAGCTGCAGGCGGCGGCGGACTGGTTTCACCGCGCTGCCGCGCAAGGCGGCGCCGCTGGCGCAAAAGGCGGCGCCGCTGGCGCAAAAGGCGGCACCCCGCCGCTCTATCACCTGGGCTCGCTGCCGCTGGGCGGGCCAGGCACACCAAGCGATCCGAAGGCCCTGCGCGCCTGGTATCGGCGCGTCGCCAAACAGGGCAGCGGGGCAGCCTGCATTGAACTCGGGATCATCTATGTCGGCGGTGAAACGGTGCGACGGAACTATGTGGCGGCGGCGCGCTGGTATGCGCAGGCAGCCGCCCTGGGGGTCGAGGAAGGCCGCTACCTGCTGGCGTTCCTGCATCTGCGCGGTTTGGGCGTCGCGCAGGACACGGGCCGCGCGCTCAGCCTGCTGCAGCGCGCGGCCGGGAATGGGCATTTGTCTGCCGCCTGGGCTCTGTATCGCCTGTATACCGATGGGCAGTACCTTGCGGCGGATCCTGCCAGGGCAAACCAGTGGCTGCGGCACGCGGCCGAGGCCGGCAGCAGCGCTGCGGCGCACCTGCTCGCAGGCGAGGCTCAGCGCGCGGGAGCACAGGCCAACGCAGTACCGGCCACCGGGGCACAGCCCACGGGAGTACCGGCGTCGCCAGAGACCGCGGAGCTGGTGCTGTAAGTCGCCAGTTCCGTAATCCCGGCGTGCGGGATGCAGAATCTGTGAAGTTACGAATCTGCGCTGCGCGCGCTGCGGGATATGCTCGCGAAGTCGGTCCGTGTGGAGGATCCGTGGAGTCCAGGCAGCAGCCGTGAGCGAACAATCCTTTTTAAGCAGGCTGCTGCGGCGCAAGCCGGCTGCAACGCGCGCCGATGATGCGGACGCGAGCGCGCGCCGCAGTGATGCGGCCGCGACGCTACGGGCGCGGGCCGAGAGCGGCGACGCCGCAGCGCAGCTGGGGCTGGCGCGCTGCTTCGAGCGCGGCGACGGCGTGGCGCAGGATTATGTCGAAGCCGTGCACTGGCTGCGCCTGGCGGGCGAGCAGGACTCGGTGGCCGCGCAGGCGCGCCTCGGGGAAATCTACCTGAGCGGAATGGCCGCCCGCGGCAGCGAGACGCCGTCAGTACTGGCGCGCCTGGAGCCGGCGACCACGGTCGAATCGCTGTTCCAGCGGCTGTTTCCCGACGCACTGGTGATCGCGCAGGATCCGCAGCAGGCCGCGCAATGGCACGAGCGCGCCGCGCAGAACGGGGATGCAGCCTCACAGGCGCGCCTGGGACATCAGTACGCGAGCGGCTTCGGTGTCGAGCGCGATTTGGCGCTGGCCGAGCGCTGGTTTGCGGCCGCGGCCGAGCAGCAGGACCTCGGCGGCCAGCTCGGGCTTGGCCTGCTGTACGCCGGCGGCTATGGCGGGCCGGCGGATCATGCGCGCGCGCTGGAATGGCTCGAGCGCTGCATGGACCGCGACAATGCGACAGCGCAGCTGTGCCTGGCGCTCGTGCTGCTCTACGGCGAGGGCGTGACGCACGATGAAGTGCGCGCGCTGGCATTGCTGGAGCACGCCGCCGCCGCCGGCCAGCCGGGCGCGATGTTCCATCTGGGCGAGCTTTACCGGCGCGGGCGCGGCGTGGCGCGCAGTGCGTCACACGCTGAAGCCTGGCTGCGTCGCGCGGCGATGCGCGGCCACCTTGGATCGAGGCTGTCGCTGGTGCAGTTGCTGCGCGCAGCTGCCGACGTGGATGCGAATGCGACCGCAGCGATGTGTCGCCAGGCGGCGGAGCTGGGCGATGGCGATGCGCAGTATCTGCTCGGCCAGATGATTATGGCGGGCGAGGGCGTGGCGCGCGATCCGGCCGAAGCAGCGCGCTGGTTTTCGAAGGCCGCGGACCAGAACGTGACCGCGGCCAGCGAGCGGCTAGACGCGCTGGGCGCGCACGGCCTGCGTTTGCCGCAGGAGCTGCTGGGGGCGGCGGACTGGTTCCATCGCGCTCACGTCCAGGGCGAGGATCAGGGGTTGTATCACCTGGGTACGCTGCAGCTGGGTGGGCTGGCGTTGCCGCGCGATCCGCAGGCCGCGTGCAGCTGGTACCAGCAGACAGCGCAGCGCGGCAGCGCCGCCGGCTGCCTGATGCTCGGCATCCTGTACGCGACGGGCCAGCTGGTAGAACAGAACTACGCGTTGGCGGCGCGCTGGTATGGCGAGGCCGCGCAGCACGGCGATGCGCAGGGCCGCTACTGCCTGGCGATGCTGCATTTTCGTGGGCTTGGAGTGCCGCAGGATGCGGTGCAAGGTCTGTCGATGCTGACGGCCGCCGCCGACGCGGGCTGCATCGAGGCCGCGTGGGCGCTGCATGATCAGTACAGCAGCGGCGAGCATGTGGCGCGCGATTCGCTGTCGGCAGCGCGCTGGCTGGAGCGCGCCGCGCAACTCGGCAGTTCGGTGGCCGCCTGCCGGCTGGCGCAGCGTGTGGAACAGAATGATATGGCGACCGTTGCGACGGTGACGGCTGGGCGCGTGATCGAGCTGCTCGAGGGTTGTGCCGCCGCCGGTCATGCCGATGCGCAGGCGATACTCGGACTGTGGTACCTGCGGGGTAAGCAGCTGGTGGAAGACCAGCCGCTGGCGCTCGCGTGGATCACGCGTGCGGCGCAGGGCGGCCATGCACTCGCGCAAGCGGTGCTTGGCGATATGCTGGTGCTCGGTCTCGGCGTGATGGTGGACACGGATGGCGCCGCGCTCTGGTACGAGCGCGCCGCGCTGCAGGGACATGCGGGCGCGATCACCGCGCTGGTCTCGCTGCGCATGGCGGGTCGCAGCGGCGTTGCTGCTGTTGGCGGCATTGGTGCCGGTGGCGGTGTTGGCGCGCGTGGTGATGGCGGCGCCCGCAGTGACCAGAAATCCCAGGTGTTTCAGCTCTGGCTGCGCGCCGCGGAGCAGGGCCAACCCGGCGCGCAACGCATGGTCGGCCAGTTCTACCTGCGTGGCATCGGCACACCGATATCCCAGGCAGAAGGCCGGCGCTGGCTGGCCGCCGCTTCGCGCCAGGGTGACGCGGGCGCGATGGTGCTGCTCGGCGGGCTGCTGCTGCGGCAGGCGGACGATCTGGCGCTGGCCGCTGAACTGTTCCGGCGCGCCGCGGCCCGGGGCAACATCGATGCGCACTACAACCTCGGTGAATGCCTGCGGCTTGGACTTGGCGTGCCGCGCGATGATGCGAAAGCCGAGCGGTTGTACGCGGCCGCAGCGCAACACGGCCACGTGCTGGCGCAGCAAGCGCTGGGCGTGCTCAAGGCGCGCAGCGCCGGCGCCGCGGGGGCGGGCGCAGAGGCAGTCGCAGAGCCAGCCGCAGAGCCAGCCGTCGAGCCTGGCGCACAGCCCATTCCCGAGCCTGCCTCTGAGCGGCGCGACGTGGCTATCGAACCCGGCTGAAGCGGTCGCGGGGGAACGCTACGCTCGCAGGGCGTCGAAATCCTGCGCGCGCACGACGCACCTGGCTCAGCCAGCAATTCCCCTCCCAGGGCACTTAGCCGCTGCCTGCGGCACCTGCCGGCTGAAGGTGTGGCTATTACTGCGTTCTAGGCCCGCTCCACAGCGCGCACCTGCACCACATACTGGCACGCCATCAGGCCCGGGAACGCGCGCAGTAGCAGCAGCACCGCCCCGCGGCGAATCCGGGCCGGGATAAGATTAAGTGGCCTGCTGTTGTACTCTGACATCCACAGTCCGGCGCTGCAGCCGAGGTATGCCACCTTGAATCCGGCGTTCTCCACCAACGCGAGCAGGCTCTTGCGCGTAAACCAGCGCAGGTGCGTCGCGTCCATGATGCCACCGTCGGCGTAGTCGAAGCGGCCGAGCAGCAGCCGGAGCCGCACGGTCCAATGCGCGACATTGGGCACGGAGATGATCACGCTGCCACCGGCGCGCAGGCAGCCGCGCACCAGGGCGAGCACGTGCGCCGGGTCAGCCAGATGCTCAAGCACATCGGCGAGAACGATCACATCAAAGCTGCCGCAGCCGGCGACGAACTGTTCGTTGAATACGCCGTGGTAGACGTTCAAGCCGAGGCTGCGCGCGGCGGCGGCGCGCAGCGGATCCGGCTCTACGGCGACAACGTCGTTGTTCTTGCCCACGTTGATAGCGAAGGTCTGCCCGCCGGTACCGCAGCCCACGTCGAGCACACGCACGTTGTCCGGGGTCAGGGCGCGCATGATCCCCGGAACCTCCGCGGGGTCCGACGCGTCGCCAGCGCCGTAGCGCAGCGGGTCGGGCGCGCGCCCGAGAATGCCGAGAGCGCTGGCGTCTGGTGCGGCGCTGCCGCCCGGCTCGGCGCCCGGCTCGGCGCCCGGCTCGGCGCTCACTGTGGATCCCCCGTCGGTGAATCGCCCGTCTTTCTCCGCGACGTCGCACGTGATAGCAGCCGCTGGAGCTCGAGGGCCAGCGGATGATTGGTGAGCATCAGCGTAGTGGCCCAGAGCGCGATGCCGAGAGCGGCTGCGGCGATGACCTGTCCGAAGGGTGCAGTCGCTGCGCCATGATAGTGGACGCTCAACAGTGCTGCGGGCGCGACCGCAACCGCCGCCAGCGTGGCTGAGCGCAGGTAGATCGGATAGATGTCGGACAGCGTGGTTGACGACATGCGTTCGAGCGGGCGGCGGTAGATGACCGCCGAGAACAGCGCGTCGCCGAGGCGGCCGGCGGCGGCGCCTGTCAGGCCTGCGGCGGTAGCGCCGGCGGCGAACAGGCAAGTCCCGACCGCGGTGCGCGCCAGTTCGATGCGGCTCTGCCTGCGGGTTTCACCGCACACCACGAACAACTCCCAGCTCATCGTGAGTGTCGCCCACACGGCGGAGGATAGCGCGAGAAACACCAGGGGCGCGGCAGCCGGGGTCCACCTGGGTCCATACACGGTGGAAATGAATGGCCCCGCGATGACGGCGAGGCCGACGAATGCCGGCCACAACACCGCCGTACATATTTCGACCACGCGCAGATAGTAGTCGCGCATGGATATCCCGGATTTTTGCAGTGCTGACAGCCTGACCAGCAAGACGCGCGCGACCACTGCGTGGATATTCTCCCAGGCGACGTTGTTGACGTTGGCAGCGCGGGAAAACAGTCCCAGCGCCTGCAGACCGGCGATGCGCGCGAGCAGGATCTCCGCCAGGCGGGCGGCACTGGCATTGGCCCCAGTGATGGTGAGCATCTGCGCGCCGAAAACCGAGACGCGCCGCCAGTCGGCCAGGCGCAGCCGCAATCGAATTTCCGCGCGGCCGAGTACGTTGTAGGCCAGGGTGCTGAACAGCGCGCCAGCGAGCTGGCCGTAGGCAAAGCTGATCGAGCTGAACCCCTTGTAGGCGAGCGCCACTGTCAGGACCTGCGACAGCAAGGAGCGACCCAGTCCGATGCCGGCAATCACCCTGAAGTTCGCAGCGCGCTCGATCATGGCCGCGGGCAGGAATTCGAAGATCCCGAGCAGCGGGAGCAGCGCCAGCACCAGAAGCACCCGCGCCACGCCGGGCTGCGCCACGCCAAGCTGTGCCACTTCGGGCTGCTGGAAGAAGGTGCTACTGGCGAGACTGCACAGTGCGATGGCGGCGGCTACAGCGATGCTGATGAGCAGATTAATAGTGAAGGTGGTCTGCTTCAGCCGCTCCGGGAGATCCACTTCACGCACGATGAACCCGGTGAGCCCGAGCTGCTGGATGATCCCGAGGATGCCGCAGATCGACATCGCCACGACGAACACCCCGACTTCAAACGGCGACAGCAGCCGGGCAATGATGACCGACGCGCCGAACTGGACGACGAAGATGCCGGCCTGGGCTATGCCCATCCAGGCGAGATGGCGACGCACCGACACGCTAGGGGACCGACACGCTAATGGGCCGACACGCTAGGGGACCGACACGCTAATGGGCCGACACGCTAATGAACCGACACGCTAGGGGGTCGACACGCTAGGGCAGCTCGGACGCGATGCGTCGGGATCTCCAGTCCCAGATGGCGACGCGCACTTTGGCGGGCAGGCAGCGGGAGATGACATGCACTGCGAAGCGAGTCGCGGTCTCCACCAGCGTGGCCGGAGTCAGCAACACCATCGCGGCGCGCAACCGCCCTTTGCTCAGCAGTCGCGACGCCATCACTGAGCGTGATCGGCGCAGCGACCTCTGATTGGCTGCCGGCAGGGTCGGCTCCACCGGACGCAGGACCGCGTGGACGAAACGGCAATCATCGAGTTCGATTTCGTAGGAGCGGTAGCTGGCGAGCTCCAGGTACTTGGCGGCGAACGCCGCCTTCAGGTATGCGCTCTCGGTGCTGTTCAGGTCGCGCTTGCCGATCTCAAACATGGCGGCGGGCGTGGTTGCTGCGGTCATCAGGTCGATCGCCGATTTGGGGAACGCCAGGTCGGGCGTGTTGTTTCGGCGGCGCAGTGCGGAGATGGCCGCGAGCTGCGAGTAAAGTGCCGAGAGCCGGCCGTTGAGCGTCGACAGGCCGGTGACGCTGCCGCCATGAATGCGGTAGTCGCCCAGGGGCCTGGGTATCGCGTGCAACTTGCCGAGCTCCTGCAGTCGCCAGCACAAGTCGGCGTCCTCGGCATGGTAGACGTAGCGGTAGCCGCCAATGAGGATGAGCGCGCGGCGGCGGACCATCATGAATGGATGCAGCAGGTACGGCTCCTTGCAGGGGATCCAGGTCGGGTCGAACGACTCTGGAATCGAAGTGGCGAAGCCTCCGGTCGGGCGACCATGCTGGTCGATGACGCGGGCGTAGCTTGCGACGGCGACGCAGTCGGGGTTCGCGTCGAGGTACGCGACCTGTTCGGCGAAGCGGTGCGGGAAGGCAATGTCATCGGCGTCGTGGCGGGCGACGAATTCGGCCGTGCAGTGCGCGAGCCCGGCATTCAGGGCGTCGACGATGCCGCCATGGGGGATCGTGAGGACGAGAATGCGCGCGTCGGAAGCCGCCATCTGCACGAGGATGCGTGGTGTCTCGTCGCTGGATCCATCGTCGATGACGATGATGCGCAGGTTGGCGAGCGTTTGCTGTTGGATGCTGGCGACCGCGCTCGCCACCGTAGCGGCGCCATTCCAGACGGGGATCAGGACGTCGATCGGCGCCGGCGGCTGCTGCGTTCCCTGCATGCGCGCGGATCTTATCCGATTACTTTCATTCCGAGGGAACGTGCGCAGCGCGCCATGTTGCCATCGAATGTCAGCAAGCCGGCCTCACAGCGCTGAGCGATTGCAATGTTGAGCGCGTCCGGCGCCCGCAGCCCCAAATCCAGTCGCCGCACCAGACCGATGGCAACGCCGATATCGCCCGCCGTGAGTGATTCCCGCCGCGCGGCGTTCACGCTCCAGGCATCGAGGGCGGCAAAGACCTGCGCGGCACCCGACTCATTGATGTCGCCGACGCGGCAGCGACGCGCGACGCCGGAGGAGAATTCGGCGATGGCGAAGTCGCTGATCAGGAGCACGTTGCCGCGCAGGTGTTCATGAGCATCGGGGGTGCGAGCCTCCGCAATGAATAACGGCAGCAGGGCACTGGCATCCAGGTACAAGGTCAATGCGAATCCTCATCCCGGATCCGGGACAGGAGCGCACCTGCGTCTTCGGCGGGGCGGTGTTGCGGCTGCAACCGGTTCGCCGCCAGCCATTGCAGGTCGGTGTCGGAGACGGGTCCGACAGGCCTGGGCACGGGCCTGAACTCCACGACCGGCGTGCCGTGGCGGGTGATGACCACCCCCTCGCCCTTGAGGGCGCGGTCGATCAGCTCGGAGAGGTTGTTCTTGGCTTCTGCAACGCTGTAGGTCGGCATCGATAAAATATAGCTATTTGATAGCTATAATTCAATCACAGTCGCGGCAAGCCGCCCGCGAGGCTCCACGGCTGCCCGCGCGGATGCCCTGGCGCTGGCAGCAGGCCACGGTCACTGGTATGATAAATCATCATACTGGGGATGAGATATGGCCAGCGTCAAGGTTGCCATCACGCTCGAGCAGGACACTCTGCGGCAGGTGGACAGCCTGGTCGCGCGGCGAGTGTTTCCAAATCGCAGTCGAGCGATCCAGATAGCCTTGCGAGAGAAGATCGACCGCGTGGAGGGAAGCCGTCTCGCTGCCGAGTGCGCCAAGCTCGACAAGAATCATGAGCAGGCGCTCGCGGATGCAGGCATCGGACAGGATGGCCTGGAATGGCCCGAATTTTAAGGGGCGAGATTCGCTGGGCGGATCTCAATCCGGTTCGCGGGCATGAACAATCGGGTCAGCGTCCGGTGCTGGTACTGAGCCACGATATCTTCAACGCCCGCTCCGGCACCGTCATAGCGGTCGCGCTCAACAGCCAGCCGCAGAAGGCCGGGTTTCCGTTGACGCTTGAGCTCAAGGTGCCGGCGCTGCGCAAGCCGGTTTGGGTGAAGATTAGTCAGATCCGTACGCTCTCGGTCGAGCGCATAGGGAAGCGCCTGGCGCGAGTCGCACCGCTCGAA
>Ga0302157_10008577_pt1 | contig 10025 bp, 5 predicted proteins | sample I_Bog_N3_3_FD_193502 | JGI IMG/M metagenome (GOLD analysis project Ga0302157, IMG submission 193502) | Peat permafrost microbial communities from Stordalen Mire near Abisko, Sweden - I_Bog_N3_3 | ecosystem: Environmental > Terrestrial > Soil > Wetlands > Peat | place: Sweden: Abisko, Stordalen...
AGGGGTATGTCCTGCCTGCGTGCGCGCAGCGGCGGCAGCTCCAGGCAGATCACATTCAGCCGGTAGTAGAGGTCTTCGCGGAAGCGTCCCTCGCGCACCGCCGCCTGCAAGTCGACGTTGGTGGCCGCGATGATGCGCACGTCCACCTGAATCTCCTCGGTGCCGCCCAGATGCATGAAGCGCCGGTCCTGCAACACGCGCAGGATCTTGGCCTGCATGTCCATGCCCATCGTGCCGATCTCATCCAGGAACAGCGTTCCCCCGTTGGCCACTTCGAAGAGGCCCTTCTTCGCCGCGACAGCCGATGTGAACGCGCCCCGTACATGGCCGAAGAGCGTCGATTCCAGCAGCTCCGACGGTACCGAGCCGGTGTTCACCGGCACAAACGGCTTGTTGCGGCGCGGCGAATTCGCATGAAGCGCCTTGGCGATCAGCTCCTTGCCTGTGCCGCTCTCGCCCTGCACCAGAACGGTCGAGCGGCTGGGTGCTACCTGTGCCACCAGATCGAAAAGGTGCAGCATCGGCTCGCTCTTGCCCACGATGTTCTCGAAGTTGTAGCGCTGCTTCAGCGCGCGCTTCAACTGCACCAGCTCTTCTTCCGCCCGATGCCGCCCGATGGCCGCGCGAATGTCTGCCAGCAGCTTCTCGTTGTCCCACGGCTTCTGGACGAAGTTCTCCGCGCCCGCACGGATCGCGTCCACCACATTCGAGACCTTGCCATACGCCGTAATCATGATCACCGGCAGCTGTGGCTGCATCTCCAGAATGCGCGGCAGCAGGTCGATGCCGCTCTCCCCCGGCAGCGCCAGATCCAGCAGCAGCAGGTCGAACTCGCTGGCCGCCAGTTGTTCCAGGCCCGTCGGCCCGTCCACCGCCAGCGTCACCTCGAAGCCCTCCATGCTGAGCAGAGCGTCAAGCGATTCGCGGATCGCCAGCTCGTCGTCCACGATCAGGATGCGCGCCGGGCCAACCACGCGCGCGTCCGTTCCCATCAGGCGTGGCTCAATAGCCTCCGCGTTCACGGCAGCAGTCGCTTCAGTGTTCATGGAAACAGTCGCTTCAGACATCGGTTCTCAACCCTCTGCTTGGACAGCCGATTCGCATCACGGCCCCAGCCTCAACTCCATACATCGATCGAAACGCCGCTCTACACATGGACCACGCTCCGTGGCTTTCCAGTGTCAGCATCCGTGCTCTCTGCCGCCGCAGTTGCAGTGCTCTCCGCCGCCGCCGGGATCTCCGCGGACGGGCCCGCAACACTCATGCCCGCGCCAGCCGCCGCTGTCACGGGAAACTCCAGCCGGAAGGTCGTTCCCACACCCACCACGCTCTCCACCTGCATCTTGCCGCCGTGCTCCTGCATGATGCCGTAGCTCACCGCCAGGCCCAGCCCGGTGCCCTTGTGCTGCCCCGTGCGCGGCTTCGCCTTGGTGGTAAAGAACGGGTCGAAGATGCGATGCAGATGCTCCGGCTCGATCCCTGCACCGAAGTCCTCGACCACCACAGTGACGCGTCCCGCCCTCTGCTGGGTGGCAATCCGTATCCGCCCGTCAGCCGAGCCATGCATGGCGTCGCGAGCGTTCAGCAGCAGGTTCAGAACCACCTGTTGTAGCTTGCCCTCGTTGCCCTGGATGCGTGGCAGCTCCGCATCCAGCTCCGTCTCCACGCGAATATTCGCCGTCTTGAACTGATGATCCACCAGCGTCAGCGTGTCGTGCAGCAGCCGGTTCAGGTCCACCGAGCCAAACTCGCTGCTTCCCGTGCGCGAGAAGTTCAGCAGCCCATTCACAATCTCAGACGCGCGGAAGGTCTGCTGCGTAATCTTCTCCAGCACAGGACCGATCCGCGAATCCTGCTCCATCATCGGACGCATCTGCTTGGCCAGCATCTGCGTATAGCTGCTGATTACCGCCAGCGGAGTGTTCACCTCATGCGCCACGCCCGCGGCCAGCAGCCCAATCGACGAGAGCTTCTCCGCCTGCGTCAGTTGTGCCTCCAGCTCCATCCGGTCCGTAATGTCGTCGACCAGCACAATCCGCCCGACAACAGCGAAATCCCGCGTCAACAGCGGTGCAATCGCCACATTTGCCACCCGCGTCTCGCCCGTCGGCAGCAGCAGGCGGAGCTTGTAGAAGGTATGCGTCCCCTGCTCGCCGCGCACGCTGTCGAAGCACGCCATGAACTCCGGAGGAAAGATCGTCGCCAGCGGCTGCTGCAGCGCCTCGCTCCGCGAGCGGGCATACATCGCCTCCATCTGCGTGTTCCAGCTCTCGATCCGGTCCTCCAGGTCCACCGCAAACACCCCAATGTGGATCGACTCCACAATGTTCTCGTGGAACTCCTTCAGCCGCTCGAACTCCCCGATCTTCTGCTCCAGCCGCCGGTAGAGCTGAGCATTCTGGATCGCGATCCCGATGTACCCCGCCAGCGACCCCAGAACCTCCATGTCCTCGCTGGACAGAAAATCCCCGGCATCCGTGCGTCCCAGCCCCAGCACCGCCACCGTCCGCGTGCCCCCGCCCTCGCGGTTGGCCACCCGGCAGGGCAGGTAGTAGTTCAAGTCCAGCAGCGCCGCACTCTTCTTTTGCTCGTCGGGCAGACGCAGCGCCTGCTGCGGGTTCTCCAGAAAAATGTGGTCGTCGGCGTCCCAGCGATCGAAGTCCAGAAAGCGCACATCGAGCCCGCGCAGTTTGGCCTCATCCAGATTCGCCAGCCCATGCGAGGCCGCCAGCTCAAAGCGCCGGTCCTGCCTCACCTGTGGCAACAATCCACCGCCGGCTCCGGCCGAATCCGAGTCATTCTCCGCCGCCAGAAAGACCGCCACGCGTGTCAACAGCAGTGTCTCCGGCAGCCGCTCCACAATTGACTCCACCAGGGCGCCGAGGTCGGTCTGCGAGTTCAGGCTTCGCCCAAAGTCGATCAGCGTCTCCCGATAGTCGAAGCTCTTCTGGTCGAAGGCGCGGTCCACCCACGCCTGGATCATCCGCTTCAGCGGATCGAACGACAGACCCACCACTAGAATGGCCACAATCGGCCCCATGTAGCCGAACGACGGGAACCGCGCATGGACCATCTCCGACGTGATCCCCACAGCCAGAAAATAAAATCCGACCAGGGCCGCAGTCGCCAGCGTATACGACACGCCACGCTTGAAGATCAGGTCCACATCCATCAGCCGGTAGCGCACAATCGCCCAACTGAAGGTCAGAGGCAGCAGGGCCAGAAACAGCAGCACCACCTTCACCAGCAGCGCCGGCACGGTCACACCGCACAGAAACAGGACCGCATACAGCGTAAACGGCCCCACCGCCAGCATCGTCCCACGCGTCAGCCACTTCAGTTGCTGCCGCTCCAGCCCGGAACCCGCACGCACATACTTCGAGTAGAAGAACACCGCCGCAATCACGTAGTAGCTCGCCATGTAGCCCACGCCGATCTGGTCCAGCCGGTGGCTCAACACCCCGGTCGCCGACCAGCGCTCGATCGCCCACACCTGCAAGCCCGCCAGATAGGCTCCCGGAACGTACAGCAGCGCGGGCAGCAGACGCCGTCCAAGCCTGTTGCGTACCTTCTCCGTTGCCTCCTCGTCGGCCCCGCCCGCGTCCGAGAAGCTCACCGCGAAGTGCAGGAACAGCGCTGGCTGCAACATGGTTGCGACTAAGTTGCCCCAGTAGATCACCCGGTCGAACAGCCCCGGCTCGCCCGTCGACCGGAACGCATACAGCACAAACGACACCAGGCAGAAAACATAAAAATGCAGCGACTTCGGCGCCGTCCAGCGCCGGAACAGCACATACAGCCCAATCAGCAGATACACCACAGAAATCAGCCGCGAGCCCTGGTCCGTGCTCCGGTCAGCCGCCTCAAGATAAACCTGGACCGGGTACGCACCCCCAATCTCAGGGCCCTGGGCCCCCGCAAGCGGGCGAACGATCGAGTACATCGCCGCGTGGTCGTAGATGCCATTGTTTGATATCGCGCGCTCGTGCGATGCCAGACGTGGTGTAGGCTCGCCGTTGATCGATTCCAGAATGTCCCCGGTCCGAATCCCTGCCCGGTTGCCCGGCGAGTCCGCGGGAACCTTCTCCGCGCGCAACCCGCCCTGCGCCTCCACCCACACCACCCCATCCGTGGGAAACTCGACGCCCAGCTCCTGCGACAGGTTGATCCCCGCCAGAACGCACACCCCCAGCGTCGCAACTGCAAGGGCGACGGCGAGAATTCGCGTCTGAAAGGCGTCTCTCATCATGCTCACAACAAACTAGAGGCTCAACAAACTGCGAGTGGCACCTGCAAATGCTCATCAGCGCAGTCCAACTCCCCCGCACATTCGCTTAACTAAATCTTATTAAGCACATAGGTCGCCAAACGGAATATCGCAGATTCCATGAGATGCCGCCCTTCTGTATGGCGATTCCTACCAATTATCATAAACACTTCCAGTAATTGGGAAATCGCTCGCCTAATCGCTTCAGATAATCGCCGCAAGGAATCGCCCAGCCGTACTATCTCGATAGCCCCTGAGCCATTTATGCTCGAAGAGAGATCAAGCGAACCATGAACCCCGCACACACGCTCCCCACCGGCTTCCACCACTTCCTCGGCAACGCTCCCGCCGTCGAGAGCCTCCGCGCCGCCATCAGTGCCGGCCGCCTTCCCCACTCGCTCATCCTCTCCGGCCCCGCCGGGGCAGGAAAGTACACCCTCGCCCTCATGCTCGCCATGGCCGTCGAGTGTGAAGCTCAGCCCCGCGAGCTCTCGTCCAACGCCCAGCCCCTCGCCAGTTTCTGCGGCACATGCCACAACTGCACCCGAATCGCTGCCGCCGCCGACCTCGAAGAGCAGGTCGCCGCCGCCGTCCTAGCCCGCGAGGAGCTCCGTGAGACCGACAAGAAAGAGACCCGCGTCCTCATCCAGCCCCACCCGGACGTCCTCATCCTGCCGCCCGACCCGCCCCAGCTCCTCATCAAGCTCGGCCAGGTCCGCACCCTCATCCAGCGCGCGCACTACCTGCCCAGCGAGGCGCCGCGCAAGATCTTCATCCTCACCGCCGCCAGCATGATGAAGGAGGCCGCCAACTCCCTGCTCAAGGTCCTCGAGGAGCCGCCGGACTCCGTCCACATCATCATCCTCGCCGAGAATCCCGGAGAGCTGCTGCCCACCATCCGCTCCCGCTGCGCCAACGTCCGCCTCGGTGCGCTCCCGGTCGAGGAGATCGAAGCCCTCATCGCCACGCGCCGCCCCGATGTCCCCGCCAAACAGCGCACCCTGATCGCCCGCCTCGCGCAGGGAGCAGCCGGTCGCGCCCTCGCCTTCGACCTCGACAGCTACACCGCAGCCCGCGCCGACGCCCTCATCTTTCTCCGCAACGCCGCCAACATAGCGAGCCAATCCGAACCCGACCACACCGCCCTCTTCAAGATGACCGAAACCTACCGTGCCGGAGCCGACGGCCAAACCAAAACTCTCGCTCTCCTGCGCGCCCTCGCCTTGCTCCTCGAAGACCTCCTCCTGCTCGACTCCGGCACGCCCGAACTCCTGCGCAACACCGACCTCCGCGCCGAGCTCGACCGCCTCGCCGCAGCACTCCCTTTCGCCTGGATCGAATCCGCCAGCCACGCCCTCGACCAGGTCCACTCCGGCCTCCGCCGCAACCTCCTCCGCTCCCTCTCCCTAGACGCCTTCGCCGCCCAACTCGCAACTCCATAGGCGCAAAATAATCGTCATCCCGACCGGAGCAGCGGACTGTTTTATCGTCCGTTGCGGAGTGGAGGGACCCCCGCATTTCGCTTTGCCGTCGCCGGCCTCTACTTCATCCGCGCCGCCTTTTCCAGCCGGTCCCTCAGCGCCTCGCCCAGCCCGTCCATCCTTGGAACCGGGCACACAATCGCCTTCACCCCGCGACCGTCCAGCATCCGCAGCCCGGCAAACAAAAGTCGCGCCAAAACCTCAGCGTCTCCCCAAGCGCCCCATCGCCACACCGCTCCCGCCCCTCCCGCGTTCCACCCATCCGGCAGCATCACGCCAACCTCGTCAGCGGAATAATTCGCAACCTCCCGCAACATCTCCTCCTGTCCCGCGACCAACACCAGCCGCGCCCGCGGCGCGTAGTGCCGCATCCCCATCCCCGGCGAAGCCAACCCCACCCCTTTGCCATTCCGCAACCCACCTAGCTTGTCATCCCGCCGTTCTTGTTTGTCATTCCGTAGCGCAGCGGAGGAATCTGCTTTTGCTTCTTTCACCACCCCCGAAACCACCCGCACCTCCTCGCCAATCGCCTCCGCAATCATCGCCGCCGTCACCGCGCCCGGCCGGTAGATCGCCCGCGCCGCCACATCCAGCACGGTCGATTCCACCCCAACACTCGTCGCCCCGCCATCCAGCACCGCGACGATCCGCCCGTCCAGATCGGCCAGAACATGCGCCGCCGTCGTTGGGCTTGTTCCCCCGAAGCGGTTGGCGCTCGGCGCGGCCACAGGAACGCCAGCCAGCCGGATCAGCTCCAGTGCCACGGGATGCGCCGGCATGCGCACGCCCACCAGCGCCCGCCCCGCAGTCACGGCGTCTGGCACCGCGGCCGTCCTCGGCAGCAGCAGCGTCAGCGGCCCTGGCCAGAAGGCCTCCATCAGCTTCGCAACCACCCGCCCTTCATCTCCCGCCGGAACCACAGCCACGCGCTCCAGCATCTCCCGCCCATCCACATGGACGATCATCGGGTCCCAACTCGGTCGCTGCTTTGCCGCATAAATCTTCGCAACTGCCGCGGAATCCAGAGCATTCGCTCCCAGTCCATACACCGTCTCGGTGGGAAACGCGACCGTCCCGCCCGCGCGCAGCAGCTCAGCCGCCCGCTCCACTCCGCCTGCATCCCCGGCCCGCAGCCGCTCGGTCTTCAAGCCCACCTCCAGCTCCGAGAGCCTGCGCTTCCACGCTCGCAACACTTCTCTTCATCCATCGAAATCGTCGTCATCTCTTCTTTCATCCTACCGCCCGCGCCGTATACTCAACCAATGCAGACCGCCGAGATCGAGCTCAAGTTCCCCATCCACGATCTCGCCGGCCTGCAATCGCGTCTTCCCCGCCTCGGCTTCCAGCTCGATACGCCCCGCACCTTCGAGCAGAACACCCTCTACGACACCCCCTCCCGCACCCTCCGGGCCGTCAAGCAAATCCTTCGTATTCGCCACTACGGCGATCTCTGGATCGTCACCCACAAGCGTCCGGCAGACCCCGCCGCGGACGGCGATCCGGCACGCTCCGGCGATCTGGTCAGCTCCAGGGATGCGGCCAGCTACAGCGCCGCGGCCAGCTATAAAGTCCGCATCGAGACCGAGACCCTCCTCGACGACGGCCCAGCCCTCGCCGCCATCTTCCATCAGCTCGGATTCGAGCCCGTCTTCCGCTACGAGAAGTTCCGCACCGAGTGGTCCCATGCCACCCCCACCATCGACGGCCCGCTCTTTACCAACCCAGCTCTTCCCGCCGAACTCCCCATCGGTCGTCACCTCGTCCTCGACGAAACCCCCATCGGCGACTACGCAGAACTGGAGGGCCCGCCCGCATGGATCGACCGCACCCTGGCCCGTCTCGGCGTCGACCCCGCCACCTACCTCACAGACAGCTACGGAAGCCTCTTCCTCGCTTGGAAGCAGCGCACCGGAAGCCCCGCCGAAAATCTTACCTTCGACGAAATCCCTACACCCGCCGTCCTCCTGCCCAGATTTCCCTAACGCATCACCCCAGCCGAGCCGATACACCCTCTGAAGCCCTCCCCGGGCCATCCTGATTCAGAGGACCGCATGAAACTCGAATCCAAGCTCGGCATCAGCACCGGTGTACTCATCCTGGCCATGCTCGCCAGCGCCCTGGTCGCGCACATTCGCGTACAGGAGGCTAACCGCCTCGCCAACTCCGTTGCCGACGGTCGAATCCCCATCATCTGCAGGGCCCGAGAGGTCCGCTCCGCTATGATGACCAGCGTACGCTCGCTTGAGACCTACATGCTCCTCGGCGTCGATCAAGCTTCCTCACTGCAACTTCGCCAGAGGCGCGCAGACGACCTGAATGCGGGGGAGAAGCCCCTCGCCCAGCTCCTCCAACTGAGTAGCAGCTTCGATCTCGGCCCCGATGCGTCCCGCATCCAGCAGATCCAGCCAGGCCTGGCTCAACTCCGCTCCCTGGAAGAAGACGTGGAGCGACTCAACGAGATGCACACCCCAGCCGCCTCAAGTCAGGCTCGCATTCTCCTGCAAACGCAGATTCTTTCCCTGGACTCCACCTTGTTCGCCTCCATGGGAGTCCTCATCGAGTCCCAGGAGAAGAAGTGCGATGCCGATATGGACGCTCTGCAACAAGCCAATCGCTCCGTCCTCATCACCCTGTGGACCGTCACTCTCTTCGGCGCGCTCCTCGGTGGCTTCCTCTCCTTTCTCCTCGCCCGGCGCATCACACGCGGCATCCGTCTGGTCGCCAGCCGCGCCGACGCCATCGCCTCCGGTGACCTCACCGGCGCCGAACTCGACATCCATTCCTCCGACCAGATCGGCTCGCTCGCCCGCGCCATGCAACAGATGCAGAACGGCCTGGGCAGCATCATCGGCACCGTCTCAGACACTGCCGGCTCGCTCACCGCAAGCGCCGCCACCATGAGTGCCACCACCGACAAAATCCACCGCCGCGTGGACGAGCAGGCCCAGCAGACACAGCAGGCTGCCACCGCAATGCAGCAGATGTCCGCCTCCATCGCCGAAGTCTCCCGCCACTCCCAGTCCGCCGCCCAGACCGCCCGCTCAGCCGCCCAGACAGCTCACGAGGGCGACGCCATCGTCAAGCAGATGCTCGTCTCCATGCGCTCCATCGCCGCCGCCGTCAGCGACACCTCCGCCGCCGTCGGCCTGCTCGGGGATGACTCCCACCGCATCTCCCAGATCGTCACTGTCATCGACGAGATCGCACGCAAAACCAACCTGCTCGCCCTCAACGCCGCCATCGAAGCAGCCCGCGCCGGCGAACAGGGCCGCGGATTCGCCGTCGTCGCCGGAGAAGTCCGCCGCCTCGCCGAATCCACCGCTCAGGCTACAGGCGAAATTTCCTCCATGATCCAGGGCATCCAGAACCGCACCCGCACCGCAATCGCCAGCATGGCCTCCGGTAACCTCACCGTAGAGCAGGGCGTCGTCACCACCAATCAGGCCGGCCAGGCCCTCGAACACATTATTGAAATGGCCGAGCGCGTCGACCGCATGATCGCCCAGATCGCCATCGCAGCCTCCCAGCAGGCCGCCTCCGCGGACCAGTCCAGCGCCTCGCTCCACTCCATCCACAACCTCAGCTTCGAAAACCTCACCGAGATGGCCACTACCACCTCTGGTATCGAGAGCCTCCGCGCCACCGCTAACGCTCTCGAACGCCAGGTCGACCGCTTCCGCCTCCAGGCCCCTCAGGCAGCCTTCGAGACCAGACGCTCACCCTCCACCCACCCCACCCCACCCATCCACCGCGCACTCCCTCGCTCCACCGCCGCCTGAACCGAGCAATCTTCCCGTTCGCAACCAGTGACACAGTTCTGCGGCACCAGCTCGATCAGCGCCAGGTCTTTCCCTCGCTCGCTGACTCGCTGCTCTTAGAAAATTTCGAAGTTGACCTCGACGTTCAGATACGTCGCTACCGGTTTGCCATTCTCCGTCCCCGGCTTGAACCGGTACTGTCGCACCGCCTCCATCGCCTTCTCGTCCAGTCCCATGCCCACGCCCCGCGTCACATGCACGTTCTGCGGCCGGCCCTGCGCATCCACGACGATGCTGACCGTCACCACGCCCTGGAACTTCGCCTTGCGCGCCTCTTCGCTGAACTCCGGTTCCGGCTGGTAGATAATCACCGGCCCCTTGACTCCCCCGCCAATCTGCTTGGCTCCGCCGCCATAGCCGCCCCCCGACCCCGGCCCAAGCCCCGTGCCGTTGCCGTTGCCGATCCCTGTGCCGCGTCCGTTGCCCATCGAGTTGCCAAACAGAGGTGAGTTCGGATCG
>Ga0302157_10008578_pt1 | contig 10022 bp, 10 predicted proteins | sample I_Bog_N3_3_FD_193502 | JGI IMG/M metagenome (GOLD analysis project Ga0302157, IMG submission 193502) | Peat permafrost microbial communities from Stordalen Mire near Abisko, Sweden - I_Bog_N3_3 | ecosystem: Environmental > Terrestrial > Soil > Wetlands > Peat | place: Sweden: Abisko, Stordalen...
GATTGTCAGTGATCCGTCGTCCCACGGGGCATCGGAAGGCTCTTGTCGGCCATGAGCTGCCGGCCGCGAGCGTCGGCTTTGGGGTAGGCTGAGCCCCCTGAGTTTCAACCCAAGGTGAATCCATTGAATGACGAGATGCCTTCCTTGGCGCTTCCTGGCTCACCAGAGAAGAAGCAGGAAGCCAGAGATGCGCAGAAGGTACTGCGGCTGCTGGCTAAGAGGCTGCAGCCCCTCGGATTCGATCGCGCCAAACCAACTTTCTTTGTACGCCCTGGCCACGTGCTGCTGGGGTTTGTGCACGTCCACAAGTACACCTTCGGCCCCCGGTTCAGACTGCACCTGGGCGTCCGCATCCGCTTCGATAAGTTCGTGGCGCAAGCCCTCAACGGGCCTGCGTTTGACGGTGAGCCAGGCCCGAACGAGCCGGACGCCCAGGGCAGGTTCAACTACCGGTCGGACGCTGAAACAATTGCGGCCTGCGCAGAGGCTATGGCGCGTACCGTCGAGACGGCCGGGAATCAATGGTTTGACGCGATGAACAACCCCGAACAGCTTCTTTCGATCTACCGATCTCCTGCGACGCCGATCTCAATGGAAACGATGAAGCGAGCGTTTGACGATCCCGGGACCGTGGTGACATCAGATGAGACGCGCCGCGCGTTCAATGTTGGGTAGGGTTGTGGTTCATCTGTCGGCCAGGTGCGGACATTCATCCGTTGTGGTTTTCAGACTTCTCGACCGGGTTCAAACACCGGATCAGTCGGGTGGACTGCCAGGATCGTGCGCGAAGCCCTCGCGCACTGCGTATGCCGTCATCCGCTTGATGCGGACTTCGTCGTGTAAGTGCACTTTGTGGAACATTTCGGCTACGCGCTGTTTGTATTCATCCGGGTTCGCGTTGGCCCATTCAGGCTCAGTCCAGGCGACCATGTAGCCTGTGAAACTTCCACAAAGCGATCGAGCCTCTGCGGAAACCTCGCGCGCCAACGTCATCAGAGGTTCCCAATCTTCTGGGGGTGCCGCGTCGGCTAGCACTCCGTTGGTGAGTGCCCAGCGGTGGATGAGGGTGTGGCGATTTTCGATATACGTGCGCAGGCGATCGCGCAGGGCGTGGTCGATAGCATTCTCCTTCTCCAGTTCCTTGACGAGGTTTGCCAAGGGCTGTTTCCATGCACCATCCAGGATGTAGCCACCGGTCTTTTTGAGGTGGCCGGGAACGGTATGCATCTTGTAGAACTCGAACACTGGAGTCAGCACAAGTTCAAGGACTTGAGCATCGAGGACGGCGCGCCCAACGAGTTCGTAAGCTTTGTTCATCGCGACCTCTCCTGGCTACGATGGTAGCCTGAGCCGTCAAGTTGGCACCTTGAGCGTCCGCTATCCGGCGTCGATTCCGCATTTGCCGAATTCGGCTTTGGGTCGAGAGCGTGAGTTCGCGGACCGGAACAGCGGTCACACGGGCGCCGACCGACCCGGAGCCGTGGCGGCCCAGCTCCTGAGCGTCAGCAGTCCGCCTCAGACCGGTCGGTGACGCGGCCACTGACGCGCAAGCCGCCGGCCCGACCCGGGCCAGAAATCTGCGTTCGGCGAAGGCATCCGCCCAGCTCTCGAGGACGCATCGCCGAAGACAGCAATGCAGCGACTGCTGTCGTCGGGTCGGACGCTGCGACCGGCAGGTACCGCACTGCAGACCTGCCGTGCATAGGGAGCAATCGAGCGCGAGCAGTTGCCCTGAGAGTGCGCGCCGCATCGCGCAATCGGAGCCAGTCGGCTTGCCGAAAAGCTGCCCGTCACGGCCGCCAGCGCTGGTCGCTTTGCGACCGACGTACGGCCGGCGTGGAGTCGACGCGTTGCCTGGCATGATTCGACTTTCGGGTCAAGATGGCTCAAGAGCCATGTCTACGCCGCTGCCGTTATGCTCGGCGCGGGCTTTTTCATGTAGATCAATGACTTGCGAGCGTCGGTTTGCCTCGCCGAGATCGCGTCTCAGACTTTAATGCGCTGTCTCAGACATTAATGGCAAGGAACAATGACGCTCGCCACAACGCCACCTCACTCCACAGTGACCGACTTCGCCAAATTCCTCGGCTTGTCCACATCCGTCCCCCGCGCACAAGCCGTGTGATACGCCAGCAACTGCAACGTCACCACGTGCAAGATGGGCGACAGAACCCCATAGTGCTCCGGCATCCGGATGACGCGAAGCCCCGTGTCGCTCTCGATGCGCGAATCCGCATCCGCGAACACGAACAGCTCGCCGCCGCGCGCCCGCACCTCCTGCATGTTGCTCTTGAGCTTTTCCAGCAACGCATCGTTCGGTGCCACGGTGACCACGGGCATCGCGCTGGTGACGAGTGCCAGCGGCCCGTGCTTCAGCTCGCCGGCGGGATACGCCTCGGCGTGGATGTAGCTGATCTCCTTGAGCTTGAGCGCACCCTCGAGGGCGATCGGGTAGTGCAGGCCGCGGCCGAGGAAGAGGGCGTTTTCCTTGGTGGCGAACTCGTCGCTCCAGGCCATGATCTGCGGCTCGAGTGCCAGCACGGCCTGCACGGCGGCGGGCAGGTGGCGCAGGGCCTTGAGGTGCTTGGCCTCGGTGGCGTCGTCGAGGTGTCCGCGCACCTGCGCGAGCGCGAGCGTGAGGGTGAACAGGCCCACCAGCTGGGTGCTGAAGGCCTTGGTGGACGCGACGCCGATCTCGGCGCCGGCGCGGGTGATGAAGTTGAACTGGCACTCGCGCACCATCGCGCTGGTCTGCACGTTGCAGATCGTCAGCGTGTTCGTCATGCCCAGGCTGCGCGCGTGCTTCAGCGCGGACAGGGTGTCGGCCGTCTCGCCGCTCTGGCTGATGGTGACGACCAGGGTGCGCGGGTTGGGCACGCTGTCGCGGTAGCGGTATTCGCTGGCCACCTCGATGCTGGTGGGGATCTTCGCGATGCTTTCCAGCCAATAGCGGGCCACGCTGCCGGCGTAGTAGCTGGTGCCGCAGGCGAGGATCAGCACCTGGTCGACGTCCTTGAACGCGCGGTACGCACCGTCGCCGAACAGCTCGGGGCTGATGGCGTTGATACCGTCAAGGGTATCTCCGATAGCGCGCGGCTGCTCGAAGATCTCCTTCTGCATGTAGTGGCGGTACGGGCCCAGTTCGGCCGCGCCGGTGTGGGCGTGCACGGTGCGCACCTCGCGCAGCACGGTCTTGTGCGAGCCGTCGGCATGCAGGCCGTTGATCCAGTGCTTGCCCAGCTGCACGTCGACGACATCGCCTTCTTCCAGGTAGACGATCTGGTCGGTGACGCCGGCCAGCGCCATGGCGTCGGAGGCGAGGAAGTTCTCGCCCTGGCCGATGCCCAGCACCAGCGGCGAGCCGGCGCGCGCCCCCACCACGCGGTGCGGCTCGTCGCGGCAGAACACGGCGATCGCGTACGCACCCTTCAGGCGCACGACGCTGCGCTGCACGGCGTCGAACAGGTCGCCGTCGTAGAGGTGGTTGACCAGGTGGGCGATGACCTCGGTGTCGGTCTGGCTCTCGAAGTGGAAGCCCTTGGCCTTCAGCTCGTCGCGCAGCTCGTCGTGGTTCTCGATGATGCCGTTGTGCACGAGCGCGATGCGCGCGCCGCGGGCGCTCTTTTCAATGCCGTCGGACGGGCTCGTGGCCGCCTCCACGCCCAGCGGGCCCGAGAAGTGCGGGTGCGCGTTGTGCACGGCCGGCGCGCCGTGCGTGGCCCAGCGCGTGTGGGCGATGCCGGTGCCCGATTGCACGGCGTCGGCGTCGATCTGCTGCTGCAGCTCGGCCACGCGCGCGGTGCTGCGGGTGCGGCGCAACTGGCCGTCCTGGTGCACCGCGACGCCGCAGGAATCGTACCCGCGGTACTCGAGGCGCCTCAGGCCCTCGACGAGGATGGGAACGATGTTGCGGGTGCTGACGCCGGCGACGATGCCACACATGGGGAAGACTCCTTGAGACGGTTGCGATTTCGCGATGGGACGAATCCTAGGCGTCAATGAAAGATCAATGCTTGCAAGTTGTATATCATTGAGAAAGGAAATACCTTAAATTTGTCATGGTGAATTAATAGTGCAAAAATGGCAGATGAGTGAAATAAAAAATTTATCGGACGGAGCGGAAGATCCTCCCGACGACATCGATCGCCGACTCCTCGACCTGCTCCAGGCCGACGCCTCGCGCACCAACCAGGCCCTGGCCGAGTCCGCCGGCGTGTCGGCCGCCACGGCGCTGCGCCGCGTGCGCCGCCTGGTGGAAAGCGGCGTGATCGAGCGCCAGGTGGCGCTGCTGGCGCCGCGGCTGTTCGACGAGGGCCTCAGTGCCATCACGGAGGTGTCGCTCGACCGCCAGGGCGCCGAGCTGCTGGACGCGTTCGAGGCGCGCGTGCTGGCCGACGCCGCCGTGCAGCAGTGCTACCGCGTCTCGCCGGGCCCCGACTTCATCCTCGTCGCCTGGGTGCCCGACATGAACGCCTGGGCCGCCGTCGTGCAGCGCCTGTTCACGCAGGACGCCAACGTGCGCAACGTGAAGACCTTCTTCAGCGTGAAGCGCGCCAAGTTCGAACCGCGCATCGCCCTCAAGACGACCGGCTGACGCGCCGATATCCCGCGGAGGATGCGTCTATTCGCCACTCTCCTCCTGCTCGCCGCCAGCCCGTTCGCCCACGCCACCGAGCGGGCGCTGCCGGCCTGCGCGCAGGCCATCCGCTTCACCGCCGACTGGTTCGCCGATCCGCCGCAGGAGTTCGACAAGACGTCCGACTTCCTGGTCAGGCAGGGCGCGCCGGCCGGCGAGGGCGCCACGGCGCTGGGCCTGGTGACGGTGGAGAACGCGATCTCGGTGGTGCCCGAGACGACCTGCCGCGGGCTGACGGTGCAGCTGCGCTTCGTGCATCCCGTGCTGCGCGTGATCCGCGACCTGCCGCCGGGCACCTGCGCGCACGAGCACGTGCTGCGCCACGAGTACACGCACGTGCGCATCTACCGCGAGATGGCGCGCCGGTTCCGCGAGCTCGTCTACCCGTTCCCGGACTCGGCCACGGCGGAAGACGTGCTGCGCTACGCCAGGCAGCAGCTCGCGCAGCTGCAGGAGGCGCAGCGCCAGTTCGACAGCCCCGAGGAATACGCGGGCAACCTCACGGCGTGCAAGGGCGAGATCCCGAAGCTGCTGATGGCCGCGCACAAGGCGGGCTGATCAGTCGAACACCAGCTGCAGCGAGTTCGCCGCTTCGCGGATCGGGATGAAGAACGACAGGCCGTTCGCCTTCTCGATGCCGCTCACCGTCAGGCCGATCACCGTGGAACTGGCGTCCAGCAGCGGGCCGCCGCTGTTGCCGTGGTTCACGGCGACGTCGCTCTGCAGGAATTCCAGGCCGTTGAATTCGCGCTGGCCGCTCAGCACGCCGCGCGTGAAGGTGCCCGCGAGCTCCTGGCCCAGCGGCGAGCCGATGGCGAAGACGTCCTCGCCCACCGGCGGCTCGGCCATGCTCACGTGCAGCGGCTTCACCTCGGTGATCGTCTCGGTCTTGATGAGGGCCACGTCGCGATGCGGGTCGTCGCGCACCACCTCGCCCACCACGATGCGACCGCTGGCCAGCTTCACCTTCACGTAGTGCGTGCTGCCCACCACGTGGTGGTTGGTCAGCAGGTAGCCGTCGGCGATGTAGAAGCCGGAGCCCGAGATGTTGTCGTGCAGGATGGTGGCAACGGCCAGGCGCAGCACCGCGGCGTTGGTCTGCGAGCCGCCGGCCGGCAGGGGCGCCGACTTCAGGTGCAGCGCGGGCTGCGTGGCCGCGGTGCTGGCGACGGGCGTCACGGCCGGGCCGTCGACGGGGCGCAGCGCCCTGAAATCGGGGTCCGACATGAGCTGGCGCAGCGCCGCCGTGTAGGAACGGCTCTCGAAGTCGCGGCCGGTGGCTGCCTCCCAGCTGTCGGCGCTGACGCTGCCCGACGTGACCTTGGTGAAGACCACCTTCTGCAGCTTGGGCGCGAACACCTCCCACTTCACCGTGACGCTGACGCTGCCCTTGCGGTCGGCGCCGCTGACGCACTCGTCGAACGCGAGGGCCTGCAACACGCCGCCCACGCGGTAGTCGGCCTCCACCTTGGGGGCGGCCGTGTCGAAGGCCGAGACCTCGGCGGCCGCCGGCACCAGTCCCTGCGCTGCCAGCTCGGCCTTGAAGGCGTAGGCGGCCTGCAGGGTATTGATCTGCTCGAGGTTGGCAGCGGCGCGCACCTCGTGGCGGCCCATGCAGAACATGCCGGTCGCCGAGAAGCCCACCTTGTCGCCGACGGCGATCGTCGACCTCAGGCGCGCGAACTCGAAGCGGGCCGCGGCCGGCGCCGACGCGGGCGGGTCGAACGCACTGATTTCGGCGGCCGGTGCGGCGACGGGCAACGCCAGGGTGCCGGCGAACGCGGCGATGACAGCGGCATGGCGCAAGATCATTTTTCCTCCGACCCCTCCCTGGGGCGCTGCCGAATTAAATCAGATCGGAGACCGCGGACCGCCGCCCACCGGACGTGCGTCGTGAAGTAGTTCGCCGCGCTCAGCTTGCCTTCAGGATGGCCAACCCCTTGAGGTATTCGCCCTCGGGAAAGAACAGCGTGGTCGGATGATCCGGCGCGCCCTCCAGGCGTTCCAGCAGCGCGCCGTCCACCTCGGCGTCCATCGCCGCGCCGGCCACGATCTTGTGGAACAGGTCGGCGCTGATGCCGCCCGAGCACGAGAAGGTCAGCAGCAGGCCGCCGGGCTTGAGCAGCTTCAGCGCGAGCCGGTTGATGTCCTTGTAGGCACGCGAGGCCTTGTCGGCGTGCGCCGCGGTGGGCGCGAACTTCGGCGGGTCGAGCACGATCGCATCGAAGCGTTCCTCGGTCTTGAGCAGCTCGCGCAGCAGCGCGTTCACGTCGGCGTCGCGCACTTCGTGGTGGCGCGGGTTGAATCCGTTGAGCTTCACGTGCGCGGTGGCCAGCGCCAGCGCGGGCGCCGACGAGTCGACGCTGATCACGCGGGTGGCGCCGCCCGCGAGGGCCGCCACCGAGAACCCGCCGGTGTAGCTGAAGCAGTTCAGCACGGACTTGCAGCCGTACTTCCTGACCAGTTCGGCGAAGCGGGCGCGGTTCTCGCGCTGGTCGAGGTAGTAGCCGGTCTTGTGGCCCTCGGCCACGTCCACGCTGAGCTTCCAGCCGCTCTCGTGGATGGTGGCCACCGAGGCCGCGGGATCGTCGCTGCCGCCGCGCAGCCAGGCCCGCACCGAGGGCAGGCCCTCCAGCGCGCGCACGCTGGCGTCGCTGCGCTCGTAGAGGCGCGTGCAGCCGGTCAGGCGCAGCAGCGCATCGGCGATGGTCGCCTTCCAGCGCTCCACGCCCGAGGCCAGGAACTGCACCGACAGGATGTCGCCGTACTGGTCGACCACCAGGCCCGGCAGGCCGTCGGCCTCGCCGTGCACCAGGCGCACGCCGTCGCTGGCGATGGCCATGCGCGCACGCAGCGCCAGCGCGGTCTCGAGCTTGCGTTCGAAGAACGCGGCGTCGATGCGTTCCGAGGCCTGCCAGCTCCAGGCGCGCACGCGGATCTGCGATTCCGGGCTGTAGGCGCCCCAGGCCAGGAACGTCCCGTCGTGGCTCTCCACGCGGACGGTCTCGCCGCTGTCGCCCTTGCCTTTCTCGACGCTGCCCTGGAACACCCACGGGTGGCGGCGCAGCAGCGAGCGCTCCTTGCCTTCGCGAAGCTTGATGATTTTCATGGGGCGATTGTCCCCGACGCCGTGCCGCGCAGGGCAAATGGCAAGACCCGGGGCCGCATTTCGCGGGCGGAGGAGGAACCATCTTGTCCACGCGGACGCAAAGTGGGCATACGCGCGTGACGCAGGCGAATCACCATCGCTTGCTTCGCAGCTTCCCTTTCCTGGTTCGCCATGACCGTCGACACCCTGACATCCGTGACCGCCACTGCGCCGCGCCTGGACGTCGTGGTCATCAGCTGGCAGGGCCAGCACGAGAACGCGGCCCACGTCGCCCGCGTGCTGAGCGCATCGACCAGCCTGCGCGTGGTCGTGATCTATTCGAATGCAGCGGAGACGCCGGAGTACGGCGCGGGCGAGTGGATCCAGGTGCCCAACGCGCACTTCTTCGGCTGGAAGTTCCGGCGCGCGCTGGACTGCGTGCAGGGCGATTCTCGCGGGCTGGTCATCATCCAGGCCGATGCCCGTGCCGCCGACTGGATGGCGCTGCTGTCACGCTGCGTCGAGCGCGTGGACAACATGCCGAACCTGGGCCTGTGGACGCCCCACGTGGCGTACACGCCGTGGCTTCCGAAGCGCGTCGATATCGGCCCGGTGGCGGGCACCGACCTGATGCACGTGGCGCGCACGGACGGCATCGTGCTGGCCATGGCGCGGCCGGTCGTCGAGCGCCTCAGGCAACTCGACTACGACGCCAACAACCTGGGCTGGGGCATCGACTGCATCGCGATCGCCTACTGCTTCACCCACGGCCTGCTGGTGGTGCGCGACGACGGCGGCCATGTCCACCATCCCCGCTCGCGCGGCTACGACCAGCGCGTCGCCCTCGTGCAGTGGCGGCAGTTCCTGCAGCAGATGACCGAGTCGGAGAAGTGCATCAACGCCTTCATCTGCCGGTTCACCGAGATGCCCACGCTGGGGCAGCGATTCAAGGCGCTGCGGCGCCGGGTGCGCGCCCGGCTGAGGAGTCCCCAGGCGGCTTAGCACCGCCGCGAGCCCGGTTACTCAGAGGAACTGCCACCAGGGCCGCTTGTTGGCCGCGATCGGCCGCGCCCGCGAGATCGCCGGCTCGCCGGCGGCGGGGCGCTCGGGGCCCAGGCGGAAGAAGCGGTAGGTGGGCGTGAGCAGCGTCTCCCAGGGGCACACGCCGAACAGCGCGTCCAGGCCGTCCTGCAGCATGCGGCCGGTGAGGTCGCGCGCCGGCACCACCACCTCGCGATCGCCCAGGAAGACCATGGGAGTCTTGTTGGCGGACGCGGTGGCCTCGGCCGCCACGTCGTGGCGCGCGCCCAGCCAGCGTTGCTCGAATGCCAGGGGCGCGCCGCTTTCCTGCAGCGCGGGCACGTCGGGCAGCCCGCTGGTCTGCAGGCGGGTGCGGGTGCGGCGGCCGTTCTCGAAGACGGCGTAGCCATGGCTGCCGCCGCTGTCGTAGTGGCAGAACGCCATGAGCAGGTCGGGCGCGCCGAGCGCGGTATGCAGGCGGCTCGCGTCGCGGGCGCAGTTCCTGATCAATGGCCAGGCGAGGTCGTCGTTGCTGATGAAGCAGACCTCGCCGAAGGTCTGCACCATCACGTCGGAATGGTTGCGGATGTCGAAGCGCGCCGACACGGGCAGCGGGATATCCGTCGCGGGCTCGGCGAAGACGGCGCTCATATACGCCTCCAGATCCCTGACGGATTCGGAGATTCGAAATGCGATGCCGGCCTGTGCGATGCCCATGCCCGACAGGTTAACGGCCGGGCAGCCGCTGCGCTACGCGATGAAGGCCGGAAATGAGGCGCAGTTCACGCGGGGCGAGCCCTCGTCGCGCAGGAGGCGCTCGTGCGCGGCGTCGCACCGGGCCGCGGCATCTGCGTATTGGCGCGCGTCACCGGCGTCCCTCTATGATCGTGCCCATGCTTGCCGCCACCCCGCTGCCCGACTTCCGTTCCGCCGCGTTCCTGCGCGCCCACATCGCCGACACGATGGCCTTCTACGAGGGCCGCAGCGTCGACGCCAGTGGCGGCCTCTACCAGTTCTTCAAGGACGACGGCAGCGTCTACGACGCGCGCACGCGCCACCTCGTCAGCAGCACGCGCTACGTGTTCACCCACGCGATGGGTGCGCGTCACCTGGGCAACGCGCAGTGGCGCGACGTCGCGCGCCACGCGCTTGCGTTCGTCAACGAGGCCCATGCCCGGCCGCAGGGCGGCTTCGCCTGGGTGCTCGATTGGCACGACGGCCACGCCGCCGTCACCGACGGCACCAACCACTGCTACGGCCTTGCCTTCGTGCTGCTGG
>Ga0302157_10008579_pt1 | contig 10020 bp, 6 predicted proteins | sample I_Bog_N3_3_FD_193502 | JGI IMG/M metagenome (GOLD analysis project Ga0302157, IMG submission 193502) | Peat permafrost microbial communities from Stordalen Mire near Abisko, Sweden - I_Bog_N3_3 | ecosystem: Environmental > Terrestrial > Soil > Wetlands > Peat | place: Sweden: Abisko, Stordalen...
GAACGCCGGGACCCAGGACACCCCGCTCAGGCCGATCATGGCAACGGAGACGACGGTCGAAACCTGGCCAAGGCCGGTCAGGGAGGGACCCAGCCCATGGTGGCACTCAATCGCATAAATCGCTGTGACTGCCAAAATTGGGCCGGCGGCCAGCGCGAACCACCTGTTCCTCCAATACAGTCCCGTGATCAGCATCAACCCCCACAGATTCACGGCGAGCAGGGCCAAAGTGAACAGAAGACCAAGATGTTGCATGCTCAGGCGGGGGTGCGGCGATTACGTATTACGATTGTTTGACGCAGAATTGCGTTGAAACGCATTCCTAGGTGCAATGCAATTACGACAAGCAGAGTCAGGTCCACACGGCAGCAACTAAATGGTCCAAAGCCACAAATCCTCGGAAGTAAAGAGCCCCCTAAGAGTCGGGGGCCGCAGTGGCGTTCAGAGCGGATTTACCCTCGTGGAGACCATGGTTGCGACGGTGCTGCTGTCCATGATCATCCTGGGGATCCTAGCGGTGCTGATCGGGTCGTACCGCGTGGCCGCAAAGGCCCGCTATGCCGACCACGCCCGCTACATAATTAAGTCATACGCCGACCAGTTCCTCACCCAGCAGCCGCTGGATACCAACGGAAACACGCTGGCGTTCTTCCAGCCGACCGTAGAGGGGCCAACCGACCCCAGCCCGGGGAGCCTCATCCCGCTGGGAGCGGGCCTGCAGGGCACGGACCCGACCCCTACGTTTGGCGGAACGGTTTCGGGGGATTCCGACGGCCTCTACTACTATGTGACCCTGGCCAGCAATGCGGGCATGAGCACCCCGGTAACGGCCAGCGTCACGCGCACGGTCCAGTATATTTATCCCAACACGGGCGTGCCGACCCTGATCGTCCAAAGCCAGTCCGCCGGGTATCTGCTTCTGGGAACCTTCACGATCACGTATCCCTTCCAGGGCCAGACGATGAGCCAGTCCATTAGCGTGGTGAGGTCCGTGCCATGATCGGCCGCAGCAACAAGACCCCAGGCGACGGCGATCAGGCGCACCCGAAGGCGGCTCCGGTGGGATTCACCATGGTTGAGATGGTGGTGGCGCTCGGCGTCGCCTGCATCCTCATGGTCGCCGTTGTCGCCTTTCTTGTACAGGGCGTTGTCAGCACGACAAAGACGACGTCGATCAACGACGCGACCACGAAGGGTCGCTACGTGTTTGAGCACCTCTCGCGGGAGATGGCCCGCGCCAACGACTTGCAAGCGGCCAACTTTACGGGCGCCCCCCCGACGCCGACGCCGGGGACGAGCAACTACCAGGGGTTCAATTACTTCATTTCGGTCGAGGACCAGGCCACCACGCCAAACAGCACGACGCCGGTCACCGGCAGCACGATCCAGCTTAATCTGCCTGCGGCCAGCCCGCCCGACTACCTCGTGCCGCAGCCGGGCGACTACATCAAGCTGCCGGGCATCAACCTTGGGACCAATGGCGCCGTGATAACGGCCGCTTCGGGATCCTCATCGGGCGGCGCCTGGACCATAACCGTTGGCGCACCGTTTTACACCATCGCGGGGGTTTCCGCCTCGGCACCCGATATCCCCCAGAACGCCGTCGCAACGATCATTCGCCAGAGGTCCTATTCGATCCAGCAGGATCCGAACACCGGCGACACGCAGCTCTGGTGGTACCCCAACACGACCAGCATGCCGTCCACGCTGGTGGTCGCCAAGGGACTCCCGACCAATCCCGACGGGACCCCCCAATATCCTTTTACGCCGATCGTAAAGGTCTCCAACACGAGCCCCGCCTACGTCTACGTCGGGATCAACATGGCGCTCACCGAGGCCAACAACCAGCGCATCGCGATCTCGCCTTCGGGGGGCACCAATTTCCAGGCGGGAGTCCTGGCCGGCCAGTCGAGTTTCTATTCGAACAACATCATCAATGCCGTCTTCGCCAACCGAAGCACGGCCACGACGGACCTGATCTATCTGCCGACGCCGACAGCGGTGCCGACACCGACTCCGTCGCCGTCACCCACGCCCTCGCCGACACCGACTCCCTCGCCGACGCCTTCGCCGACCCCGACTCCTACTCCGTCGCCGTCGCCCACCCCCTCGCCGACTCCGACTCCCTCTCCGACCCCCACACATACGCCGGTGCCGACGGCGACCCCGACGCCTTCTCCGACCCATACGCCGACACCGTCGCCCACCCCGACTCCGACACCGTCGCCCACCCCGACACCGTCACCCACGCCGACACCGTCGCCCACGCCTTCGCCCACCCCGACGCCGTCGCCCACGCCGACCCATACCCCGACGCCGACCCATACCCCGACGCCGACGCCGTCGCCCACGCCGACACCTTCGCCGACGCCGACTCCGTCGCCCACCCATACGCCGTCCCCGACTCCGTCGCCGACTCCGACGCCCTCGCCCACGCCGACACATACCCCGACGCCGACGCCTTCGCCTACCCCGACTCCGTCGCCCACCCATACGCCGAGCCCGACGCCTTCGCCGACGCCTACTCCGTCGCCCACGCCGACCCCCACACCTTCGCCGACGCACACCCCGTCCCCGACTCCGTCGCCGACACCCACGCCGTCGCCCACACCCACGCCGTCGCCGACCCCGACTCCGTCTCCCACCCATACGCCGTCCCCGACTCCGACGCCGACCCCGTCGCCCACGCCGACTCCGTCGCCCACGCACACACCCTCACCGACGCCGACTCCGACTCCGTCGCCCACTCCGACTCCGTCGCCCACACCGACACCGTCGCCCACGCCTTCGCCCACCCATACGCCGAGCCCGACGCCTTCGCCGACACCGACCCCGTCGCCCACGCCGACGCCCACACCTTCGCCGACACCCACGCCGTCGCCCACGCCGACGCACACGCCTTCGCCGACACCGTCGCCGACACCGACGCCGACGCCCACCTCGCCGCCGACGCCGACACCGACGCCGACCCCGACGCCGACCCCGACGCCGCCGCCTGACGGTTAAGAGTTTGTCCGCACTATGAAGACGAATTTTTTCGGACGACAAAACCTCCGAGGCAGTGCCCTGCTTGCCGCGATGATCGTGATCACGATCCTGTCATTCGCGGCGGCGGGGATACTCTCCTACAGCCTCACCACGTACAGGAACTCCGTGAGGCAGGCGTCCATCGACCTGGCAAAGGAGCTTGCCGACAGCGAGATGGAGAACCTTTACTTCGATTGGAAGAGCGAGCTCCTCAACAAGACCCCGTACGCGAACATTGAGACCACGCTGCCCATTGGCCCGAGCACGAACACCTCCTCGCTCCAGGGAAACAACTTCCCCTTCCTGAGCGGCTCCGACCCGAGCTGGAGCTTGACCAGCCACCAATCCACGGACTGGAACGTGACCCGCTACCTTCATTGGAACCAGGTGCCCAACACCTCGGACGGGAGCGCCACGGGCATCATGCCGGGAACCGTGAACGAAATCGGCAAGAACTTCTATTACACGGCTAAGACCAGCGCGACCCTGACTTCGCCCTTGTTCGGGACCATCACCTACCACTCGGGGCGCCACTTCGTCTATTCCAGCACCTCCCTGTTCCAATTCGCCGTGTTCTACGAGGGCAACCTCGAGCTGGCGCCCGGCTCGGACATGCTGATCCAGGGCCCGATCGCCACGAACGCGAGCGCCTACCTGGGGACCGTGTCGGGAGTCACGCTCACCCTGGCCTCCTCCGTCTATTATTTCCAGAACTACGAGGGGGCCGCGGACCCGCTCTCCGGGGAGACCGATTCGATCACGAGCACGGGCTTGAACGACCCGATCTACAACCCGAACCCCCTCTCGGCTCCGCCTGACCAGGCCACCCAGCGGGCCAATCAGGTCCAAAAGCTCTCCTCCCAGGCAAGCTTCATCGGGGACGTCAACGTCGGCGCCGATGTGCTGAACCCGTCCTATGCCGCGGCGTACACCAATCCCAACACACACCAGGTCGACCCGAACGAGATCTACCGGGCCGTCATCGCGCCGCCGCCCACGGACAGTTCGGGAAACCTTCTTACGGAGGATCCGCTCGTCAAAGACAGCCGCATGTACAACGCCGCGGGCATCCTGATCACCATCAACCAGGCGAGCCCGACTGCCGGAATCACGGTCGATATCGGCGGCAAGCAGTCCGACGGGACCGTTAACTATTCCGCCTACGACGCCGACACCACGTTCCAGTCCGTCCTGAATTCCGGCACGGCGACCTCAGTGATTGGTGCGCCCATCCCCAATGCGCACGCCCCCACGCAGCAACTGCTGCGCTACCCGATCGTCGACCCGCGCGAGGCCCTGAACGGGCAACCCGCCGTGAACATTACGACCCTGGACATAGGGAACCTCACGACGGCGATAACTACGGCGATGGCACACAACCCCACCCTGGCCGCAAACTACAACGGCGTCGTCTACGTTTACGACAGCACGGCCGCGAGCGCCAACACCGCGACCCAGGGCACCCTGAACGGGATCCTGCTCAAGAACGCCACCACGACCCCGAACTTCCCGGACACCAGCGGAAATCCGCTCGGGTTCACGGTCGTGACCAACAACGGCCTCTACGTGCAGGGCGACTACAACACGAGCACGATCACCATCAACGGCACGTCGGGGTTGCCCAATCCCGCCGGCATCATGGGTGACGCCGTCACCGCGCTTTCCTACGGCTACGACCCCACCCTGAACCATTACGACACCACCCAGCCGAACAACGGCCTGCAGGCCTGGGCCCAACGGAATGCGACGACAAGCCCCGGGGACACGAACCCGTACGGGATGCAGATCTACGCAGCCATCCTCACGGGGAACACGCCGACCAACACCACGGTCTCCCCGGAGATCAAGAGCGGGGGAGCCCAGAACCTGGTCCGCCTGATCGAGAACTGGTATTCCGACCCGCACGGCCTGGAGCTCTCGATCACGGGATCCCTGGGGCAGCTCTTCAGCTCGGATTTCTTCCAGGGCGCGTGGCCCGGCACCGGCAACTATGCGGCCCTTGGAAACAACCCCGCGTACCTCCAGCCCCACCAGCGCAATTTCAGCTACGATCTCCACTTCCAGCAGCGGACACCGGCCGGCTCACCGTCGACCACCAGCTTCCACAAGGGCAATTTCTTCTTCTGGTGAGGGGTGCCTGCTTTGGGAATGCCTGAGGCTCCAATAGGTCATGCGGCCCGGGCGAGCGGCGGCCGGATCGAGTGGATCGACGAGCTGAGGACCTTCACGATCGTCCTGGTCGTGAACATGCACGCGTGCGTGACGTACAGCCACGTCGGCAGCTGGTACGTGAACGACGGGCCAAACCCCGACGCGGTGCCGAGATTCCTGTTCATCCTCTGGCAGGCCCACCTCCAGTCGTTCTTCATGGGCATCCTCTTCCTGATCGGCGGGTATTTCGCGGAGCGGTCCCTCGCCCGGAAGGGCCCCAGGGGATTCCTCCGCGAGCGGCTCCTGAGGCTCGGCGTCCCGACCCTCTTCTACATGGTGGTGCTCAATCCGCTCATCAACCTCGTGATAAACCCCGCGGGCTATGACATCCCCTCGCCCGCCCGCTCGTACGCGAGGTACCTGGCGGGATTCAAGTTCCTTGGCGGAAGCGGGCCCATGTGGTTTGCGGCGGCGCTCCTCATCTTCTCGGCCGCGCTCGCGGCCATCCGTTCGCTTCGGCCCCCGCGCGGCACGGGCGAGGTCCCGCCCCCGCGGGCGCCCGCCATCGCGCTCTGCGCCCTGGCCCTGGCCGCCGCCACGTTCCTCGTGAGGACCGTGCAGCCCCTGGGCACCTCCGTGTTCAACATGCAGCTGTGCTACTTCCCGCAGTACGTCGTGGCGTTCATCGTGGGCGTGGCGGCGGCCCGCGGAAGCTGGCTCCAGCCGCTCGCGCGCTCGGGCGCGGCGCGGCGCGCGGGATGGGCCGGCATTGTCGGCGGGCCGGTCGTCCTTGCGGCCACCCTGGTGGCCGTGGGCCTCCTGGCCGACGGGGGCTTCGAGCGTCTCGTCGGCGGATGGAACCTGCAGGCCCTGGCCCTGGCGTCCTGGGAGCAGCTGACCGGGACCTGTCTGGCGCTTGGGTCGATGGCCTTTTGCTCGGCCTACCTGAACCGCCCCTCGGGCGTCTCCACGTGGCTTTCCGACAGGTCGTTTGGCGTCTATCTTTTCCATCCCGTCGTGCTGGTGGCCTTCACCTTGGCCCTGAGGCCGGTTTCCGTTGACCCGTTCGTGAAGGTTTCCCTTTTGACGGCCCTGGGGCTCGCGGGGAGCTTCCTCGTGGCGGACGTGGCCCGGAGGCTCCCGGGGATTCGCTCGTTTCTTTAGGCGGATGGCGGATTTTGGTCGGTGGAACACGAGGGGCGTATCCTTTGTCTACATGGCTGCGTCATATCTCCGCACAACGCCATGAACTCAAAGGTCCTCTTCCTCTTTCCCGCGGCCCTTGCGCTCCTCGCCCCGGCCCGCGCCAATGCCTATGTCGGCTTCCGGCTTAATCTTGCCGTGCCGCTCTTCTATCCGGCACCTGCATATTATTATCCATCGGCTGGTTATGTCAGCACCGCAACCTATTCGGCGCCCCTTCGCGCCGAGGGCGAGCAGGTGACCCCCTCCCCGGGGCCGGGCTACGTCTGGATCTCGGGCCATTGGGGCAACAGCGCGCAGCGCTGGGTTTGGCTCGCGGGGCATTGGGAACTGCCCCCGTCTCCGAGCGCCGCCTGGGTCGCCGGCCACTGGGCCCAGTCCAATGGGGGCTGGGTATGGGTAAACGACACGTGGACGGTCGGAAATCCCTCCGCCGCCCAGTCACAGACGCCCCCGGCTCCTCCCTCGGCCCCCCCGGGAGCATCGGCGCCGCCCGCAGCACCGCAGGCCGTCCCCTCTCCATCGACTCCTCCTCCTGCACCCGTGATGGCCGAGGGCACAGAGGTCGACCAGGAGCCGCCGGCGCCCATTGCAGAGGTCGTTACCGTTTGCCCCTATCCAGACTACGTGTGGCTCGGCGGCTATTGGGGCTGGAACGGCGGCTGGTTCTGGACCGCAGGGCGCTGGGCGCCCAGGCCCTACCATGGCGCAGCGTGGATTTCAGGCGGATGGGCCCGGGGAGCTCGCGGATGGGCCTGGCACGGCGGCCGCTGGCACTAAGCCATACCCAGGAGCCGGCAAGGCCAGACGTAGATTTTCGACTTGTCTAACGTACCGCGTTAAACTGGCGTCCCGGGATGAACCGGGCCCAGTACGCGCGGTACCTCGTCCGGCGTGTCGCCGAGGCCCTTGCGATAGCCGGCGGCGCTGCGGCCCTGGCGCACCTGCTCCAGCGCCAGGGCGCCATCCATCCAATTCGGTTCCCCTGCGCGCCAGCCCAGGGTTGGCCGGCGCGCACCCTGGAAAGGGCCGGGTGGTTGACCTGGCCGGCGGTCTGGGCGACGGGCGCCCACCTGCTCCTTGGACCCAAGCAAAGAAGGCCCATCTACCGGAAGCTTCCCGGAGCGATGTATGCGTTTGCCGGCATCGCTGTCGACCGAAACGCCGGCTGCCGAGGCGGCCTGGCGACGGGCGCAACGGGCTCGGGCAAAACGCTCTGCTGCATCCTGCCCAGACTCCACTCGCTCTGCGTAAACGAATGCGGCGAGGAGCGCGAGGGGTGGAAGGGAAGCCCCATGGCGCGTGACCTCACACGGGCGAAACGCGAGCACGATGGCCAGGCGCGCGCCTGCGGTGAGGAGGTCGCGCGGCTCTCCTCCCTGCGCGCCGCAGCCGCTTCTCGGGGCGAGGCCCCCGACGCCGGCTCCCTGGACCGGCGGATCGAGAGCCTGAGGTTCCAGGAGGAGCTGCGCGCGCAGGCGCTCCAGCGGACCCTCGACCGGTCTAGGCGCGCGCGCTACCGGGTGCCCCCCTGGGGCGGCTTCGTCTGCGGCGAGAAGGGAAGCGAGTGGCAGATGACCGAGACGCTCCTGCGGCACCACGGCAGGGAGGAGGACCTTTGCGTCCTGCGAACGCGGCCCCCGTGGGCTCCCGCCGAGTGGCGCCCGGCTGTCCGCCTGAACCTCCTGTCCATGGGCGAGGTACCCGCCGACACTTACGCCAAGATGATTGTCGAGACGGGACTCTCGGTCGAGGAGGCCAAGAGCAGGGACGAGTTCTTCATACCTCAGGCGCGCGACAAGATCGCCTGGGGCTTAAGGCTAGCGCGGGCGGTGGAACGGGAGGGATCGAGGGCGGGCCTACCCCCACGGGCTCCGACGCTCCTTGGAATCCTCGACATCCTGACGGTGCCCGAAAGCTACCGGCAGTATCTCCTCAGGGTTACCGCAGAGCTCCCGGCGCTTCCCGCGTGCGAGGCATTTTCCGAGGCCCGGTTCCAGCTCGAGAACAACTACTGGAACCAGCCACCCGAGCAGCTCGGCGGCGTGAAAAGCACGGTCTACAATTTCCTCGTTCCCTTTGCGGAGCCCGAGATCGCGGAGGTCTTCTGCGCGGATAGCACCTTCGACCTGCGCGACATCCAGCTGGGCAAGGTCGTGTGCCTTGCGATCCCTCAGAGGTTCTCCGTCCAGCGCCGGTACGTCGCCACGCTCTTGAAGACGCTGGCCTACCAGGTGGTGCTGGAGCGCTTCGACCGGCGCCAGGACCACCCGGACTGGTCGAACCGCAACGTCGTCCTGGTGGAGCAGGACGAGTGGCAGCGGCACGCGGTCCGCGCGGACTGCGAGGTCGACCTTGTGCGCGAGGCCCGAGGGGCGGCCTACGCCGCGACGCAGTCCCAGAATGCCGTCTGGCTCAGGCTGGGGGGCCGCGACCAAGCATCCCCGCTCATTGCGAACCTACGCAACCGCTGGATCTGCCAGTCGGCGACCGAGGAGTGTGCTGAGGAGAGCTCCCAACTGGTGAGCAGCCGGGTCGCCCGCGAGGTGTCGTTTTCCGAGGGACAGGGCGGCCGCACGACCAATGTCTCATTTGCCGAGAGGCCTATCCTCTCCCGCCACGAGCTGCGCACCCTGCCTCCGTTCCACGTGGTGTTCGCACCCGCCGAGGGCCGTTGGCTGTACAGGAAATGCATCGCGATGCCCGCGACAGCCGACGGGAGGATCCCTCCCTGGTGGTTTGGAGACTGGAACCCCGTGCACATTCTCGCCCGGGCCCTCGGGTTGCCCGAGCGCCTGGCGGGGATGCGTCTCCACCCGGGGGACGCCTATGTGCCCCCGTGGAGGGCCTCCGCGCCCTTGCGGGCGATCCTTTGGTGGCTCGCGGGCCTGGATGGGACCTTCGTCATCATCGGCGGAATGCGGTCGCGCGCAGGCAGATGGAAAAGGGTGGCTTAAAACATTTAAATTAGACTTGTCTATCATTATGTTTTAAGGGAAGTGTCCAGCCATGACGACCGCGGGCTCCCTAAGGACAACCCTTGGATTGCTCCTTCTTTTCTCGACCGTGCTCGCCCCCCAAGGCAGGGCGCAGGCCGGTAGCTCCTCCACCGAGGCGATCGTCATGGGCACAGGCGGCTACACCCTCAACTTCGGCGTCCTTTGGACGTGCGACGACGACCCGAACGGAACCGAAAGCGTGCCGGGGCGCGTGGACCTGGTTGATGCCGGCGGCAACGTTCTGGGACAGGTCTTCGCCACGGCCCAGGGTTCGACCCCAATGGTGACCGTTAACGGGGCAGGCTCCATCTCGAACGTGGCCCTTTCCGTGACCATTTCGGGGGCTGCCGGGAGCCCCGCCGACGGTGCTCTTCACGCCACATGGAACATTTCCGGGCCCCAGCCAGGGACCTACACGCTTAGGTTCTGGTTCTTCCAGGCGCACGTCACGGGAAATCCCTTGAGTGCCGTTGACACCACAAGCATGGATTCCGGAGGAGGCGGAACCGTCGGGGGAAATCCAACCCCAACACCCACACCGACTGCCACTCCCTCCCCCACACCGACTCCAACCCCTTCACCGTCCCCGACGCCCACGCCCTCCCCCACACCGACGCCCACGCCCTCCCCCACACCGACA
>Ga0302157_10008586_pt1 | contig 10015 bp, 7 predicted proteins | sample I_Bog_N3_3_FD_193502 | JGI IMG/M metagenome (GOLD analysis project Ga0302157, IMG submission 193502) | Peat permafrost microbial communities from Stordalen Mire near Abisko, Sweden - I_Bog_N3_3 | ecosystem: Environmental > Terrestrial > Soil > Wetlands > Peat | place: Sweden: Abisko, Stordalen...
AAGCTTTCCCGATGCGCCCAGCGGGTCGTCGGCCGCCGGGCTACCTTTGGCATCCGCCTTTCCTGGAGTCGTCCCCGTTGGTGTCCCTGTCGATGTCCCGTGGGCCTCGGTCTTCGTCGCAACCTGTGGGGCGCTTGTCTCCGGCGACTTGACCCCCGTCGCCGGCTGATTAGCGCCTGCCGCCGGTGGCTTGGTGGCCGCTTCCGCAGGCTTCGTTCCGGTTCCCGCCGAATTTGCGCCCGGCTTTGGCTGCTTGGTTCCAGCCTCGGGCTGATTGTTGGTCGGCACCGTGTAGGCGACCACAGTGTCCGCCGACAGGCGCCGCCCGTCGTTGGTTACCACAACCGCGTCGCCGCGGGCCACCGCCATGTGCTTCTGGGCCCAGTATTCCATGTCATCGCGCGCGGTCATCACCTGCGAGGGCGTGGTCAGCTTGAGGTTGCGACCGGTCATCACCATGACCGCCTGGTCGAGGTCGTATGTCGCCTTGTCGCCTTGCGCCTGGTCGGTCTGGGTGTAGATGTGGACGTTGCCCTCGGCCTGCACCCGGTAGATCTCGTTGCCGCCGCTGTCGCTGTCGGCCAACAGGCCCTGGCCGCCGTTCCCCGCTTGTGCCGTTCTATCGCCGGCCTGCGCTCCGGTGGCGGCTTGGCCTGCGGCCGGTCTGCCACCAGCGGTCTGCGTTCCCGCCGCGCCGGTCTGCGCTGGATTCGCCTGGGCTTGCGCGCCCGGCTGCGCGCCCGGCTGCGCGCCGGCTTGGCCCGCGGCGGGGCCCCCCGCATTGGTCTGGCCCCCCGCCGCGCCGGGCGGCGAGGCTGCCGTCTTGCCGGCTTCGCCCGGCGTGGTCGCGTCGGCCGGCTTCTTGCGATACCAGGCGATCAGCCGATCCGCGGTGACGGTGACGTTGTCGCGGATCGCTTTTGCGTTGCCGCGGGCGATCACCTGTTGCTCGTGCTGGCGCCATTCCAGGCCGTCGCTCGCGGTGATGTCGATCGGCCCGCCATGCGAAAGATCAAGATCCTGGGCGGCAAGGGGCAGCGGTGCGATCAGCAGCGCGGCGCCAAGGATGGCGCCCGGCCTCATTGCCCGGTCCTGCCGGGTTTGGTCCCGCTGGGTTTGGTCAGGGGGGGCTTCGTTTCACCGGGCTGGGTTCCGCTGGTGGTTGTTGCCCCGGGCGTCGGGTTGCCGGCCGTCGTTCCCGACGCGGTGCCGGGCGCCGGGGGGGCAGCCGTGGTTCCGCTCAGCACCAGGTGCGCCGGCCCGGCGAACTGGATCGCGGCACCCTTGTCCAGCAGGGTGAACCCTCCGGCGGCGTCGAGCGTGCCGAACGGACCCTCGGCGTGGGTGGGTTCGGCCCCCGCCGCGACGCCGCTTTTCATGTCCAGGGCGGCGCTTTGCGTCAGCAAGGTGGTGCCGTCGTCGCGGTACAGCGTCACGTCGTGCGACAGGTCCAGTTCGTTGAGCTGCTTCAGGAACACCCCGTCCTTCGCCTCGATGTAGATCCAGGTCCCGTTTTCCAGCGTCATGTCGCCCTTCGGCATGGTGAGGTTGACCCGCTCCTCGCTCACCTGCTGTGCCGTGGCGGCGGTCACGGTGTAAGGCCGGCCGTGCTCGTCCAGGCTATGATAATGCGGGTCGATCAGCTTCGCCCCGCCAACCTCGGCGGCGACCCTGCGCACGGCGGTGCCGGCTTCGTCGGTGAAGCGCTTTAGCTGCGGCCAGACCGCGATGGTGACCAGCAGCACCAGCGCGAGCGCCGGGAGCGACCACTTGGTCACCAGGATGATCCGGCGCCGGCGCGCCAGCCCGCGCGCCGTGGGCGGCCGGCGGATGCGGGCTGCCGTCGCGGCGACCAGCTTTTCGCCGGCGCGGCGGGGTCCGCCGCCCATCGGCTGCGGGGGACTCATGTGCATCAGGCCACCCCGGCCCGCAGCAGGTCGTGCACGTGCAACACGCCGCGCGGTACGCCGGCCTGGTCCACCACGAACAGCGCGGTGATCGGCGTGCCCCGGGCGGTCATTGCGTGCAGCGCCTCGGCCGCGAGCGAATCCGGTGTGATGGTGCGCGGCGCCCGGGTCATCACGTCGCCGACGCGGCGGGACAGCAGGTCCGGCCCCATCGAGCGCCGCAGATCGCCGTCGGTCACGATGCCGATCAGCTTGCCGGCCTCGTTGACCACGCCGAGGCAGCCGAACCGCTTTTCGGTGATCAGCAGCAGGGCACGGTCCATAGACGTGTCCGGACCGGCCAACGGCAGGGCGTCGCCGGTGTGCATCAGGTCGCGCACGCGCTGCAGCCGTGCGCCGAGCCGTCCGCCAGGGTGAAACTGCCGGAAATCCGCGGCGGTGAAGCCGCGGCGGGTCAGCAGGGCCACCGCCAGCGCGTCGCCGAGCGCCATTTGCATGGTGGTGGACGTGGTGGGGGCCAGCCCGATCGGACAGGCCTCGGCCGAAGCGGGCAACAGCACGGTGACGTCCGCCGCCTTGGCGAGCGCCGAATCGGCCCGGGCGGTGATGGCGACCAGCGGCAGGGCGAATCGTCGCGTGTGCGCGACCAGGTCGGCGAGTTCGGTCGTCTCCCCGGAGTTGGAGATCGCCAGCACCGCATCGCCCGGCACGATCATGCCGAGATCGCCGTGCGAGGCTTCCGCCGGGTGCACGAACAGCGCCGGCGTGCCGGTGGACGCCAGGGTAGCGGCGATCTTGTGGCCGACATGCCCCGACTTGCCCATGCCGGTGATGACGACGCGGCCAGTGACCGCTGCCAGCGTTTCCACGGCGCGGACGAAGTTCTCGTCGAGGCCGGCGGCGAGGGCACGCAGCCCGGCTGCCTCGGTGCCGAGCACGGCGCGGCCGACATCAAGGTCGGACTCGAGGCTGGTGGCCAAGGCGGCAGTCATGCGGGCCATGCTCCTTGAATGGCGAGGAACCGGGCGCGTTGCAATGGCTTGCGCGCCCACCCTGTCATGCAGGGTCAGGAAAATCCGCCCGCCACCGCGGCGCGGCAACGGTCGCGGCCGAAGAAGCAGTCCGAATGTGGCAGAAACAGCGCGGTCAGTGCGCGAAAATGTCCGGTTGCTCGTAGCCGAGCAGGTCCAGCCGGCCGCGAGCGGGCAGGAAGGCAAAGCAGGCATCTGCCAGTTCGCGCCGATTCTCCCGCGCCAGCAGCGTCTCCAGCTTCGCCCACAGCGCATGCAGGTGCAGGACGTCGGAGGCGGCGTAGGCGAGCTGTTCCGGTGTGAGATCGACCGCGCCCCAGTCGGAGGTCTGCTGCTGCTTGGACAGCTCGACGCCCAGCAACTCGCGGCAGAGGTCCTTGAGGCCGTGCCGGTCGGTGAAGGTGCGCACCAGCTTGGCGGCGATCTTGGTGCAGCGGACCGGGGCGACGGTGACGCCGAGCGCGTGCTGCAGCACCGCGACGTCGAAGCGGGCGAAGTGCATCAGCTTCACGACGCCGGGTTCGGAGACCAGGCGCTTGAGGTTGGGGCAGTCGTAGCCGTGGCCGCCCAGCGATTCGGGGACCAGCTGCACCAGATGCGCATGGCCGTCGCCCGACGAGAGCTGCACCAGGCACAGCCGGTCGCGATGCGGGTTGAGCCCCATGGTCTCGGTGTCCACCGCGACCACGGCGCCGAGCGCAACCGTCTCCGGCAGGTCGTGCTTGTGCAGGTGGATTGTGGCGTTGGGCATGAATTGGGTGGTGCTCATGGTCCTTGACGGGTCATCGACCGCTGGTCAGCGCGCGCTTTGACCACCGACCATGGGGGGTGCCCCGGTGAGAGGCTGGTGCCCCGACTGGTGCCCAGGAGAAGACTCGAACTTCCACGACCTTGCGGCCACAGGTACCTGAAACCTGCGCGTCTACCAATTCCGCCACCTGGGCACCGGGGCATGCGGCCACCCTGAAGGCGGGGGCTGCGGTAGGGCGCGGCATGTAACCCCGGCCGGGGGCGGCGTCAACTGGGGGGCGTGGGCTGCGATGGCTGGACGGATCGCCGGACGTGGTTAAGGGCTTCGTTACCAGAGGCGGCGTTGTCTCGCGGCTCTGCCGATCGGGAGCCATAATGCCCATATCCGATGATGAAGAGCGGGAACTGAGGATCGAAATCATGCGCGCAGACCTGGACCTCAAAACCAAGCAAGCCACTTGGGAGACACCGCGGAACATCGCCATCCTCGCGGGCACCGTGGCCGCTGTCGCCGGCGTGCTGGCGGGCGTGGCCGGCTACAAGATCGGCCAGAATGCCGCCCCGTCGCAGATCATCTTGCAGCCGGGAGCGATTCAGATAACGCCGGCACCTGCCCCGCCGGGCAGGTGATGGCCGCGATCCGCATAGTTTCGATCGAAACTTTACCATGCCTGCCTCGGCCGTACCTCGCCGCACACCCCATCTCTCGCAGCGGCACGGCAATCGTGTTGCGTCACGTCTTTGCAGGGACTGTTATCGTCGCTCTCACAAGGGGGGCCGAATGGACAACACGGTTGATGTGACGATCCCGGTCGAGCCCGAGGCGGCGGCGGCGCTCTCCGACGCCGGCAACCGAGAGGCTGTCGGCCGGCTGGTCAGCCGTGGTGGAAGCCGCCGCGATGAGGATCTCATCGTTCTGAACCCATGGCTGGGCGTGCGCATCATGCGTCCGGCGGACTATCTCGGCTGCACCTGACCCATCGGCCCGAGGCATTGCGCCGGCAAGGGCGCAACGCTCTGCCCACCCTGCGCGACCCTAACCTTGAGCCCCATCCGCTTACCCCCTTATCAATGCACACAGACGACAAGGGGTGGGACACATGGCGACACGCACCGTGGCGACGGTTTTCGGCGGCTCGGGGTTCATTGGCCGTTACGTGGTCAAGCGGCTGGCGCACCTGGGCTACGTGGTCCGCGCCGCCGTGCGCGACCCGGAGGGCGCGCTGTTCCTCAAGCCGATGGGCGCGGTCGGCCAGGTGGTGCCGCTGTATGCCTCACTGACCAATGAATCGACCGTCAAGCGTGCGGTCGAGGGCGCCGACCTCGTGGTCAACCTGGTCGGCATCCTGGCCGAAAGCCACAAGGGCGACTTCACCAACATCCACGCGGAGGGCGCCGGGCGCATCGCCCGCCTCGCCACCGCCGCCGGGGTGGGGCGGCTGGTCCACGTCTCCGCGATCGGCGCCGACCCCGATAGTCCCAGCGGCTACGGCCGCAGCAAGGCCGCCGGCGAGGCCGCCGTCCGGGACGCTTTCCCCGGCGCCACCATCCTGCGGCCCTCGATCGTGTTCGGCCCGGAGGACCAGTTCTTCAACCGCTTCGCCGCCATGGCGCGGCTGCTGCCGTTCATGCCGGTGATCGCCGGCAACACGCGCTTCCAGCCGGTCTATGTCGGCGACGTGGCCGATGCGGTGATCGCCGGGCTCACCCGCCCCGAAGCGGCCGGCGCCCTGTATGAACTGGGCGGCCCGGAGGTGTTCACCTTCCGCGAACTGCTCGCCTGGATCTTGAAGGACACCCAACGCCCGCGTCCGCTGGTCACCATCCCGATGCCTCTGGCCCGGCTGCAGGCGCGGGTCATGGAGCTAATCCCCGGCAAGCCGCTGACCCGCGACCAACTGGCGATGCTGGCGCGCGACAACGTGGTGGCCGAGGGCATGCCGGGGCTGACCGAGCTGGGCATCACTCCCACGCCGATCGAACTTGTGGTCCCGAGCTACCTGGAGCGCTTCCGGCCGGGCGGCGGCACCAAGCCTCGGCCGCTCCCTGAAGAGAGAATAGGGCAGCAAGCGGCCCTATCTTACCAGGCAAGGGACGCCGAATAGGCGCTCAGCCCGCCATCCACCCCTAAGTATGGCAGCTATGCTGCCGTGAGTTGCGGATTCCGCTTCTCCGGGCGGCAGTCGATCGCCTACAAACGATCCGCGCTCGCGGCACCGCCACGCCGTGCTCTGCGCGCGTCTGACGACAAAGGGGGTCGCCGTGGCCGAGCGCATGCTGAAATTCGTCAATCTCGCGCAGGAGCAGCCGAAGAAGCGGCCGGCGGGCGAACGCAGCCACGATTTCGGCGAGATCTATCGCGAGTTCGACGACCGGAAGGCTGCCGCGCAATCGAGCCGGTGCAGCCAGTGCGGCGTGCCGTTCTGCTCGGTGCATTGCCCGCTCTCGAACAACATCCCGGACTGGCTGAAGCTGACCGCGGAGGGCCGGCTGGAGGAGGCGTATGAAATTTCCTCCGCCACCAACAATTTCCCCGAGATTTGCGGCCGCATCTGCCCGCAGGACCGGCTGTGCGAAGGCAATTGCGTCATCGAGAAGGGGTTCGAAGCGGTCACCATCGGCTCGGTCGAGCGCTACATCACCGATACCGCGTTCGAACGCGGCTGGGTACAGCCGGTCCGGCCGCGTCAGGAGCTGGGCGCTTCGGTCGGCATCATCGGCGCCGGGCCAGGCGGGCTGGCAGCCGCCGAGGAACTCCGCCGTCACGGCTACCAGGTCACGGTCTACGACCGGCACGATCGCGTCGGCGGGCTGCTGATCTACGGCATCCCGAACTTCAAGCTGGAAAAGCCCGTGGTGCTGCGCCGCGCCGCGCTGCTGGAGGACTCCGGCGTTCGCTTCGAACTGAACTGCGCGGTTGGCCGCGACATCACGCTGGGGGACCTGCGTGCACGGCACGACGCAGTGCTGATCGCCACCGGCGTGTACAAACCCCGCGACATCGGCGCCCCCGGCAGCGGCCTGTCCGGCATCGTGCCAGCGCTCGACTACCTGATTGCGTCAAACCGCGCCGGCCTCGGCGACTCGGTGCCCGCGTTCGAGTCCGGCGTTTTGGACGCGCAGGGCAAGAACGTCGTGGTGATCGGCGGCGGCGACACCGCGATGGATTGCGTGCGTACCGCCGTGCGCCAGGGCGCGGCCTCGGTGAAATGCCTGTACCGCCGCGACCGCGAGAACATGCCGGGCTCGTTGCGCGAGGTGAAGAACGCCGAGGAAGAAGGCGTGGAGTTCGTCTGGCTGGCTGCCCCCGAAGCCTTCCTCGGCGACGAGTGTGTCGCCGGCGTGCGCGCCGTGCGCATGCATCTCGGCTACCCCGATTCTTCCGGCCGCCAGTCGGTCGAGCCGGTGGAGGGCAGCCATTTCACCCTGCCGGCCGACCTGGTGATCAAGGCCCTCGGCTTCGATCCGGAAGACCTGCCGGCGATGTTCGACGAGCCGTCGCTGGAGGTCTCCGGCTGGGGCACGCTGAAGATCAACCGCCGGACGTTTGAAACCAGCCTGCCCGGCGTGTTCGCCGCCGGTGACATCGTGCGCGGTGCCTCGCTGGTGGTCTGGGCGATTCGCGACGGCCGTGACGCCGCGGACCAGATCCACAGGCATCTGCTCCAACACCAGACGCTCGCGATGGCGGCGGAATGACCGAAGCCAGCTTCCCACCACGGATAGCCGAAGCGGCCTCACGGCCAAGCCTAAAGGACAGGAGTGCTGCCATGACAACAGACAGCGAAACCACCGCCGGGTTCCTCGCCGCCTGGGACGCCAACCGGGCAGCGCTCTCCCACACCTACGACCCGTCCCAGGAGCACGATGCTTGCGGCGTCGGCTTCGTCGCCTCGCTGGATGGCACCAAACGGCGCGATGTCGTGCAGGCCGGCATCGATGCGCTGAAAGCGGTGTGGCACCGCGGCGCGGTGGACGCCGACGGCAAGACCGGCGACGGCGCCGGCATCCATGTCGAAATCCCGCAGGACTTCTTCGCTGCGGCGGTCGAGCGTGGCGGGGCGATGCTGATGCCCGGTCCGATTGCCGTCGGCCAGGTGTTCCTGCCGAAGACCGACCTGTCCGCGCAGGAGCGCTGCCGCCAGATCGTCGAGACCGAAATCCTGGCGTTCGGCTATCGCATCTATGGCTGGCGCCAGGTGCCGATCAACGTCGCCTGCATCGGCGAGAAGGCCAACGCGACCCGGCCCGAGATCGAGCAGATCATGCTCTGGAACGCCAAGGGCGTGTCCGACGCCGAGTTCGACCGCGACCTGTACGTGATTCGCCGCCGCATCGAGAAGCAGGCAATCGCGGCGCAAATCCAGGAACTGTATTTCTGTTCGCTGTCGGCACGCTCGATCATCTACAAGGGCATGTTCCTGGCCGAGAGCCTGACCGACTTCTACCCCGACCTGCTCGACCCGCGCTTCGTGTCTCGCTTCGCGATCTACCACCAGCGCTACTCGACCAACACGTTCCCCACCTGGCGGCTGGCGCAGCCGTTCCGGACGCTCGCGCATAACGGCGAGATCAACACCATCACCGGCAACGCCAACTGGATGAAGAGCCACGAGACGCGGCTCGCCGACGAGGCGCTCGGGCCGTTCATGGAAGACATCAAGCCGGTCATCCAGGCCGGCGGGTCCGACACAGCAGTGCTGGACAACGTGTTCGAGCTGCTGGTGCACGGCGGGCGCGATGCGCCGATGGCCAAGACGCTGATGATCCCGGCCTCGACCGGCCAGGACGCAATGATGCCGCAGGCGCATCGCGATATGTTCGCCTATTGCTACGCGGTGATGGAGCCGTGGGACGGGCCGGCCGCGATTGCCGCCACCGACGGGCGCTGGGTCATCGCCGGGCTGGACCGCAACGGGCTGCGGCCTTTGCGCTACTCCACCACGGTCGATGGGCTGCTGATCGTCGGCTCGGAAACCGGCATGGTGCAGCGCGACCAGGCGGACATCGTGGAGAAGGGCCGGGTCGGCCCCGGCCAAACCATCGCCGTCGATCTGACCGACGGGCGGTTCTACCGCGACGAGGAAATCAAGGACATGCTGGCGGCGCGCCAGCCCTACGGGGACTGGGTCAAGCGCATCATCCAGATCGATCACATCGTGAAGACCGACGCGCCGGAGCCGGTGCTGTTCGAGCGTGACGAATTGCGCCGCCGTCAGCTCTCGATGGGCCTGACGCTGGAAGACCTGGAGATGATCCTGCACCCGATGGTGGAGGACGCGCAGGAGGCGGTCGGCTCGATGGGCGACGACGCGCCGATCGCGGTGCTGTCGGACCGCTATCGCGGGCTGCACCAGTTCTTTCGCCAGACCTTCAGCCAGGTGACCAACCCGGCCATCGATAGTCTGCGCGAGACCCGCGTCATGTCGCTGAAGACGCGGCTCGGCAACCTTGGCAACGTGCTGGACGAGGACGCCACCCAGTGCGACCTGCTGAAGCTGGAAAGCCCGGTGCTGTCCACCGCCGAGTTCCAGGCGATGCGCGCCTACATGGGCGCCTCCGCCTGCGTGGTGGATTGCACCTTCCCGGTCGCCGACGGTGAAAGCGGGCTGCGCGCCGCGCTGGAACGCATCCGCCGCGAGGCGGAGGAAGGCGTGCGCGCCGGCTGCACGCACGTCATCCTGACCGATGAAGCGGCGGGGCCGGATCGTGCGGCGATCCCGATGATCCTGGCCGCGGGCGCTGTGCACACGTACCTGGTGCGCCAGTCGTTGCGCACCTTCACCAGCCTGAATGTGCGCTCGGCCGAGTGCATGGACGTGCAGTATTTCGCCGTGCTGATCGGCGCCGGTGCCACCACGGTGAATGCGTACCTGGCGCAGGAATCGATCGCCGACCGCCAGCGCCGCGGCCTGTTCGGCGACATGACGCTGAAAGAGGCTGTCCAGCGCTACAAGAAAGCGGTGGACAAGGGCCTGCTGAAGATCATGTCGAAGATGGGCATCAGCGTGGTGTCGTCGTATCGCGGCGGGTTGAACTTCGAGGCGATTGGCCTGTCCCGCGCACTGGTGGCCGAGTTCTTCCCAGGCATGCAGTCGCGCATCTCGGGCATCGGTCTGACCGGCATCGCGCGCGAACTGCTTGACCTGCACGCCAACGCCTGGGGCGCCGCTGTCGCCACGCTGCCGGTCGGCGGCGCGTACAAGCTGCGCCGTCACGGCGGCGAAACGCACGCCTTCGACCCGGCGCTGATCCACTTGCTGCAGAGCGCCGTGGCGTCCAACACCTATGCCACCTACCAGCGTTTCGCCGACGGCGTACGCAAGC
>Ga0302157_10008593_pt1 | contig 10009 bp, 5 predicted proteins | sample I_Bog_N3_3_FD_193502 | JGI IMG/M metagenome (GOLD analysis project Ga0302157, IMG submission 193502) | Peat permafrost microbial communities from Stordalen Mire near Abisko, Sweden - I_Bog_N3_3 | ecosystem: Environmental > Terrestrial > Soil > Wetlands > Peat | place: Sweden: Abisko, Stordalen...
CGCATCGGCCGGCCCGGCAAAGCGCAATTGCCCATGCAATTTGGCCGCGCGCAGGCGATCGATCATCGCACCCCCGCGCGGCAGATCGTCGACCAGCGCCTGCAACCGCATGCGCGGCACGGTACCTTCGCGCGCCACCGCGCGCACTTGCAGGGCGCGCGCGTCAAGCTGCCCGACCAATGCCAGATCGAGCGGGCGCGAGGTCAGCACCAGCCCCGATCGCGTCATCCCCAGCACGGTCAGTGCGGCATGGCCTTCGGGCACGCCGGTGTGATCGTTGCGGTAATCGATCAGGCCCGAGGCATAGCCCCCCAGTCCCAGATCGGCATAGGCAATATCGAGCGCCGACAAGGGCATGCGCGACACCGCCAGATGCAGTTCGGTCGCGCCTGCCCCCAGCCGCCCGCTGGCAATCACCGCGCCGCTGCCGAAACTTATCTGGCTTGGCGCAAGCTGCCAGCCATCTTCGCTACGCGTCAACACCGCCCGGCGCGGCATGGTGATCGCATTGCCGGCATAATCGCCCGCGAGATAGGCCACCACGCGATCGGGCGAGACCGTCGCCGTGCCTTGCAGCGTGAACCGCGTGCCGCGTCGCCCGGCCAGCGACGCAGTCACCGTTCCCGCCCCGTTGGTGACCGTCGCATCGGCCAGCAGGCGCCCGATGAACAGCCCGCCGACCGCCACCCCTTGCGCCTTGAGCGATCCGTTCAGGCTGGAACTATCGTGGCCGAACAGGCCCTTGAAGGTCAGATTGGCAAGACCGATGGCGATCGGCCGATCACTGCCGAAATGCGCCGCCCGGGCATTGATCGCGGCCTCGACCGCCTGCCCGCCATCGCGTCCGGCCAGGTGGATCACCCCGTCGAGCCCCCCGCCCGCCAGCGCCAGATCACCATCGAGGCCCGCATCGCCCAACGCCAGCGTGCCGGTCAGGCGAGTCTGGGCAAAGTGCACATCGGTCAGCGTCATCCGCACCGGATCTGCGGCGGGTACCGCAAAATCGACTGTCGCGCCCAGCGGACCGATCTGCGAGGTGCCGCTGGCGACCAGCCGATAGCCGCCCGTCGTGCTGTCGAGCGCCAGCGCCACCGTCTTGATCCCGCCCGGCAGGGGCCCGGCCAGATGTGCCTCGGCATGCGTGGCGCCATGTTCGATCGCAGCCTGCGCATCGAACGCGCCATAGACTGCGTGATGCCCTTCGCCCGCCAGTGTCAGCCCTGCGCCCGGCGCAATCGTCGCGCTGCCCGTCAGGGTCAGCTTTTGCGCGGACACCTGCACACCGGGCAATTGCAGCGCACGCCCCGCGCCCCAGTGCAGGCTGCCCGACACATGCGCCGTATCGCCCGCCAGCGTGGTCAGCCCGGCGGTGGTAAAATGGCCGGCCGTGCCCGCATAGTTGACCGCCAGGGTCCACGGCACGCCGCGCCCAAAGGCGAGCACCCCTTTGCCCGTGGCATCGACCGTCCCGATGCGCGGCACGGCGAGCGCATGGGTATCGATCCGTCCGGCCAGCGCATAGGCGCCGCGCCGCACGTCGCCGCGCAGCACCAGCGCAGCGGTGGCGCCTTGCGCAGTGACATGCCAGCCCTCACCGGTCAGCGCGCGACCATCGAAGCGCAGCATACCGGTCAGTCGCGCCCCCGCCAGCCGCCCGTCGAGCCACGGCGTGCCGGTATCGGCATGCGCCATCGACACCGCCAGCGGTACATCGAGCCGCCCGCCGTGCCAGTGCGCCACGCCCGCCGTCTGCACAGTGTCAAACCGCATCGAACCGGGCGCCAGCCGCGACACCAGCAGCGTGTGGCGGATCGCCAGATCGGCAAAACGCCCGTCGATCTGCGCGGTCATCCGCGCCGTACCGGGGTGCAGCGTATCGCGCCACGCCACCGGCAGCGCTTCGGGGTGTTGCACTTGTGCGGTCAGCGTTACGCCCTGCGCGCGATTGGCGACCAGATCGACCGCGCCCATGCCATCGACCCGCCCCAGCGCATTGGCCAGATGCAGATGTCCGTCGAGCCGCCCGCCCGCAAACGTCCCAGCATAGACCACGCCCAGTCGGTCACCGCCAAAGTCCGCCGCCAGCCCGCTGGTCACCGTGGCCGGGCGCAACAGCGCCGACAGCCGGTAATGCCCGCCCCGGTTGTCGATCAACCCGCCCGCCAGCCGGTGTCCGTCGGCCTCGGCCAGCACCCAGCCGTGCCATTGCGCAAAATGCCCTGCACCGCCGATCCGTGCCAGCACGGTGCGATGCACCCCGGTCAACGCGGCAAGCAGACCATCGCGCGGGGCGCGATAATCCAGGCCCAGCGCAAAGCGATCCCGATCAGGCTCGCTGTCGAGATGCAGCGACAACTTGTCATGCCCGCCCAGCCGCCCGTCGCAGGACAGCAGCACCCGCCCGTCGTGGACATGCGCATGCGCGATCAGATCGACGCGCCGCCGCGATCCGGCCAGCCCCGGCGCCACCGTCAGGCTTTCGACTGCCAGACGGTCAAGACGGATGTCGAAATCCGGCAGGATCGGCGCGTTGGGATCGGCCGGATTGAGCCGGGGCGCCCGCAGCAGCAGCCCCCGCCGCATGGTCAGATCGCGGATATCGAGCCCGCCGCCCAGCCCGGCGAGCAGCCGCAGCACCGGCATCGGGCGCCAGTCAAGGCCGACTTCGGGCACCGTCATGAAGCGTCCGGATGGATCGGACAGCCCGACATTGTGCAATTGCGCCGCGCCGAACAGCGACCCGTCGATCCGCCCGATGGTGATCACCAGCCCGCTTTGCAGCCGCAGCGCGGCGATCCGGTTGGTCACCAGCCGATGCCCCAGCGGCGAATCGAGCACCAGCAACCCCAGCGCGGCCAGCCCGGCCAGCCCCAGCGCGCAGAGCCCAAGCAACCGTATGGCGCCGATCGCCCATGCGCGCAGCCGCCCGGCCATCAGAACGCCTGCCCCAGCGAGACATAGACGCCGATCCGGCTGTCCCCCGGATAGCGGTTGAGCGGCGTGCCGATGTCAAAGCGGATCGGCCCGAAATTGGTCTTGTAACGCACCCCGATGCCAACCCCGTAGCGCGCGCCGCGCATCGTGGGGGTGGGCGTTTCCCCGACCATACCGGCATCGAGGAAGGGCACCACGCTGAACGCCCCGTCGGCCAGCCCGGTGCGGACGCGCGCCTCAAGCGAAAACTCGCTGACCGACAATCCGCCGATCGGCGTGTTGTAGGCATTGCGCGGGCCGACATCCTGATAGCCAAAGCCGCGCACCGAATTGCCGCCACCGGCATAGAGATGCTGCGACGGGGCCAGGGCGTCGATCGACGCGCCATTGATCGAGGCCACCCGCACCCGTTCAGCCAGCACCAGCGCCCCTGATAACGGCTGATAGGCGCTGGCGTCCAGTTGCGTGGTGACATACGTCGATCGCGTGTCGTCCAGAATCGAGATCGCCGGGGTCACGGTGATTGCGATGCGCTGGCCCCGGACCGGATCGAGCAGATTGTTGCTGCCGTCGTAGGCCAGCTTCAAAGGCAGCGAGGCAATCACATAAGGGGTATAGGGGACGTCTGCGGGCGAGCCGACCACCAACTGCCTGGTCGCGGTCAATTGCACACCCAGCGAATAGGCCCATTTCTTCTGGAACAGCAGCGTGCTCTGTTTGTCCAGGCTGATCGTGGTCGACGCGAAATAGGCGTTGTAGGCATCGGTGGTCTGGTACTGCACCGACGCATCGACGGTCAGCGACTGGTCGCGTTTCAGGAAATTGGCGCGCCGGAACGTCACCCCGCCCAATTGTTCGCGCGTGCCCAGAATGGCGCGCACCCGCAGCATGCCTTCGGGTGGAAACAGATTGCGATCTTCCCAACTGCCGTCGACTTCGAACCCTTCGCCGCTCGACACGCCGATCTGCGCGCCGATCGTGTGTTCGGGGCCCTTGGTCAGCTTTACATCGAGATCGGCCACACCAGGCGCGGCCGGGGTGGGCGCGATCGCTTCGCGCGGGGTAATCGTCGCGCCGCCGACGATCCCGGTTGCCAGCACCTCGCGGCGGAAATCGTCGATCAGTTTCTGGTCATAGATCTGCCCCGGCCGGAACCGGGCCATCCGCTGCAAATGCCGTGAATTGATGAATTTCGGCAGCGAACTGGTGATCGTGCCGAACTGGTATTTGCCGCCGGTGACCACCGGCAGCGCCAGATCGGCGGTCAGCGCCTCGTGATCGACCGCCAGCGCCGGATCGCCCACTTTGGCAAAGGCATACCCGATGTGCCCCAGCATGTCGGACAGGCGGGCCCGCGCGCTCAGGATGGCCTCGGTGTTTGCCGGATCGCCCGATTTCAAGGCCAGCGCCTTGATCAGCGCGTCGCGGTCGGGGCTGGTCGCCACGCCCCCCAGATCGAGCGCGCCCAGCCGATAGCGCGGACCCGGCACCACTTCGAACCGGGCCGTCGCCTGCGGCGGGGGCGCGCCTCGGCCTTTGGCCACCGGTTTCGGCACGGTATCGGCCAGCGGCGACAGGCCGACCAGGTTCTGGCTGACTTCGGCATCGTAATAGCCATATATCCGCAGGATCTGCACCAGCAGGGCCATGTCGTCGTGCGCGCGGCGCGACAGTTGCGCCAGATTGTCTTCGCCGCGCCCCAGCGCCCGCAGCGATGACAACGCCACGAAACGGTCGGTCAAATCGTCCATCTCGGGCAGCACGGTGCCCTTGGGGAACACCAGGTCGATCCCCGGCGCGACATGATTGACCACCGCATCGGCGCCGAGCGGGCCGCGCCAGCCACCGCGCGGCATCGCCACATCGAGCGCAGCGCCCGCATCGTGCACCACATCGGCCAGGCTGGCGATATCCGGATCGGGCGTCAGCGGGGTGATCGGTGGCAGGGTAAAACTGTCGGGCCAGGCAATGGTCAGCCCCGGCAGCACCGCCAGCGCGGCATCGGTCACCGCCGTGTCGTCGGGCAGGCTTGCGGGATCGGGGGTCTGGTGCGCGGCATCGGTATCGAGCGCCCAGTGCACCGGATCGGCCAGCGCCGCATCGGGGATCAGCGCGCGCAGCGCCGGATCGACCGGCACCGCCTTGGCCGGGGCAGTTGCGGCTTTGGCAGCAGGACCGGCGGCCCGCGTGGCGGGGGCATCGGGCGTGGCCTGCGCATGGCCAGCCACCGGCGCCAGCACCAGCCCGGCCAGACCCAGGCCCATCCGCATCAGTGCGCGATCAGCCGTGGAACAAGGCAGATCCGGCCATGACCATTGCATCATCGGCAGCCGCTGCAGAATTGCCGACAGCCGCACCAGCCTCTGCGCGCGGCCCGGCTGCTGGCACGGTGGACAGCCGATCGATCGCCACGGCCTGTTCGGCGGGGTCAAACCGTTCCCATCCTTCGCGGCCAAGCCGCTCCATCGGGCGAAAGCGCACTTTGTACTGCATGCACGCCGATCCATCGACCCAATAGCCCAGATAGACATAGGGCAGGCCGATCCGCGTTGCATACCGGATGTGATCAAGAATGATAAACGTGCCAAGCCCGGTCCGCAAAGGATGATGGGGGTCGTAGAAACTGTACACCATCGAAAGTCCATCCCCCTGTTGGTCGGTCAGGCACGCCCCGACCAGCCGCCCGGGAGTGCCATCGGCATTGGGCTCGCGATATTCAACGACATAGCTCTTTACCGGGGTATGTTCCACCATGTCGGCAAAGTCGATTTCGTCCATTGCGGCCATGCCGCCACCGGGGTGGCGCACCGCCAGATAGGACTGCAACAAGGCATATTGTTCGGGGGTTGACCAGGGCTGGCAAACAGTCACGATCAGATCGTCGTTCTGCCGCAACGTGCGCCGCTGGCTGGCCGAAGCGATGAAATCGCGCGCCACCACGCGCACCGACACGCAGGCTGTGCACCCCACGCAACTGGGCCGATAGGCCACTGTCTGGCTGCGGCGAAAACCGATGCGGCTGAGCGCGTCGTTCAATTCGTCGGAATTGGGGCCCTTCAGCTCGGTGAACACCTTGCGCTCGGTGCGGCCGGGCAAGTAGGGGCACGGCATCGGGCTGGTGACGAAAAAGCGGGGAAAGCGGACCGGAGCGCTCACGGGTTGACCTATGTCCTTTGCTGCTGCCTGGCGACAATGCCGCAGGGTCCGGCGCGGTTAAAGCAGGTTAACCACGAATTTCCGCAAATGACAGGGTTTGTTGCATGGCATGGACGCAATCCCTGTGCACTGTCCCGGTGCAGGACAGCGCGCAGGGTAAGCGGTTAAGGCCAGGCGGGCTCAGCCGAGTTCGACTTGTTCGATTTCATAGCCGCGCGCGCGCAACGCCTCGACCAGGCGGTCGATCTGTTCGCGATCGCGCGCTTCGCACTCGATCTCGGCGGTCAGGCCCTTGGCCGGCAACGAGGTAAAAATGCGCTGGTGCCACACTTCGAGAATGTTGACCTGATGGCGGTTGAATTCTTCCACCACCTTGAACAGCGCGCCCGGCCGATCCTGCAACGTGATGCGCAGCCGCCCCAGTCGGCCCGACCGCGCCAGATCGCGCAACAGCACATTGGCGAGCAGCCGCGTGTCGATATTGCCACCGCACAGCACGATGCCGACCTTGCGCCCGGCAAAGATCTCGCGATTGGCGATCACCGCGGCCAGACCGGCGGCCCCGGCGCCTTCGACCACGGTCTTTTCGATCTGCAACAGCAGCGAAACCGCCTGTTCCAGATGCGGCTCGTCAACCAGCACGATATCATCGACCAGCCCCGCCAGCGTCGCCGAGGTGAACGCCCCGGGCTCCTTGACCGCGATCCCTTCGGCCAGCGTGTCGCCGCCGCAGGGCAATTCGGCATGTTTCAGCCGGTTGTACATCGACGGGAACAGTTGCGCCTGCACCCCGATCAGACCGATCGCGGGATTGATCCCGCGTGCCGCCGTGCCCATCCCGGTCAACAACCCGCCGCCGCCGATCGGCACCGCCAGCATGTCGAGATCGGGCACATCGGCAAGCATTTCCAGCGCCACCGTGCCCTGCCCCGCCGCAACATGCGGATGGTCGAACGGATGCACGAATGTCAGCCCCAGTTCCGCCTCCATCACGCGGGCATGGGCATAGGCCTCGTCGAAGGTTTCGCCTTCGAGCACGACTTTGCCGCCCACGCTCTCGGTCTGGGTGATCTTTACCGTGGGCGTGGTGCGCGGCATCACGATCGTTACCGGCACGCCCAGCCGCGTGCCGTGATACGACAGCCCTTGCGCATGGTTGCCGGCCGAGGCCGCGATCACCCCACGCGCGCGCTGTTCATCCGACAGCAGCAACAGCGCGTTGAGCGCGCCGCGTTCCTTGTAGGCTGCGGTGAATTGCAGGTTTTCGAATTTCAGCCAGATGTCCGCCCCGGTCATCGCGCTCAGCGTCTTGCTATACAGCGTCGGGGTGCGCACGACATGCCCGTCGATGCGCGCAGCGGCGGCGCGGACATCGTCGAGGGTCAGGACAGGGGCGTTGGCGGTCAGGGTACTGGCGGTCATCCGAATGCCCCTAGTCGAAACTGCGCGTCTTGGGAACGGTCTGCCGCCACAGCGCGATCAGCCCGGTGACCACCAGGATCGCGATGGTATCGGCAACCCAGTCGCGGATGTCGCAATCGCGGTGCAGCGCAGGAATCGACTGGGCCACCTCGATCAACGCGCCCAGGAACGACAGACGTTCGGCAATGCGCAGACGCGGCATCGCCGGAAAGGCAAAGTCGGCCAGCAGCGTCAGCGTGCCAAATGCCAGCATATGTTCGAACTTGTCGCCAAACCCGTCGATCGGCAGCGACGGCGGCACCGGCAACAGCGCCATCGTCAGCGCAAAGGCCAGCGCCAGCCAGAACAGCACGCTGGCGATCAGGCGCAGTGCGGGGGATCGTTGGGTCATGGTCATGCCCTGCCCGCTAGAGCATCGCGCGCCTTTGCGAAATCGCGAATCACGATCGTGCAGGCGGCAATTATCCGGCTCCCATCTTTGGGCGCAATGCATTAGACCCCCTTGCCATGACACAACCGCTCAACATTTCGTTTCTCGGCCTTGGCGTGATGGGGTCGCAGATGGCCCGTCATCTGGGTGCCGCAGGCCACCACCTGACCGTCTATAACCGTACCACCGCCCGGGCCGAGGCCTGGGTTGCGGCCCATCCCGGGCTGGCCTGCCGCGTGGCCGCCAACCCGGCCGAAGCGGCCAGCGGCGCCGATGCGGTGATCACCTGCGTTGGCAACGACGATGATCTGGCCGATGTCGTGCTGGGCCCCAACGGGGCGTTTTCCACGCTGCGGCGCGGCGGCCTGTTCATCGATCACACCACGGTTTCGGCGCGGATCGCGCGCCAGATCGCGGTCGAAGGGCGCGACAAGGAAGTGCTGTGCGTCGATGCCCCGGTCACCGGCGGGCAATCGGGGGCAGAGGCCGGCACGCTGTCGATCATGTGCGGCGGCAGCGGCCCGGCGGTCGAGGCGGCGCGGCCGATCCTGGCGGCCTATGCCAAACGCGTGGTCCATGTCGGCAAATCGGGCGCGGGGCAAACCGCCAAGATGGCCAACCAGATGTGCATCGCGGGCACCATCGCGGGCCTGTCGGAAGCGATCCGCTTTGCCCAGACCGCGCACCTCGATCTCGACAAAGTGTTCGAGGCGATCAGCGGCGGCGCCGCGCAATCGTGGCAGATGGACAACCGGTTCCACACGATGGCCGCCGACGAATTCGATTTCGGCTTTGCCGTCGACTGGATGCGCAAGGATCTGGGACTGGCCATCGACGAGGCGCGGGGCCTGGGCGCCAGCGTGCCGGTAACCGCGCTGGTCGACCAGTTCTATGCCGATGTGCAGGCGCTGGGCGGCGCGCGACAGGATACCAGCGCGCTGATTCGCCGCCTGCCCAAACGCGGCGGGCCAAAGCGGACCGACGCGTGATCAAACGCTGGATCGCGGCCTGCGCGCTGACCCTGACGCAGCCCGCCCTGATCGCCCAGACCGCCCACGCCGACACGCTGGTCGACAATATCCGCGGCGAAACGATTGCCGCCGACGGCTCGGTGCAGGCATTCATCGCGCTGATGTTCGATGACAACGGGGTGATCACGGCGGTCTATCACACGGGCGAGCGCCTGCCCCGCCAGGGCAAAAAGGGCTATCAATACCGCATCGACGGCAAGGGCCATGTGCTGTTGCCCGGCATGATCGATGCCCATGCCCATGTCATCGACACCGGATTTGCGCTGTTGCGGCTCGATCTGACCGACACCGCCTCGCTCGACGAGGCGCTGGCGCGGATCGCTGCCTATGCGCGGGCGCATCCCGATCGGCCATGGATCGTGGGCGGTGGGTGGAACCAGGAACGCTGGCATCTGGGCCGGTTTCCCACCGCGGCCGAACTCGATCGCGCGGTGCCCGATCGCCCGGTCTGGCTCGACCGGGTCGATGGCCATGCCGGATGGGCCAACAGCGCCGCGCTGAAACTGGCCGGGGTAACCGCCGCAACGCCCACCCCCGATGGCGGGGCGATCGACCGCCTGCCCGATGGGCGGCCCGCCGGGGTGCTGGTCGACCATGCCACGGCGCTGATGGATCGCGTGGTGCCCACGCCAACCCCGCGCGACCTCGATCTGGCGTTGGCCACGGCCGAGGCTGATTTCGCCAAAATGGGCATTACCGCCGTGGCCGACATGGGCACGTCGATCAACGAATGGCTGGCCTATCGCCGCGCTGGCGATGCCAACCGGCTCTATGTGCGGATCATGGCCTATGCCATGGGCACCGAGGCGATGGCGGCGATCGGCAGCACCGGCCCCACGCCCTGGCTCTATGCCGACCGGCTGCACATGGGCGGGGTCAAACTGTTTCTCGACGGCGCGCTGGGATCGCGCGGCGCCTGGCTGAAGGCGGCCTATGCCGATCAGCCCGCCAGCCATGGGACCCCGCTGCTGACCGAAACGCAACTGGGCAATCTGATGAGCCGCGCCGCGATGGACCACTATCAGGTGGCCGTCCA
>Ga0302157_10008600_pt1 | contig 10005 bp, 7 predicted proteins | sample I_Bog_N3_3_FD_193502 | JGI IMG/M metagenome (GOLD analysis project Ga0302157, IMG submission 193502) | Peat permafrost microbial communities from Stordalen Mire near Abisko, Sweden - I_Bog_N3_3 | ecosystem: Environmental > Terrestrial > Soil > Wetlands > Peat | place: Sweden: Abisko, Stordalen...
ACACGTTTCCCACCAGTTCGTCGTTGATGAAGTTGACGATCCGCGTGAGCGCGAGCCCGACCGGCAGCATCACCACGACCTCGTCCGCCAGAACCGGAAACGTGAGCCCCGGATGTTTACGGACGAACAGCGCGATTGCGACCAGCACGCCGATCAAGCCACCGAAGAAGCCCATGCCGCCATTCCAGACCGCGATCACGTTGATCAGGCTGCGCGGCATGTCGCCGAAATAGAACGCGGCCTGATGTTTCGTGACGATGTCCGCGATCACGAAGAAGGTTCGCCCACCGACGAGCACGCCCACGAGCGCGTAGAAGAGAAAATCTTGCACCGCGTCCGTGGTGAGCCCGAGCCGCCGGCGCCCCTGCGGGCGCGCCATCCACAGGCCGACCGCCACGAACCCGATCAGATACGAGATGCCGTACCAATGGACGGCCAGCGGCCCCAGGCGAAACGCGACGGGATCGATGTTCGGATACGTGAACCAGTGTTGCACGACTCGTCGTCTTGCAGGGGGCGGCGGGGGCACCCTGCCGGCCCGCATGCTCGCGAGCGGCGGCCGTCGTAGTATAGCCGAGTGCACCAGCTCAACATTCTCACGGCGTTCCTCGCCGGACTCGTGTCCTTCGTCTCGCCGTGCGTGTTGCCGCTCGTGCCGAGCTACCTGTCCTTTCTGACGGGGACGAGCCTCGAGGACCTCAAGAGCGAGACCGCGAGTCAGGCCAAGGGGCGCGTGATCGCGCACGCGTGCGCGTTCATCGCCGGCTTCACGCTCGTGTTCATCGCGATCGGGCTCTCCGCAAGCGCGATCGGCGGCATTTTCGTCGACCACAAGCGGCTCGTCGAAATCTTCGGTGGCGTCGTGATCATCGTGCTCGGGCTGCAGATGCTCGGCGTGCTGAAGATCCCCGCGCTCATGATGGACAAGCGCATCCACCTTCAGGCACGCAAGCAGTCGTACTGGGTCTCGTTCCTCGTGGGCCTCGGCTTCGCGGCAGGTTGGTCGCCCTGCATCGGGCCGATCCTCTCCGCGATCATCCTGCTCGCCTCTCAAGAGAAGTTGCCCGAGGCGACCTTCCTGCTCTTCTGCTATTCGATGGGCCTCGCGATCCCGTTCCTGATCACGGCCGCGGCCATCACGCAGTCGCTCGGCGCGCTCGACCGCATCAAGCGCTTCCTCCCCGCGATCGAAGCGACGTCGGGCGCGATCCTCGTGGCTACCGGGCTCGTGGTCGCGACCGACCAGTTCACGCGGGTGGCGGGCTTCTTCTATCAGTACGTCAAACCGCCGAGCTTATAGTGTTCCGATTTTGGATCACGGCGGCGCTCGTGTTGGCGCTCGATCAGTATACGAAGCACCTGGTCGTCGCCGGCTTCGCACCCGGCGAGAGCCGTCAGGTCATTCCCCACCTGCTCTACTGGACGTACGTGCAGAATTACCGTGGCGCGTTCGGCCTCTTCGGCTCGCAGGCGTGGTTGCTCGTCGCCATGGCCGTGGTCGTGCTCGCCCTCTTCTGGTTCGCGTTCCGCGAAGCGGCGGCGCGTTCGCCGCTCGTGCGGCTCGCGTTCGGCGGCATCGCCGGCGGTGCGATCGGGAACATCGTCGACCGGTTCCATTACGGCTCGGTCGTCGACTTCATCGACCTGCGCTGGTGGCCGGTGTTCAACGTGGCGGACTCGTGCATCACGATCGGCGTCGTGTTGCTCGTGCTCTCGTCGATGGGCCGCGAGCGCGGGGCTGCGGCAACGCGCGCGCCGACGCCGTGACGCGGTGAACCACACGATCGAGGCCACGGAGGCCGGTGCGCGCTGCGACGTCGCGATCGCGAAACTCTCGGGCGCGTCGCGCGGGGCCGTGGCGCTCGCGATCCGGGCCGGCGCGGTGAAACTCAACGGCGCGGTCCCGAAGCCCGCGATGCCGGTTGCCGAAGGCGACGTGCTCGAATATGCGATCGCCGCAGTCGTGCCGCTCGAAGCGCGACCCGAGGACATCGCGCTCGACGTCGTGTTCGAAGACGACGCGCTGCTCGTGGTCGACAAGCCGGCCGGCATGGTGACCCACCCCGCGCACGGCGCGCGCGACGGCACGCTCGTGAACGCGCTGCTCGCGCACGTGGGAACGTTGCCCGGAGATCCGCTGCGCGCGGGCCTCGTGCACCGGCTCGACCGCGACACCTCCGGCCTCCTCGTCGTCGCGAAGACACCCGACGCGCTCAGCCTGCTCGGCAAGGCGATGATGCGCCACGACATCGGACGCACGTACCGCGGCCTCGTGACCGGCATCCCCGAACATCCGAAAGGCACGATCGACGGCGCGCTCGGACGCGACCCGCACAATCGTCTGCGCTATGCGCTGCGCGCCGACGGCAAGCCCGCGGTCACGCATTACGAACTCCGCGAGAAACTGCACGACGCGGCCGAACTCGAGTTCACGCTCGAGACCGGACGCACGCATCAGATCCGCGTGCACATGGCCGCGCTCGGCCATCCGCTCGTGAACGATCCGTCTTACGGCCGCGTGGATCCACGACTCGATCTACCCGGCCAGGCCCTCCACGCCTGGCGCTTACGTTTCGAACACCCGCTCACGCACGAGCCCCTCACCTTCGAAGCCCCACCACCCCCCGACTACCTCGCCGCACTCGATATCCTCCGCACCGCGTGACCCCACCGCTCGCGCTCGCCCTTCGACAGGCTCGGGGTGACGGGGACTTTGTCATGCTGAGCTTGTCGAAGCACGGGCCGCTCGAGACATGAGCTTCATGCTCCGTGCTACCGACGGCGCGGCGCGGCGGGGGTCGCTTGCGCTCGCGCATGGGGTCGTCGAGACGCCGGCGTTCATGCCCGTGGGGACGGCGGCGACCGTGAAGGCGCTCGCGCCGGACGACCTGCGCGCGATCGACGCGCGTATCATTCTCGCCAACACCTATCATCTCTGGTTGCGACCCGGCCGCGAGACGATCGAGGAACTCGGCGGCTTGCACGCGTTCATGAGTTGGGACCGCAACATCCTCACCGATAGCGGCGGCTTCCAAGTGTTTTCGCTGGAATCACGACGCGTACTTTCCGATGCCGGCGTGCGCTTTCGCTCGCACCTCGACGGCAGCGAGCACGAGTTCACGCCGGAAACGGTCGTCGCGTTTCAAGAGGCGCTCGGTGTCGACGTTGCGATGGTGCTCGACGTGTGCGTGAAGCTCCCCGCCGCGCAAGCCGACGTCGATGAATCCGTGCGCCGCACGACGCTCTGGGCCGAGCGTTCCGCCGCCGCGCGCGGCCGGGCCGCGACGGCGCTGTTCGGGATCGTGCAAGGTGGCCTCGACGAACGCGCGCGCGAACGCAGCGCACGCGACCTCGAACGCCTCGATTTCGCGGGCTACGCGATCGGCGGTCTTTCCGTCGGCGAATCGCGCGACGACCTCGCGCGCATGACCCGCTTCACGGCGGCGTTGCTACCCGAGCGCAAGCCGCGCTACCTCATGGGCGTCGGTACCGTGCGCGATTTGATCGCGGGGATCGACGCGGGCGTCGACCTCTTCGACTGTGTCTACCCGACCCGCTGCGGCCGCAACGGGCGCGCCCTCACGCGCGCGGGCGATCTCAACATGCGCGGCGCGGCGTTTGTGCGCGATCCGCGGCCGCTCGACGAAACGTGCACGTGCTCCGTCTGCGCGACCTACTCGCGGGCATACCTCGCGCACCTTTTTCGCGCGGACGAAATGCTCGGACCGCGGCTCCTCTCGTTGCACAACCTCGCGATGTTCGCCCAACTGATGGACGAGGCGCGCGCCGCGATCGAACGGGGAGCCTGGGGGGCGTTTCGTGATGCGACGCTCGCCCGGATCGTCGGTCTCAGCCTGGAGACGAGCCCGACGCGTTCCTGACGGGGGAACTTCCCAGGATCGTCCCGGATACGGGATGCGTCGGCTTCGTCTGAGAAAAACGCCCGAGATGTCTCGCTTCTTTCTGACGCGCCCGATTTTTGCCGCGGTGTGTTCGGCCGTGTTGCTCACGATCGGCATCGTCGCCATCCCGACGTTACCCGTGGCGCAGTTTCCGCAGATCTCGCCACCCACGATCACGATCAGTTCGACGTACCCGGGCGCGAATGCCGTCGAGGTCGAGTCCGCGGTCACGACGCCGATCGAAGAGGCCGTCAACGGGGCCGAAGGGTTGCGCTACATTTCGTCCGTGAGCGGCGACGACGGCACGTCGGTCATCACGTGCACGTTCGACCTGTCGCGCGATATCGACCGCGCCGCGGCGGACGTGCTCGTGGCCGTCCAACAGGCGTCGGGCGTGTTGCCGAACGTCGTCAAGACCGAAGGCGTCACGGTCAAGAAGGTTCTCGGCTCTTTTCTCCTGAGCGTCTCGCTCTTCTCGGACGATCCGAAGTACGGGCCCGTCTTTCTATCGAACTATGCGTCGCTACAAGTCGTCGATCCGCTCAAGCGCATCCCGGGCGTCGGCGACATTGCGATCTTCGGACAGCGCACCTACGCGATGCGTCTGTGGCTCGATCCCGAGAAGCTGGCGCAGAACCACCTCAACGCACTCGATGTGGAGAACGCGCTGCTCGCGCAGAGCGTGCAGGTGCCGGCCGGATCGCTCGGCGCCGAGCCGGCACCAGTGGGGCAGCCCTATCAGGTGAGCGTCAACGTGAACGGCCAGTTGAGCGACCCCGCTCAGTTCGAGAACGTCGTCGTGAAGGCGCTGCCGAACGGGGCCTTCGTGCGCGTTCGCGACGTGGGCCGAGCGGAACTCGGAGCCGAGCTCTATTCGAACTCATCGACGCGCAACGGCGCGCTCAACATCGGCCTCGGCGTGCAGCAAACGCCATCGGCCAACGCGCTCGCGGTATCCGACGGCGTGCAACGAGAGATGGCGATCCTCGCGAAGCACTTCCCGCCGGGCGTCCACTGGGGTTTGAACTTCGACTATACCGATTTCGTACGCGAGTCGATCAAAGAAGTGATCGTGACCCTCGTCATCGCGATCGCGCTCGTCGTGCTCGTGATCTACCTCTTCCTGCAGGATTGGCGCACGACGCTGATCCCGGCGATCACGATCCCCGTCTCGCTGATCGGCACGTTCGGACTCGTGAAGGCGCTCGGCTTCTCGATCAACACGCTCACCCTCTTCGGGCTGACGCTCGCGACCGGGCTCGTTGTGGACGACGCCATCGTCGTGATCGAAAACATCGCGCGATTCGTTCAGAACGACAAGGACCGCGACCCCGAAGATCTCGCCGCCGCGGCGATGAAAGAAATTACGGGCGCCGTGGTCGCGACGTCGCTCGTGCTACTCGCCGTGTTCGTGCCCGTCGGCTTCTTCCCGGGCGTCACCGGGCAACTCTACAAGCAGTTCGCGCTCACGATCGCCTGTTCGATCTCCATTTCGCTCTTCGTCGCTCTCACGCTGACGCCGGCGCTCTCCGTCATCTTCATAAAACCCGAGGAGGAGCGGCCCGCGCGCGTCTTTGCGCCCGTCAATCGCGCGATCGCCGCAACGCGTGAGGCATACGCGCGGTTCCTCGGTTGGATGCTGCCGCACAAGTACTGGGTGCTGGGCATTTTCGGCGTCTCGCTCGCGGTCACCGCGCTCGTCTACGTCAACACGCCTACGAGTTTCTTGCCGGATGAGGATCTCGGACTCTTCTATATCACGGTCCAGGCGCCGCAGGGGATCTCGTTGCAGCGCGAGGAGGCGATCTCGCATCGCGTCGATGCGCTCGCGCACGCGTTGCCCGGCGTGCAGCTCGTGTTCGACATCAACGGCCGGGGCCTCGGCGGTTCGGGAAACGGCCCGAATCTCGGCTTCATCGTCGTGCGCCTGAAGCCATGGAGCGAACGAACGGCGCCGAACGAACAACTCTCCGCGATCCTCAAGACGTTGCAGCCACAACTCGCGCGCATTCCCGATGCGAAAGTCCTCGCGTTCAACCCGCCGGCCGTCCAGGGAATCGGTTCGGTGGGCGGCTTCCAGTACGAACTCGAGGATCCGTCGAACGGGCCGCTCGACGCACTCGTCGAGCTCTCGAAGGATCTCGCGCGGCGAGCGAATCGCTCCGGCAACGTCGTGCGCGCGAACACGATCGTGGGGAACCTCGCGCCGCACTACGTGATCGATGTCGACCGGGGCAAGGCAGAGCAAGCCGGAATCAACGTGGGGACGCTGTTCGACACGCTCGAGGCCGAGCTCGGCTCGAAATACGTCAACGACTTCACGTATCAAAACCACACGTATCACGTGTACGTGCAAGGCGATGCGAACTATCGGGCTACGTTCGACGACCTCGAGCGGATCTTCGTCACCGGCGCGAACGGCGCCACGTCGCCGGTCACCGATTTCCTGACGGCACGTCAGGAGACGAGTCCGCAGATCATCACCCACTACAATCTCTTCCGGCAAGTCGAGATCACGGGCCAGACGCCCCCGGGACTCGGAAGCGCGCAATCGCTCGGCGAGATGGAGGCCCTTTCGAAACGGCTCCCGGGCACGTTCCAGCATGAATGGTCCGGCATCTCGCTCGAACAGGTGCAGGGTAGCGGGGCATCCGTCATCATCTTCGGACTCGGATTGCTCTTCGTGTTCTTCGTGCTGGCCGCGCAATACGAGAGCCTGACGGAGCCGCTGATCATCCTGCTCGCCACGCCCGTGGCGCTGCTCGGCGCGCTCGTCGCGCTGCACCTGCGGGGCCTCGCGAGCGACGTGTACGCGCAAGTGGGCTTCGTTCTCCTGATCGGCCTGGCGAGCAAGAACGCGATCCTGATCGTCGAGTTTGCGAATCAGCTGCGCTCCGAAGGGAAGTCCCCGATCGAGGCCATCACCGAAGCTGCGGAGATTCGGCTACGTCCGATCCTGATGACGTCGTTTGCGTTCATCTTCGGACTCGTGCCGCTCGTGACCGCGACCGGCGCGGGAGCCGCAAGCCGCCACTCGCTCGGCACCGCCATCCTCGGCGGCATGATCGTTTCGACGTTCCTGAACCTCGCGATCATCCCGGCGCTCTATCTGATCGTCGCGCGCTTCGACCATCGCCACGAACCGCCGCAAGAACGTACGCGGCGGGGTCTCACAGCGTCGGACGTGCCGGGCGCGCTCGCGGTGGAGAAATGAGCGCGACGACGCGACACGTCCCCGCGTGCCGGACGGGCCTCGCCATCGGCCTGCTGCTGCTCTCGGCCTGCAGCGCGGCCCCCGAGCGCGCGAAAGCACCGCCCCCGCTCGACGTCTTGACGACGCACGTGCGCCGCGAAACCGTCGCGACCTACGAAACGCTCGACGGCCAAGTCGATCCCTACCTGCAAGCGAACGTCGCGACCGAACAGGGCGGAACGATTCTGAAGATCTACGCGAACGAAGGCGATCGCGTGAGCGAGGGACAGCCGCTCGCGAAGATCGACGACGCCCCGCTGCGCGCGGCGCTCGTGGAGCAGCAGGGAGCGAACGGCGCGGCCGCCGCCAAACTCTCGGAGGCCCAAACGCAGCTTCCGATCACGACCACCCTCTACGCGAGCGCCCTGACCCAGGCGAGCCAGGCCGTCACGCAGGCGATCGATCAACAGATTGCCGACCGCGCGAACCTCGCCACCGCGAAATCGACGTACGATGCCGACGCACAGCTCGTCCGCGAAGGGTACGTGGCACAAACCACGTTCGAGCAGGTGCGCGCGACGTACGTTGCGGCCGAGCAAACCTTGGCGGCCGACGGCGCCCGCGTCACGGAGGCGCGTGCCGCGCTTGCCGAAGCGCGGCGCAACCTCCTCAACTCCGACCTGCAGCGGCACGTCGTCGAAGAGAACCGCAGTTCCGTGCAACAGGCGCAGGGCTCGGTTCAGCTGACGCAAACGCAGCTGGGCGAAACGGCGCTGAACGCGCCGTTCTCCGGCGTGATCACGTCGCGGTTGCTCGATCCCGGGGCGTATGCGGGTCCGAATCAAGCGATCTATCAGATTTCGCAGATCGATCCCACGTACGTGGATTTCAATCTCAAGGACGTCGACCTCGCCTACGTTCGCGAAGGAACCGTCGTCACGTTTCGGACGCCCGCCCACCCCGGCCGGACGTATACGGCCGCGGTGGCCACGATCAACGCCGTGCCGACGCCGGGCACGCTCCTCTATCGCGCGCGCATCGTCACGCGCAATCCGGATTATTCACTCCGCGGCGGCATGCTCGTGACCGTGCGCGTCAAGACGGCAGAACATCGCGACGCGCTCGTCGTACCGCGCGACGCCGTGACGCAGAACGACGGCAAGGGTGAAATCTTCGTTCTGGTGCCGGAGGCGGCGTCTCCCGCGCCCTCCGCAACGGGGCCGCCCGTCATGCGCGCGAAGCGGTTGCGCGTCGGCGTGGGACTCGAAACGAACGCCTCGGTCGAGATCGTCTCGCCGGACGTACGCGAGGGCATGACGATCGTGGCCACGCGTCCCGATCAGCTCACGGACGATATGGCCGTGATCGCCGCCCACTGAGCGGACCGGCGGCGCGCTTAACGGGCACCGAGCGTGAGGTCATACGCAATCGTCAGCGGGGCGTGATCGGAGAAGCGTTCGTCGCGGTAGATCGACGCCGAGCGCACGAACGGCGCGACGTTCGGTGTGACGAGTTGATAGTCGATGCGCCACCCGAGGTTGCGTTCGAACGCGCCCTGCCAGTTCGACCACCACGTATAGCGCTTCGGGTCGCGGTCGACTTCGCGAAAGGCATCGATCCAGCCGAGTTCGTCGACGACCGTGTCCATCCACGCGCGTTCGTGGGGCAGAAAACCGGTGACCGTCGCGTTCCGGACCGGATCGTACGTGTCGATGTCGCGATGCGCGACGTTGAAGTCGCCGCAGAGGATGTAGCGCCGCCCGTCCTGTTGCATCTCGGCGAGCGGCGCGAGGAAACGTTCGAGGAAACCGTTCTTCACGCTCTGCCGCGCCTCGCCGCTCGTACCCGACGGTACGTAGAGCGACGCGATGCTGAAGTCGCCCCAGTCGAATCGCACGTAGCGGCCCTCCGCATCCATGTCCGGCATTCCGAAGCCGCGCACCACGGCGTCGGGCTCGCGCTTGGCGTAGATCGCGACGCCGCTATAGCCGCGTTTCTGTGCATCGACGAACACCACGCGCCGGTAGTCCGCGATGTCGAGCGCTTCGGCGGGGACCTGATGCTCCTGCGACTTCGTTTCCTGGAGGCAGAGCACGTCCGGTGACGTGCGGCGCAGCCACGCGAAGAAGCCCTTGCGCGTGGCGGCGCGGATTCCGTTGGCGTTGAACGAGGTCACGCGGAGCACGCCGGACGCTTCGCCGGGCGGACGGCGGAAACCGAGCGCCGAAGCGCGCCGCATGAAGATCGAAGGCAAGTCATTCATCGTCACCGGCGGCGCGTCGGGACTCGGCGGCGCGACGGCGCGCATGTTCGGGAAGAACGGCGCGCACGTGACGATCGTCGACCTCAACGCGGAGCTCGGCGAAGCGCTCGCGAGCGAAATCGGCGGACGCTTCGTACGTGCGGACGTGTCGTCCGAGGCCGACGGCCAGCAAGCGGTCGCGGCCGCGACGGGCGCGTTCGGCGGATTGCACGGGCTCGTGAATTGCGCCGGCATCGGCACGGCGTCGCGCACGCTCGGCAAGACGGGACCGCACGACCTCGCGTCGTTCGTCCGCACGATCAACGTGAACCTGATCGGCACGTTCAACATGATTCGCTTGGCGGCGGCGGCAATAGCCGCCGAAGATCCCGACGAAGGCGGCCAACGCGGCGTGATCGTCAACACGGCCTCCGTCGCCGCGTACGACGGTCAGATCGGTCAGGCCGCCTACAGCGCGTCCAAGGGCGGTATCGTCGGCATGACGCTGCCGATCGCGCGCGATCTCGCGTCGGTCGGCATTCGCGTCGTGACGATCGCGCCCGGCCTCTTCAAGACGCCGCTCCTCGCCGGGCTTCCGGAAGAAGCGCAGATCTCGCTCGGCAAACAGGTGCCGTTCCCGCCGCGCCTCGGCAACCGCCGGAATACGC
>Ga0302157_10008604_pt1 | contig 10001 bp, 8 predicted proteins | sample I_Bog_N3_3_FD_193502 | JGI IMG/M metagenome (GOLD analysis project Ga0302157, IMG submission 193502) | Peat permafrost microbial communities from Stordalen Mire near Abisko, Sweden - I_Bog_N3_3 | ecosystem: Environmental > Terrestrial > Soil > Wetlands > Peat | place: Sweden: Abisko, Stordalen...
TGGCATGATAGGCGTCGAGCCAGGCGATCTCGTCGTCGGTCATGAGCGAGAGCTCGATCGGCCGGCGGTCGATCGGGCAGAAGGTGATGGTCTCGAACCCGGACATCTCGCGCTCGGCGCCCGGGATCTCGTGCTTGGTCACCACGATCAGGTTCTCGATCCGGATGCCGAAATGGCCTTCCTTATAGTAGCCGGGCTCGTTCGACAGGATCATGCCCGGGATGAGCGGTTGGGTGTCGGCGAAGGCGGCGATGCGCTGCGGGCCTTCATGCACGCTGAGATAGCTGCCGACGCCATGGCCGGTACCATGGTCGAAATTGACCCCGGCCATCCACAGCGGCAGCCGCGCCAGCACATCGAGCGAGCCGCCGGTCGTCCCCTTGGGGAACCGCGCCATCGACAGCGCGATATGGCCCTTCAGCACCCGGGTATAGCGGTCCTTCATCTCCGCCGTCACCGCGCCGATCGCCACGGTCCGGGTGATGTCGGTCGTGCCGTCGAGATATTGCGCGCCGGAATCGATCAGATAGAGCGTGCCGGGCTCCAGTGCCCGCTCCGTCGCCGCGACCGAACGATAGTGCGGCAAGGCGGCATTGGGGCCGGCGGCGGAGATCGACGGGAAAGAGAGATCGCGGAACCGGTCGCCCTCGGCCCGGAACGCCTCGAGCTGGTCCGACACGGCGATTTCGGTCAGGCTGCCCTTCGGCGCTTCGGCATCGAGCCAGGCCAGGAAGCGCACCATGGCGACCGCGTCGCGCCGATGGGCGCGCCGGCTGCCGTCGAGCTCGACCGCATTCTTGATCGCCTTGGGCAGTTTGCACGGATCGGCCGCCCGCACCAGCGTGGCGCCGGCCTTGTCCAACCGGTCGAACACCCAGGATGCCGTCGTGACCGGATCGACCTGCACGGTCTTGCCGCCCAAGGCATCGAGCGCCGGGCCGAATTCGGCCATGTCGCGCACGGCGACGCTGTTGCCCAGATGGGATTCGAGGCCCGGCGTCAGCTTGCGCCGGTCGATGAACAAGTCGAGCTGGCCGTCCTTGTCGAGAATGGCCAATCCCAGCGCCAGCGGCGTATGCGGCACGTCGGAGCCACGGATGTTCAGCAGCCAAGCGAGGCTGTCGGCCATGGTCAGCACGGTCGCGTCGCGCTGGCCGGCCGCCAGGGCCTCGCCGATCTCGCGGCGCTTGTCGGTCGAGGACTTGCCGGAGAATTCCAAGCCGTGCGCGCGGACGGGCCCGAGCGGGGCGGCCGGACGGCGCTCCCAGGCGGCATCCAGCGGATTGAACGCCATCGCCACCAGTTCGGCACCGGCCTTGGCGACCCCGGCGCGCAGCTTGTCGACCTGGGCCGGGGTCAGCAGCCAGGGATCGTAGCCGAAGCGCTGGCCGGGCTTGAGCGCGGTCGCGACCCAGTCCTCCGGCGGCTCGGTGATCAGATGGCGGTAGTCGAACAGGCTGCTGTCGACCTCGGCCCGGACCTGGACGGTATAGCGGCCGTCGACGAAGATCGCCGCCTGGTCGGCGAGCACGACGGCCGTGCCGGCCGAGCCGTTGAAGCCGGTCAGCCATTGCAGGCGCTCGTTGCCGGCCGGGACATATTCATTTTGGAATTCGTCGGCGCGCGGCACCAGGAAGCCGTCGATGCCGAGCTTGACCAGGCCGGCGCGCACGGCGGCCAGACGCGCCTTGTAGGTCGCGCCGTCGATCGGGGCCGGCGCTGAATCATGGGCGATCTGGTCCTTCAGCGCCAGCAGCTGGGCCGTCAGCGCCGGCGACGGATCGGACGCCACCAGCACGCACCAGGCCTCCGGATCGCGCGCCTCGGCCGACCCCAGCACGCCCGAAATCAGCGAGCGGACCTCGGCGACCGAGTAAACGGAGCCGGATTTGGAGAGCAGACCTGCCAAAACCGCATCACCCTGATAGGTCAGGCGACAATCCATCTTCTGCATCATAGCACCGGTGACTTTGCGACATGCCGGACGATTACCGGCCCTGAGAGGCTAGAGCCCGCAGGATTGCAGCACAAGAGCGCTGATTCTTACAGCTTTTCGCGCCGCGTCATGCGCGATCCCGAGAGCTGGCGTGCAGTACACCCCCTGCCGTTCCGCAGTATCGCGCCTATTTTGTGCGGTGCGGCATAGTTGAGGCCGCAACTAATCTTTCTTGGAGATCTTTCATGTTCACGATCCTCTCGTCCGCCGTCCGCGGCTTCCGCGCTTGGCAGGAACGCCAGCGCGTTCTGAACGAGCTCTATTCCATGGACGAGCGCTCGCTCGCCGACATCGGCCTGCGCCGCGCCGACATCCCGTTCGCCATTTCCGCCCAGGCCGACCTCGCCGTCGAAGCCCGTCCGGTCTTCAACACCGCCGGCCATGTCGCCGCCAACAACAGCGTCGAACAGCGCGCCGCATAATAATGCGACGCCCTGCGACGCGACAGCGTCGTCTGAGCTGCTGCTCATCCCAAGGGGGGATGATCCGATGAGTACCGCTTCTGCCTTGTCCGCTACGCTGCCCGCCCAGTCCGGCGGTCCGATCCACCTGCTGCGCTCGGCCTATTTCGCCGTCAAGGCGAGCCTCGCACGCGCTCGCATGACCGAACATCTGGCCGGCCTCGACGACCGCCTGCTCGCCGACATGGGCCTCGCCCGTCGCGACATCGGCAAGCTGTTCCGCTAAGTAGCGCGAAACCGTTCCGCTAAGAACAGCTGGAGACGGCACGGCCGTTTCTTCTGCAAACCACCCGCCGGCGCTTTGGCGATCTTCGAAGATCGCCCCCGCGTCGGCCCGGGTGGTATGCGCGCTTTCTATCTCGCTTTTTCGAAGACGAGCGTGTGCCACCCGGCCCGCGGCAGGCGTGCCTTGAACGTCAGCCCGGCGTTGCGATGGGCGGCCGCGACATAGGTCTCCTGCCCTGCCAGGAGTCCCGACAGGATGGCGACGCCGCCCGGCGCCAGGTGGCGGGCCAGGTCCGGCGCCATCTTGGCCAGCGGCCGCGCCAGGATATTGGCGAAAATCAGATCATAGGGCCCTTGGGTCCGGACGATTTCGGCCTGGTAGCCGTCGCTCAAGCGGCTGGTCACCAGATGCTGCACGCCGTTCGCCACCATATTCTCGGCCGCGACCCGGACCGAGTTGCGGTCGATGTCGCAGGCCAGCACCGGCACGTGCCAGGTCTTGGCCGCCGCGATCGCCAGGATGCCGGTGCCCGAACCCATATCGAGCACGCGGCTGCGCTTGCCGCGCTTGGCAAGCCGGCTCAGCGCCAGGAGACAGCCCGCCGTGGTCGCGTGCTCGCCGGTGCCGAACGCACTGGCGGCATCGATCTCCAGCCCGATCGCGCCCGCCGGCGGCGCCTCGGCGATATGCGAGCCATAGACGAAATAGCGGCCGATCCGCAGCGGCGGAAAGCTTTCCTGATTCTCGCGCACCCAATCGATGTCGGGCAGCTGCTCCAGCGTGATGTCCGGCTGCTCCAGCCCGAACTGCAGGGCGACCAGCGCCAGCCCGCCCTCGACCTGGGCCAGATCCGGCTTGCCCTGGACGAAGCTCTCGACCTTCCACGGGCCTTGCGGGCTGGTCTCGAACGCGCTGATGGCGCCGCCGAGCGCTTCCAGCACCTGGGCGAAGGCTTCGGCCGAGAACTCGTCCGGCGCTTCCATCAAGACGCGCCACAAAGGCTCGCCGCCCTTGGGCCAGGTCGAAGAGGGGATCATCTGGGTTAATATCCTTTGTCTCAGGCCTTCTGCACGAAGCTGTCCATGACCCGCTTTTCGCCGGCATGGTCGAAGAGGATCGTCAGCTTCGCATCCTCGACCTCGCGCACCGTGCCGGTGCCGAATTTCTGATGGAACACCCGGTCGCCCGCGGCGAAGCCGCCGACCGCCCGGATCTCGCGCCCTTCGCGCGGGCCGCCGCCCAAAGGCTGCACGACCCGGCGATAGCCGCCGAAGCTGGAGGTCGCGATATCGTCGAACGCGCCGCGGCCCTGGGGCGCCCGCATGCCGTACATGCCGGTGGCGCTCTCGGCCTCGATCTGGTCCTGCGGCAGTTCCTCGACGAAGCGCGACGGCAGCGCGCTTTGCCATTGGCCATGGATGCGCCGGTTGGCGGCATAGCTGACATTGGCGCGCAGCTTGGCCCGGGTCAGGCCGACATAGGCGAGGCGCCGTTCTTCCTCCAGACCCGCCTGCCCGCTCTCGTCCATCGCGCGCTGATGCGGGAACAGGCCTTCCTCCCAGCCGGGCAGGAAGACATGGCCGAATTCCAGGCCCTTGGCGGCATGCAGCGTCATCAGGCTGACCATGTCGCCGCTGGTATCGGCGGCATTGTCCATCACCAGGCTGACATGTTCGAGAAAGCCCGCGAGCGTCTCGAACTCGGCCATGCCGACGATCAGCTCCTTCAGATTCTCCAGCCGGCCCGGCGCCTCGGGCGTCTTGTCGGCCTGCCACATGGCGGTATAGCCGGATTCGTCGAGCACGATCTGGGCCAGCTCGGTATGCAGGATCCGGCCGGATTCGGCGCGCCAGCGGTCGAGATCGCGCACCAGCAAGGCCACCGCCTTGCGCGCGGCCGGCTTCAGCTCGTCCGTCTCGATCACCCGGCGCGACGCCTCCATCAGCGGCACGCCGGTGGCGCGGCTCAGCTGATGCAGGATCTGCATCGTGGCATTGCCGATGCCCCGGCGCGGCGTATTGACGATGCGCTCGAACGCCAGATCGTCGTCGGGCTGGTAGATCAGCCTCAGATAGGCCAGCGCATCGCGGATTTCCTGGCGCTCGTAGAAGCGCGGGCCGCCGATCACGCGATAGGGAATGCCGGTGGTGATGAAGCGCTCCTCGAACTCGCGCATCTGGAAGCTGGCGCGGACCAGGATCGCGATCTCGGCCAGCTTCGTGCCGCGGCGCTGCTCGGTCTCGATCTCGTCGGCGACCCAGCGCGCCTCTTCCTCGCCGTCCCACATGCCCTTGGCGCGCACCCGCTCGCCCGCCGCGCCGGCGGTCCAGAGCGTCTTGCCGAGCCGGCCGGCATTATGCGCGATCAGATGGCCGGCGGCGGCCAGGATCTCCGGCGTCGACCGGTAGTTCTGCTCCAGCCGGATGACGACGGCCCCGGGGAAATCCGCCTCGAAGCGCAAAATATTGCCGACCTCAGCGCCGCGCCAGCCGTAGATCGACTGGTCGTCGTCGCCGACGCAGCAGATGTTCTTGTGCGCCTGGGCCAGGAGCCGCAGCCACAGATATTGCGCGACGTTGGTGTCCTGATATTCATCGACCAGCAGATAGCGGAACTTGCGCTGATACTCGGTCAGGATCGCCGGCTGGCTGGTAAAGATCGTCAGGTTATGCAGCAGGAGATCGCCGAAGTCGGTCGCGTTCAACACGCGCAGCCGGTCCTGGTATTGACGGTAGATCGCGGGCACGCGGCCGTCGGCCAGGTCGCCGGCATCCTGGGGATCGACCTTGTCCGGCGTGAGCCCGCGGTCCTTCCAGCGCTCGATCTGGGCCAGCACGGCGCGCGGCGGCGAGCGCTTGTCGTCGATGCCCTCGGCCGCGAGCAATTGCTTGATCAGCCGGATCTGGTCGTCGGTATCGAGGATGGTGAAATTGGACTTCAAGCCCACCGCCTCGGCGTTGCGCCGCAAGATGCGGGCGGCGATGGCGTGGAACGTGCCCAGCCACATGCCCTCGCTGTCGGCGCCGATCAGCCGTTCCAGCCGGTCGCGCATCTCGCGCGCCGCCTTGTTGGTGAAAGTCACGGCCAGGACCTGGCTGGGATAGGCCCGGCCGGTCATCAGGATATGGGCCAAGCGCGTGGTCAGCACGCGGGTCTTGCCGGTGCCGGCACCGGCCAGCACCAGCACGGGCCCGTCCAGCGTTTCGACGGCCTGGCGCTGCGGCGGATTGAGATTGGCGAAATAGGCCGGCTCGCCCGGGCGGTCTGACATGAGGGACATGGACGCCATCCTACCGGAGAGGCAACCCGTGTTCAAAGTGCCACGATCCCGCATCAGGTCGCCTATGCGGCAGGCTGGCATCGTTTAGCGCCTTCCGCTGGGCCGTGAGTTCGGCCACGCTCTGCCGCAGTTGGATTTCCTCGTCTTCGGACTGCGATGACCGCCGTCAAGATCTATGTCATTTTTCTGCTGACCTATGGCGGCATGGCGGCCGGTCGGCTGCCGTGGCTGCGGGTCGACCGCACCGGCATCGCACTGTTGGGCCTGATCGCGCTGCTGGGCACCGAGGCGCTCAACCTCGACGAGGTCGGCGCGCGCATCGACATGCCGACGCTGGTGCTGCTGTTCGCCATCATGATCATTTCGGCGCAATTCATCGCGTCCGGCTTCTGCGACTCGGTCATTCAGCGCATCGGCCAGGCGCCGGGCAGCCCGCTGCGCATCCTGGGCCTGACGGTCGCCTGCTGCGGCGGCCTGTCGGCCTTCCTGGCCAACGACATGCTGGTCTATTGCATGACGCCGCTGCTGGTCGACGTGCTGCGCGCCCGCGGGCTCGATCCCAGGCCCTATCTGATCGCCATGATCGCGGCCGACAATGCCGGCTCGGCCGCGACCATCATCGGCGCGCCGCAGACCATCCTGGTCGGCCAGCTCGGTAACCTGCATCTGCTGACCTATCTCTGGGCCTGCGGCGTGCCGGCGATCGTCAGCCTGGGCATCGTGTTCGTCGTGGTCGCCTTTCTGTGGCGCGGCAAGCTGGAAATGCCGAGCGACGCCTTCGCCGAGCCGGTCCCGGCGCCGATGCCGGTCAGGGCCCATGACAAGAACCAGACCAACAAGGGCATCGCCGCCGTCGTCTGCCTGCTGGCGCTGTTCCTGACCGACCTGCCGCGCGATGTGTTCGCGCTGTCGATCGCGGCCGTGCTGCTGCTCAATCGCAAATTCACCTCGACCGCGATGATCGCAGCGATCGACTGGCCGCTGCTGCTGCTGTTCGCCTGCCTGTTCGGCGTGACCGGCGCGCTGGGCGCGACGGCCCTGCCGGGCCTGCTGATCGACGGGCTGCAATCGATCCATCTGCTGCCCGACAGCCTGATCGTGCTGGCGCCGCTGACGCTGCTGCTGTCGAACACCATCGGCAATGTGCCATCGGCGATCCTGCTGCTGCAGGTCTGGCTCGACCCGCCGCCGGGTGCGCTCTACGGATTGGCGCTCTTGTCCTCGCTTGCCGGCAATCTGCTGCTGATCGGCAGCCTGTCGAACCTGATCATCGTCGAGCGCGCGCTGGAGCGCGGCGTCAAGCTGCGCGCCAACGAATTCGCCCGCGCCGGCATCCCGATCACGCTCGCCTCGATGGCGGTCGGCGTGTTCTGGCTCTATATCACGGGGATCATGCCCTGGCTGCCGGGGACGGAAGCGGTGAATTGACATGAAGTCGGTCGAGATCAAACGTCTGAAATCCAACAGCCCCGGCACCTACCGGCATGTGAAGATCCTGCGCTACGGCCAGCCGGGCGCCACGCCCAAGGCCTATCTGCAGGCCTCGCTCCATGCCGACGAGCTGCCGGGCATGATCGCGGCGCATCACCTGGCGGGCCTGCTCGACGCGGCCGAGGCGGCCGGCCAGATCCTGGGCGAGATCGTGCTGGTGCCGGTCGCCAACCCGATCGGCCTGGCCCAGGTCATCGACGGCGTGCATCTGGGCCGCTATGACCTGACCTCGGGCGAGAATTTCAACCGCTCCTTCCCGGACCTGGCGACGATCGCGGCCGGCCGGCTGGCCGGCAAGCTCGGTCCGGATGCGGCCCAGAACGTCCAGACCATCCGCGCCGTCCTGGTGGCGCTGCTCGACGAGCAGCAGCCGCTGACCGAGCTGGCCAGCCTGCGCCGGCTGCTGATGCGCGAGGCGATCGACGCGGATTACGTGCTCGATCTGCATTGCGACAATGACGCGCTGCTGCATCTCTATCTGGGCGAGGCGCGCTGGCCCGACGGCGCCGACCTGTCGGCGGATCTCGGCAGCCATGCCACGCTGCTCGCCGCCCAGTCGGGCGGCACACCGTTCGACGAAACCTTCAGCAATCTCTGGGCCGAGCTGCGGCAGCGGCTGGGCGGCGGCACGCCGATCCCCGACGCCTGCCTGGCCGGCACGGTCGAATTCCGCGGCCAGGGCGACGTCTCCGACGAGTTGGGCGCGCAGGATGCAGCGGCCTTGCTGCGCTTCCTGCAGCGCCGCGGGCTGGTCGCGGGCGATCCGGGCCCGCTGCCCACGGCGCTGTGCGACGGCACGCCGCTGTCGGGCGTCGATGCGCTTCGCGCGCCGGTCGGCGGCATGGTCGTCTATAAGGTGGCATTGGGCGAGCATGTCACCGCCGGCCAGGTCGTGGCCGAGATCATCGATCCGCTGGCCGACGACCCGGCCGCGGTGCGCACCCCGGTCAAGACCATCGCCGACGGCCTGTTCTTCGCGCGCAAGATCGAGCGGCTGGCCCGCCCCGGCCAGGCGATCGGCAAGATCGCCGGCGCCACGCCGCTGCCGACCCGGACCGGCGCGCTGCTCGACCCCTGAGAAAGACACGATGAGCAAGATCCATTTGCGCGACGCGGTGCCGGCGGACGTGCCGACCATCCTGGCGCTCATCACCGAACTGGCGATCTTCGAGCGCGAGCCGGATGCCGTGGTCGCGACCGAGGCCGACCTGCTGCGCGACGGGTTCGGGCCGGAGAAAAAATTCGGCTGCCGCGTGGCCGAGCTGGACGGCCGGGTCGTCGGATTCGCTTTGTGGTTCTTCAGCTATTCGACCTGGCTCGGCCGAGCCGGGATCTATCTGGAGGATCTGTATGTCGCCGAGTCGGCGCGCGGTCATGGGCTCGGGCGCCGGCTGATCGTCGATATGGCCCAGGTCGCGGTCCGGCACGGTGCCCAGCGGCTCGACCTGTCGGTGCTGGAATGGAACCCGGCGCGGGGATTTTACGAGAGGCTGGGCATCCAGCATCGCGCCGACTGGCTGCCCTATCGGATCGACGGCGCGGCGTTGAAGCGCCTGGCGGCGGAAGCGAAATAGCGGCGACCTGTCCCGTCCCACCGCTCCAGAATCCTTTGAATTTGATGTGAGAATCGCGTTCCGATCGCGAAATCGGACCAGCGCGTCGATTTAAGACGCTTATTTAGATTGCATTTAGATATATCTAAATGCAATCTAAATCCGCTGCATCGACGGGGATGCAGGCCCAATGCAGACGGAGGACACGGGCATGGCAACGATCGATGAATTTCGCGACAGCACGGCCGATGCGACCCCACCGGCCAGCCTCGGCTTTGCCTTGCAGGCCTTGTGGTGGGAACGCAAGGGCGACTGGGAGCAGGCACATGGCATCGTCCAGCAACACGAAGGCCAGTCGGACTGCGACTGGGTGCACGGCTATCTGCACCGGCAGGAAGGCGACACGCTGAACGCGGGCGGGTGGTATCGGCGTGCGGGCCAATCCCTGCCGACCGTCCTCTTGCCGGAAGAATGGGAACTCATCGCCACGGCGCTTCTGTCGCGGGCCGGGATGGAAACGCCTCATGCGTCATAGACATTCCGAACATGGGCACGGCCGACGCTTCCATCGTGGACGCGCCGGAAGCCATGGCGACGAGCAGACGCATACCCACGGTCACGCGGACGGCAGCCGTGGCCGGGGGCGTGGCGGCGGACGATCTGGCCGGCTGTTCGACCATGGCGAGTTGCGCCTGGTCGTACTGGCGCTGATCGCCGAGCAGCCGCGGCACGGCTACGAGATCATCAAGGAAATCGAAAACCGCGTCGCCGGCACCTACAGCCCCAGCCCGGGCGTGGTCTATCCGACCCTGACCCTGCTCGAGGACATGGGCTACGCCAAGGTCCAGGCCGAGGGTGAGGGCGGCAAGAAGCTCTATACCGTCACGTCCGAGGGCGAGGCCCTGCTGACTGAGCAGGCCAAGGCGGTCGAGGCGCTCTTCGCCCGCATGGCCGAGGTGGCGACCAATAATCGCGGCCGCAACGCCCCGCAGAT
>Ga0302157_10008606_pt1 | contig 10000 bp, 12 predicted proteins | sample I_Bog_N3_3_FD_193502 | JGI IMG/M metagenome (GOLD analysis project Ga0302157, IMG submission 193502) | Peat permafrost microbial communities from Stordalen Mire near Abisko, Sweden - I_Bog_N3_3 | ecosystem: Environmental > Terrestrial > Soil > Wetlands > Peat | place: Sweden: Abisko, Stordalen...
GCCTCGCGCTTCGTTTCCGCGCCCTTGACGATCTCGTAGACGATCGCGCCGAAAATCGTCACGCCGATGATGATCACCGCCAGCGCGCTGATCGCGGGCGTCATGCCCTGGCGCACGCGGCCCGCCAGCACCGTGGTCAGCGTCTTGTCGGCGAGAATGGCGAAGGTCGTCGTGTTGTAGTTCTCGAACGAGGACAGGAACGCGATCACGGCGGCCGAAAGGATCGCCGGACGCAGGAACGGCAGCAGGATGTCGAAGAACACCTGCGTGCGGCTGGCGCCCAGATCGAGCGCGGCCTCCTCCTGCACGCGATCGTAGCGTTGCAGCCGCGACAGGAACATCAACATGCAATAGGCGGATATGAAGGTGGATTGGCCGAGCGTCGCCAGCACCATGCCGTCGAACAGCGAACTCGCCCCCGTCCATTGCGTCACGTCCTTCCAGAAGATGACGGTCGAGATGCCGATGATGACGCCCGGCGTCAGCACCGGCGAGACGACGACGAGATAATAGAAGCCGCGCGCCCGCGGATAGACCTGCGTCATCACGATAGCGCCGGCGAGCCCCAGCGGAACCGACAGCGCGACGACGCAGGCGCCGATGATGAAACTGTTGGTCAGCCCCTCCATCACGTTGCGGTCGTGAAACAGCTTGTCGAACCAAACGAGCGTGAAGCCCTCGAACGGCCACACCTGGGGATATGAGGGCGTGTTGAACGCCGTGACGCCCATGATCGCCAGCGGGCCGAACAGGAAGGCGAAGAACAGCACGAGATAGAAGCCGAGCATGAGGCGCCAGATCAGCTTCGAGCTCATCGCGCGATCTCCGACAGGCTGACCTTGAACACGCGCATCACCAGCAGCACGAACGCCATGCAGGCGCTGAGCAGGATGAGCGCGTAGGCCGCGCCTTGCGGCCAGTTGAAGGCCTGGAAGAAGCGATCGTAAACGATCGGCGTGAACCACAGCGTCTTCGGTCCGCCGAGGATTTGCGGCGCCGCCAGCGCGCCCGCGCAGAGCATGAACACCAGCGTCGCGCCCGAGGCGATGCCGGGCTTGGCGTAGGGCATGACGACGAAGAGATGGATATGCCACCACGGCGCGCCGAGATCGCGCGCGGCCTCCACTTGATTGCGGTCGAGCGACTCGATCGCGTTGTAGAGCGGAAACATCATGATGAGGAGATAGGCGTAGGTCAGCCCGGAGTAGAGCGCGACGTCGAGGCCGAGGAAGTCGATGGGATCGTGGATGAGGCCGGTCGCGATCATGATGTTGTTGATCACGCCGCCGGTGCCCATCATCACGCGAAACGCGAAGGCGCGCAGGATTTCGTTGACCCAATAGGGAATGACCAGCAGCAGCATCAACCGCAGCATCACCCGAGGCTTGGCGACCTGCGCCATGTAATAGGCGAGGGGATAGCAGACCGCGAAGTTGAGCACCGTGATCAACATCGAGACGAAGATCGTGATCCAGAACGCGTTGAGATGCGTGCTGTTCCAGTGGCTGAAGTCGCGCGTCGATCCGTACAGGAAATAGCGATAGTTCTCGAGCGTGTAGACGTCCTCCGGGCCGCCGCGCTTCAACTGCGGCAGCTTGGGATGGAAGGAATAGTCGACCATGTAGAGCTGCGGGAAAACAATCAGGAACAGCGCCCAGAAGCTGACCGCGACCAACAGAAAAATCGCGACGGGAACGCCGTTGCGCTCGAAGAAGCCGGGCTCGCCCACGCCGATTCCGCGACGCCGGTCGACGCGCGAGGCGAGGAAGAAAAGGAAGACCAAGACGAGCGGCCCGAGGAAGATCGCGGCGATGGTGATCGGGTTGGTCATCGCTAGCTCGCCAAGGCGCCGAGCACGAGCGCGTCGGAGCTGGCGAAGGCAAGGCCGATCTCGGCGCCTGGCGCCAGCGTTCGCGCGCCCGCGTCTCGCCCCAGCGTCATCGTCAGATGATGGCCATTGGCGGCGCGCAGCGCGATATGCGTGAAACTGCCCTCGAAAAATGTCCCTGTCACCATCGCCGTCAGGTCGGGCGCCTCGCCGGGCGCGGCGAGATTCAGCGCCTCGGGCCGAATGAACAGCGTCGCTGGGGCGCCGTGAACCAGATCCGCGCTCGCGCGGCCGCGCAAGGCGCCGAGCGGCGTATCAACCGTCGCCATGCCGCCGCTGAGCGCGCCGATCCTGCCGCTGAAGCCGTTGTTCTCGCCGACGAACGCGGCAACGAAGGGCGTCGCCGGATGATCGTAGACGGTGCGTCCGTCGCCGACCTGCTCGACATGGCCCTGGTTCATCACCGCGATGCGGTCCGACATCGTCAGCGCCTCGCCCTGGTCATGTGTGATGTAAATGAAGGTGATGCCGACGCGCTTCTGGATCGCGCGCAGTTCCGCGCGCATGTGCTGGCGCAGGCGCAGATCGAGCGCCGACAGCGGCTCGTCGAGCAGCAGCACCTTGGGTTCGACCGCGAGCGCGCGCGCGACCGCGACGCGCTGCTTCTGGCCGCCCGACAATTCGCTGATCTTCTTGTCGCCCTGACCGGGCAGGGCGACCAGCGCGAGCAATTCGTCAGCCTTCCGCCGGCGCTCCTTGGCGCTCATGCCGCGCACCCGCAGGCCATAGCCGATGTTTTCCGCCACCGACATCAGCGGGAACAGCGCCAGATTCTGGAAGATCAGCGCGGTCGGCCGCTTGTTGGAGCCGATGCCGGACATGTCCTGGCCGCCGATCCGCACCGCGCCCTCGGTCGGCTCCATGAAGCCGGAAATGGTGCGCAGCAACGTCGTCTTGCCGCAGCCGGAGGGTCCGAGGATCGAAAAGAATTCGCCGCCGTTGATCTTGAGATGGACGTTTTTGACGGCGGTGAAGCCGCCGAAACGGATCGTCACATGGTCCAGATCGATATCCGCGCTCATGCCCCCGCCATTCTCTTGCCCCACGCGCCACCCTCGCAAGAACAAGGCCAAAAGCCAAGCGGGCGAGGGGAGCGCGGCCGGATCCGCCACGGCTCGTCGGGCGAGACAGGCAGTCCTTGTTCCCAAATATGGAACCTTCTAAGGTGCGCCATGCAAGTGTTCGCTCTGCGTGCCCTGAAGCAGTTCTGGGGGACTCATCCGCAAGCGGAAATACCGCTACGAGCTTGGTACGCGAACGCCCATCAGGCCGTCTGGAAAACGCCGCAAGACATCAAGAACGACTTTGGCGGAGCCGTTGATTTCGTCGGCGACAATCGGGCGATTTTCGATATCGCGGGTAACAAATACCGGCTCATTGTCCACGTTTCATGTCGATACAAAAGGATTCTCGTGAAGTTCGTGGGAACGCATCGCGAATACCACAAAATAATCTCGTAGACTGTATGATGACCGAAATTCGCCCGCTCCGAACCGAGGCCCACTATGACGCCGCGCTCGAAGCGATCGAAACGTATTTTGTCAATGAACCCGAACTCGGTTCCGCCGAGGCGGACCGCTTCGACTTGCTCGCGCTCGTCATCGCCGATTATGAGGTCCGACATTGGGCTATCGACGCGCCTGATGCGCCCGACCTGTTGCGCGCCCAAATGGAAAGCAAGGGCCTCCGGCAGTCAGACCTCGCGGCGGTCTTGGGGTCAAAAGCGCGGGCGTCGGAAATCCTCAATCGACGCCGACATCTCACTCTCGAGCAAGCGTGGAAACTGCACACGGAGTGGAGACTTCCGACCGATGCGCTGATCCGGCCCTATCCATTGCGGACGGCGTAGCAACGATACCCGGGCGCCGGCTCGCGCCGACGCCCCTTATTCCACCGCGCCGTCGGCTCAAGCCGCCTTGAACTTCTCCGCGTATTGCCCGCGCAGTTCGGCGAACCATGTCGGCTCGACGGGACGCCACCACATCTTGTCGATCGACTCGCCGGGATAGGCTTCGTTGAAAATCGCGCGCGCCTTGTCCGACAGCAACTTGTCGGCGCCGACGCCCGACGGATTGTAGCCGGAATTCTCGGCCGCCTTGGCGGAGGCCTCGGCGCTGTGGATGTATTTCAGCCATTCGTAAGCCTGATCGACGTTCTTGGCGCCCTTGACGAGCGAGAAGCCGTCGACCCAACCGATCGCGCCTTCCTTGGGCGCCTGATAGGACACCGGCTGACCCGACTTCTTCAGCGAGATCACCGGGCCGTCCCAGGTCTGGCCGATGACGACGCCGTTGGTGGTGAACCCGGATTTGGTGTTGTCGCCCGAATCCCAGAACTGCTTGATCCACGGCTTGTGGTCGATCGCGACCTTGGTGAGTTGGTCGTAGATCTTCTTCATGTCGTCTTCGCTCTTGTAGGCGTCGAGCATGCGGTGGGTCGGCAGCTTGCCGTTGCCGTCGAGCCAGAGCCCGATGCCGAGCAGCAGCGAATGCGGGCGGCCCTGCACCTTGCCCTTGTATTCGTCGTTCCAGAGCGTGCCGAAAGAGAGATCCCCGGGCGCGATCTTGGTCTGATCGTTGCGCCAGGAGATCGCCTCCGTGCCCCAGACGTGCGGCACATGGTAGAGCTTGCCGTCCCAGACCCAGTTGGCCTTGGAGGCCGCGAGCAGGCCGGGAACGATCAGGCTGAGGTCCACCTTCTTTTCGTCGAGCGGTTGCAGGACGTCGATGTCCTTGAACTGCAAAGCGCGGTCGTGGGTGGGCTGGCAGAGGTCGAAGCCGGCGCCGCCGGTGGCTTGCAGCTTGTTGATCTGCTCCTCGTTCTGCGAGAATGGCGTCGAGGTGACCTTGATGCCGGTCGCTTTCTCGAAATCGGGGATCACCGGGTCAGGCAATTCATCGTCCCAGTTGATCAGGCTCAAGCTGCCCGAGGACGAAAGCGCGTTGGAGACGATCGCGGGGGAGGCCACGGCGCCGAGGCCGAGCGCCGCCGACGTCTTCAAGAACGCGCGGCGATTGACGCCGGCCAATAATAGGCTGTGGGTCGACTTATACATGTACGCAAGCCCTCCTGACGCGCGCGGCCCTTGGGGCCGAGCTTCGATCTCGCGGCGCCCAGCGCCCGCGATAAGCCGCCGCCCGCGGGTAGGGCGGGGGCCGACGACGGGGAAGTTGGCATAGGATTCGGCTTTACACAATGTCGAAGCGGAGGCGCCCAAGCCGTTTTATGAGGCGGAGGTCTGGCGCTATTTTGTTGGCGACAAACGGAAATTCGCGCTTGGTCGACTGAATTTGTCATCCTATCGTCATGTACGCGCGCAATCGGGAGACGGACGAGTGACCAGCAACAAATATTTCAACGATCGCGTCAGCTACGATTCCGAATACGATCCACGCTTCGCGCCGCGCTTTGCCGAGATCGCGACCTTCCTGCGCGCGCCGCATCAACTCGACCTCGCCGGCCTCGACATCGGCATCGCCGGCGTGCCCTTCGACGGCGGCGCCACCAATCGGGTCGGCGCGCGCCACGGCCCGCGCGCGGTGCGCGACCTCTCCTCGCTGATGCGCGCCACGCATCATGTCTTCCGCATCAATCCGTTCGACCTCTGCCGCATCGCCGACGTCGGCGACGTGCGCTTCAGTTCGATGTTCGACAACGCCGTCGCCGAGGCCGACATCGCGGCGTTCTACGAACGCTTCGCCGCCGCCGTTGTCGTGCCGCTGTCGATCGGCGGCGACCACGCGATCACCTACGCGATCCTGAAGGGTCTGGTGAAGAACGGTCCGATCGGTCTCGTCCATATCGACGCGCATACCGACACGCTCGGGCCGATCCAAGGCACGCGCTTTCATCACGGCTCGCCGTTCCGCAACGCGATCGAGGACGGCCTCATCGATCCCAGGCGCATGGTGCAGATCGGCATCCGCGGCGCGCACAATGTGTTCGAGGCCTGGGATTTTTGCGCTCGCCATGGCGTGCGCATCATCTTCATCGAGGAATTCGACGAGATCGGCGTCACGCGCGCCGTGGAGATCGCGCGCGAGATCGTCGGCGACGGACGCGCCTATCTCTCCTTCGACATCGACGCGCTCGATCCCTCGATCGCGCCCGGCACCGGCACGCCGGAGGCGGGCGGCCTGACGATGCGCGAGGCGCAAGGTCTCGTGCGCGGCATGCGCGGCCTGAACCTGATCGGCGCCGACGTGGTCGAGGTCTCGCCGCCGTTCGATCCGGGAACGAACACCGCGCTCTGCGGGGCGACCATACTTTATGAGTTGCTGTGCATCCTGGCCGAGGCGCGGGCGTCGCGGCGGGCGCCGCTGTAGGCGCGATCGTCGATCGCGCGCTTTGGGCCAGACGCGCTCGACGCGCGCGTCTACAATACGGTAGCCCATCTTGGAAACCCCGCCTTGACCCCCCAGAACATCCTCCTCGCCCTGTTCGCCATCGCGGCGGGGGCTTTGTTCCCGATGCAGTTCAGCGCCAACGCGCTGCTCGCCAAATCCGTCGGTGGTTCGATTGCCGCGACCATGATCTCGTTCACGATCGGCTGGTTCGTGCTGCTGGCGATCAATTTCGTCGGCTTTCGCCAGTATCCCTCGCTCGCGGACCTCGCGGCGACGCCGCTCTATCTGCTGCTGATCGGCGGCGCGCTCGGGGCGATCTACGTCAGCGTGAACGTCATGCTGGCGCCGCGCCTCGGCGCCGCAGCGACGCTCTGCTTCGTCATCGCCGGCCAGTTGATGGCGGCGTTGGTCATCGACCGCATGGGCCTGTTCGCCTTCGCGGTGCGCGAACTTTCGTTCGGGCGGATCGTCGGCGTGTTGCTTGTGTTCGCCGGGGCGGTGATGGTGCGATTGACGTGAGCCGAGAAATGGCTTTTGCCAACAGGACATCGGCGCTGCATGACGATTCGCGTCGGCTGACGGGAACTTAGCCTTGCCCACCCTGATCCGTTTCCTCATCCTGCTCGGCGGCGTCGCCGGCGCGATCTACGGCGGCCTTTACCTGCTCTCGACCAGCGTGCAGGTGCATCCGCGCGAGATGTCGCAGATCGTCGAACTGCCCAAGGCGCCCAAATGAGCGCGCGCGCGCCGATGCTGATCGAAAACTTTCTCGACGCCATCGCCTCCGAGCGCGGCGCCGCGAAGAACACGATCGAGGCCTATCGCCGCGACCTCACCGCCTATCTCGACTTTCTCGCCGCCAAGGGCGCGACCGTGCTGACCGCCGGCAACGACCACATCCGCGCGTTTCAGGCCGACGGCAGCGCCGAGGGGCTCGCCGCCGCCTCGATCGCGCGCCGGCTCTCGGCGGTGAAGCAGTTCCACAAGCATCTCTATGTCGAGGGCCGCCGCGGCGACGACCCGACGCTGGCGATCGAAGGCCCGCGCCGCGCGCGGCCGTTGCCGAAGGTGCTCAGCGTCGCCGAGGTCGACAAACTCATCTCAGTCGCCCGCGAGGGCCTCGACGCGCCCGGCCGGCCGGCCGCCGAGCGGCTCGCGACGGCGCGGATGGCGTGCCTGATCGAACTCGTCTACGCCTCGGGGCTGCGCGTCTCCGAGTTGATCGCGCTGCCGAAATCCGCGGCGCGGGCGAAGGAGCCGCTGATCCAGGTGCGCGGCAAGGGCGACAAGGATCGCCTCGCGCCGATCTCGGAACCTGCCCGCGCGGCGATGCGGCGCTATCGGGCGCTGCTCGACGAACTCGCGCCCGGACAGGCGACGAGCCCCTGGCTGTTTCCCGCCGAGGGCGCCAGCGGCCATCTCACCCGTCAGGTTTTCGCCCGCGATCTCAAGATGGTCGCGGCGCAGGCCGGCATCGCCTCGGCTCGTGTCAGCCCGCACGTGCTGCGCCACGCCTTCGCAAGCCATCTGCTGCAAAACGGCGCCGACCTGCGCGTCGTGCAGGACCTGCTCGGGCACGCCGACATCTCGACGACGCAGATTTACACCCATGTGCTCGACGAACGCGCGCAGGCGATGGTGCGCGACCTGCACCCGCTCGGCGACGAGCCGTGACCGGATCGCCCGCGCGCGCGACGCTCGACGGCATCGTCGTCGCCTGTCGGCTGACCCCGAAGGGCGGCCGCGACGCGATCGACGGCGTCGCCACGCTGTCCGACGGGATGCGCGTGCTGCTGGCGCGGGTGCGCGTCGCGCCCGAGGACGGCAAGGCGAACGAGGCGTTGTGCAAACTGATCGCCGACGCGCTCGGCGTCGCGGCGTCGAAGGCGCGGCTGGTGTCGGGGGCGAAGAGCCGGCTGAAGCAGGTGGGGGTGACGGGGAAGCCGGACGCGCTGATGGCGAAGCTGGCCGGATTGGTGGGCGGTTAACTGTCGCCATTCGGTTCTCGGCCCCCGCAGGGAAATGTCATAGAGGGCGGGCGCCCGTCGGTCCACCATCGCCAGAGGCCCTTTATGAAGTATGCCTTTCCGCGCCGATCTACGTCAATGCCGTGTGCGCCCGCCCGCCTCTCGCCAAGGTTATCGTGGAGAAAATCCCGTGGCCAAGCTGTCCACGTTTGTCAGGTTGGCTCTCAGCATGTCGTCAAGCCCTTTGGGTCCGAAAGCGTGTCTGACCGCCACGGACAGGCTCCTCAGGCCGAAAACAAGCTGCTTCTTGGTCATGGGTCGTCTCCGCATCTGGTATAAAGCTTAAGCCTTTGTTTACCTTCGAACTGTGACGTTTCTAACCAGGCGCGGCCGGTCGATCTCGGCGGCGATGGGCTCAAAGCGCGAAGCAAGCCGCCTGCCGTCGGCGCGTTTGGCGATCGTATCGCTACGGAGGTGGCGAAGCCCAACGTTTGGCGCCGCCCACGATGGGCGTTGCGAGCGGGAGCTGTCCGTCCGCTGTCGCAGCGCGGCAAGGCGACACGGCCCGCAAGCGGACTGGCGCGTCCGGAGGATGCGACGCGAGAAACCTGCTGTTCGTTTGGCCAGTGCGCGGCCGCCCGCGCCAATCATTGACTTTGCGCCCGCGGATGTGGAGCATTTGTGTGCGATCAATGCTTTTGATGGGTTCCGTGCGGAGGCTTAACAATGACCGAGCCGGATTGGCTGGCGCTGAACCGAGCCAATTGGGATGAACGGGTGGCGGCGCATCTGGCTCCCGAGTCGGATTACGATCTGAGCGGGCTGCGCGCTGGCCATCATGCTCTGCATGGCATCGAGGAGTGCGAACTGGGGCCAGTGAAAGGGCTTCGCCTGTTGCACTTGCAGTGTCATTTCGGCCTGGACACACTGGCGTTGGCTCAGCGGGGCGCCGAGGTGACGGGGGTGGATTTCTCGGGGCCCGCTATCGAAGCCGCGCAGGGGTTGGCGAAGGAGCTGGGTCTCGCCGCGAATTTTGTGCGCTCCGACATCTATGCGGCTCGCCAGGTCTTGAGTGGAGACTTCGATGGTGTGTTCACAACCTGGGGGACGATCCCCTGGCTGCCTGATATCGCGGGCTGGGCGCGGGTGATCGCCTCGCTACTGAAGCCTGGCGGATTTTTGTATTTTGCGGACATGCACCCGGCCGCGATGGTGTTCGATGACGAGGCTGGGGATGGCGTGCGGCCAAGTTGGTTCTGGCCGTATTTCCACGAGGGCGTTTTCGAGATCGACGACGCGAGGGACTATGCCAATCCCGCGACGGTGCTACGACACAGCAAGACGCACAATTTCGTGCATCCGCTCGGCAACGTGGTGCAGGCGCTGATCGATGCCGGGTTGAGGATTGAAATGCTGCATGAGCATGACGGTGTGGCTTGGAAGGCGTTTGCCAGTCTGGTTAAGGGTGAAGGACGGCTTTGGCGGTTTCCGGACAAGCCTTGGTTGCCGCTGTCGTATTCGATCAAGGCCCGAAAGTGAGTCGACCCTGCCTCGGTGAGGCCTCGCGATGTTCAGGTGGAGGGCATATCTCACGATTCGCGGGGCCGCCATTGAAACTGATCATATTCCCCAACCCGACATCGGTTGCGGTGGCCGCTTCTGGAAGTTTACTGAGGCTTCCGGTCGGCCAGGATAGCCCCGTCGGGCGCGAACGTCTGCTCCCCCGATCGAAAGTACAACCAGTCTACGCCCTGTCCCCGACTCTAATATATTGGGAGATCCCCCGGCTTTGCCGGGGT
>Ga0302157_10008611_pt1 | contig 9997 bp, 9 predicted proteins | sample I_Bog_N3_3_FD_193502 | JGI IMG/M metagenome (GOLD analysis project Ga0302157, IMG submission 193502) | Peat permafrost microbial communities from Stordalen Mire near Abisko, Sweden - I_Bog_N3_3 | ecosystem: Environmental > Terrestrial > Soil > Wetlands > Peat | place: Sweden: Abisko, Stordalen...
GTTGTCAGTGCTACTGGCCAATTGCCCAGCGCACGTGATGTTGTCGTCCTGTTCTCGCCACGTGTCATCCTTCAGCGGTCAAGATCGCCGTCAAAGTCGCGAGGAACTTGCCCAGGGCCCGGCGTGTCGAGAACCTGGCGCGGGCCGGCCTCAGCGGGGACCGTGGGCGTGATGACCGGGCCCGGGAACGACACGGTGAGGAGGTCGCCGATCGTGGCTGGCTCGCGCTCCTGGCGGAGCACAGAGGCGGCCAGTCCCGGCACCACGAAGCTGAGGGCTCGGCCGGCCGCCACCAGGGTCCCTTTGTCGATCAGACGCTCCCTTATCATGGAGAGGTCTTTGGCGGTCACGCCCAGGCGTTCGGCGACCGCGGCGCCGGTGGGGTCGCCGCCTGCTGCGATCGTCTCGGCCAGGGCGACCAGGTACTGGCGTTCTCTGGGAGGCGTGCGCTGCCAGCGCTGGCTGTAAAGGTTGCGCTCGAGCTGAGCACCGGCAGACGGGACAGCCAGGTCGACGGCGCCGGCGGAGATGACGGGCTGGCCTTGGGACCTCCGCCAGGCGGCGTGGCCGTAGAGCTGTACGGCGTAGGGGTACCCGCCGGTATGGGCGGCCAAGTGTTCAGCGGCACCAGCCTCGTAAGGGCGGCCGGCGCGCACGGCCGGCTCCGCCAGGGCGACGAGCGTGGCCGGGGGGGAGAGCGGCCCGATGTCGAACCAGTCTGCACGCTCGAAGGAGCTCTTGAGGCCGCCGGTACGCAGCGGGGGCAGGCCGGCGACGAGCAGGACGACCGGCCAGTTGGCCTCGACGGCGCGCTGGTGGAAGGTCGCGAGGGCGCGCAGCTCCTCGGCGGCGGCGTCCTGGGCCTCGTCGACGGTGAGCACGATACCCGTCTCCCCCTCGGCGGCCAGTGCTACGAGGGGTGCCAGGACGTCCTCGATCGACAGGGGAAGCCCCGGCTGTTCTTGCTGCGCTTGGCGCGACAGGTGGACCTCCGCACCGACGCCGGGGAGGTTGGCCCTCATGACGGCCTCGGTGACCCGGTAGCCCTTGCGGGCGGGCTCCTGGGCCAGGATGTCCCTGAGCCTTCTTGCCTGCTTGGCAACTTCGGCTGCAAGCTGCCCCGGCCCGGGCGTGTCGATGGTCAGCCGGGGCCAGCCGTAAGGCTCAGCCCGCGAGGCGATATGGGTGAGCAGCACGCTCTTGCCCATGCCCCTGGGGCCTACGAGCACCAGAGCGGGGGGGACCTGCCGGTCGAGGGCGGCCCGCTCGATGGCTTCGTCGGCAGCGGCGAGCACATCGTCCCGGCCGGCGAGCACTGACGGGACTTGGTTGTAGCCCGGTGTGTACGGGCTGGGGGTCGAGCGAGCCGGTTCCATGTAGCCAGCCTACTGTGTCTAACAACGTCTAACATCTCTAACGACGGAAGGGCCTTCTAACGTCGTCTAACTTGTCTAACGTCGTCTAACACGCCGGCAACGTCCCAGGTGCAGAGCCGAGAGTCTCGTCCAAACCAGGACAGCATCCCAGCCGAGATCCCAGCCATGGCGGAGCACAGGGTTTGTCTCACGTATCGTGCCCTAGGGAATGGGACGCGCAGCACGCACCAAGCACGAGCGCCGCGAAGTTGCCCGCTGGACTCAGGCAGCCGAGCTTGCCCAGCGCGCGGACCAAGCCGCCGACCACGTCATCGCCCACTGCCTGGCCCAGGCTTTCGGGCGCACGGGCCCGCTGGACCTCGATGCCCTGCGGTCGTTGCGGGCCCAGGTGGCAGAGCGCACAACCTGGCCAAGCTGGTCCTGGCTACCGAACACGATCTTCGTGCAGAACCTGCTCGCCACCAACGGCATCGCCATCGGCCAGACCAACGATGCCGAACTCGAGAAGTACTGCCGGCTCGCAGCCGCGATGACCACGGTCGTCAACTGGCTGCCGGGCCGCACCGTCGTCTACTACGACGTCACGCTGCTTGAGTCCCTGGCCAGCACGCCGATCGAACAGCCAATCCCGGCCCAAGCGTTCTACCGGTTGCCCGCGTGGGGGCTCTACTTGGACCTGCCGTGGCTCGCCGGAGGGGCCGGCGTCTTCGCGTGCCTGGACCCGGGGCCGGACCTGAACACTACATACGTACTACTGACCTACACAGGGGTGCTGGCAGACGGCGCCCCGCTGGAGCACGAGCTGCTATTGGCCAACGACATGGTCCCCGACTCGCTGTCGCCACCTTTTGCCGAGCAGAGCGGCGACGTCGCCCACTTCGTCCCGGACGAGCTCAGCTCCGTCGTGGGTATGCCCTGGGGCCGGGTGCTGGCGACTACGGTCTCCATGCTGCTTTACCTCTGCAGCGAGGGCCCGGACGTACGCCGGGTCGCGCTACCGCCAGGGCCTGGAGCGCAGCGCGCCGCAGCGAACAGTACACAGGCCCTACAAGTCGGCTGGCGTCTCGGCGCAGCCCTCAGGGCAGCCCAGCGCCATCACGGCGCGACACGTGGCGAAGAGACCGACCGACACGTTTTGCCCCATTTGCGTCGGTCCCATTGTTTGGTGAACAGTGCTGCGGTGTCTCGTCGACCGGTCCGAGGGAACTGTGAGTGTGGCCAGCGGCTCTACCCTCATCGCGGATTACGAGTCACTTGACTCGCTCGTTCTGCGGCCACCTGGCTGTTCTGACCTACGCCATCGTCCACGTACGGTTTAGTTAGCACAGGGCAGGAGGCTGTCATACGGGCTCGCAAGCCAGGCTGGGCACGTGCATTCAACATCGACAGGCTGTAACCGGCGTGGCCCTGCCGGACACATCTAGGTGATGGACGGAGATGGCGTAGCGGGCGGGCAATGGGACGAAGCCGTCTTCGCCGAGCTGTTCAATGAGCACGCCGGTGCCATCCTGCGTTTTGCCCAACGCCGCCTCCCGGGCAATGATGCCGCCTGGGACGTCGTCGCCGAGACGTTCCGCACCGCATGGCTGCGTAGCGCGACGGCCCCGACGAGCCCGGCACCGGTGCTGGCGTGGCTCTACGCCATCGCCGGCAACGTTGTACGCAATACCCAGCGCTCACAGCGCCGCCGCCACGACCTCACAAATCGGGTAGGGGCCAGTCTGGACGGCCGGTCCGACGACAGCTACGAGGCCGTCGACGCCCGCTTGAGCGCAGAAAACCGCTTGGCCCAGGCGTTCGACCGCCTTGGCCACGACGACCAGGAGGTCCTGCGCCTGGTCGCATGGGAGGGCCTGGACCTGGCCGGGGCGGCCGGCGTGCTCGGCGTCAGCTATACGGCAGCCAAGGTGCGCCTACACCGTGCCCGTCGCCGCCTGCGCCAAGCATTGCTCGGCAACTCAGCTGCCCTGGCTGAAGAAGTCAATGACGACACGGGACGACCTCGACAGCGCTCCAGCGCACCTGAAACCACCTGAGGAGATGAACATGGGCAACAGAAGCGTTTGGGGCGAGCTCGGCGACGAAGGACTGGCCGAAGACGAATTGTTGGCGGAGGTGAGGGCGCTGCTCGGTGGGCTCAACCCTGCGCCCGAGCTATCGCTGTCTGAGACCGAGAGCGCAAGGGCCGATCACGTTCTGTCGAGGCTGCTTATCGATACCACGTCTGCTCCGCCAGACGACCCGAGGCGGCGTGAAGGCCCAGGACCTTCCCATCGGGGTCGTTGGCCCCTGGCCTCGTCGTCCAAGAAGAGAGCTGCCATCGCGCTGGGCGTAGCGGTCTGCGCGGCCGCCTTGGTCGCCACGGTCGCGGTAGTAGCACTGCAAGGCGACCGGAACCCCGCGTCGGCGCAGCCGGCATTGCCGCGCCCATTGACCTTTGCCAATGGGGGCCACGCCGCCGCCGTTTCGTTGCTCGAGCGTGCCGCCGCCCTGCAGGTCTCGCAGCCCTCTGGGCCGGGTGGCAGGTCCCGGTACGCCAAAACACAGAACTATGCCGTCAATGTCAACGTTGGTGGGACGCACAACACGACGACCACGTTCGTGGTCACTACCGTCCAACAGGTTTGGGTGGCACCGGGCTGCAAGGCGCTCGAGAAGAGCTACAGCCAAGCGACCAGCGCCACTACCGGTGCAGACATCGGGGGCCCGGGGCCGGAGAGCACCGATGAGCACTGGGTCGACACCAACTGCGGCTTCCCGACCTCCGCGTCCGCAGTCGTGGCCAGGTTGGTGGGCGCTGACGGCAGCGACATGGACAGACAAGACCGTGACTATGCCCTCGCAGACGGCGCCATGGCCCAGCTCGGCCTGGGTACGGCGACGCCTCGCCAAGTCGCCGCGCTCTACCGGGTCCTGGAGAGCCTTCCTGGGGTCTTCTACGCCGGGACCGTAACCGACGACGCCGGCAGGCTGGGCCAAGCCGTCGGCGTGCCGTCGGGCCTGGTGAACACGCCTCCGACGCCGGTGCCGAAGAACTTGTTTGTGCCAGCTGGTTGCGCGCATGCCAAGGGCGGTGCCGGCTGGGATTACTTTGTTTTGAGCCCGAAGACGGGCCAGCCGCTCGAGGTGGAAGAGGTGGACTCAACGCCACCGTGCGCCTTGCGCCTGCCGCCGGGGCCTTTTGTTGGGCAGTACAACGTGGTCCTGGCCTCAGGAGCGGTTAGCGCTTCAGGCGTTTTGCCGAAGTGAGACAAGCTTGGGTGAATTGCTCGCCCTTGTGCCCAAGCGCGGCTTCAAGATGACCCGTTATGCAAAGAAGCAGAGTGGGCACACCCGCCGATAACGGACGGCTCTGGCGCTCTGGGAATGACGATCCGAACAGGCTCCACCGTGATGATTTGAGCTGGCTCCACTTCGCCACGCTGAGTGAGGGTGCGCAGGCAGTCCGCTCTTCGGTCGACGGGGGAAGGCCCGCCCCGATCGATCCTCTCTGCCGACTCGGGCGCGCACAACGCCTTGACCAGAGCTACTTTGCGCAACGCCCAATAATCCCATTTATGGGCTCGGCTGCCGTCGCCTACGGCTCTTGTGCGATGTGCGGTACGACGGCCGTCCAGCGAGAGCCTCCGTCCGAAGTGGCCCAGAGGCTCACGTCCTCGTTGGTTCGCGGGTTAGTGCCAAGCACTATGGCGTCTTTGGCGCTAAATAGGAGGAGCGGGCCGCTGAAGCCGCCAGTGTCCCCGATGAGAGGACTGACGGGAGCCCAACTCGTGCCTCCGTCCCGGCTTACCAAAAGAGAGCTGCGCACCCCGAACACGAAGACAGTGCTGGCGGAAACGGCGACGACGCCAGCAAGGTAGCCACCATTGATATAGGACGAACAGCCAGGAGCCCGCGTTGGCCCGAGGGCACAGTGCACGCCGAGGGCCCAGTGCAGGCCGCCATCGACCGAACGCAGTACCGACTTCGGCTCGAACCCGGCGCTTGCGCCGCCAGCGCACACCAGGAACAGCGTGCCGTCAGGCGCCGCCGACAGGACGGCGGCCGTGGCCCCGATGTTACAGGGCGCCCGGCGCGCCGCCCAAGAGGTCCCTCCGTTGTTGGTAACCCAGAGCTGGACGTAGTAGTTGCTGCTCCCTTGGGGGCCGCTCGGGCTGGACAACAGGTACGCCAAATCCGGGCCGGAGCGCACCAACCAGCTTCCGCCGGCCCCGTCGAAGTAGGGGTTGGCCGCCACGGCCGGCACCGCTGCACGGAGCCAGGCCCGTCCGCCGTCGCTCGACTCGAAGAGCAATAAGCGGCAGTAGCGTGCATCTCGACGTGCTCACGCCGGGACCGTCCGGCTGTCTCTCGGGCGTAACGGCCGAGCGCCCCAGGGGTCGCCCCGGCCCGCTTGGCCAGCCTGGCGGTGACGTTGGCGGGGGCGGCGGCCACATCGGCGGGGACGAAGCCGAGGAACCTGAGGGCGCACAGGTGCACGGCGAGACCGAGGCGGACCGCGGCCGAAGAGCGGAACGAGCGTAGCCAGCGCAGGTCCTCGACCGACAGGGTGAAGTAGGCGGCCAGGTCGCTTTCCGCTATCTCGGCTGGCCACGAGCCGAGCCGGGCCAGCTCGGCGTCGGAGAGGGCCGGGGCCGCCATGTTCGTTCAGCTCAGGGTCCCGATGTCAGGTCTCGACCAGGACCGCTTCGAGCGCGGCGTCCTTGTCGGCCTGGGAAGGCAAGCTGTAGCGGCGGGTGGTGTCCAACCGGCGGTGACCGGCGATCTCGGCCACCAGCACCACGTCGGCTCCCGAACGGACGAGGTTCGTTAAACAGGTGTGGCGAAGGGTGTGGGCCGATAGCTGCAGGTGGGCATCCAAGGCCAAGCGGCGCAACACCAAGTCGACGGCCCGGGCGCTCATCCGGGCCCCGGCCCGCGACAGCCACAAAGCGCCGGCCTTGTCCGGGGGCCCCTCGTCCTCGCCACCGGCGAGCTGGTCGGCCCGGGCCGAGGCCCACTCGTCGAGCGCCTTGCGGCAGGCGCTGTTGAGCGGCACCTCCCGGTAGGCGTCGCCCTTGCCCGAGCGCACCACGACGCGGCCCCGGCGTTGGCTGACCGCCACGTCGTCGACATCGAGGCCGGCCAGCTCCGAGAGGCGCAACCCCGTGTAGAACAGCACCGTGGCCATGGCCCGGTCCCTCGGCGACGGACAAGCCTCCACCGCTCGCAGGAACGCCCGCTGCTCGGCTTCTGCGAGCGCCCGGGGGGCGAGCTGGGCCAGTTCCTCGCGAGGCACCGCGGGGCGGCCGACGCCGAGCGAGCGGTAGAAGTTGTCGATGGCGGCCAGGGCCTGGTTCACCGACGCCGGTGACCATCGCTTCTTGGTCTTCACGAAACGCTTGTAGTCCCGCACGGCCCAGTCCCGCACTTGCCCTTCGGCCAGTGCGGCGCCTCCGTGCTCGGAGCCGGCCAGCCAGGCCACGAAACCCTCAACCTGGGCCAAGTACGCGTCCCGGGTACGCTCGGCGAGGGGTTGGCGGGCAAGCCAGCGCTGGTACCGGGCGGAGACCTTCCCGGCGTCGACGGCCACCCGGTCCTCGGCAGTGACCCTCTTCGAGCGCCCAGCCACCAATGTCCTCCCTGTTAGTCGAAGCGGTTCCCGGCCCCTACGAGCAGCTACGGACCACGTTAGTAGAAGCCCAGGCCCGGTTTGCTTCCACTAACCACTCTTAGTGGCAGTCGCTCTTGGTGCCGGTCCGAGAGGTAGCACGGCTGGTTGGCGATGATGACCGAGCCGCTTCGGGGCCGCGGTCGGCGATGCCGTCGGACGGCCTGGTTACTTTCCGGGTTGGGCCCGCGCATTGTGCGCAGGTGCCGGTTATGGCGAAATGACCGGCGTCGATGACGAACCCGGTGCGCTCAGCCACGTCGGTGACGAGGGCGCTGAACATGGCCGGGTCGGGTTCGGCGACTTTCCCGCAGACGGTGCAGGCCAAGTACCAGCAGGGGCGATCGGGGCATAGTTGCCATCGGGAGGGCCCGTGACCCAGGTGCACATGACGGGCGACGCCGAGCTCGGCTAACAGGTCCAGGGTGCGGTAAACCGTGCTCCCGTTGATGGAGGGATAGTGGCTTTGCACCTCGGCGGCCAGGTCGTCGGCCGTGCGCAGGTCGGCGTGGGCGTCGACGAGGGCCTCCAGGACCGCTCGACGGGTGGGGGTGGAGCGCCCTCCCCGCCCCCGGATCAGCTCCATGACTTGGTCGACAGCCGTCCCCGCCGACCCTGGGGAGGGCGGGGCTCGGTGCTGGGGGACAGTTGTCATCGAGCTCTCAGGGCTCGGGAGGAGCCGGTTCCTCGCTCGCCAACGCCGGCTGCCACCTCTGTTCGATATTGGCGAAGCGCCATACGGCCAGGGCCACTACCCAGGTGACGACGAAGACGCCCACGATGACAAAACCGGCTTTGTTGATGTCGAAGTTCTCCAGGAACGACCAGAAGCCGCCGCCGAGGTGGGCGTCCTGTCCCAACAGGCCGAACGCTTCGATCCCGCCGATGAAGAGAGCCACGAAAACCGAAAGCCCGGTGATGGTGATGTTGTAGTACACCTTGCGGATCGGTTTGGAGAACGCCCAGTCGTAGGCGAAGTTCATAAAGCAGCCGTCCATGGTGTCGAACAAGCTCATCCCGGCTGCGAACAGGATGGGCAGCGACAAGATGGCGTAGAAGGGCAAACCGCCGACGACGGCGGTGCCGGCCAGGACCAGGAGCGCGACCTCGGTGGCGGTGTCGAAGCCGAGCCCGAAGAGGAAGCCGATGGGGTACATCTTCCAGGGGGTGTCGATGCGCCGGGCCAGGGGGCCGAGGAAGCGGTTCATGAGGCCCCGTTGGTTGAGCTGGTGCTCCAGCTCGGCGTCGTCGTAAGTGCCCAGGCGCATCTCTTTGAAGATCTTTAGGATCCCGACCAGGATGATGATGTTCAGCACGGCGATGAGGAACAAGAAGAAGGCGGACACCGAGGTGCCGATGATGTTGGTCGTGTACTGCAGCGACGAGTTGGAGTTCTTCACCTGGTCGTCCAGGCCCCGGATGCCGAAGTTCAACAGCACGGCCAGGGCGAAGACCACGGTGGAGTGACCGAGAGAGAAGAAGAACCCGACGCTCAGAGGGCGTTTACCGTCGTTTAGGAGCTTGCGGGTGGTGTTGTCGATAGCCGAGATGTGGTCGGCGTCGAAGGCGTGGCGCATCCCGAGCGTGTAGGCCAATGTCCCAGTCCCGAAACCGAACACCTCGGTCCGGTTGATGTGGTAGTGCCCGCCAGCGGCGGCGGCCAGCATCCCCCATCCGAGCACGTTCAGCCCGATCACGGTCAGGGCCATGCCCCCGGCCCGGGCCCACTCCAGGGGCGTCAACGCGTCACGGACCTGGTGGTACCTGCTCACAGCAACGGCCACATCGCCTCCTTAGGTCTTGCTAATACGCTCCTCCGCAGACCATACCCTTAATACGTCCAGCTAGCAATAGTCCGCACCGACTATCTTCTCACCCGGTCAGATGGGGCTGTCGTCCTGGCCCGGTCGGGGCGCCCCGTACGCCGCTCCGCCAGAATGTCCAGAGCGAAGGAGGAACCATGCACCTGGTGGGCAAGTCACAACCGTTCCCCCCGTTCCCCCCGGTCCGCCACTTCGACGACCGTGCCGACCGCCGTGACGCCAACCGGGCCGTCGGGGCCTCGGCCACCGGCCTGGCCGTAACAGGTGTGGTCGAGCTCGCCGTCGCCCTCATCAGCGGCTCGGTCGGCCTGCTCGGTGACGCTCTGCACAACCTGTCAGACGTTTCAACCTCGGCCGTGGTGTTCCTCGGGTTCCGCACGTCGCGCCGTCCCGCCAGCCCCACCAACCCCTACGGCTACGAGCGGGCCGAAGACCTCGCTGGGCTGGGCGTCGCCCTGGTGATCTGGGCCAGCGCGGTGTTCTCCGCCATCGTCAGCGTCCACAAACTGACCGAGCACGGCCGGACCTCGCACCTCGGCGCCGGCATGGCCGCCGCGGTTATCGGCGTCGCTGGTAACCAGGTCGTGGCCCGTTACAAGCACCGGGTGGGCAAGCGCATCCGCTCGGCCACGCTCTTAGCCGACGCCCGCCACTCCTGGATGGACGCCCTCTCCTCGGTCGGTGCTTTCCTCGGCCTGGCCGGTGTGGCCGCCGGCGCCCCGTGGGCCGACGGCGTCGCTGGCGTGCTCATCACCGGTTTCATCGTCCACGTCGGCTGGGAGGTCACTTCAGATCTCGTCGTTCATCTCATGGACGGCGTTCAACCAGAGCTCCTCGCCGCTGCCGAGGCCGCCGCGCTGGCCATCCCCGGCGTCGGCCACGTACATGTCCGTGCCCGCTGGACAGGGCGCTCGTTGTACTTCGAGGTTGAAGGCTTTGTGGCGGCGACGACAACCATGCACGCCGCCGACGCCCTGGGACGTCACGTCGAAGCAGCCGTTGTCGCCGCCGTGCCAGAAACCCGCGGCGTCCTGTGGTCCCCGCGATCGCTGCCCAGCTGGTCCTCCCAGAGCTGACGTGCGGGACACGCAGCCTAGGTCCTCAATGCTGGCCGACGTCCACTAATCCGTTTAGTAGATGAATTGTTG
>Ga0302157_10008615_pt1 | contig 9996 bp, 8 predicted proteins | sample I_Bog_N3_3_FD_193502 | JGI IMG/M metagenome (GOLD analysis project Ga0302157, IMG submission 193502) | Peat permafrost microbial communities from Stordalen Mire near Abisko, Sweden - I_Bog_N3_3 | ecosystem: Environmental > Terrestrial > Soil > Wetlands > Peat | place: Sweden: Abisko, Stordalen...
CAGGATATCGGCAAGCTGTTCATCGCCGGCATTCTGCCGGGATTACTGGCGATCGCCATGCACATGGTCACGATCGCGATCATCGGTTTCGTCAGGCCGAAATTTCTGCCCGCCGGCGAAAAAAGCTCCTGGCCGCAGCGGCTCGCCGCGCTGCGCGACGTCTGGTCGCCGCTGTTGCTGTTCGTGTTCGTGATCGGCGGTCTCTATGGCGGCTTCTTCATTCCGACCGAAGCCGGCGCGGTCGGCGCGGTCGGTGCCTTCCTGATCGGCATCCTGCGCGGTAAACTTACCAAAGACGGCATCCTGCAGTCGCTGCTGCAGGCCACCCGCACCGCGGCCGCGGTGTTCACGGTGCTGATCGGCGCGCTCTGCTTCGGCTATTTTCTGACCATCACCCAGACACCGCAGAACGTCACCGAGTTCCTGACCGGTCTCGGCATCGGCAGATATGGTATTCTGGCGCTGATCCTGCTGATGTATCTGGCGCTGGGCTGCCTCATGGACGCGCTGGCGATGGTGATCCTGACGGTACCGATCGTATTCCCGGTGGTGACCGCGCTCGGTTTCGACCCGATCTGGTTCGGCATCATCATTGTCATGACCGTCGAACTCGGCTTGATTCATCCGCCGGTCGGCATGAACGTGTTCGTGATCAAGAGCGTGATCAAGGACGTGAATATGTCCACGATCTTCCTCGGTGTGCTGCCGTTTGTCGTCACCGATCTGATCCGTCTGGTGATCCTGATCGTGTTTCCGTTAATCGCGACGTGGCTGCCGCAACGCATGGTTGGGTAGCGCGCTGAACGATCAGGGCAGAAAGAGGCATCCATGACCCCGCAGCTTTCGACGCGCTACGTGTTCAGCCTCGCGATCAAGGTCGGCGTGCCGATCGTGGCCGGCGATCTCGGCCATGGCGTCAGGCGGATCATTCCCATCCTGGGCGGCGAACTGCGTGGCGAGGGCATGTATGGCACTATCTTTCCTTGTGGGGCTGATTTCCAGACCATTCGTCCGAACGGTTTTACCGAGCTGGAGGCGAAATATGTCTTCCAGATGCAGGACGGCGCCATTGTTTACATCGAAAATATCGGCATCCGGTTCGGCCCGAGGGAATTGCTCGATCGGATTGCCCAGGGCGAGATTGTCGATCCCGGCCTGATCTATTTCCGCTCGGTGCCGAAATTCGAGACCGGAGCCGCGCCCTATCGCTGGCTGATGGAAAACCTGTTCATCGGTGTCGGCGCGAGATACCCCGACCGGGTCGAGCTCGAGGTTCACCAGGTGTTATAGCAAGAGCGCTTCGGGCCGCGAGTGGTGCTTTGCGAATTTGCGCACTGCAGCAATCGCGGGCCTGATTGACAGCTTGCAAATTCGTTATAAAACATAACTAACTCGCGAAGGACATAATAACCCATGGGAAACGTCCCGCTGTCGGAACCATCGACGCTGCTGCGGATCGAGCGCGCGGATGCGGTGCTGATGGTGGGCCTCAATCGCCCGGCCAAGCGCAACGCGCTTAATGACGGTCTCATTCTCGAAATCCAGGACTGCTTTGCCAAGTTGCCGGATGATATTGGCGCGGTCGTGATCCATGGCATCGGCGAGCATTTCTCGTCGGGTCTCGACCTCTCGGAGCTGACGGAGCACGATGCCACCGGCGGCTTGCAGCATTCACAGATGTGGCACCGGGTGTTCGATCGTATTCAGTATAGCCGCGTGCCAGTGATCGCCGCGTTGCGCGGCGCGGTGATCGGCGGTGGGCTGGAACTCGCCTGCGCGGCGCATATTCGTATCGCCGAACCCAGTGCCTATTTCGCGCTGCCGGAAGGTCAGCGCGGCATCTTTGTCGGCGGCGGCGGGTCGGTGCGGCTGCCGCGGCTGATCGGGGTGGCCCGGATGATGGACATGATGCTGACCGGGCGGGTCTATTCCGCCAGCGAAGGGTCGTCCTACGGATTTGCGCAATATCTCACCGAAGAAGGCCAGGCCCTGCCAAAGGCCATGGAACTGGCCGGCAAAGTGGCGCAGAATGCGCCGCTGACCAATTTCGCCGTATTGCAGGCCTTGCCGATGATCGCGGAAGCCAATCCGCAGGCCGGCCTGCTGATGGAATCGCTGATGGCCACGGTTGCGCAGAGCGACAAGGAAGCCAAGCGCCGGATCAGGGCGTTTCTCGATCGCAAGACCGCGAAGGTGAAGCCGTGAGTGCCCTCTCGGTTCCGATCGGAAGCCGGGAAGTGCCGCGGTCCGCCGGCCAACTGCCGCCGCTGCGGCCGATTTCATTCGGCGATCCCGTCGTGGCAGTCGAGCGCCGCGACGACGGCACCATCTATCTGCGGCCGAAAGTGGTGCTGGGCGATTACCCGGTCCGGCTCACCGATCGGATGCATCATTGGGCCGAGGCTGAGCCCGACCGCATCTTCATGGCGGAGCGGAACTTGAGTGGTGGCTGGCGGCAGGTCAGCTACGCGCAATTGCTGAGGTTCACCCGTGCCATCGCGTCGGCGCTGCTGGCGCGCGGTCTTTCGGTCGACAAGCCCGTCCTTATTCTTTCCGGTAATTCGATTGACCATGCGCTGATGGCCTTTGGCGCTGTTTATGCGGGGATCCCGGTTTGCCCGGTGTCGCCGGCCTATTCGCTGGTGGCAAAGGATTACGGCAAGCTCAGCTTTCTGATGGGGCTGTTGACGCCCGGTCTGGTGTTCGTCGAGGACGCCGCCCGCTTCGCCGATGCGCTGCGCTCCAACGTTCCCGGTGGCGCCGAGATCGTGGTATCGCGCGGCGAGGTGCCGAGCCGCCACGTCACTTTGCTTTCGGACCTGATCGCCACGCCGGACCATCCGGGCCTCGATGCCGCCCATCAGGCGGTCGGCCCGGACACGATTGCCAAATTCATGCTGACCTCGGGTTCGACCGGCAATCCGAAGGCCGTCATCAATACCCAGCGCATGATCTGCTCCAACCAGGTGATGCTGCGCGAGACGCTGACCTTTCTCAAGGAAGAGCCGCCGGTGATCGTCGACTGGCTGCCCTGGAATCACACCTTTGGCGGCAATCACAATGTCGGATTGACGTTGTTCAATGGCGGTTCGATGTACCTCGACAATGGCAAGCCAGTCCCTGGCGGCATCGAGGAGACCGTGCGCAATCTGCGCGAGATTTCGCCGACGGTATATTTCAACGTGCCGAAGGGTTATGAATCGCTGCTGCCCTATCTGCGCGACGACACGGCGCTGCGCGGCAAATTCTTTCACCGGCTGCAGGCGATGTTCTTCAGCGGCGCATCATTGTCGCCGTTTATCTGGGACAGCCTCGATGAGCTCGCGGTCAAGGAGACCGGCTATCGCGTGCCGATGCTGACCGGGCTTGGCTCCACTGAAACCGCGCCGTTCTTCATGTCGGTGCGGCCTGACACCAGCCGCTCCGGCCATGTCGGGCTCCCGGTCCCCGGCAACGAGGCGAAGCTGGTTCCGAACAATGGCAAGCTCGAGGTTCGGGCCAAGGGGCCGAACATCACGCCGGGCTATTGGCGTCAGCCCGAGCTGACGGTCAAGGCGTTCGACGAGGAAGGGTTCTACAGGCTGGGCGATGCGCTGAAGCCGGTGGCGCCGGACGACTTCAACGCCGGCTTTGATTTCGACGGCCGCATCGCCGAGGATTTCAAGCTCGCCAGCGGCACCTGGGTCAGCGTCGGCCCGCTGCGCGCCGGGCTGGTCGCGGCCTGCGCGCCAATGGTGCGCGACGTGGTGATCGCCGGTATCAATCGCGACGAGGTCTCGGCGCTGGTGATTCTCGATCTCGACGGCTGCCGTCTGATCAATCCGACGCTTCCCGTTGACGACATCAGCGCCATGGCGTCCGATCCGTTGATCCGGGCTGCCTTTCGCGAGCGGTTTCTGAATTTCGTGGCGACCGCGACCGGTTCCTCGACAAGGGTCACGCGCGCCATCCTGCTCGACACTCCGCTCTCGATCGATCGCGGCGAAGTCACCGACAAGGGTTCGGTCAATCAGCGCGCGGTGCTGGATCATCGCAGTCAACTGATCGATCAGCTCTATTCACCAACGCCCGCGGCGCATGTGATAACGCTGCTATAAGGGCGCAAGCGCAACGCATCGGAGAGCACACCATGCAACTGAAGGACCAGGCCGCGATCGTCACCGGCGGCGCATCGGGATTGGGCGCTGCGACCGCGCTCCGGCTCGCCGCTGCGGGCGCCAAGGTGGCCCTGCTCGACCTCAACGCCAAGCTGGCGGAAAGCGTTGCCGCCGAGATCGGCGGGATCGCGGTGGCCTGCGACGTCGCCGACGCCGGTTCGGCGGAATCCGCCATCGCCACCGCGTCAAAGGCCCATGGCCCGGCGCGCGTTCTGGTCAATTGTGCCGGCATCGGCGTCGCCAAGCGGGTGATCGGCCGAGAGGGCCCGATGGCGCTGGGGGATTTTGACCGGGTGATCCGGGTCAATCTGATCGGTTCCTTCAACATGCTGCGGCTGGCCACCACCGAGATGTCGAAGCTCGAGCCGCAGGCCACCGGCGAGCGTGGGGTCGTGATCTCGACCGCCTCGATTGCGGCCTATGACGGGCAGATCGGGCAATCGGCCTATTCGGCCTCGAAGGGCGGCATCGTTGCAATGACGCTGCCGATCGCGCGCGAACTGGCGCAATTCGGTATTCGTGTCCTGACCATCGCGCCCGGCCTGTTCCTGACCCCGCTGCTCGCCAATCTGCCGCAGGAGGCCCAGGACAGCCTGGCGGCCGCCATCCCGTTCCCGCGCCGGCTCGGACAGGCGGACGAGTTCGCCTCGCTGGCGCTGCACATGATCGACAACCCTTATTTGAACGGCGAGGTGGTGCGGCTCGATGCGGCGCTCCGCATGGCGCCGCGTTGAGGGCTGGCATGCTGGTCAACCGTCGGGATGTCCAAATCCAATGGGGTGACTGCGACCCCGCCAATATCGTGTTCTATCCGCGCTATTTCGAGATGTTCGACGCGTCGACCGCGCTGTTGTTCGAGCGCGCGGGCTTCCCGAAGCAGGAGATCGTGCGCCGCTATGGCCTGGTCGGCATTCCGATGGTCGACACCAGGGCGAAGTTCTATCTGTCTTCGACCCATGGCGACTGGATCAGCATCGAGAGCTGCGTCGAAAGCTTCAAGCGCTCCAGCTTCGAGGTCACCCACAAGGTGTTCAAGGGGGACGCGCTGGCGATCGAGGCCTATGAGACGCGGGTGCTGGTCGGTCGTCACCCGGATGATCCGGCGCGGCTGAAATCGGCGCCGATGCCCGAGGAAATCATCGCCAGGTTCAAACAAGGCTGACCCGGCCGGCCGCGACCATGTTCGGCTCGGGCCGATGTTCTGCTAGGGCTATGCCAGCCAAAAAATCACCAAGGGAGGAATACTATCATGAACAAGCTCTCGCAGTCCGCGGCGGCGCTCGCCGTGATGCTTCTGCTGCCGATCGGCCCCGCGCTGGCGCAAACCCATGAGATCACCATCGGCATCTCGCTCTGTACCACCGGCCCGGGGGCGGCGCTCGGCATTCCCGAACGCAACGCACTTGAATTCGTGCCCAAGGAGATCGCCGGCGTGCCGCTCAAATTGATCGTGCTCGACGACGGCGGCGATCCCACCACCGCCACCACCAACGCACGGCGTTTCGTCACCGAATCCAAGGCCGATATCATCATGGGTTCGTCGGTCACGCCGCCGACCATCGCCATCGCCAATGTCGCCAACGAGGCCGGCATCCCGCATCTGGCGCTGTCGCCGTTCCCGGTCACGCCAGAGCGGGCCAAGTGGTCGGTCTCGATGCCGCAGCCGGTTCCGATCATGGGCAAGGTGCTGTACCAGCACATGAAGGCGCACAACATCAAGACCGTCGGCTATATCGGCTATTCCGATTCCTACGGCGATCTCTGGTTCAACGATTTCAAAAACCAGGGCATTGCGATGGGCATGACGCTGGTCGATGAAGAGCGGTTCGCGCGGCCAGATACGTCGGTGGCAGGCCAGGTGCTGAAGCTGCTCGCCGCCAATCCTGACGCCATCCTGGTCGGCGCCTCCGGCACCGCCGCAGCACTGCCGCAGACCGAATTGCGCGACCGCGGCTACACCGGCCTGATCTACCAGACCCATGGTGCAGCGAGCATGGATTTTGTTCGTATCGCCGGCCCGGCGGCCGAAGGCGTCATCATGGCCTCGGGTCCGGTGATGGACCCCGAGGATCAGCCCGACAGCGCGTTGACCAAGCAGCCGGGCCTGGCGCTCGACAAGGCCTATGAGGCGAAATACGGCGCCAATAGCCGCAGCCAGTTCGCCGGCCATGCCTACGATGCTTTCGAGGTTCTCAAGCGGGTCGTTCCGGTAGCGCTGAAGACCGCCAAGCCCGGCACGCCAGAATTCCGCGAGGCGATACGCCAGGCCTTCCTCAGCGAACGCGACATCGCCGCGAGCCAGGGCGTCTACAACTTCACCGAAAAGGATCGCTATGGTCTTGACGACCGCGCGCGCATCATCCTGACCGTGAAGAACGGCAAGTACGTTCCGGCGATGTGAGCTTAAAGAAGCGAAAAGACAAAAGCTTCGTCTTGAGCTGGTTTTTTCCTTGGCGACCTGAAAGCGCGCGCGCTCTCAGCTCCCGCCCGTGCCCTCGTTGGCGATGCCGAGATAGCTCGCGGCGACCCTTTGATCAGCGGCGACGTCCTGGGCGTTGCCCTCGAGGACGAATTCGCCGAGTTCCATGACGTAGGCGCGGTCGGCGATGGCCAGCGCGGCCCTGGCGTTCTGCTCGACCAGCAGCACCGAGACGCCGTTGTCGCGCAGCTCGCCGATGATTCGGAAAATATCGGCGACGATGATCGGCGCCAGCCCCAGGCTCGGCTCATCCAGCATCAACAGCCTGGGCGCACCCATCAAGGCGCGGCCCATCGCCAGCATCTGCTGCTCGCCGCCCGACAGCGTTCCGGCGAGCTGCTTGCGCCGTTCCTTCAACTTGGGAAACAGCGCATAGACCCGCTCGAACGACCGCACCGCGATCGCCCTGGAGATCCGGAAGGCGCCGAGCTGCAGATTGTCCTCAATGCTCATGGTCGAAAACAGCTCGCGATGCTCAGGCACGAGGCTGAGGCCCGCGGCGACGCGGTCCTCGATGTCGAGCCGTATCAGGTCCTGTCCGGCAAAGCGCACCTGTCCGCGCAGCGGCAGGATGCCCATGATGGCATTCAGAAGCGTGGTCTTGCCGGCGCCGTTGGCGCCAACGATGGTGACGATCTCGTTTAATTCGACCGCGAGCGACACCGAACGGACGGCTTCGACCTTGCCATAGGCAATATGCGCCGAGGTGACCTGCAACAATCCGAAGCTAGCGGGAGTCATGAAGCGGCTCCGAGATAGGCCTTGATCACCTCGGGATTGCGCCTGATCGAAGCCGGCGTGCCTTCCGCGATCTTGCTGCCGAAATCCAGCACCACGATGCGATCGGCCAGATCCATCACGAATCCCATGTCGTGCTCCACCAGCAGCACCGACATGCCGCCGTCGCGCAAGCCGCGCAGCAACTCGGCCAGCTGCTGCTTCTCCAGATGCCGCAGTCCCGCGGCGGGCTCGTCGAGCAGCAGCAGCATCGGGTCGACGCACAGCGCGCGCGCGATCTCGACGATGCGCTGCTGGCCGAGCGACAGGCTGCCCGCCGGCTGGTTGATCTGCGCGCTGAGACCGACCCGCTCGATCTGTCGCGCCGCTTCCGCCAGCAATCCGGCTTCGTCGGCGCGATCAAGGCGCAACAGGCTGGCGACGGCGCCGGCATGGCCGCGCAGATGGGCGCCGATCGCGACATTTTCCAGCACGCTCATGTCCGGTACCAGCTTGACGTGCTGGAAGGTCCGGGCGACCCCGAGTTTGACAACCTCCTGCGGCGGCGCATTGTCGATGGTACGGCCCATCACGGCGATGGTGCCGCCCGAGGCGGTCAGCACGCCGGTAATCAGGTTGAAGGTCGTGCTCTTGCCGGCGCCGTTCGGGCCGATCAGCGCGACGATCTCGCGGGCCTGGACGTCGAACGAAACATCGTTCACGGCGATCACGCCGCCGAACTGCTTGCGCGCATGTTCGATATGCAGCACCACGGCAGGCATGGCTGCGACCTTGTCGCGTGGGGCCAATTTGATCGCGGTGTCGAGCCGTCGGCGCGCCGGTTTCAGCGGCAACAGCGCCGTCAGCCAGGGCCAGACTCCGGTCGGCGCCAGCTGCAGCAGCGCCACCAGCAGGATGCCGAACACGATGGTCTCGAGCTGGCCTGCGCCGTGAAACACATAGGGCAGGTAGCTCTGCAGGATTTCCTTCAGGATCACAACGATGGCGGCCCCGAGCACGCCGCCCCAGACATAGCCGGCGCCGCCGACCACGGCGACGAACAAATATTCGATGCCGGCCTGGGCGCCGAACGGGGTCGGATTGACGGCGCGCTGCAGATGCGCGAAGAGCCAGCCCGAAAGACCCGCCAGCACGGCGGCATGGATGAACACCAGCAATTTGGCCCGCGGCGCGTGTACGCCGAAGGCTTCGGCCGCGATGTGCCCGCGGCGCAGGGCGCGGATGGCGCGGCCGGTGCGCGAGTCCAACAGGTTCATGGTCAGAACCGCGCAGATGATCACCGCGAACCAGATGGCAAAATAGATCGAGCCGGGATCAATCATCCGGAACGCGCCGATCGACAGCGGCGGGATGCCGGAGATGCCGTCATTGCGGCCGAGGAATTCGAGCTTACTGAACAGGTAGAACAGACCGAGCCCCCAGGCGAGGGTGCCGAGCGGCAAATAATGTCCCGACAGCCTGACCGTGACCAGACCCAGCACCACCGCGGCAAGGCCGGAGGCCGCCAGCGCGAGCGGCAGCGTCAGCCAGGGCGACAGGCCATAGGCCGTCGTCAGCACCGCGGTGGTATAGGCGCCGAAGCCGCAGAACGCCGCCTGGCCGAACGAGGTCAGGCCGCCGACCCCGGTCAGCAGAACCAGCCCCATCGCCACCAGCGCGGAAAGCCCGATATTGTCCAAAAGCACGATCCAGAAGGGCGGCAGGCCGGGCACAAACGGGATCGCCGCCATGAGCAGCGCGAAAACCAGCACTGGCAGACGCCCTTGCATCGTAGTCAATCCTTTTCTTCCTCGACCGCGGGCGCCCCCAGCGACCGCAGCAGCAGCACCGGAAGAATCAGGGTGAAGACGATAACTTCCTTGAAATTGCTGGCGTAAAACGAAGAAAACGCTTCAACGCAGCCAACCACCAGCGCCGCGATGGCGGTCAAGGGATAGCTGATCAGGCCGCCGATGATCGCGGCGACGAAGCCCTTCAGGCCAATCAGGAATCCGGTATCGTAGTACAAGGTCGTGATCGGCACGATCAGGATACCGGAGAGCGCGCCGATCACCGCTGCCAGCAGGAATGCGATCTGTCCCGACAGCGTAGTTCGGATGCCGACCAGGCGCGCGCCCAGCCGGTTGACCGCCGTCGCGCGCAACGCCTTGCCATAAAGCGTCAGTCCGAAAAACAGCCACAGCCCGACGATGAAGGCGATGGTCATGGCGTAGACGGCAAGGCTCTGGCCGGTAAAGCGGAGCGATCCGACGGTCAACGCCGCAACCGATAGCGGTGGTCCGCGCTGCCCCTCGGCGCCGAAGAACACCAGACCAAAACCCTGCAGCGCCAGATGGCAGCCCACCGACGCGATCAGCAGCACCAGCACCGAGGTGTGCGCGATGGGCTGAAACGCGATGCGGTAGAGCAACAGGCCGATCACGGCCACGATCGCAAGCGACAAGGCGATATTGACGACAACCGGGGCGTTGTGGCCGGCCAGCCCGTAGGTCAGCGCGAAAATGGACACGGGCAGGCCGATATTGACGGCAAGCGAGCGCGCGACCAGAGATCGGTTCAGCGACCCTCGGCTGACGAACAGATCGAGGCCGAAGGCCGCGATGCCCATCGCCACGGCCAGCC
>Ga0302157_10008616_pt1 | contig 9996 bp, 7 predicted proteins | sample I_Bog_N3_3_FD_193502 | JGI IMG/M metagenome (GOLD analysis project Ga0302157, IMG submission 193502) | Peat permafrost microbial communities from Stordalen Mire near Abisko, Sweden - I_Bog_N3_3 | ecosystem: Environmental > Terrestrial > Soil > Wetlands > Peat | place: Sweden: Abisko, Stordalen...
ACCGTGCGCGAAGCCTTGCGTGACGCCATGGCCGAGGAAATGCGTCTTGATCCCAAGGTCTTCTTGATGGGCGAGGAAGTCGGCCAGTACCAGGGTGCTTATAAGGTCAGCCAGGGTCTGCTGGACGAATTCGGCGCCGACCGCGTCATCGACACCCCCATCACCGAGATGGGCTTCGCCGGTCTGGGTTGCGGCGCCGCTTATGGCGGGCTGAAGCCGATCGTCGAATTCATGACCTTCAATTTCTCCATGCAGGCCATCGACCACATCATTAATTCCGCTGCCAAGACCCTCTATATGGGCGGCGGTCAGTTGCAATCCTCTATCGTTTTTCGCGGCCCCAATGGTGCGGCGTCTCGCGTCGGTGCCCAGCACAGCCAGTGCTATGCCTCGTGGTACGCTCACTGCCCGGGCCTGAAGGTGGTGGCTCCTTACTCCGCCGCCGACGCCAAGGGCCTGATGAAGGCCGCCATCCGCGATCCCAACCCGGTGATCGTGCTGGAGAACGAGCTTCTTTACGGTCAGAGCTTCGATGTCCCCGACGATCCGGATTTCATCATCCCCATCGGCAAGGCCAAGATCGAACGCGCCGGCTCGACGGTGAGCATTACCGCCTTCTCGCGCATGGTCGGTCTGGCTCTGGAAGCGGCCGAGGTGCTGGCCAAGGATGGTATCGAGCTGGAGGTCATCAACCTGCGTTCGATCCGCCCCCTCGACACCGCCACCATCGTCGCCTCGGTCAAAAAGACCAACCGTCTGGTGACCCTGGAAGAAGGCTGGCCCTATGCCGGTATCGGCTCCGAGATCGCTTCGGTGATCAACGAGCAGGCCTTCGACTGGTTGGATGCTCCCGTCACCCGCGTTTGCGGCAAGGACGTGCCCATGCCCTATGCCGCCAATCTGGAGCGCCTGGCGCTGCCCCAGATCGAAGACGTTGTCGCCGCCGTCAAAGCCGTTTGCTATCGCTAAGGGGAGGGACGAGATATGCCTATCAATATCCTGATGCCCGCCCTGTCGCCCACCATGACCGAGGGCACTTTGGCCAAATGGCTGAAGACCGAGGGCGACTCCATCAAGTCCGGCGACATCCTCGCCGAAATTGAGACCGACAAGGCCACCATGGAATATGAGGCCGTGGATGAAGGCGTTTTGGGCAAGATCCTGGTGCCTGCCGGTACTTCGGGGGTTGCCGTCAACACCCCCATTGGCGTGATTCTGGAGGAGGGCGAGGACGCTTCGGCGATCTCTGCGCCTGTTCCTGCCGCCAAGACCGTCGCCGCTGCCCCTGTGGCCGCGGCTCCGGCTCCGGTGGCTGCCGCTGCGCCTGCTGCTCCCATTGCCGCTCATGGCGATCGCGTTTTCGCCACGCCGCTGGCCCGTCGCATCGCCAAGGACGCCGGTCTGGACCTTAAGGGCGTCGCCGGTTCCGGTCCCCATGGCCGTATCGTCAAGCATGATGTGGAAAGCGCCGTCGCCTCCGGTCCTGCGCCGAAGCCCGCCGCCGCCGCTGCCTCTGCCGCGCCTGTGGCGGTTGCTGCTCCGGCCCCGGCCTTCGGCCCGGCCTACACCGAGGTTCCGCTGACCAGCATGCGCAAGGTCATCGCCCAGCGCCTGACCGAAGCCAAGCAGACGGTGCCCCACTTCTATCTGACCGTCGAATGCCAGCTGGACAAGCTGCTGGCCCTGCGCACCGACCTTAATGGACGGTCCGATGACTACAAGCTGTCGGTCAACGACTTCATCATCCGCGCCGTGGCCCTGGCCTTGAAAAAGGTTCCGGCGGCCAACGCCTCCTTCACCGACACCGCCATCCGTCTCTATTCGGATATCGACGTTTCGGTAGCGGTGGCGACCCCGGCGGGGCTGATCACTCCCATCGTCAAACATGCCGACCAAAAGGGTCTGGCCGCCATCTCGGCGGAGATGAAGGTCCTGGCCGGTAAGGCCAAGGATGGCAAGCTGAAGCCCGAGGAGTTCCAGGGCGGCACCTTCACCATCTCCAACCTGGGCATGTTTGGCGTTAAGGAGTTCGCCGCCATCATCAACCCGCCCCAGGGCTGCATTCTGGCCATCGGTGCCGGCGAGCAGCGCCCCGTCGTCAAGGACGGAGCCTTAGGGATCGCCACGGTGATGAACTGCACCCTGTCGGTCGATCACCGCGTGGTGGACGGAGCCGTCGGCGCCGAGTTCCTGGCCGCTTTCAAGAAGCTGGTCGAGGAACCTCTGACCATGCTGCTGTAAGAGACCTTTTTCGCACTCACGTGGGCTCTGCCCACACCCGCCAAGGCCAGGGGCCTTGGAACCCATCAGATGGGGTCCAGAGACTAAGTCCCTGGCGGGGTGCGGGGCGGAGCCCTGCGAATACAAGGAGACGACGTTCATGTCCGACACCAATTTCGACATCGTCATCATCGGCGGCGGTCCCGGCGGTTATGTGGCGGCTATTCGCGCTGCCCAGCTGGGCCTGAAGACCGCGGTGGTCGAGCGCGAGCATCTGGGCGGCATCTGCCTCAACTGGGGCTGCATCCCGACCAAGGCGCTGCTGCGCTCGGCGGATGTCTATCGCAACTTCAAGCATGCCGCCTCTTACGGCCTGGCCGCGGAAGGCATTTCCTACGATCTGGCCAAGATCGTCGCCCGCTCGCGCGGCGTCTCGGCCCAGCTTCAGGCCGGTGTGAAGCATCTGCTGAAAAAGAACAAGGTTACCGTCTTCGAAGGCCAGGGCAAGCTGGCCGGCCCCAATAAATCAGGTGGTGGCAAGGTCTCGGTGACCGCCAAAGACGGCAAGCCGGTGGCCGAACTGGCCGCCAAGCACATCATCCTGGCCACCGGTGCCCGCGCCCGCAACCTGCCGGGCATGGAGCCCGACGGCAAGCTGGTCTGGTCCTACAAGGAAGCCCTGGTCCCCGACGTGGTGCCGAAGCGCCTGCTGGTGGTCGGCTCTGGCGCCATCGGCATCGAGTTCGCCAGCTTCTTCAACGCCTTGGGCTCGGACGTCACCGTGGTCGAAGCGTTGGATCGCGTGCTGCCCGTCGAAGACGCCGAAATCTCCGCCTTCGCCCACAAGGCCTTCGAGAAGCAGGGCATGAAGATCATCGCCGGAGCCTCGGTCAAGGGCTTCAACAAGACCGGCACCGAAGTCACCGTCACCATCGAGGCCGGCGGCAAGCCACAGGCCATCACCGTCGACCGCGTCATTATGGCCGTCGGCATCGTCGGCAACGTCGAGAACCTCGGCCTTGAAGGCACCAAGGTTCAGGTCGATCGTACCCATGTCCTGGTCAATCAATGGCTGGAAACCGGCGAGCCCGGCGTCTATGCCATCGGCGACATCGCCGGAGCGCCCTGGCTCGCCCACAAGGCTAGCCACGAAGGCGTCATCTGCGTCGAAAAAATCGCCGGTCTGAAGGATGTTCACCCCTTAAACATCCGCAACATCCCCGGTTGCACCTATTGCCACCCCCAGGTCGCCAGCGTCGGCCTGACCGAGGCCAAAGCTAAGGAAAAAGGCTACACCCTCAAAGTCGGCCGCTTCCCCTTCGCCGGCAACGGCAAAGCCATCGCCCTGGGCGAGGCCGAGGGCCTGGTCAAAACCATCTTCGACGCCAAAACCGGCGAACTCCTCGGCGCCCATATGGTCGGAGCCGAAGTCACCGAAATGATCCAGGGCTATATGGTCGCCAAAACCCTGGAAACCACCGAAGAAGACCTCATGCACGCCGTCTTCCCGCATCCCACTCTGTCCGAGATGATGCACGAAGCCGTCCTGGACGCCTACGGCAAGGCTATCCACTTCTAGGAGTGGTGTGCGAGCTTCTCTCTCAAATTCGCTAATAGGCGGAATCGTTTGAGATCGAATCACTTTTAAAATTCACCGCCGTCCAGGGACCGAGTCCCTGGCGGGGCGCGGGGCAGGGCCCCGCATTCCCCCTTTCACTCCAGGTAACGCTACCTCACCCCACGACCGGCAATTGCGCCAGCGCCCTGTCCAGGCTGGCCTGATCGAACGGCACGTCCTTCAGTTTGCCGCCGAAGTAGTCGGTATAGGCCTGCATGTCGAAATGGCCGTGGCCGGACAGGCAGAACAGGATGGTTTCGGCTTTGCCCTCGGCTTTGCAGCGCAGGGCCTCGTCGATGGCGGCTTTGACGGCGTGGCTGCTTTCGGGGGCGGGCACGATGCCTTCGGTGCGAGCCAGTTGGGCGGCGGCTTCGAAACATTCAAGCTGGGCATAGGCGCGGGCTTCGGCCAAGCCGAGTTCGACCACATGGCTGACCATGGGGGCCATGCCGTGGTAGCGCAGGCCTCCGGCGTGGAAGCCCGGCGGGATGAAGGTTGAGCCCAGGGTGTGCATCTTGACCAGGGGCGTCAGGTGGCCGGTGTCGCCGAAGTCATAGGCGTATTTGCCCTTGGTCATGGTGGGACAGGAGGCGGGCTCGACGGCGATGATGCGGGCCTTGGTGCGGCCGGCCAGATTTTCGCGGATATAGGGGAAGGCGATGCCGGCGAAGTTGGAGCCGCCGCCGGCGCAGCCGATGACTACGTCGGGCTGGGTGTCGGCCATCTCCAGCTGGAGCATGGCTTCCTCGCCGATGATGGTTTGGTGCAGCAGCACATGATTGAGCACAGAGCCCAGGGCGTATTTGGTGTCATCGCGCTGGACGGCCAGCTCCACGGCCTCCGAGATGGCGATGCCCAGTGAGCCGCTGCAGTCGGGGTCTTTCTCCAGGATGGCGCGGCCCGAGGCGGTGAAAGGCGAGGGGCTGGCGATGCATTTGGCCCCATAGGTCTCCATCAGGGCCCGGCGATAGGGCTTCTGTCCATAGGAGACTTTGACCATATAGACCTCGACCTCAAGGTCGAACAGCGACCCGGCGAAGGCGAGGGACGAGCCCCACTGACCGGCTCCGGTCTCGGTGGTCAGGCGCTTGACGCCGGCTTGCTTGTTATAGAAAGCCTGGGGAACCGAAGTGTTGGGCTTGTGGCTGCCGGCCGGGCTGACACCTTCGTACTTGAAGAAGATCTTGGCCGGAGTGCCCAGGGCTTTCTCCAGACGCCGGGCCCGGATCAGCGGAGCCGGACGCCACAGCTTATAAATGTCGCGCACCGGCTCGGGGATGTCGATCCAGCGCTCGGTGGAGACTTCCTGCTCAATGATGGACATGGGGAAGATCGGCGACAGATCGTCGGGCCCGATGGGCTGCATGGTGCCGGGATGCAAAGGCGGCGGCAGCGGCACCGGAAGATCGGCGGCCAGATTGTACCAGGCCTTCGGGATACGGGATTCATCAAGCAGATATTTAACGGTGTCGCTCATCTTGCTCCCCTGTGAGCATGAAAATCAGGGGGATAAGCCTAGCGGTTGTCGTGGCGTTGTAAATGGGAAAAGCGGTTCCTAAAAGAACCGCTTTTCGCGTTGGTCAGGAATGGCGGTGACGCCGTTCACGCCCGTTCGGGCAGGCCCAGCAATCCGGCGATATGGTCGATGAAGCCGAAGACGCTGTCGCCGGCATAATAGCGGTCGGCGAGGGAGCGGCGGTCGAAGCCCAGCTCCTTGGACGAGACGCCGTGCAGGCGCTTCAGCTGCGCCTCGACATCGCCGTGCCACAAGGTAAAGCCGTTATCTTCAAGAGGATAGCTCATCCACGAACTCCTGAACCACGAACACCTGATGTACCAAGCCACGAAAGAGGCGCATTTGTGCCAAATGTCTCTATGGTAAGCAAGGCTTTCAGGGGTGGCCACCTTATAATCGCGGCGAATACCACCTATGAGGTTTTGGCGGGTGTCCCGCTTCACTTGTTATGTTGCGTTGCAGCATATGCGGGGCGGGGCAAGGCGTCCAGGGTGCAAAGGGGTTATTTCAAAGGGGTGGGGCCGGCAGGGTGATGCGCATGTCGCTACGCTTCTCGGCCAGGGCGGCGTGGCCCAGAAGAGCGTTGACGGCTTCCATGGCATTATCGATAGCCCAGCGGACCTGAGTTTCGCCGGGCTTGTTTTCGGCGGCCACCACTTCAGGCAGGATCTGCTTTTGCAGGAAGGCGGCGACCCCGGCAAAAGCGCGGGCGGTTGGCTCCAGGCGATCGGCCTCGACCTTGAAGGCGCCGAGGGAATCGATCTCGCCGGCGGCTTGCTCCAGGATGGACATCATGGCGGCGACCTGCGGGTCATTGCGGTCGGTTTTCTGGGCGACGAAGCGCAGAATGGCGGCATAGAAACGATAGTCGGACAAGGCGATGGTTCCCCAGTGAAGGCCGGGGATGATGCCGCGCCGCAGGCTTCAGGCCAAGCGGAAAGAGTTGTTGTTGTCATGGCAACAGTGATTTGCCAAGTGGCTTGATTGTTCCCGCTTCAGCCGGGGAGTAAGGTCGCCTCAGTGAAATGGAACCACCTTTGGGGTCTGCCATGAAAAGCGCCGAAATCCGCAGCATTTTCCTCTCTCACGGCTCGCCGCTGTCCTGCTTCGAGGATACTCCGGCTCGTGACTTCATGCTGGGCCTGGGCAAAAGCTTGCCAAAGCCCAAGGCGGTTCTGGCGGTCTCGGCCCATTGGTGCACGCCCGAGGTCATGGTGGGGGCGGCGATTGCGCCCGAGACCATCTATGACTTCTACGGCTTCCCCGATTTCCTTTACCAAAAGAAGTATCCGGCCAAGGGTGCGCCCGATATCGCCGCCCGTGCCGCCGATCTGCTGGGGGCCGGCATCTCGAAGGACCAGGGTCTGGATCACGGTATCTGGACGGTGATGAGCCTGCTGTGGCCCGAGGCCGATGTACCGGTGATCCCGGTCTCGGTGCAGCCCAAGGCCGATCCGCGCCATCACTATGATCTGGGCAAGCGCCTGCGTCCTCTGGTCGAGGAGGGCGTGCTTGTGCTGGGCACCGGCAGCGCCACGCATAATCTGCGGGCCTATATGGCTGGCGGCGGAAAAGGTCCGCAGCCTTGGGCCGCAGCCTTCGCTGATTGGCTGGCCGAGACGTCAGAGGAGGGTGATGTGGACGCGCTGTTGGACTATCGCGCCCGCGCTCCCTATGCCCGCGAGAATCATCCCACCGACGAGCATCTGTTGCCGTTTTACAGTGCCCTGGGAGCCGCTCCCGATGGTGTGGCCAGGCGTCTGCACGGCAGCATCGAATATGGCGTCATCGCCATGGATGATTACGGCTTTAAGTAAAAAGAGAAGGGGGCTTTTGGCCCCCTTCGTTCAGGCCTTTTCGGCTTCTGCAGCTTCGCGGGCGGCGGCGCGGGCGTGTAGGTCGAGGGCGACTTCGACGATGTCGCTTTCCACATATTTGACCCGCTTGAAGCCCAGGCCTTCGACGAACTTCAGCATGCGCGAATTATCGGTCAGCACCTGACCCACCACCTTGGCGGTATGGCGGCTGTCGGAATATTCGATGATTTTCAGCATCAGCTTCTTGCCCAGACCCGTTCTTTTAAGGTCCGAGCGCACCACCACGGCGAATTCGGCGTTCTCATTGTCGGAATCTGTGACGGTGCGGACCACGCCCAGGGTGTCTTCGGTGGCGTTGCCTTCCTCGTCGATCAGCACGGCGACAAAGGCCATTTCGCGGTCATAGTCGATCTGGGTCAGGCGGGCCATCTCGGAGTGGGGTAATTCGCCCACCAGTCCGAAGAAGCGGAAGCGGATGTCTTCCGCCGACAGCTTCGAGATGAAGACGTGATGGTTGGGTTCGTCTTCGGGGCGGATCGGGCGGATCAGCACCTTGCGGCCGTCGCGCATGACCCATTCTTCTTCCAGCCGCTTCGGATAGGGCCGGATGGCCAGACGATCCGAAGTGGTGGGGGCCGAGGCCGAGGCGCGGATGCTGGCGTCCAGGGCCAATACGCCCCCGGCGTCGGCGAACAGCGGATTGATGTCCAACTCGATGATTTCGGGGATATCGATGATCATCTGCGAGATCTTCATCAGGGTCAGGCAGATGGCGTCGATGTCGGCGGGTGGGCGGTCGCGGTATCCCTGCAGCAGTTTCCAGACGCGGGTGCGCTGGATCAGTTCCTTGGACAGGCTCATGTTCAGCGGCGGCAGGCCGATGGCATGGTCCTTGATGACCTCGACGGCGATGCCGCCCTGGCCGAACATGATCACCGGCCCGAAGATGGGATCGGTGGTCACGCCGATGATGATTTCCTGGGCGCGGGGACGCCGGGCCATGGTCTGGACCGTGAAGCCCTCGATGCGGGCTTCGGGGAACTTCAGGGCCACATTCTCCAACATGGCGTTGGCGGCTTTTTCCACCTCGAAGGGCCCTTGAAGGTTCAGCATCACGCCGCCGACATCGGACTTATGGGCGATGTCGTGGGACAGAATCTTCAGGGCCACCTGACCGCCCATCTGCTTGGCGATGCGGCTGGCCTCGGCGGGGTCCTTGGCGGTGTGGGTCTCGACGATGGGAATGCCATAGGCGGCCAGCACGGCCTTGGCCTCGGGCTCGCTCAGGACTTCGTTGCCGCTGTTCAGGGCGTTCTTGATGATGGTGCGGGCGGCGGCGGTGTCGGGCGTGAAGTCCGACAGGGCCGATGGCGGCATTTCCATCAGCATTTCCTGGTTCCGGCGGTAGTTCACCAAATGCATGAAGGCATGCACCGCCTGATCCGGGGTCTCATAGGTGGGCATGCCGGCTTCGCGGAACATGCGCCGGGCCTGGCCCACCTGATCCTGGCCGACCCAGCAAGACATGATGTTGGCCCGGTGGGACTTGGCCGACTGGATGACCTTTTCGGCGACTTCGTTGGCGTCGGTCAGGGCGGTGGGCGCATGCATGGCCAGGATGGAATGTACTTCCTCGCACTCGAACAGCACGTCCAGCGCCTTGACGTAACGATCGCCATCGGCATCGCCGTTCAGGTCGATGGGATTGTCGTGGGACCAGTTCTGGGGCAGAACGGCGTTCAGCTTCTCGATGGTGGGCGCATTCAGCTCGGCCAGCGAGCCGCCCATCTCGATCAGTTCGTCCACGGCCATGATGCCGATGCCGCCGCCGTTGGTGATGATGCCCAGCTTCTCGCCCTGAGGCGGCTTGGCCCGGGCCAGGGTTTCCACGGCGGTGAACATCTCGTCCAGAGTGTAGACCCGCAGCATGCCAGCGCGGCGCAGGGCGGCGTCATAGACCTCGTCGGTGCCGGCCAGGGCTCCGGTATGGGAGACGGCGGCCTTGGCACTTTCGGCGACCCGTCCGGCCTTGATGCAAAGAACCGGCTTGTTGCGCGACGCGGCGCGGGCGGCGGACATGAAGTTGCGGCGCTCGCGGATGGTCTCGATGAACAGCAGGATGGCCCGGGTCGAGGGGTCCGAGCCCAGGTAATCCATGACGTCGCCGAAATCCACATCAGTGGCGTCGCCCAGACTGATGAAGTGGGAAAAGCCAATGCCCTTGGGCTTGGCCCAATCCAGCACGGCGGTGCAAAGCGCACCCGACTGGGAGACGAAGGCGATGCGTCCCGGCTCGGCGGTGCGATGGGCGAAGCTGGCGTTCAGGCCGATCTGCGGCACCATGATGCCCAGACATTTCGGCCCCAGGACGCGCATGCCGAAGCTGCGGGCAATCTCCATGGCCTTGGCGATCAGGGGCTGGCCTTTGTCGTCCAGGGTGGTGGTCAGTCCGCCGGTCAGCACGATGGCGGCGCGGGTGCCGCGCTCTCCCAGCTTGCGGATATCTTCGGCGATGGTATTGGGGGGCGTGCAGAGGATGGCCATATCCGGCACCACCGGCAGGCTTTCCACGGTCTTATAGGCCAGAACACCGCCCACTGACTGCAGCTTGGCGTTGACCGGCATGATGGGGCCGGTAAAGCCGCCATGCAGCAGGTTGCGCATGACCAGGGAGCCGACGGTGTTATCCCGCTCGGCGGCGCCCAGCACGGCGACGGACTTGGGGCGGAACAGGCTGGAAAGATTGCGGGTGCTCATGATGTCGCCTCTGTCTTTTTGTACTGGGACTTTTTGTACTTGGGGCAGGCGGCCATGGGGATCTGCCG
>Ga0302157_10008617_pt1 | contig 9996 bp, 10 predicted proteins | sample I_Bog_N3_3_FD_193502 | JGI IMG/M metagenome (GOLD analysis project Ga0302157, IMG submission 193502) | Peat permafrost microbial communities from Stordalen Mire near Abisko, Sweden - I_Bog_N3_3 | ecosystem: Environmental > Terrestrial > Soil > Wetlands > Peat | place: Sweden: Abisko, Stordalen...
CAGCGCCGCCAGCACACCTGTGACCAGATCGGCTGTGACCGGGAGTGCTCCGTCGCGAACGCGGCCCAGCACGTTTTCGCCGGCGTGCGCCACGCGCTCGAGGCGCGGGAGGCCGAGAAACCCGCAGGTGCCCTTGATCGTGTGCACCAGGCGGAAAATCAACGAGAGCGTGCCGGCGTCCTCAGGCTCCTGCTCCAGCCGAACGAGGGCGAGATCGGCCTCCGCCAGGCTTTCGTTGGTTTCGGTCAGAAAATCCGTCAGCAGATCGTCCATCGGCAACTCCTTCCCCCAAGATGATGCGGCCAGGGCGTGTCGCCCGGGCTTGGGTGGGGGTGGAAGCCAGTGTCGGCTGGAGAGACGAATAAAACGTAAAGATGGCGCCGTTTCGGATGCCGTTATCCGAGCATCGCAATCAACGGTGGCGCACCCGAGGTCTGGGCACCCAACAGCATTGAAACCCGGCGCCCGCTGGCGTGGGCGATCAGCGCGGTCAGCAGGCCTTGAACCTCCCTGGCGCTCGGATCGGATGCACTCCGCAATGCGGTTCCGGCATCGGCCAATTGCGCCGCGAAACCCGTCGGCCACGCCGCTCGGGGGCCAGAAATCTGCAGCATTATCTCCCCGCCTGGAGTGTCGATCGCCGTCAACTCACCGATGCCGGACAGGCTCTCGACCCCTAAAATCAAGAGGTTGAGCAGTAACCGCGCGGCATCGGGTGCAAAGCGGCGTTCCGGTGCAAGCCCGCTCAGATCGACGCGTATCCGCCGCCCCGCGGGCAGGCCGGCCGCCAGTGCCTTGATGTCTCCGGCGCCTAAATCATCCGCGAGGCTGCCCCACGCCAGGCGGGCCAGGCGAAGCCTGGCCGCCAGCACGGCCGCGGCATCGCGCGCCAGCGGAATAGCCTCGGCCTGCAGTTCGGCATCTTCCCCGGCCATCTCCAGCGCCCCCATCAAGGTGCCGAGGGCGCCGGCGAGGTCGTGGCATAATTTGGTGGCGAGCGCTTCCGCCAGTGCAATCGGCAGCTCTGCCTTCGAGGCTGATGTGTTCGGCTGGTCGGTCGTTGGGCGGTGTGTCACGATGCGCTTTCTGGTCGGCAGAGTGCGGGCAGCACCCGAGCCTGCCTTCCGCCCAGGACCTCCAGGCCACCACATTATTGCGCCGACGGAAAGTGTATCATGCCTAACGAGCCGCCTGACGAGACCGTGCCCGACCATTTCTACGCCGGAATCGAGCCCGGCCAGCGGGTGCGCCACCCCAGCCAGCCCGACTGGGGCAGCGGCCAGGTTCAATCGGTAGTCGGCAGCCGTATCACCGTGAACTTCGAAAACGCCGGCAAGGTGCTGATCAATGCGCGCGTGGTCGGCCTGGAAATCGACGAATGACAGGCCTGCTTTGTTCGCCTGGGGTTGCAGTCGAGAGGCAAAAGGGCAACATCGAGGTTCTGTCAGAGTTTAGGCCACAATGATCGACCCGTTTGGACGTAGCATCACCTATCTGCGCGTGTCGGTCACCGACCGCTGTGACCTTCGCTGCGTCTACTGCATGTCCGAAGACATGACCTTCCTGCCGAAACCGGAATTGCTGACTCTGGAGGAAATGGAACGCCTGTGCGGCGCGTTCATCCGCCTCGGCACCAACAAGATCCGCATCACCGGCGGCGAGCCGCTGGTGCGGCGTGATGTGCTGACCCTGTTCCGCAGCCTGGGCCAGCGCATCGGCAACGGCCTCGACGAACTGACGCTGACGACCAACGGCAGCCAGCTCACCCGGTTCGCCGACGACCTCTACGCAGCCGGCGTCCGGCGCGTGAACGTCAGCCTGGACACGCTTGATCCCGCGATTTTTGCGTCCATCACCCGCTGGGGCAAGCTCGAGAAGACGATGGACGGCATTTTCGCCGCCAAGGCCGCCGGGCTGGCGGTTAAGATCAACGCGGTGGCGCTGAAGGGCGTCAACGAGGACCAGTTCGATGGCATGGTCGCCTGGTGCGGCGAGCACGGCTTTGACCTCTGTTTGATCGAGACCATGCCGCTCGGCGAGATCGACGGCAGCCGGGTTGACCAATATTTGCCGCTGTCGCTGGTGCGTTCACGCCTGCGCTCATCCTGGAGGTTGCAGGAGACCGACTACCGCACCGGTGGGCCGGCGCGCTATTTCACCGTCGCCGAAACCGGCCAGCGCATCGGCTTCATCACGCCGATGACGCATAATTTCTGCGAAAGCTGCAACCGCGTGCGCCTGACCTGCACCGGCACGCTGTATATGTGCCTGGGCCAGGACGATGCCGCCGATTTCCGCCCCTTGCTGCGCTCCGGCGCCTCGGATGATGCCGTTGACGACGCCATTCACCGCGCCATCGCCCGCAAGCCAAAGGGCCATGATTTCATGATCGATCGCCGCAACACCACGCCGTCGGTCAGCCGGCACATGAGTGTCACCGGGGGCTAAGGTCCGGCTTTCGGCGGCTCGGACGCGCCGCGCAAGGCATCGATCAGCGAGACCTGCGCCGAGCCGGGCTTGAGCGCCTGCGGCTGGCCGGGGCCGGGGGCCCAGCCGGTCAGCATGGCGATCCGCAAGGTACAGGTGATGCTGCCGTCCTCGGCCTGCATATCAGCCAGCGCCTGGGGAAACAGGTTTCGTGGCGGGGTTATGCGGCTACGTTCCGTGGTGGCGTTGGTCTCGCCGGCGTGGCGGAGGTCGCGCAGCAGGGCAAATGGAGTGGCGTAGCGCAGGACGATCTGCTCGGCATCGGCCACCGGCAGCGCGAAGCCGGCGCGTTGCAGCAAGGCGGCGCCGTCTCGCAGGTCGGGGAACGGCGCCACCCTCGGCGAGGCGCCACCAGACAACGCGTCCTCGGCGGCCGTCAGCGCCGCGCGCAATTCCGCCAGCGTGCCGAGGGCGGGCAGGCTGGCCAGGAACAGCCCATCCGGCACCAGGCTGCGGCGGATCTGGATCAGCGCACCCGGCAGGTCGTTGATCCCGTGCAGCGAAAGATTGGCGACGATCAGGTCAAAGCTCTCGGCGGCAAACGGCAAAAACTCCTCGTCGGCGGCCACTGCCAGCGGCGTGCTGTGGGCTGCCATCGCGGCCGACAGGTCGCACGATACGACCTCGATTCCGCGTGCCCGCAGCATCGGCGCCACGATGCCGCGGCCGCCGATGTCCAGTGCCCGCTTGAAGCGCCGTGTGGTGTCGTCCAGCCGATCGAGCAGGCGGTCAGCCACCTCCTGCAGCACCGGCGCCACCAGGTGCACGGTGGTGGCGGCACGGTCTCGGTGGCGGCGGAGGGCAATGCGGTCGAAGATCAACGGGGGCATAGACGCGGATGTGACGCGGTATTGGCTTGGTGCCAAGCCCCTGGCCCGCGCAATCTGGCCGGATGCTTCAGATCAGCCGACTTGCCACCCTTGTGCTCGACCTGCTGCTGCCGCCGCAGTGCCTGATCTGCGATGCCCCGGTGCTCGACCACGGCGGGCTGTGTGCACGTTGCTTCGCCGGCATGAGCTTTCTGCAGGGGCCCGCCTGCGTGTGCTGTGCGGTTCCGTTCAGCCATCCCGGCCAGGGCGGGGCAGGGCGGATCTGCCCGCAATGCGCCGATGAGCCGCCTCCTTGGCGCCGGGCCAAGGCTGCGTTGCTGTATGACGACAGCAGCCGTCGGCTGATCCTGCCGCTGAAACATGCAGATCGGACCGAATTGGCGGCAGCCCTCGGCGCGATGATGGCCAGGGTCGGCGCCTCATTGCTGGAAACCGCGGATGTGCTGGTGCCGGTACCGTTGCACCCGAGCCGGTTGCGCGCACGCGGCTATAACCAGTCGGTGCTGCTCGCCCATGCGGTCGGCCAACGATCCGGGGTGAAACTGGTGCGGGACGCACTGGTGCGGCTGCGGCCGACGCAGTCGCTCGGGGAGTTGTCAGCCGATCAACGCAAGGCGCTGATCTCAGGCGTCGTCGCACTTCGGAAGGGCCGAGGCGATGCGGTGCGTGGCCAGCACGTGGTGCTGGTCGATGACGTGCTGACCTCCGGTGCCACCGCGTCCGGCTGCACGCGGGCTCTGCTCGCGGCCGGGGCGCGCAGGGTCGACGTGCTCGTCGCCGCAAGAGTGCCAGACCCGCGCCTGCGGTAAGGCAAGGCTCTTGCATGAACGTGCCGATAACCCGATGTGATCGCGCATCGAGTAGCAGGAGAGCTGGATGCCCGTCGTCGAAGTCTACACGCAGGATTGGTGCCCTTATTGCGTGCGCGCGAAGAGCCTGTTGGCCAAGAAGGGCGTGGAATTCCGTGAGATCGACGCTCCCGGTGGCACCGCTGCCCGCGCTGAAAGCCAGGCTCGCTCTGGCCGGACCAGCGTTCCACAGATCTTCATCGACGGTAAGCACATCGGCGGCTGTGACGATTTGGTCGCACTCGAGCGCGCCGGTAAGCTGGATGGCCTGCTGCAGGCTGCCTGATTTGTGGACAGCATCAGCCCCCTGTGACACACCGGTGACACACAAGGTACACCGATGATCCATTACACGCTTCAATGCAGCAAGGCGCATGAGTTCGACGGCTGGTTTGCCAATTCCGCCGCGTTCGACAGCCAGGCTGAGCGGGGCCTGGTGGAGTGTCCGGTCTGCGGCGACGTCACCATAACACGTGGCCTGATGGCGCCGGCCGTCGGCAAGAAAAGCAACGCCGTCGCGGTCCCCGCAAAAGCCCAGGCGGCGCTCGGCAACGGCGCCATGGCGGTCACCGGCGACAAGATTCCCGATCACGTCCGCGCCGCGCTGCAGAAGCTGCGCGCCGAGGTCGAGCGAAATTGCGACTATGTCGGGCCGGATTTTGCCGACGAGGCGCGCCGGATCCATGCCGGTGAGAGCGAAGCTCGCGGCATCTACGGCGAGACCACCTCCGAGCAGGCGGAATCCCTGGCGGAGGACGGTATCGCCGTCGCCCGCATCCCGTGGATCCCGCGCGCCGACGGCTGAAGCTGCGGCGTCAGGCGGCTGTGAACCCGTAGAGCGCCTGCGGATTGTCTACCAGAATGGCCGTGCGCTTGGCGGCATCCGGCACCCAGTCGAGCAGCAGGTCGGCGATATCGGCGTCGTTCGGCATGCGCTTCTTCATGGTCACGTGGGGCCAGTCCGTGCCCCAAACCAATCGCTCGGGTGCCACCTTGAGCAGAGCGTGCGCCATCGCAGTCACATCGGCATACGGCAGTTCCTCGGCGGAGATACGATAGGGGCCGGTCAGCTTCACCCAGCTGCGCCCGGCGTCCAGCAGCCGCAGCAGGTCCTGGAAGCCGGCATGGCTGGCGCCACCCTTGTCGGTGTGGACATATCCGAGATGGCCGAGAACGAGATCGACCGGAAGCTTCGCCGCGGTGTCCAATAGCCCCGGCACCGCGTCGGCCTGCAGCAGCATTTCCAGATGCCAGCCGAAATCGGCGATGCGGTGCGTCAACGGCAGCAATTCGTCGAGCACGATCTCGTTGCGATGGGTTCTGCGGTCAACGACGTTGACGCGCACGCCGCGGATGCCACCATCGTGCAGCCGCTTCAGCTCCGCGACCGTGACGCCCGGTTCCACCACGGCGACTCCGCGCATGCTGGTGCCGGCTTCGGCGATGGCTTCGAGCATCGCCGTGTTGTCGGTGCCGTAGACGCTCGGCTGCACCAGCACGGCGCGCTGCACGCCAAGCGTGGCGAGCATCCGGCGGTACTCGGCCAACGTGGCATCCGGCGGCGTGTAGATCCGCTCGGCGGCATAGGCGTAGCGCGCGAAGGGGCCGCAGACATGGGCGTGGCAATCGGTGGCGCCCGCCGGCATCGCCAGGCGCGGCGTTCGCGTGTCGGGATCGGCGGGCAGACACCAGGGTGCTGTCGCAGGGACGGTGGGGAGCATCGGTGGTTTCCTCCTATCGCCGTTGTGCCCGGCGTTGACAGCGCGTGGCATGGCCTTATCGTTTGATCCCAACGACCAATCAAGCAAGGACCGCGCACACCGCGGCCATCCGGGGAAACCACCAATGCGCGCCACCAGCCGTAGGCTTTTGCTGCAGTCGGCCATTGCCACCCTGGCCGCGCCCGCCATCATCGGCACCGCGCGTGCCGCCACCCGGCAGATGAAGATGACGCTGGCCGACACCGTTGCCAGCCCAGTGTTCCCGATCTGCCAGCGCTTCGCCGACAACGTGAAGAAGCGCACCAACGGCGCCATCGACATTCACGTCTACGGCGCCGGCCAACTCGGCAGCCAGACCAACGCGCTGACCAGCCTGCAGACCGGCATCATCGATTTCGTCGCCCACACCACCGGCTATATCGACACCATCATCCCGCAGGCCTCGGTGCTCGATCTGCCCTTCGTGTTTCGCGACAGCGCCACCGCCGAGCGCGTGCTGGATGGCTCGATCGGCCGCGAACTGTTCGACCACTTCCCCGAGCGCGGCATCTACGGCCTGTGCTGGGGCCATTGGGGCTGGCGGCCGGTGAGCACCGCGGCGGCCACGCCGATGACGCATCCGGACGACATGAAGGGCCTCAAGATCCGAGTGCAGCCTGGCGCCATCTACGCCGAAACCTACCGCATCGTCGGCGCCGTGCCGGTGGCGATCGATCTGTCCGAGGCGTATCTGGCGATGTCGCAAGGTGCGGTCGGCGCTGTCGAACTGCCGTTCATCTCGATGGTGGCGAACAAATACCAGGAGGTCGTCAAGACCGTCACCGAGACCAACTTCGTCTACAACGCCGGCGCCCTGATGGTTGGCAAGAACCGGATGGACGGTCTGCCGCCGGAGCAACAGAAGGCAATCCGTGAAGCTGCCGCCGACATGTCCATCGATTGGCGCAAGACGGTGGCGGAGGCTACGACCAGCGCCACCGGCGTGATGAAGGCGGCCGGCGTTGCCATCGTGCAGCCGGATATCGACGCCTACGTGAAGGCGACGCGGCCGATCTATGACCAGTTCCGCCCGACCATCGGGGCGGATCTCGTCGATGCCATCCTCAAGCAGACCGGCGCCTGAGAGCGGCAGAGTGGATCTTCACGCGGCCGAGGTCGAAGCGGATCACGGCCACGGCCAGGCCAGCCTGCGGATCGACCAGCTTCAGCTGACCGGTGCCAAGGCAGCGCTGCGCTCGGTGGCGGGCGGGCTCGATTGGCTGGCCTGCCTGGCGGCGGCGGCGGCGATGTTGATCGAGCTTGCGATCATCCTGATCGACGTTACCCAGCGGCAGGGATTCAACTACGCGTTCCTGTGGGCGGATGAGTCGTCAAAGCTGACACTCTCCACCGTGGCGTTCATCGGTGGGGCCGCCGCCTACCGGCGCGGCAACCACACGTCGGTGCGGGTGCTGCTCGACCTGATGCCGAAATCGCTCAGCATCGCGGTGACGGCGCTGCTCGAATGGGTGGTGGTGATCGGCACGCTGATCGTGCTGCGGCAAAGCTTTGTGCTGATGGCGGGCAACTGGTCGAACCTGACGCCGATCCTGCAGATCAGCGTTGGCTGGATTGCCATGCCGCTGCCGGTCGGCATGGCGTTGATCGCGGTGTTCGCGCTGGAGCGTCTGGTCCTGAACTATCGGCCGCGCACAATGGCGTTGGCGTTCGCGGTGGCGGCGGGGATCGCGTTGTTCCTGTATCAGGTCGACCTCACCGACAGCGCCATCGCCGACGGCGACACGTCGTTGGTGATCATGATTTCAATGTTCTTCATCGCCGTGCTGCTCGGCCTGCCGGTGAGCTTCTCGATGCTGGCGACCACCCTGTTCTATCTGCGCACCACCGACGCAGCCCCCATCGTGGCAGTGCCGCAGAACATGGTTGACGGTACCGGCAACTTCATCCTGCTGGCGCTGCCGTTCTTCATCTTCGCCGGCCTGATCATGGAACGCGGCGGCATCTCGCTGCGCCTGGTGCGCTTCGCGATGGCGCTGGTGGGGCGCGCCCGCGGCGGCCTGCTGCAGGTGATCGTGGTGACGATCTATCTGGTCAGCGGCATCTCCGGCTCGAAGATCGCCGACGTCGCGGCGGTCGGCGCGGTGATGCGCGGGGAACTGCGCCGGCATGGCTACAGGCCGGACCAGGGAGCCGCTGTGCTGGCGGCGTCGGCTGCGATGGCCGAAACCATTCCGCCCTCGATCGCCATGTTGGTGCTCGGCTCGGTGACGCCGATCTCGATCGGCACGTTGTTCGTGGCCGGCCTGTTGCCGGCGGCGGTCATCGCCTTGTGCCTGATGCTTCTGATCACCCTGCGGGCACCGCGCAGCACACAGCCGCCAGCACTGCAGGGCAGCCGCTTGGCGGCGATCCCCGGCGCCATCCTGCCGCTGGCGATGCCGGTGGCGATGGTGGCCGGCATTCGCTTCGGCATCGCCACGCCGACCGAGGTGTCCACCTTCGCGGTGCTCTATGGCCTGGTGCTGTCGGTGCTGGTGTATCGGGCGTTCGGCTGGCGGCGGATCTTTCCATTGGCGATGGAGTGCGCCGCCACGGCGGGAATGGTGCTGTTCGTGCTGTCCTCGGCGCAGTCCTTCGCGTGGGTGCTGACATCCGCCAACCTGCCGCAGCATTTCGTCGAGCTGCTCGATGCCTCCGGGCACAATCCGACGGTGTTCCTGATCGGCTCTATCGTTTTGCTGATCCTGATCGGCACCTTGCTGGAGGGCCTGCCGGCGCTGATCATCCTGGCACCGCTGCTGCTGCCGATCGCGGCACAGCTTGGCATCGCCCCGGTGCGCTACGGCATTGTGCTGATCCTGGCGATGGGGGTGGGGGCGTTCATGCCGCCGGTGGGCATCGGCTTTTACGTCGCTGCTGCCGTCGCGCACAGCCGGGTCGAGGCGGCCGCGCGCAGCATGGTGCCCTACCTGATCGTGCTGGTGGCGAGCATCGTGCTGATCGCCTTCGTGCCGTGGATCACCGAGGCCGGCCCGGCGCTGCTGCACGGTAAATAGCGCCTATCGCTCGGAGTTCGCGATCACATCCTGCAGCGGGCGACGGCGCTTGACGAAAACCGGCCGTGGCGCCTCGGCGACGGCACGGAGGTTGGCGATCGCCGCCGTGAACGACCGCCGTGCCGCCACCGCCTCATGCACCGGAATTGGGCGAAACCGCACGGTCTCGCCGGGCCTGCACTGCGCGAGGCGGCCGAGATCGGCGGTCACCACCGTCGCGATCTTCGGATAACCGCCGGTGGGCTGGCGGTCCATCATCAGGGCGATCGGCTGGCCGGATGCCGGCACCTGCACACTGCCGGCGACGACGCCGTCCGACACGATATTTGCGCCCTTGTCGGAGTGTTTCAGGATCGGGCCACTGAGGTTATAGCCCATGCGGTCCATCTTGGTGCTGACGCGCCAGTCGCTGTTGATGAAGTGGCGCAGCGATTCATGCTCGAAGTGGTCGTCCTGCGGGCCGAGCACCACGCGCAATTCGGCGGCGGCGCGCACCGGTGGCGGCAACGCGCGCGTTCGCGCGTGCGCGACGGCCTGGGTGCGCAGGATCAGCCTGTCTCCGGCGGTCAGCGCGCGGCCATGAAAGCCACCGATGCCGGCGCGCAGCAGGGTGGAACGGCTGCCAAGCGCTTCCGGCAACTCAAAGCCACCGGCAACGGCGAGGTAGCCCCAGATCGCGTCGGGGGCCGCGGTGATGCGCAGCATCTGGCCGCGACGCAGCGTCAGGCTTGTGTAGGGCTCCTGCCGCGCGTTATCGACAAACACCGAGAACTGGCCGCCACAGACCGCGACGCGGCAGCTGTGCGCCTCGATTTCCCAAATGCCGCCGGCAAGCGCGAATTCGAGCGCCGCCTCGCCGTTGTCATTGCCGACGAGGGCGTTGGCGCTGGCCAGCGATTGCAGGTCCATGGCGCCGCCGCCGGAGACCCCCCAGCGCATCCAGCCGACGCGGCCGGCGTCCTGGATGGTGGCCATCGGCAGGGTTTCCAGCGCACGCAAGGCCGGCGCTTGTAGCGCGACCGGGGCGTCGGATTGGCCGTCAAGCACGTTCAGC
>Ga0302157_10008622_pt1 | contig 9990 bp, 7 predicted proteins | sample I_Bog_N3_3_FD_193502 | JGI IMG/M metagenome (GOLD analysis project Ga0302157, IMG submission 193502) | Peat permafrost microbial communities from Stordalen Mire near Abisko, Sweden - I_Bog_N3_3 | ecosystem: Environmental > Terrestrial > Soil > Wetlands > Peat | place: Sweden: Abisko, Stordalen...
ATATAGGCCCGCCGCTCGCGCCCGAAGGCGGCGACACCGCTCCACACCCCCTCGCCGTCCCTGGCCCGCGCCATCCGCCAGCGCAGCAGCGGCTGCAACGCCTGCGGCAGCAGCGAGGCCTCGTGGCCCCAATATTCGAACAGGCTGGGCGTGGCGCCCCAGGCCTGCGCCTCCAGGGCCTCGCGCGGATAGGCGCCCAGCCGCGAGAAGGCCGGCAGGTAATGGGCGCGGGCCAGCACATTGACCGAGTCGATCTGCACCACCCCCAACCGCTCGAACAATCGGCCCAGATGTCTGCGGTCGGCCGCGCCGGGGCGCGCGGCGTCCAGGCCCTGGGCGTTGATGGCGATGCGGCGCGCGTCGCGGGCGGAGAGGGTGGTGTTCAAGGGCGGGGGTCGGCTGCGGAGGTTGCGCTACCCCTACCGCTCCAACCGCCCATCCTCCAGCGCCTCGGCCTCGAAATTGAACAGCACCTTGGGGTCGGGGGTCGGGACCTTTTCGTGGATCTCGGACGGGGCCAGGTGGTGCAGCAGATGCTGGATCACCGCCAGGCGGGCGTGGGTCTTCTTGTCGGTATGCACGCAGGTCCAAGGCGCGTCAGCGCTGTGGGTTCGCAGCAGCATGGTGTCGCGGGCGGCGGAGTAGGCCTTCCATTTCTTCTGCGCCAGGCCGTCCAGGTCGCTGACTTTCAACGCCTTGACCGGGTCTTTGCGCCGCGCCTCCAGCCGCTTTTCCTGCTCGTCCTTGGAGATGTCGAGCCAGAACTTGACGATGCGGATGTCGGCCTCGATCAGCATCCGCTCAAAGGTCGGGGCGTCGTGCAGGAAGTTCTCGTGCTGCACATCGGTGCAGAAGCCCATCACCGGCTCGACCCCGGCGCGGTTGTACCAGGAGCGGTTGAAGATCACGATCTCGCCCTCGGCCGGCAGATGCCGGACATAGCGCTGAAACCACCACTCGCCGCGCTCGCGGTCGGAGGGCTTGGGCAGGGAGAGGGTGCGGGTGTTGCGCGTCGCCAGGTGCTCGGTGATCCGCTTGATGGTCCCGTCCTTGCCAGCGCCGTCACGGCCTTCGAAGACGATGACCACCTTCTCGCCCTTGGCCATCGCCCATTGCTGGTAGCGGACCAGATCGATCTGCAGGGCGTGCAGCTGGGCGTCGTAGTCGGCATGGTCATTCATGCCGGCCATCCTGGACCGGCGAGCGCGATCAGGGCAAGCGGAGCCGGAGGCTTCGCGAGCGCCCAGGTCAGCCGGGGGTGGAGAACTCCGCCATCTTGTCGCGCAGCTGATCACGCGGCACCACCACGCAGCGCGGCTGGCCATGGGCGACGGTGACGAAGACCCCGTGATAGAGGCCCGGGCCAAAGGCGGCGTCGGCTGAGCCGGTCTTGATCTCCAGCGCCTGGGGGCTGTTGAACTTGCAGACGGCCACGTCGTCCATCCCGCGGCCCCCGTCGCTCTTGATCAGCATGCAGCTGACCGCGCCGCTGACCCGGGCGAAGTGGATGTCATAGTCGTCGAAGGCGGTCTGGGGCGGGTCGGGCAAGGCGGCCGCCGCGGCGGGCGCAAGGCTCGGACAGGGCGGGCCGGTCACCGTCCAGGCTTGGGCCAAGGCCACCGCCTTGGCCTGGTTCCAGCGCCCGATCAGCATCGCGAACACCGCGATCAGCCCCACGGCGACGATCGCCGAGGCGATCAGCTTCGGATCGATCCGTCGGGCGCCACGATGGCCATAGTCATGGGTCATGCGCCGCGCGCCCTTTCATCGAGCTGGTTCAGTATCGGGAGCAGCGCCCCGGTCCAATCCGCGTCCGCCGCATCCCGGCGCACGCCGATGATTGGCGCGGACGACAGCCGCGTCAGGCTGGCCACGGTCTCGTCGAAGGGGGCGCTGTCGGGGCTCTCGCTGATCACCACGGCCGCGATGGTCAGATCCGTCCGGCGCAGAGCCTCGATCGCGGTCAGGGTGTGGCTGATGGCGCCCAGATAGGAGCCACCGACCAGCAGCACCGGCAGGCCCAGCCCTCGCATCCAGTCCAGATTGGTCAGGTGCGCCTCGATCGGCGACATCGCCCCGCCGACGCCCTCGATCAGCAGCCAGCCCGGCGCAGGGGCGGCGATGGCCTGGCGGCAAAAGCCGAAGATCGCGTCCGGATCGACGGCGCGTCCCTCGCGCACGGCGGCCATGTCCGGGGCCAGCGGCGCGCGGTAGCGCCAGGGGGAGATGACCTCCAGATTCGCGCCGTCCAGCGGCTGGCCGAGGGCGGCGAGCAGGCGGCCGCTATCGCTCTGCGCCCAATCATCGGGATCAAACCCGCTGACCAGGGGCTTGAGCGCGCGCACCGGTGCGCCGGCGGCGCGCAGGCTGCGGATCAGGCCGCAGGTCACGTGGGTCTTGCCGACGTCGGTGCCGGCGCCGGCGACGAAAAGCGCGCTCATGCGGCGGCGCGGATCAGGAACGGCCGCACGGCCTCGGCCAGCCGCAGCACGTCGCCTTCCGAATGAGCGGCGGTGAAGGCCACCCGCAGCCGCGCCGTCCCCGCCGCCACCGTCGGCGGGCGGATCGCCACCACCAGAAAACCCTGGGCCTCCAGCGCGCGCGAGGCGGCCAGGGCCGCGCTCGCCTCGCCGATGACGATCGGCACGATCGGGCTCTGGGCGGCGGGCAGCTGCAGGGCGGTGGTGAACGCGCAGGCTCTGGCCAGGGGCGCGGCGGACAGGTCCGGCGAGGCGGCGATTATATCGAGCGCCGCCAGGGCCCCGGCGATCGCCGCCGGCGACGGGGCGGTCGAATAGACCAGGGTGCGGGCGCGGGTCTTGAGCAGGTCGATGACCGGCTGGCTGGCGCAGACATAGCCGCCATAGGAACCCAGGGCCTTGGACAGGGTGCCCATCTGCAGGGGAATGAACGCGCCGGGAAACACCGCGCCGGAACCACGCCCCTCGGCCAGCACGCCGACGCCGTGGGCGTCGTCGCTGATCAGCCAGGCGTCGTGGGCCAGACAGGCGTCGGACAGGGCCTGCAGCGGGGCCAGGTCGCCGTCCATCGAGAAAACGCCATCGGTGGCCACCAGGGCGCGGCCGGCGCCGGCGCGGCGCTCGGCCAGCAGGGTGTTCAGGTGGCCGACGTCATTGTGCCGAAAAGCGGCGACCTGAGCCCCCGACAGCTTGGCCCCGGCCCACAGGCAGGCGTGGGCCAGCTCGTCGAGCAAAACGAGGTCGCCCGGCCCTGCCAGGGTCGGGATCAGGCCGGTGTTGGCCAGATAACCCGATCCGAACAGGCAGCAGGCCTCAGTCCCCTTCAGCGCCGCCAGCCGCGCCTCCAGCGCCGCCAGCAGCGGGTGGTCGCCGGTGATCAGGCGCGAAGCGCCGGCCCCAAGGCCGTAGGTCTCCAGCGCCGCCGCCGCCGCCGCCTTGACCTGCGGATGATGCGACAGGTTCAAATAGTCGTTGCAGGAAAACGACAACAGCCGCCGCCCATCCCGCTCGACCCACAGCCCGTCGATCCGGCGGGTGGGCGACAGGCGCCGGCGCAGGGATTGCCGCTCAAGGGCGTTCAGTTTGGCGGAGGCGAAGGTGTCGAGGCTGTGCATATATTCTTAGTAACTGACATAGTTGGAAAATTCCGCTCATCGTCGCGAAAGCGAGGACCCAGGCCTTTTTTGAGTCTGGCGGGACCAACGAAAAACCTGGGTTCTCGCTTTCGCGGGAATGAGCGGATAATAGTTTATTCGGCCCAAACGCATAGAGATCAAACCTGAGCCATGGCGCGGCGAACGCCCCGTGTTGTTGGGGATCGTCGTGGTGCTAAGGGACAGTGGCTCACGTTCCGGAGTTCCCCGCTTGCCGCCCCCCACCCCACCCGACTGGCTGACCCAAGGCGCCGCCCATGTCTGGCGGCCCTATTGCCAGATGAAGACCGCGCCGCCGCCGCTGGCCGTAGCCCGCACAGAGGGCGCGCGGCTGATCCTGGAGGACGGCGGCGAATTGATCGACGGGATCGCCTCCTGGTGGACCGCCTGCCATGGCTATAACCACCCCCACATCCGCGCCGCGATCCAGGCCCAGCTTGAGCGGGCGCCGCACCTGATGTTCGGCGGGCTCGCGCATGCGCCGGCCTACCGGCTGGCGACGCGGCTGGCCGGGCTGCTGCCGGGCGATCTGAACCATGTGTTCTTCGCCGAATCCGGCTCGGTGGCCGTCGAGATCGCCATGAAGATGGCGCTGCAATACTGGATCAACCGCGGCTTGGCCGGGCGCACGCGGTTCGTCTCGTTCCTCGGCGGCTATCACGGCGACACCCTGGCCACCATGACCCTGTGCGATCCGGAGGAGGGCATGCACAGCCTGTTCGCCGGGGTGATGCCGGTTCAGCATGTGGTCCCCCTGCCCCGCGACGACGCCGGTGAGGCGGCGCTGGGCGCCCTGCTTGAACGGCATGGCGGGCAGATCGCCGCCATCGTGGTCGAGCCGCGGGTGCAGGGCGCCGGCGGGATGCTGTTTCATGACGATGCGGTGCTGGGGCGGCTGCGGCGGCTGGCCGACAAGCATGACCTGCTGCTGATCTTCGACGAGATTTTCACCGGCTTTGGCCGCACGGGCGATCTGTTCGCCTGCACGGGCGCGGGCGTGACCCCCGACATCATCACCCTGTCCAAGGCCCTGACCGGCGGCACCCTGCCCTTATCAGCGGCGATCGCCAGCACGCGGGTGTTCGAGGCCTTCTGGTCCGACGATGCGGGCGCGGCCTTGATGCACGGGCCGACCTTTATGGCCAACCCGCTGGCCTGCGCGGCCGCCAACGCCTCGCTGGACCTGTTCGAGACCGGCGGCTGGCGGGCGGACGTCGCCCGTATCGCCGAGGGCCTGCGCGCCGGCCTTGCGCCCTGCCGCGGCGCGCCGGGGGTGGTCGACGTGCGGGTGATGGGGGCGATCGGGGTGGTCGAGTTCGACGCCCCGGTCGACGTCGCCGACCTCTGCACACGTTTCGCCCAAGCCGGGGTGTGGATCCGGCCGATGGGCAAGGTGATCTACCTGACGCCGCCGTTCGTGATCACCGACTTTGAGCTCGCCCGGTTGACCGGTGCGGTGGCTAAAGCCTATCAAGATTGAGTTCGAATAACCCTGATCCGCTCATCCCCGCGAAGGCGGGGATCCAGAGCCCCGTCCACAGCGCGAGCCGCCCTGGGTCCCCGCTTTCGCGCTACGGGATTCACACATCTCTCAGGCTCCAGCCTTGGGCGATGGCTCTGAACTCTTGGAGGCCGTTGGCGAGGGTTATGGGTCCTGGAGGCTTTGAGGACTTGTAGCCGTCCCAGCCGCCGAGCTTGGCGATGACCCAGGCGGCCCAGGCAAGGGATTGTCTGGGATGGGGATTTTTCTGGGCTGCGGTGGCGCCTTCGAGCTCGGGAACGAGGGCTTCGAGGACCTCGACCTCAGACGGGGTGAAGGCGATGGCGGCGGGCTGGGCGGACTTGCCTTCTCGGGCGTGGACCAGTTGCATCACCGTGCAGGCGGCCCGAGCGGCGATGGCGGTCAACTTGAGAAGCCGCTCGGCGCTATCGACCTGGCTGGCCTCCAGGTCGAGGCCCTGCTGCTTGAGGGTGCGGAAGAGCTGCTCGATGGCCCAGCGCTGTCTGTACCAGGCGACGATGCGCCAAGCGTCCTGGGCATGCTTGACCTGATGAGTGGTCAGCAGTCGCCACAGGATCGGCTCAGCGCCGTCAGGCGGGTCGCGCTCGACCACCTCGACCAGGTGCAACGCCACGCTTTCGGGCAGGTCCGGCTCAAGGGTGTTGCTCGGTCGGGCGATCTGGACCGGTCCGAAGCGGGCCGTGAGCCTGGCCTCGCGCGCCGCCCGCCCGGGCCGGGCGGCGATCTCAGCCAGCCTATCGCCGGCCGGCGCCAGCTTGGCCGTCGACAGCCGCCCGCCGCCGACCGTGCGCCGGTCCTTCATCGCCCGGGTCAGCAGGTGGAAGTTCGCCTCCGGCAGGCGCGCCCATTCCGTGTAGATATCGCTCTCACGGTCGGCCACCACGGTGACGCAAGCCGCTTCGTCCAGCACGGCCTTGGCCTCCTGGGCCGTGGTCAGCCAGCGCTCGGATTCCTTGTCCGCCAACGGACGCTTTTCGTGCGGGACCTCGGCCACCCCGTCACGCGTCCAGATCCGGCCCGACACCAAGCCCAGACAGTCACCTGTCTCGGCGTCCACCGCCAACATGGCGTGCAGCAAAAGCCCGTAGCAGTTGCCATAGCCGACCGGCCCAAGCCCCCGCCGGGTCTGCGCGCCCGTCCGGAACTTCACCTCCGAAGTGTCCTGGATCGCCAGCACATGACGGCCCGCGCACATCAAGGAGGTCGGCTCGCCCCACGCCTCGATCAGGCGTTCCACGCTCACCTGCGGGTTCGACAAAAACCGATGATAGGCGACAACCTCTCGTCGTCGGCCCCTCGCCAGCCGGCGCAGGCAAACGCTTCGCCGCCGCACCATCCCGCCCAGAATCTGGGCCCCCTTTTTTCCAGGCGGGCGTCTCCAAACACCCCCAGCGAATACCGCGCTCCGCTCATCAAACGCCTCCCGATGATCACTCATCGGAATCACAGCGACCGATCCTGAGCCAATCACACTGGAGTCATCACGCCAAAAGATGTGTGCATCCCTTAGCGCTTTCGCGGGGATGAGCGGATAACATGCTCTATCAGTTCTACGCCCTCGGCTTAGCCCGCGTCGTCGGCGGCGCGGCCATTGGATCTTCCGGCCACGGATGTTTCGGATACCGCCCGCGCATGTCCTTCCGCACATCGACCCAGGAGCCGCGCCAGAAGCCGGGCAGATCCCGCGTGGTCTGGATCGGGCGCCGCGCCGGCGACAGCAGCGACAGCACCAGCGGGACTCGGTTGCGGCCGACGGTGGGATGCTGGTCCAGGCCGAACAGCTCCTGCACCCGCACCTCGACCGTGGGGCCGGCCTCGGCGGCGTAATCGATGGTCAGGCGCGTGCCGGTGGGGGCGATCCAGCTCTCCGGCGCCGCCCGGTCGATGGCCTGCATCTGGTCCCAGGTGATCAGTCCGCGGATCGCCTCGTCGAGCGCGCCGGGATCAAGGCCGGCGAGGCTGGAGCGGCCCAGCAGCAGCGGCTCCAGCCAGTCGCCGGTCCGCTCGGCCAGGGCGGCGTCGCTGAGATCGGGCCAGGCCCGGGCGTCGCCCGCCCGCAAAAACACCGCCCGATCACGCAAGGCCGTGGTCCTGGGGCTCCAAGGCAACCGGCCCAGCCCCTCTCCTAACGCCCGCTGTGTCAGGGCACGGGCGATCAGGGCCGGGTCGGGCCGCTCGATCCGCCGCTCGTCGATGACGATGCGGGCAAGCCGGCGCACCCGCTGGGCGCTGATTCGGCCCTGGCTGTCGGTGCGAAGCACATCCTCGGTCTCGATCTGGGCGGCGAAGGCGCTAAGCAGCCCCGCCTCGTCCAGCCGCGCCGCCGAGAGAATGCGGTCGCGCGCCTCGCCGCCGCCCAGCTCGGCCACGGCCAGCCAGGGCGCGCGGGCCAGTGGATCGGCGGGATCGAGATAGGCGCCCCGACCGCTGGCCAGCTGAAACTCGCCGGCGCCGCCGCGGGCCTTGGCGATCCGCTCGGGAAAGGCCGCCGCCAGCAAGGCCCCGTCCTCCAGGCCCTCCCCCGCGCGCCCACCGGCCAGCCCGGCCCAGCGCGCCGCCAGGGCGCGGGCGTCGCGGGTGCGGGGCGCGCCGTCACGGGCCAACCGCCGGCGGCGCTCGGCCAGATCGACGTCGGCGCCGGCGAGGCCCTGCTCGGTGATCAGCACCGCCAACTGCGCCGCCGCCTCAGCCGCGCCGGCCGCGGCCCCGACCAGCACCATGTGCGCCAGCCGTGGCGGCAGCGGCAGCTGGGCGATCGCCCGGCCGTGGGCGGTCAGATCGCCGGCGTCGTCCAGCGCGCCCAGACGCTGCAGCAGCGCGCGCGCCTCGGCCATCGCCGCGGCCGGCGGCGCGTCGAGAAAGGCCAGGCCCTCGGCGCCCCGCACGCCCCAACGCGCCAGATCCAGCGCCAGCCGTGACAGGTCGGTCTCCAGAATCTCCGGCCGGGCATAGGCCGGCAGCGCCCGTGTCTCCGGCTCGTCCCACAGGCGGTAGCAGACGCCAGGCTCGGTGCGGCCGGCCCGTCCCCGGCGCTGGTCGGCGGCGGCCTGGCTGACCCGCACCGTCTCCAGCCGGGTCAGGCCGCGCGCGGGATCATAACGGGGGACCCGCGCCAACCCGGCGTCGATCACCACCCGCACGCCTGCGATGGTCAGGCTGGTCTCGGCGATCGAGGTGGCCAGCACCACCTTGCGACGGCCCGCCGGCGCCGGCGCGATGGCGCGGTCCTGGTCGCGGGCGTCGAGGGCGCCATAGAGGGGCGCGATGTCGACCAGGGGGTCGAGCCGCTGCTCGGCCAGCCGCTCGGCGGTGCGGCGAATCTCGCCCTGGCCGGGCAGGAACACCAGCACCCCGCCCTCGGTCTCGGCGAGGGCTGTGCGGATCGCCCGCACCACCCGGTCCTCCAGCCGTAGCGCGGGATCGCGGCCCAGATAGCGCGTCTCGACCGGATATTGCCGGCCGTGGCTCTCGATCACCGGGCAGTCGCCCAACAGGGCGGCGATGCGCGCGCCCTCGATGGTCGCCGACATCACCAGCAGCCGCAGATCCTCGCGCAGCAGACCTTGGCTGTCGCGGGCCAGGGCCAGGCCCAGGTCGCCGTCCAGGCTGCGTTCGTGGAACTCGTCGAACAGCACCGCGGCCACGCCCTCGAGGCCGGGATCGTCCAGCACCATGCGGCTGAACACCCCCTCGGTGACCACCTCGATGCGGGTGCGGGCCGAGACCTTGGCGTCCATCCGCACCCGATAGCCGACGGTCTCCCCAACCGGCTCGCCCAGGGTCTGGGCCATCCGCGCCGCCGCCGCCCGCGCGGCCAGACGCCGCGGCTCCAGCACGATGATCCGGCCGCCGCTGGTCCATGGCGCGTCGATCAGCGCCAGTGGAACCACCGTCGTCTTGCCGGCGCCCGGCGGGGCGACCAGCACGGCGGCGTTGTGCGCTGACAGAGCGGACTTCAGCGCCGGTAGGGCCTCGTGGATCGGCAACATGGCGTGTGACAGGGCCCAACGATCAGCCGCCGGTCGAACGACGTCAGATCTCCCAGGGTCCATCCGCCGGCTTGGTCTCGTCGACCCCCTCCGCGATCCCTTCGCCCAGCTTGGAATGGCCCATGCTGTAGGCGAAATAGATCACCAGCCCGATCACGAGGTAGATCAGGAAGAAGATCCCCGTGGTCGGCTGCGCCAGAAGGCTCATCAACAACACCAGGCACATCACCGTGCCGGCGATCGGCGTAAACGGAAACAGCGGCGATTTGAACGGCCGCGCCAGGCCTGGCTTGGTCACCCGCAGATAGATGACGGTGACGCAGACCCCGCAGAATGCCGCCAATGAGCCGACGCTGGTCAGGTCGTTAAGTTGGTCCAGCGACATGAACCCCGCGGCGCCGGCCGCCGCCGCCCCGACGATGATGGTGTTGATCCAGGGGGTCCTGAACTTCTTGTGCACCTTGGCCAACTGGCTGGGCAGCAGCCCGTCGCGGGACATGGTGTAGAAGATGCGGGTCTGGCCATAGACCAGCACCAGCATCACGCTCGACAACCCGGCGATGGCCCCGATCTTCACCAGCACCGCGAACCAGGGCAGGCCGATCTGATCGACGGCGGTGGCGATCGGCGCCGGATTGTCCAGCGACGTATAGGGCACGATGCCGACGAGCACCGCCGAGGTGGCGATATAGAGCAGGGTGCAGATGATCAGCGAGCCGATGATGCCGATCGGCATGTCGCGGGACGGATTGCGCGCCTCAGCCCCGGCGGTGGAGACCGCCTCGAACCCGACATAGGCGAAGAATATCCGCGCCGCGCCCTGGATGATGCCGCCCACGCCGTAG
>Ga0302157_10008623_pt1 | contig 9988 bp, 3 predicted proteins | sample I_Bog_N3_3_FD_193502 | JGI IMG/M metagenome (GOLD analysis project Ga0302157, IMG submission 193502) | Peat permafrost microbial communities from Stordalen Mire near Abisko, Sweden - I_Bog_N3_3 | ecosystem: Environmental > Terrestrial > Soil > Wetlands > Peat | place: Sweden: Abisko, Stordalen...
TCGGAGACCTCACCCCCGTCCCCTTTTTCGCTAAAATCCTCATAAACAAAGACTTAGCTTTAGACCCCCATTGCCTTGTTTTCAGGCCCGGCGCTGGGCCGGCAAGGAAGAGCCCGGTCGCCGGCCGCGCTTCTTCTCGTCTGCTTCTATTCTATAGCTGCTGTCAAGCGCGGAGTTATACTGGCTCTTCTCCATTCAGGGCCCGGTCATGTTCTGGAAGCTTCGCGTCACGCTCATCTGCATACTCGCCGTGCTGGCCGTCGCGGCCCGAGCGGCGACCCTGAATGTTGGGCCGGGACAAACCTATACCACCATCCAGAGCGCCATCAACGCCGCGAGTGACTTTGACACGATCCTCGTTGCGCCGGGCGCCTACACCGAGAACATCGACCTGCTGGGCAAGTGGATCACCGTCACCAGCTCGGGCGGCGCGGCGGTCACGATCATCGACGGCAGCGCGAAGTCGGCGCCGGCGGTGACCATCGAGCTGGGTGGGACGCACATCGGAGGGACCACGGGCGCGCCCACCTTCAGCGGCTTTACCGTGCAGAACGGTGGCACCGGTGCAGCGACCAACCCGACCGGAGGCATCTACGTAAACAAGTCCGGCGGCACGATCTCCAACAACATCCTCACGCACAACCATTGCGCCGGGCTGTGGGTCGCGACGTCGTTAACACCGCCCACCGTGCAGAACAATGAGGTCGACAATACGACCGACAACTTTGACTGCCCCACCGGGGGCGGTAGTGGCATCGTCGTCAGCAGCGCGGAAAACGGGTGCGTCAACTGCAAGGACGTCCCTACCATCCTCACCGGCAACACCGTGCAGAACAACGTGCAGGGCGGCCATGAGGTCGAAGGCGGCGGCGGCATCACAGTGCTGGGCGGAGCGAGTGCGCAGATCCAGAACAATACCGTGCGTGGCAACGTCAGCGCAGGTATCGGGGGTGGGATACTTCTCGCAATCTCCAACGCCGAGGTAGTGCAGAACCTTGTCTACGGCAACCAGTCGGTCTGCGGCGGTGCCGGCATCGCCACCGAGCGAACGCAGTACACCGCCGGGACCGGGACGCTACTGCTGGCAAGCAACACGCTGTACAACAACACGCTGACCGGCGCTGCCTGCACGGCTGCGCAGGCGGGCAACGCCAGCCAACTGCTCTTCGCCGACGAGGGTTCGGTCACCTATCCGGCCGTCGTGGTCAACAATATTGTCAGCGGCAGCTCCACGCAGCCTAGCGTCGCGTGCACCTTTGTGAAGGACGCCGCAGCCGGAGTACGTGACACGCCGGTGCTGGACCACAACCTCTTCTTCAACAGCGGAAGCGGTCTCATCGTTGATACGGCCAGTTGCACCGATCCGCACGTTCTGCTCACCGACCTGACCGGCGACCCGCAGTTCGTGAACCCGGCTGCAAACAACTTCCAAATCCCGCTCACCTCACCCGCCGTGGATGCAGGCAACACCAGCGCGCTGCCGCTGGACAACTATTCCATCTACTTCACCGTGAACACCACGACGGACTTCGCCGGGAACCCGCGCCTCACCGACGCCACCAGCAAGGGTTATGCAACCATCGACATCGGCGCGTATGAGTTTGCAGGGACCGCAAACACGCAGCAGACCAACGTCTCGCTGGGCGCGACCAACGTGAACGGTGAGGTCTTCCTGCTGACTGCCGCGGGCGGGAGCAGCGTGAGCCTGAAGGCTGTGGTTGCCTCGCAGGTGGGCGGCGCGACCGGATGCGTGGGGCCGGTGACCCTGCTGGAAGACGGCGCGGCGGTCGCCAGCGCGAACATCGTGGCCTATACCAACATCGTCACGTTTAATAATGTCTTCCTCGCGCCGGGCACGCACCACTTTGCGGCGTCCTACAGCGGACAGTCGCCGTGCAGCGCGGGCGTGTCGGTGCCGTTGATCTATATCGTCTCCAACTACGCGCCGCTGCTCTCGCTGGGATCGTCGCCCAATCCCGCGCTGCTGGGGCAGCCGGCGACCTTTACGGTGTACATCTCCAGCGGTGACCCGGCGCAGGGCGGCCCCATCACGCTTGCGGATACCTCCACCAACACCGTGCTGGCGACGCTCAACCCTGGCGCCTCGGGATTCGCGACGTTCACCACCACCACGCTGGCACTGGGCGCGCATCCCATCACGGCCAGCTATGCCGGGGACACCACGCACAACCCGGCCAGCGCCAGCCTGACGCAGTACATCGTGAACAGCAACGTCGGCACTACGATGACGCTCGCGTCGTCAGAGAATCCGGCGGCGTTCGGCGATACCGTCACCTTCACGGCCACCGTCGCCTCGGCGAGCGGCACGCCTACAGGCAGCGTGCAGTTCGCGGAGGGCGCAACGGTCTACGCGACGGTGCCGCTCACCGCGTACGGCAGCGCGCAGTGGAGCACAAGCACGCTGAGTCTGGGCCAGCATGTGCTGACCGCGACCTACGTCCCCACCGGACTCTACACCGCGAGCGCCGCGTCGCTTACCGAGTCCATTGCGCGGGGCACGACCACGACGCTAAAGATCACCGCCGCCGGAGCCGTCGTGACCAGCGTGCCTTCAGGGACGGCCGTCACGCTCACAGCCACTGTGACGTCGAGCGGAGCCGGCGTCACGCCCGGCGAAGTGAACTTCTGCGACGCCACCGCCAGCTACTGCACGGACATCCATCTGCTGGGCACAGCGCAGTTGACCGCTGCGGGCACGGCGACGCTGAAGTTCGTCCCCGGGCCGGGAAGCCACACCTACTACGCGGCCTTCAAGGGAACAACCATCTACGCGGGCAGCGTCTCTGCGAACGTTCCGCTGACGGTGCTGGCTGCGACCGGGCCGGTGAAGACGACCGTCGGCATACAGGCCAGCGGCGGGCAGGGCGACTATGCGCTGCTGGGCACGGTCGCTACCAACGGCCCTGCATCGCCGACCGGAAACCTCTCGTTCCTCGACACCACCAACTCAAACTATGTGCTGGGCACGGCGATGCTGGGGCCGACCGGCTCGAACGGAATCAGCTTTCTCAACACCACGACGTTCCCGCTGCCGCGGGAGAACAATATCGTTGGTGCCGGCGTGATCGCGACTGGCGACTTCAACGGCGACGGAATAGCTGACCTCCTGGTCGACGACGCGGCCACCGACACGATCTATATTCTTCTGGGCAACGGCGACGGCACCTTTACCACCAGTTCGATAGCTGTGCCGGCGACTCTGAGTGTCGGGGAGATCGTCACCGGCGACTTCAACGGCGACGGCAAGCTGGACTTCGCAGTGAGCTTCCATTCGGGTATCGCCATCTACCTGGGCAACGGCGACGGCACCTTCACCGCCGGACAGACCATCAGTCTTGCGAAGTACGCGAACGCAGGCACCGGCGGCTTCGTTGCCGCGGACTTTAACGGAGACGGCATCCTCGATCTCGCACAGGCTTTCTCTGTTGCAGCTCCCGGCGGCACGGGCGGCGACTGCGTCGCTGGCTACGAGAACTGCACCATCCAGATCTATCTCGGAAATGGCGACGGTACCTTCAACGCGCTATCCACTTCCACGCCCTCCGGTTCGGTCGCCGAGATGGTCGCTGCCGACTTTAACGGCGACGGCAAACCTGATCTCGCCGCCGCTACCATCGGCGACGAGTATGTGGAGGTCCTGCTCGGCAACGGCGATGGCACCTTCACGGCAGCGCCACACGTTCTGACCAACGAACAAAGCATCGCCCTGGCTGCTGCCGACCTCAACGGCGATGGCAACACCGACCTGGTGGTCGAGACGCAGTACCCACAGTCCTCCGCGAATATTCTGCTCGGCAACGGCGACGGCACCTTCAACGTGCTGCCGAGTGATCCTAACCTGGCGCAGCAGACGCAGGCTGTCGCTATTGGCGACTTCAACGGCGACGGAATTCCTGACCTTGTCCAGCCTAACGAGAACGGAGGCTACACCAGCGTCTTCCTCGGCAAAGGCGACGGCACCTTTGTTCCCGATGCGTTCAGTCCGTCAGTTGCGGACTTCATTTTCACGTCCATCGCAGTGACTGACTTCAACGGCGACGGCCAGTCGGACATCGCCGAGGTAAGCTGGAACAACGGCACCAGCAACACTCTCCCTGACCAACTGGACGTGCTGCTGGCACAGTCGCCGAGCACCGCCGCCGGGTATCTGTACAACGTCTCGCCGGTGGGCACGGGGCTGCACTACGTGGACGCGAGCTATCCTGGCGACAGCAACAACGCGCCCGGCGTCTCGCCCGCAATTGCGCTGGAGGCCGAGCAGGTGACCACTACGCTGGGGCTGGCTGCGAGTCCATCACCCAGCCCACTGGGCCAGACCGTAACGCTGACGGCAACGCTCAGCCCGTTCCTCGCGCAGGACCACTACGCCAGCGGCAACGTCACCTTCACCAGCAACGGCAAAACCATTGGCACCGCGCCTCTGAGCAATGGAGTCGCCACGCTGATGACCTCCATGCTGCCGCTGGGCACGAACAACCTGGTCGCCAAATATCCCGGAGACACGAACTTTACCTCCAGTATCTCCAGCCTGGTGCCGCTCACCATCAGCGCGGCCCTGACGGGGCTGTCGCTGAGCTCCAGCGCGAACCCCACGACAGCGAACGCACCGATCACGTTCACCTTGCAGCTTACGTTCAACAGCCAGCCCGCTCCCGCGGGTCAGAGCCTCACACTCACCTACAACCCCACCGGCACCGCACAGATCGTCGTCCCCCTGCTGACGGACGCCAACGGAACCGCAACGTTCAGCCTGCCGGGCGGACTGCCGATAGGCAGCTATCTCTTCACAGCGAGCTTCGCCGGGACCGCGAGCCAGAGCGCCGCGAGTGCGAACCTGACGGAGCAGGTCCTCGCACCATCTCCCACTACCACGCAGCTCACCTGCGCGCCGTCGACGATTCCCGCAGCCGGCACAGCGCTGCTCACCGCCCTGGTCACCGCAACGAGCGGTACGCCGACCGGCTCGGTCAGCTTCACAGACAACGGCACGGCGCTCGGCAGCTCGCCGCTCTCCAATGCGAACGGAGCAACCGGCAGCGCGACGTGGAACTACACCCCGATCATCGCCGGCACCCACACGCTGACGGCGAACTACTCGCCGGGTATCGGCTTCGTTGCCAGCTCGGCCACCTGCACGGAGACCGTGACGCTGCTGCCCACCACGTCGACCCTTTCGATCGGACTCACGAGTTCCCCGATTGGCAGCATCTTTCAATTCACGGCCACCGTGGCTCCGGTCACTCCCCTTGCCAACCCCAAGCCGACGGGCACGGTCAGCTTCTATGAGTCGTTTCCGCCTCCGGCCGCAGTGGCTTTGCTCGGCACCGTTCCGCTGGGTGCCAACGGAACGGCGACGCTGGCGCTCAACAAGCTGTCCAGCGGAACCGACACCTTCTACTGCATCTACTCCGGTGATGCCACGTTCGCCCCCAGCCAGTGTCCGCCGCTAATCAAGGTCATCAACGCGGGAACGACAGTGCTCTCGCTCACCTCCAGCGCCAACCCTGCCGGCCCCGGCGCGCCGATTACCTACACGATGCAACTCGCCTTCAGCGGTCAAGCCGCGCCGGCCGGCCAGAGCATCAGCCTCGCCTACAGCCCGACCGGCACCGCGCCGATCATCGTTCCTCTACTCACGGACGCCAATGGAGCCGCGACCTACACGCTGGCGCAGGGACTGCCGGTGGGCAGCTATCTCTTTGCCGCGACCTTCGCCGCTACCTCCAGCCAGAGTGCGGCTACCAACACGCTTACCCAGGTGGTCAGCGCCAGCCTGACCGGGCCACCCGACTTCACGCTCACCGGACCGAGTACGATAACCTTCCTCACCACGACGACCAACGCGACTCCGCTCACGATTGCTTCAGTGGGAGGCTTTACCGCGAACATCGCGCTGACCTGCAGCGCAACGATCCCGCAGTACGTCTGCTCGGTTGCGCCGGGGAGCGTTCCGCTGCCCGCCAACGGCAGCGCCGTTGTCACGCTCACGCTGCACTTCGTCGGGCTGGCGCAGGCTGATCGCGGCCGCGCGCCCCTCACCACGGGAGAGCGCGCGATGCTGGCGGCGATGGCTCCGCTCTCACTGCTTGGGCTGCTCGGCGTGCGGCGGCGGCGACTTCGTTGGCTGCTTGGGCTGCTATGCCTCACCGTGCTGACCACAGCGATCAGCGCATGCGGCACCGACGCTTATCCCACCATCTTCGGCACCTATCCGGTGACGGTCACCGGTGCGGGAACGAATGCGGGTGCAAGCGCGCCGACCACGCATACGCTCAACGTGACGACAAACATCATTCAGTAGTGGCGAAAAAAATGGGGCTGCCTTCGATGGAAGGCAGCCCTAATTCCCGTTTACTGTTCGCTGGAGACAGTACACAACGAGAACGCCTGCGCGTCAGTACCCCTTTAGGGGCAGCATGCAGATGGAGCGCCGCTTTGGGACGCAAGTTCAAATCGGGACGGCTTCTCGTTAGACTGTCATCTCAGTCCAGGCTCAGCTCCGCGCCCAGCCGCGCATCAAGATCATTAACTCCGGGGAAAGCGAGGCTCAACGGCGCGGAGAGGCCGCGCACTCCGCCCAGCCTCACAAGATGGATCGCCGCCATCAACAGGCGCGGCGGTCGGCCCTCGCGCCACAGCTCAGCGAAGGGACGCATCACGCCGTCCTTATCCGGATGAAATGCACGCTCATCCCAGCGCTGCCAGCCGGGCATAAACTCCGGGAAGTCCGTCACCGCGTTGAGCGTGGATCTCAAAATGCGCTGCTCCCAGCGCTGCCGGTACTGGGGCATGAAGTGAATGTGGCTCATGCGCTCGACGCGAATCTCCTCGACGAACTCCGTGAAGCTCAGAGCGTTGGTGAGGTTGATGTTGGCGTTCGGCTCCAGGCCGTGGCGGTCGCCGCCGGAGATGGCCAGGTGGCCGGTCTCGCGGGCCAACCGCGACGCGGCACGGTTCTCGCGCGCATGGCGCAGCCCGTTCAGCTCCAGCGCGTGGATGCTGTCTCCCGCCTCCGCGAGAAATCGCTTGACCTCCGCAAGATGCACTGGGCCGACGTTGTGCAGGTCCCACAGCGGATGGTTGAAGACCGTGAGCACCTGTTTGCACTCATGCAGTTCGCGCAGCATGGAGAGCAACTTCACGTCGGAGGGATTCTCCGTGTACTCCGCGAAGCGCTGCATCCACGCGGGGCCGTCGCTGCTGGGCAGGTTGTGGATGCCGAGATGAAAGATGGTCTGTCCGAAGGGTGCGGACCACTCCACGCTGACCGGGATGTGCCGCGAGGAGGGCACGGTGCGCAGCAGCATCGGCGCCTCAATGGTGTCGTGGTCCGTGATGGAGACCAGCGAGTTCAGGCTCAGCCGCTGGATCTGCCGCGCCTCCACGTCATAGGCCATGCGCGGCTGCAGCGGCGGGCGCCAGTTGGCGCGGTCGAAGTCCAGCGTGACGCCGTACCTCTTTGAGCGAGTGGCATAGAAGTCAAAGACACGCTTTAGTCCTGGCATCGCAACGAACATCGCGTGGATGAAGCCCAGCGTCTCCTCCGAGAGACTGGTGTGGCTGTGCAGCGAGACGCCCGTGGTGAACGGCTGCGTGGCCCTTGGCTCAGACCAGTGGGTCGTAATCCGGTTGCCTGGCGTCCGGAAGATCGGCTGCATGGAAACCTCCGTGCGTGGTCGCACTGGCCCCAGCATCGGCTCCGGACGCGAACGCTCCGTGACCGCAAGAAGAAAAATCGCTCAATTTAAGGGGGTTCCCAAAAGGTTACGAGCTTTGGGCTATACGGGGAGCGCGCTTGCCGCCGCCGGCGCCGCGGCAACGACCGGGGACAGTTGCGTGGCGAACTCCGCGCGGTTACGGCCTTCGCGCTTGGCACGGTAGAGCGCCTCATCGGACTGCCGCATCAGTGTATGGCGGTCCGTGCCGTCGTCCGGATAGATAGCGACGCCGATGCTGATGGAGAGGTGGATCTCGCCGCTGGAGAGCGCAATGGGCGCGTCGAAGATCCGCAGCAGCATCGCAGCGATCTTCTGCGCGTCCTCCGCGGCGCTGAGGTTGCCGATGATGGCGGAGAACTCCTCGCCGCCGGAGCGCGCCAGCGTGTCCACCGCCCGTATGCGACTCTGCAGCCGCGACGCCACAGCCTTCAGGCACTCATCTCCCACCAGGTGGCCATAGGTGTCATTCACCTGCTTGAAGTGATCCACGTCGATAGTCAGCAGAGCGGCCTTGCGATGTTCGCGCTCGCTGCGCGACAGGCATGCGTCAATGCGCATATCCAACTCACGCCGGTTGGGCAGCCCGGTCAACGCATCGTGGTGGGCGCGATGCAGCAGCTCCTGGCTCTCGCGCTCCATCTCTGTCACATCCACCGCCATGACAAAGCGCGAAGGCTTGCCCTGGAACAGGACGCGGTGCTCGGTCACATCCGCCGCGATCACGCGATCATCTTTCAGCCGATGGCGTACGCGCACGGCCTCCCGCAGCACCGTGGCCGGAAGCGAAGGTCTTCCCGACGGCTCATCGGTGTTCGGCTCGGGCTCGGCCAACAGGTCCTGCACCTGCATGCCGTTCATCTCCGCCTGAGAGTATCCGTAGGCCTTCAACGTGGCGCGATTGACCGAGAGTATCCGCGAGGTCGCCTCATCGTAGATCCACATGGGATGCGGGTTGCGCTCGAAGAGCAGGCGGAAGTCCTCATACAGCTCGCGGTAGCCCTCGGCCAGCTTGGCCGTCTCTGCGTGCGCATCCTGAAAGACCTGCACGATCATGGCGAACGCGACCACGCGCTGGGGAATGTCGCGGAATCCATACAGTGTATTTAGCACGGCCGCGCTGTGCTGCTGCCCCGGATGCACGAGGTAGGACCCCGCCCACGCCGCGAAACCCAGCGTCCCCAGGAATCCGGGCAGGTTGCGGCGTCCGTAAGTTGCGCCATACAGCACCGCGGAACACAGCAAGACCTCGGCCAGCGTCCAGTTCTGCAGATCGACGCCGCCATACCCATAGATGTTCACCACCAGCGCCGCGCCGAATCCGATGCACAGAATATAGATAACCCAGCGGCTGGCCTTCCATTCCTCCGGCAGCAGATCGCGCGCGAGGGAAGCGCCATAGCCCTCCCACGCCAGTACGGCCAACGCCAGCACCGCTGCCGGCACCCTCGCTATCTGCATGTAGTTAAAGACCAGCACCACCGGGACACCGACGAACACCCCTGTCAGAACTGCCCGCCGCAGACCCTTCACAGACGCCAGCAGCGACATAAGGAACGTCAGCTCGCCCAGCAGCAACAGGTCGAAGCTCACCGCATCCTGCACGTGCCGCAGCGTGAGCTGCATCAAGCGCAGGTCCTGCACGATGTAGCCGAAGAAGACGAAGATCCAGCCTGCAAACCAGAACCGGTAATAAGGCTGCGGACGGCTGCGCTGCTGGATCCCGAAGAACAGAATCAGCATCGCCAACAGCACGAGATCGACCGCGGGACCTTGCATTCTTCCTCCCGGAACTGTACCTCCAGCCCCGTGCACCCTGAGCGCCACAAGCGTCTGTGCGGCTCCCACCTCCAGCTTACGGCCTAACGACCGCCTTTAACGCCAGTATTTGCCGCTCTTTACGGCTCGATCTGCCGTTGCCGGAACCCACGCTGGCCGAATCTGGCGCGAAATGGTGACGACTTTCCTCGAATCTCATCGGCAACGGAAGCCCACTGCTTTACTTGGATGCAGCCGTCGCAGAGCGCACCACCAATCCTCCGCGCCCGCGGCTCCCGCACCACCGGTTCGAAAGCATCTCCTTGCTCGAATTAGGTCGCTAAAACCCTCAATTTACGCCACTTTCAGGCCCCTCCGGACGCCTGTTTTCGCACCGTTTCAGCAGCTATAATAGAGGCTGCATGGCAGACGATCAGAACCCCGAACTCCCGCTCCAGCCCCCCTCTCCGCAGGACGCAAACTCCAACGACCCG
>Ga0302157_10008646_pt1 | contig 9972 bp, 8 predicted proteins | sample I_Bog_N3_3_FD_193502 | JGI IMG/M metagenome (GOLD analysis project Ga0302157, IMG submission 193502) | Peat permafrost microbial communities from Stordalen Mire near Abisko, Sweden - I_Bog_N3_3 | ecosystem: Environmental > Terrestrial > Soil > Wetlands > Peat | place: Sweden: Abisko, Stordalen...
CCCGCTCTGCAGGCGGCGCGCCTCTTCTTCCGTCAGGGCCAGGGCCGGGATGTCGTCCAGCGCGGTCTCGACGGGAAGAATGAAGTTCGCAGACGCGGCACTATGCCCAAACTCTTCCAGCATTTCCAGGGAAATCGCATTCCCCTCGTTGAACGGGCCGCAAGAGGTTCGTCTGAGCATAGAAACATAACCGACCGTGCCCAAAGCAAGGGACAGGTCGCGGGCAAGGGATCGGATGTAAGCGCCCTTGCCGGTACCGACTTCGAATTCGGCCCAATCGGGCGTTGCTTCGACCAGTCGGAAACTGTTGATGCGCACGATGCGCGACTTCAACTCGACCTGCTGGTCTTTGCGGGCCAGATCATAAGCCCGTCTTCCATCCACCTTGACGGCGGAATAGATGGGCGGCACCTGCTCGATGTCGCCGGTGAAGGCGGGCAGGGCGGCGATGATCTGATCGGTCGTCGGGCGGACGTCCGAGGTGGCGATGACCTCGCCCTCGGCATCGTCGGTGGAGCGGGCTTCGCCCCAGGTGACGCGCCAGCGGTAGGTCTTGGCCCCGTCCATGACATAGGCCACGGTCTTGGTGGCTTCGCCCATAGCGATGGGCAGAATGCCGGTGGCCAGCGGGTCCAGGGTGCCGCCATGTCCAACCTTGGCGGCGCCGGTCAGCCAGCGCACCTTGGTCACCACGGCGGTGGAGCTCATTTCATAGGGCTTATCGATGGCGATCCAGCCGTTGATCGGCTTGCCGGTCCGCTTACGCCCCATCGTCGCGGCCTTCGTCCTCGTCCACGTCGAGGCGTTCTTCCGCACCAAAGTCGCCATCCTGCCCGACTTCGATGTCGCGCAGGACTTCCGGGCTGTGCAGCAGGGCGTCAATGCGGCTGGCCACATCGAAGGTGGTGTCGGAGACGAAGGAGAAGTTGGGCACCGCGCGCAGTTCGACCATCCGGGCCACTTCATGGCGCAGATAGGGGTTGGCCCGCTTCAGTCCGGCCAGCAAATCCTTGGTCTCGCCGCCGCCCAAAGGCACGATGAAGACGGTGGCGTTGCGCAGGTCGGGGCTGACGCTGATCTCGGTCACGGTGATATTGCGGCCAGCCACGCCTGGGTCGCGGATTTCTCCGCGTTCCAGGACGGTGGCAATGGCGTGTCGCAGTTCCTCGCCAACGCGCAACTGGCGTTGGGTGGGGGGCTTTTGGCCTCTAGGCATGGCCGTACCTTTCGATTCGAATTAAAGGGTCGCCCGCGTCCCTCAAAGGACGCCGGCGATCTCCTCGATTTCGAAGCATTCGATGATATCACCAGTCTGCAGGTCGTTGTAGTTCTCGAACGACATGCCGCACTCATAGCCTTCCTGGACGTCCTTGACATCGTCCTTGAAGCGCTTGAGCTGGCCCAGTTTGCCTTCGTGAATGACCACATTGTCGCGCAGCAGGCGAACGCGGGCGCCGCGCTTGACCTGACCTTCGACGATACGGCAACCGGCAACCTTGCCGACCTTGGTGATGTTGAAGACTTCGCGAACCTCGGCATTGCCCAGGAAGCGTTCCTTCAGGGTCGGGGCCAGCATGCCGGTCAGGGCCTTGCGCAGGTCGTCGGCCACATCATAGATGATCGAATAATAGCTGATGTCGACGTTGTCGCGGCGCGCCAAGTCGCGGGCTTGCGGGTTGGCGCGGACATTGAAGCCGATCACCAGGGCGTCGGAAGCCTTGGCCAGAGTGACGTCGGATTCGTTGATGCCACCCACGGCGGAATGCAGCACGCGGACTTTGACCTCGTCGGTGCCCATCTTCTCGAGGGTCGAGACGATAGCTTCCACGGAACCTTGGACGTCGCCCTTGATGACCACGGGCAATTCCTTGGCTTCGCCGGCGGCAATGCGCGAGAACATCTGCTCCAGGGTGCCGCGAGCACCGGCAATAGCCTTGTTGTCGCGGTCCTTGCGCTGACGATAGCTGGCGACCTCACGGGCGCGGGATTCGTCTTCGACGGTGATGAAATCATCGCCGGCGGACGGAGTCCCTTGCAGACCCAGCACTTCGACCGGGCAAGCCGGACCGGCTTCATCCACCTTGTTGCCGTGATCATCGACCAGGGCGCGGACGCGGCCCCACTCGGAACCGGCCACGAAGACGTCGCCGACCCGCAAGGTGCCCTTCTGGACCAGGACGGTGGCGACCGAACCGCGGCCGCGTTCCATCTTGGCTTCCACCACCACGCCTTGGGCGGCGCGGTCGGGGTTGGCCTTGAGGTCGAGAATTTCAGCCTGCAGGAGGATGGCTTCCTCCAGCTTATCCAGGTTCAGGCGCTGCTTGGCCGAGACTTCCACGGTCAGCACGTCGCCGCCCATGTCTTCGGTCACCAGTTCGTGGTTCAGCAGTTCCTGGCGGACCTTGTCCGGATTGGCGCCGGGTTTGTCCATCTTATTGATGGCGACGATGATCGGCACCTTGGCGGCCTTGGCGTGGCGGATAGCCTCGACGGTTTGCGGCATGATGCCGTCGTCGGCGGCCACCACCAGCACGACGATATCCGTCACCTTGGCGCCGCGGGCGCGCATGGCGGTGAAGGCTTCGTGGCCGGGAGTGTCGATGAAGGTGATCTTGGCCCCAGACGGCAGACGCACCTGATAGGCGCCGATATGCTGGGTGATGCCGCCGGCTTCGCCCGACACCACGTCGGTGGAGCGCAGAGCGTCCAGCAGCGAGGTCTTGCCGTGATCGACGTGACCCATGATGGTGACCACTGGCGGACGGGAGAACAGAACCTCGTCGGTATCGGTTTCACCGGCCAGACCGATTTCCACGTCGGATTCGGCGACGCGCTTGGCGTTATGGCCGAACTCGGACACCACCAGCTCGGCGGTATCGGCGTCGATGACCTGATTGATGGTGGCCATGATGCCGCTGCGCATCAGGCACTTGATCACATCCACGCCACGTTCGGCCATACGATTGGCCAGTTCCTGGACGGAGATGGTCTCGGGGATGATGACGTCGCGGATGACTTTTTCCGACGACTTCTGCATCTGCTTCAGACGCTCGCGCTCACGGGCCCGCTTGACGGCGGCCAGAGAACGACCGCGCTGGCCGCGATCATCGTCGTCAAGAGCGGCGGTGATGGTCAGCTTGCCTTCGCGGCGGCGGGGTTCGGCGCGCTTGGCCACCGGAGCCGGCTTGTGAGGAGCAGGGCGGACACCCGGACGCTTGGTCCGATCGTCTTCTTCTTCCTCTTCGGCGGCGGCGGCGACGGGAGCAGCTGCCACGGGAGCGGCAGGCGCAGCCGGAGCGGCGGCGGGAGCGGGAGCAACGGGGGCAGCAGCCACCGGAGCCGGAGCAGCTTCGACCACCGGCTGGGGTTCGGGCTGAGGCTCAAGGGCGCGGCGGGCGGCTTCTTCGGCTTCGAGCTTCTTGCGCTCGGCCTCTTCGGCGGCACGGCTGACGGCCTCTTCCTCGGCGCGGCGGCGGGCTTCTTCCTCGGCCTTCATGGCATCCTGAAGGGCGCGGACACGAGCGGCCTTTTCACCAGTGGTGAGGTCGCGGTGCGCGTTCGATTTCGGCGCATGGGCGGCGGAGGCCGGGGTCTGCGGCTGCTGATGCTGCCTTTGAGGCTGCGGGGCCGGAGCCGGAGCCGGGGCCGGAGCCTCGACAGGAGCAACAGCCTCGGATTCGGGTGGCTGGTGGTCGGTCAGGCTGGGCCCGTCCTTCACCTCGTGCAAGGCGCCACCGGCGCCAGCTGCGAAGGTGCGCTTCTTGCGCACTTCGACGGTGACCACTTTGGAGCGGCCATGGGAGAAGCTCTGGCGGACCTGTCCGGTCTCCACAGTCTTCTTCAGTTCGAGCTTGCCCGGCGACAGCTTCAGCGGCGCTTTCCGGTCGTTGTCGTTCTCGGTCATAGGTTGGCTTTACTCTCGCTACCCGCGGGGCAGTTGCCCGCGCCCTCAAAATTCATAGTGCCGCTGGCCGGGCGGAACCCGGACAGTCTGGCGGCTTCTATCCGCAAGCCCTCTGCCAGCCTTCCCGGCAGCAGCAGGACATGAACGGCTTGGCTCCGCCCGAAGGCGGCACCCAATTCGTCTATGCGCAGCAGCTCGATCAGCGGCAGCGCAGGGGCCAGGGCCTTGATTTTTTCCCGCCCATCGGCGGCCCCGTCGTTGGCGGCCAGCAACAGGGCGCCACGTCGGGATTTCAGCTCGGCCTTTACTTTTTCGAACCCGACGATGGCCTGTCCGGCCCGGCGGGCGAGGCCCAGCAGCTCGATGCAGCGGCGGGCCAGCAAGCGTTCGATCAGGTCTCCCAGATCCGGCGGCACCACCAACTTGCGGCGCGCGGCCTTGGAAAACAGATTCTTCGCCCCAGCGGTATTTACCATATCCCGCTGGGCACTCAACCAGATTCCCCGTCCCGGCAAACGACAAGCCAAGTCGGGAACAACAGTTCCATCCGGTCCGGCGACGAATCGCAACATGCCCTCGGCGGGCTGGACCTGGCCGCTGACGATGCAGCGGCGGTTGGGTCCGGTCTCGTCCTGTTCGGGAATATCCCCGTCTTCAGGCTCGAAACCGTCCCCGGTTTCCGTCAGTTCGACCGTGTTCAGGCCTGTTCCCCTTCGCCTTCGTCACCGGTGAACCAGTGTGCGCGGGCCGACATGATCACCTCGTTGGCCTGCTCCAGGGTCATGGCATCCTTGCCGATGATTTCGAGCAGTTCGTCACCGGCCAGATCGGCCAGATCGTCGAGGGTCTTGACCCCGGCTTCGCCCAACTTGACCACGGAGGTCGAGGACAGGCTTTCGATGGCGGTCAGTTCTTCCGACACACCCAGCTCCTTCGAGCGGATGGCATTGCGGGCGTCCTGCTCTTCCAGGAAGACGCGGGCCCGCTGCTGCAGCTCGTCGGCGACGTTTTCGTCGAAGCCTTCGATGTCGCTCAGGTCTTCCAGCGGCACATAGGCCACTTCCTCGACGGACGAGAAGCCTTCGGTCACCAAAAGGTGAGCGATGACGTCGTCGATATCCAGGGCGTCGATGAACATCTGCGAGCGGGACTTGAATTCCTCGACGCGACGTTCGGACTCAGCAGCCTCGGTCTCGATGTCGATGTCCCAGCCGGTCAGCTGCGAGGCCAGACGCACATTCTGGCCGCGACGACCGATGGCCAGGCTCAGCTGGTCGTCAGGCACCACCACTTCGATGCGGTTAGCTTCTTCATCCAGCACCACCTTGGCAACTTCGGCCGGAGCCAGAGCGTTGACGATGAAGGTGGCGGGGTCTTGAGCCCACTGGATGATGTCGATTTTCTCGCCTTGCAGCTCGGCGACCACGGCCTGAACGCGCGAACCGCGCATACCGACGCAAGCGCCGACCGGGTCGATGCCGGAGTCGCGGCTGATCACGGCGATCTTGGCGCGGGAGCCGGGATCACGGGCCACCGACTTGATCTCGATGATGCCGTCGTAGATTTCCGGCACTTCCTGGGCAAAGAGCTTGGCCATGAACTGGGGATGAGTCCGCGACAGGAAAATCTGCGGGCCACGCTGTTCTTCGCGCACGTCGAAGATGAAGGCGCGGACGCGGTCACCGGTGCGGAAGGCTTCGCGGGGGATCAACTCGTCGCGACGCAGCAGAGCTTCGGCGCGGCCAAGATCGACGACCACATTGCCGAATTCGACGCGCTTGACCAGACCGTTGACGATCTCGCCGGCACGGTCCTTGAATTCCTCGAACTGGCGCTTGCGCTCGGCGTCGCGGACCTTCTGGACGATGACCTGTTTGGCGGTCTGGGCGCCGATGCGACCGAAGTCGATGGGCGGCAGCGGATCGATGACGAAATCGCCGACCTGAGCATCCGGCTTGCGGCGTTTGGCGCCGGCAACGGTCAGCTGGGTGGCGTCGTTCTCGATGACCTCGACCACTTCGAGATAGCGAGACAGCAGAATTTCGCCGGTCTTGCGATCGATGTGGGCGCGGATGTCGTGCTCGTGACCATACTTGGAGCGGCCAGCCTTCTGGATGGCCTGCTCCATAGCCTCGAGGACTTCATCACGGTCGATGTTCTTCTCGCGGGCGACGGTGTCGGCGACCTGAAGCAGTTCGGGGCGGGGCAGTGCTGCGGTTCGTTCCATGGTCCGGTTCTCGGTATCCGTCTCGGGCCTAATTGTCCTGCTCAAGCTGTGCGGCGGCGATAAGTTCGTCCGTCAGTACCAGCTTGGCGCGATGAATGTCCGCGAAGGGGATCAAAACCTCTTGGGTTTCAACCTCCAGGCGGACGTTGTTGGCTTGGTCCAGGCCCTTCAAGACGCCGCGGAAGCGCTTGCGCCCATCCACCGGGCGTTGGGCCTCGACCTTGGCTTCGAAGCCGGCGAAGCGTTCATAATCCTGCAGCCGGGTCAGGGGCCGGTCGATACCGGGTGAGCTGACCTCCAGGGAGTAGGCGTTGGGGAGGGGATCTTCAACATCCAGCAAAGCCGAGATCGACCGGCTGATGTCGGCGCAATCTTCCACGGTCATCGGCTCGCGGTCACGGCGTTCGGCCATGATCTGCAATGTCTGGTTCTGCTGCCCCTGCAGGAGCACACGAACCAATTCAAAGCCCATGGCATCCAATGAGGGCGCGATTAGTGCCGAGATACGGTCCTCGATACTCATGCGCGACGATCACCTTACCCCAAAAAAGAAAAAAGTGGGCCAACGGCCCACCCCTACAACCCCACCTCCTGGGCGGGACTACAAGAATGTGTCAGGCGCCACTATAGCCAAGCGGGCTTTAGAGGCAAGCTTTTTCAGCCGCACTGCGGCTCGGTGTGTCCCTCGGTCGCCGGGCGCTGGCTTCTAGCCAGCTTGGCTTTCCTCCGCTAAAGCTCCAGCGTCCTCGACGGGCTCGTCAGCGACTGTGTCGCTTCCGGTTGGGAAACGCCTTCCGGCTTAAGTGCGAGGAACCCGGCGATAGCGCAGATAGATCGGGGCGCGGCCCTGTTCGATGGCTTTGGCCTCGTAGCGGGTCAACGGCCAGTCGGCGGGTTTCACTGACGGATCTTCCGAGATCAGCTCGAATTCGGGGCGCAGGGCCATCTGGGCCGGGGCCCATTCCTTATAGACGGCGTCGTCGGTGCCGATGCGCAGCTCGGCTCCGTCCTTCAACAGGCGGGCCAGCTGGTCCAGATTGGCTGGGCTGATGAAGCGGCGCTCGGCGTGGCGCTTCTTGGGCCAGGGATCGGGGAACAGCACGAAGATCCGCTCCAGGCAGGCGTCGGGCATGGCCGGGAACAATCGGCGGACGTCTTCCGGGAAGACGCGGACGTTGGAAATATTCCCACGGTCCAGGTGGCCCAGCAGGCTGGCGATGCCGTTGAGGAAGACCTCGCCGCCGATCAGGCCGACGTCGGGGTTCTGCTCGCCTTGCCAGGCCAAATGCTCGCCGCCGCCGAAGCCGACTTCCAGCCAGATGGCGCGGGGGCTATGGGAGAACAGGGAGACAGGGTCCAGAACCTCGCCGTCCTTAGGCTCGGCGATGGAGATCTGCGGCAGCAGGCTCTCGATCAGGGTCTGGCCGATCTGACGCAAGGGCTTGCCCTTGCGCCGGCCGAAAAAGCGAGGCTGGGAACCAGCCTCGCCTTCAGGATCGTGTTTTGACATCAGGCCAGCGCGGCCTTCAGAGCGTCCACCAGATCCAGCTTTTCCCACGAGAAGCCGCCATCGGCCTCGGGGGTGCGCCCGAAGTGGCCATAAGCGGCGGTGCGGGCATAGATCGGCTTGTTCAGGCCCAGATGAGTGCGGATGCCGCGGGGGCTCAGATCCATCAGGTCCTGCAGCGCCTGGGACAGCTTGTCCTCGTCCACAGTGCTGGTGCCGAAGGTGTCGACATAGACCGACAGCGGACGCGACACGCCGATGGCGTAGCTCAATTGGATGACGCATTTGTCGGCCAGACCGGCGCCGACCACGTTCTTGGCCAGATAGCGGGCGGCATAAGCGGCCGAGCGATCCACCTTGGTCGGGTCCTTGCCGGAGAAAGCGCCGCCGCCATGGGGGGCCGCGCCGCCGTAAGTATCGACGATGATCTTGCGGCCGGTCAGACCGGCGTCGCCGTCCGGGCCGCCGATGACGAAGCGACCGGTGGGGTTCACATAGAACTGGTCTTCCGGGCACATCCAGCCCTTGGGCAGGACGTTCAGGACGTGGGGGCGAACGATCTCGCGCACTTCGTCCTGGGACAGGGGTTCGCCATGCTGGGTCGAGACCACCACCGAGGTGGCGCCGACCGGCTTGCCGTCCACATAGCGCAGGGTGATCTGGCTCTTGGCGTCGGGGCCCAGCTGCGGCTCGGCGCCGGAGTGGCGGGCCTCGGCCAGGGACTTCAGGATGGCGTGGGAATAATAGATCGGGGCGGGCATCAGCACCGGGGTCTCATTGACGGCATAGCCGAACATGATGCCCTGATCGCCGGCGCCTTCATCCTTGTTGCCGGCGGCGTCAACGCCCACGGCGATGTCGGCGGACTGGGAGTGGACATAGACGTCCACCTTGGCATTCTTCCAGTGGAAGCCGTCCTGCTCGTAGCCGATATCCTTCACGGCGGCGCGGGCGACGTCTTCCATGACCTTGGCGGTAATGGCGGAGGGACCGCGCACTTCACCGGCCAGAACGATCTGGTTGGTGGTGCACAGGGTCTCGACGGCGACGCGGGCGTAGGGGTCGGCGGTCAGGAAGGTGTCGACGATGGCGTCGGAGATACGGTCAGAGACCTTATCGGGATGGCCTTCCGAGACGGATTCGCTGGTGAAAAGGTAATTGGATTTGGACATGTCGATCCTCTGAAATCCGGTGGGCACGGGACCTAGGGGCATCGACGAAACACATCGGTGCTCCCACTTAGCCGAGATTAACGTGGCGGCAAGCGGTCAAATCCTCCACGCCCAGTAGACTGGGAGGGATTGTTCGTACAAATTTCCGCAAGGGGATTCAAGCCTTTTCGCATAGGGCTTTATGGCTCTGGGGAAAGGTCTTTGGCTGCCGCGTCGAGTTTGCTCTGGGCGGCCTTGGCCAGGGTGCGGGCCAGTTCATAGAGCTGATGCCGGAGTTCGGCGTTTTCGATATGCCGATAGATGTTGATCATCTGGCGGATTTCCTGGGGCGACGGGCTGTCGTCCAGGGATGTGACCAGCTTTGCGGGGGCGCTGGCGACCACGTCTTCGGGCATTTCGTCGAAGAAATGACTGGGGGGAACCGCGAGTTGGACGCCGATCTGATGTAGCCGCGAGGCCGAGACGGTGGAATCGCCGCTTTCATATTTCTGAACCTGTTGGATCGACAGACCCAATCCCCGGGCCAGATCGGCGCGGCTGATCCCCAACTGGCGGCGGCGCTCGCGGATGCGCATTCCCACATGGCGGTCGACGGGGCCTCGCGCTTTACGAGCATCGGGAGAAGAGGTGTCACGGTCGGTCATAGATATGCTCGTCACGGGATGAGCCGGCAGGCCGGCGTTCACAACTGATGGCTGCTGACAAATTGTCTCACATCCATTCCGTGTTTACGCCAGTTGCAAAAAACGTCAAGTGGAAATTCTAAAGATATGACTGATGGGTCAATGACGGGTTATCGCCTTGAAAACCGTGCGATTAGCCGTCTTAAAAATACAACCTATAGTGATTTTATCAAAAAACAAAAAAGGCGCCGGGGGTGCCGGCGCCTTTTTTCAGATCGGGATGTCTGACGCTTATTTGGTTTCGGCTTCGGCGGCGGTGGCCAGGGCCTTGGCCAATTCGAAGACCCGCTTGCGCACCGAGGAATCGGTGATGCGGTAGTAGGCGCGCACCAGCTCCAGGGTTTCGCGCTTGGTCATCGGATCGGCTTCGAAGCTGCCCTGAGGCTCTTCGGCCAGACCGGCGATCATCATGCGCGGGCTTTGCTGCGAGACGTCGTTGGTCATATCGTCATAGAAGAACGACACTGGCACATCCAGCA